>Ga0335073_10007125_pt1 | contig 15672 bp, 24 predicted proteins | sample Lox_Sample_22_FD_207093 | JGI IMG/M metagenome (GOLD analysis project Ga0335073, IMG submission 207093) | Soil microbial communities from Loxahatchee National Wildlife Refuge, Florida, United States - Lox_Sample_2.2 | ecosystem: Environmental > Terrestrial > Soil > Wetlands | place: USA... | reverse complement strand
AGGAAATCGTCGCCTATCTGGCGAGCATCTACCGGCGCGGCGTCATAGTGATGGCGCACGCGACACGCCAGTACATCTCGGCGGCATACAATTTTGCTATCAGGGGACGGCGCGACTACACCACCAATGTCGCCGGAAAGGACTGGCGCATCAAAGCCAATCCCGTGGCGTCGATCCCTATGGACAAGCGCGCGGTGCGCCCGGGAACGCGGTTCCTTTCGCCTCAGGAGTTTCGGACGCTGTGGGTCTGGCTCGAGGCGCGCGACGAGCGTAGCGCTCTGGCGCCAGCGCTTCGGCTCATCATGGCGAGCGGCCAGCGCGTCGAGGAAATCCTCCGACTGGACACGTCGTCCTTTGACCGCGGCGCCGAGACCCTTAGCTGGGCGAAAACAAAAAATGGGCTGCCGCATTCTATCCCGTTGCCGCGACAGGCGATCGATATCCTCGCCAAGCTGCCGGTGAACAAGCACGGTCTGTTCTTCGCGCATCAGCGTGACCCGTCCAAGCCGAAGGTTCCGCAGGGCATGAAAGAGCTGATCGCCCGGTTCCTCGAGGATCACCCGGAGGTGCCGAAGTTCACAGCGAAGGACGCGCGCAGGACGTTCAAAACGCTCGGCGCCAGCGCTGGCATATCGAAAGACGACCTAGATAAGCTCCAGAATCACAGCCGCCGGGACGTGTCCTCAGTTCACTACAATAAGTGGTCATACCTGCCCGAGAAGCGCGCCGCGATGGCGAGGTGGGAGCGGTATCTCGATCTCGTCCTCAGCGGCACCACTACGGAGCTGGGGCAGCGGAGCGACAACGTCGAGCCGATCCGCGCCGCGGCGGCCGGCTGAGCCGCACCTACCGCGCCGCTGCGGGCTGCGGTCAGCCTCGGACTGTCCGCGGCTGGATTGGCGCGCTATGCTGATGCCGATCGCTCAACCGCTGCGCGGGGAGGTAGTCGGAACTCACGCTTCGTTTGATCTGTTGCTCTACCATGAGGTCGATCCTCGTCATCGAAGACGACTGGGGCGTCAACGATGTTCTGACGGCCGCGTTTGCTGACGCTGGCTATGTGGCGACGAGCGCCCGCACCGTCGCTGAAGCCATCCAACTGATCGATGGACAACACTTCGATCTGATCGTGGCGGACCTAATGCTTCCCGACGGAAATGCGTCGGAGCTGATCCCTCTAGCGCAGGCCCATGGCACAAAGATACTCATCGTCTCCGGACACGGCGAGCACCGACAGCGCTTGGATGAGCTTGGTGTGCCCTTTGTCTTCAAGCCCTTCCGTCTCGCTCAACTGATCGATGCCGCCCGGCGCCTGATCGCTTCTGAGCCCAAATAGACCGTGCCATCGAGAGGGCAACGGCATACAAGCGATGCTCGGAACCGCCTCCATGGCGGTCTCCCAGCCGATCAGCATCGCCTACCGGCGGACCCTAGCTCTCGTCACTCTCGCTTCCGCGCGCCTCTCGATGCGCGTAGCGCGCGTCTCCAGCTCGCGTGCCATCTCCTCGAGCACGGCAATAGCCTTCTCGTCGTTGATGCCTAGCCTCAATCGACGATACCGGGTTGCCTTCCGGCGCAAGGCGTCGGGCTTAAGCTCCGCACCCACCTAGACGGCTCCATCGCTTCGCACACCATTTTAGGGAAGGAAAAGTATCAGCGGCAACGCTACTTTGGGCTGCGAGCTTACCCAAGAGTGCGAGCGCCGCGCGCGAAGCGGCAGAAAACATTGGCTGTCGGAGCTGTGTCAAAAATTGGTATCGAGTGCAACCACTCGGACAACGTGGAGCGCAAGCGCTCGAGCACCGTTAAAACGAGATGCTGTCCTCGTATACGATCCTCGTCGTCGACGACGATCCGCTGGTGCTCAACGTCGTCGCCAAGATTCTGATGGCGCCAGGCTGTACCGTGCTCACCGCGCGGGATGGCCGTGAGGCGACCCGCATGCTTGGCGACCGCAGCATCGACCTCATGATCACCGACTTGAACATGCCGGGCCTCGACGGCGTGCAGCTCGGCATTCAGGCGAAGCTCATGCATCCCGACCTGCACATCATCTACATCACGGGCTACTTCGATATGGCGAAGAGGGCGCGGTACGGCAGGGTGCTCCAGAAACCTGTCCGCCTCGGCGAACTCATCCAGACCGTCAAAAACGAGATGATGGCGGCGTAGCGGGCTACTTGAACCTCTCGAGCGCGTCGACAACGCGCAACCACCATTCGGCGCGATCCGCCCGGTCGAGGCGGCGCTGCCACTCTACGGCGCGCCGTGCGATCGACAGGGCATAGGCTTGGCCGTTCGCGTAGATCATTGCGCGGGAGAAGCGGAGAACGTCGTCATCGCCGCCCATTCTATGGCAACACAGAGGCCGGCAAACCCGTTCCGACCGCCGGCGATGCAACCGTGCGCCTTATGCGGCGCTGTCAGTCCCGTGATCCAAACGCGGGTCGCGAAGGATAGCGCACACGCTTCCGATTGCGGTCTCGGCGGCGGCTAGAACGCCGTATCGATCGATCTCGCCAGCGATCTTGGCCGCTTTCATCGCCTCGGCCATCTTGGCTTGCAAGAGCAGAGAATCCGTAAGCAAAGCGCCGACTTCGATCATCGATCCCCTCCACGTCGCGTCGCGCCCGAAGGACGAACCCCGCCCAATTCTTTGGGCGGGGTTCAGGGCTTGGAGTACCCGGCGGGAGCCGGGCGCGCCGAGAGACTACGGGTGACCCGTTAATCAGAAATGACCAGGTCGATGAATTGAGCGACGAGAGCGCCTGTTATGTCCGTACTCCCGAAGACCGCATCGGTTTAGAGAGCGCGACAATAAGCGGGCAGCCGGTCTGGTTGCCGGCGTCGCAGGCGCGCACCGTTTCCGCCAATGTGCGTTCCATCCGCCTTAGAGCGGCGATGCGGGACCGGACATCCCGGAGATGCCCGGCGGCGAGATCGCGAGCTTCGGCACACGGCGCTTGGGCACCAGAGGCGAGACCAAGGAGCGCCCGCACCTCGTCCAACGTGAAACCGAGTTCTCGCGCGCGCCGCACGAAAACGAGCCGATCTACATCTTCTTGTCTGTAGTCGCGGTAGCGCCCGCGTCGCGGCGGCGCTGGGATCAGGTCGATGCGCTCATAGTAGCGGATCGTCTCGATGTTGCAGCCCGTTCGCCGCGAGAGTTCGCCAATCAGGATCGCGCGCTCGGCCATGCCTGGCTCCCATATTGGCTTGAGTCCGTACCGACTACAGACGGTACGGTTCTGCAGTGTCGATCTCAAGGAGCATCCGATGTCCTATACAATCGATAAAAGTTCAATGGCGCGACGACCCGCAAATGGCTCCGGCGCCATGCTCTTTACCCTCGGAGGGTTGGCTGCCGGGTTGGGCGTGGCTTCCTGCTGCGCGCTCCCGTTGCTCCTGACGACGATCGGCGTGAGTACAGCGTGGCTGGGCGGCGTTGCCCTGCTCGCCGCGCCTCACCGTGGAGCGCTCCTCGTCGTCGGAGCGCTCTGTCTATTGGGCGGTGCCGCGCTGTTATGGCGCCAGCAGCGAACCGCGGCCGCCTGCGGTCCCAATGGCGTCTGCACGCCGCGTGCGGTTCGAGCGCTCACCCTTGTCGGGCTGCTGATTGGAGCCGTGCTGCTCTGGCTGGGATACGCCTATGCCTGAAATAGCTCTCGTTATGGAATCCATGATTGCGTGCCCGAGCTGCGGTCATCGTGCGACTGAGACCATGCCGACCGACGCCTGTCAGTTTCTCTACGACTGCAAAGCGTGCGGCGCCCTCTTGAAGCCGAAGCCAGGGGATTGCTGCGTCTTCTGCTCATATGGAACGGTGCCGTGCCCGCCGGTTCAGGTATCCGCTCGCGGTACCACTTGCTGCGCTGGTTAGAACGTCGTCGGCGTGGTCAAGGGCGCCTACTCATCCGCGCGCTCACCCAATAGGCCGAGGCGAGATCGCCACGCCGTCGAGCGAACTTTGGATTTCAACCGACGGCAGTTACCCAGGCGCGCGCTTCGTCGGCTCCGGAAATCGAAAACGCCTTTACCGCACCAGGGATCATGAAACTGAAAAGCCGCGTGGCCTGCTTAATCCACTCGATGTCCGTTACGACGGCGACGCGCTCCCACCGCGTCAGATGTTCCACGCCTACCTTGAAATCCTCCCACATGGCGCCGGGATCGATGCCGGCGAAATCAGGTGCGAGTTCATAATAGAGCCGCAGCCGCTTGTGTGTCGCGAACGCCTTCTCGACCGCCGGTGTGAGAACGTCGGTATAGTCCGCCCTGGTGATACGTCCCCTCCCCACGAATGCCAGAACGTTGTCCGGGAAGCCTGACAATTGCTCGATCATCGGAGCTCTCCTTGCGGGCCTTCTCCCCAATGCACAAACTATCGCAACTCGGCGCCAATGCGCTGCCGCCGTGTCCGCGGTGCGGATCGGCGCGGACAGAGATCAGGCTGCGCGTTCTCGGATGATGATATGGGTGGCTTGCTGAGGTGCGGCGAGCGGCTCCGCCAAGGTGCCCTGCGTGTTAGGCTGGCGCCCGGCGCGGCGGTGCGATGGTGGCGCGGCGTCCGGGACGTGACCACCGGCGCCAGCCGCCGCGACCACAAAAGAAAACCCCCGCTCAGCGCAGCTTGGGAGGACGTTGAGCGGGAGAGTATCGGTTTGAAGGCGCCGCCAAGTTCGGCGGCAGTCATACGAGATCACACCACAATTGGTTAGTCAAGGGCAACAAAAGTCCCGCGCAAGCTGAGCGGTGACGATGACGCCTGCGCGCGCCGTGGGGACTACGGCTGGCTGACCGAGGGATCGCGTGACGCCTTATCTTTCCCCCTTGGGCCGGATCATTTCTAGCGCGGTGTTCGTCGTCAATTTTGACTCGTTACCGCTTGCCGCCAGATCGCCGCCGAGCTTTGGCCGCCGAGCCGGCGCGATGGAACACGGCGAGCGCCTACCGCTCCACCGCGACTACCAGCTCGTCGCTGAGCTGGGCTGCCTCCGCCATGATCGCTGGCAGATCGCTACGGAAACGCTAAGGCGCCGGTTCCGCGAAAATCCTCGAGGTAGAACGTCGCGCCGGCTGCTGATGACGCCGGCGCCGTAAGATGAGGCGGCGGCTATCTCGCCGCCGCTTTGGTCTCGAGCCAATCGCCGAGCGCCGCGGCATCCTTGAGCACGGCCGCCATGTCGATGCGGAACAGAGCTGTCAGCGCGTCGGTGCGCTTGTTGAATTCCCGATCGCCTCGGCACCTCGGGCAAATACCTTTGATCGCCAAGCGATACACAAGCTCTTGGCGCGCATCCAGGCCGCGGACGAAGCGGTCGGCCTCGCGAGGATCAAGCTCGAATCGATTCATGGCGCCGGATAGCACCGCTCGGCTGGCAGCGTCAAACATGCCAGGGTTGACATGATTATGTCCTGAAGCCAATCCGGCCAGGAGCGCTGATCAACGTGGTCGCCGACTATGTCGGTCGACCGTCCGCGTAACATCGCGCCGAGGTGGCGCGCATGAACCAGCTTGAGATTGAGCAGGTGCGGCAGACCGTCGAGCGGAGCATGGCGGGAGGGCGACGCTCGTGGAGTCCGTTTCCGTCTCGGAGTCAATCGAGGGCAAATTGGCATGGGAAGGCCTCGTCCACGTCTTTGACTTGGAACATTGCCCAGCTTATGCGTGGTCAGAGTCGATTCCGGGCAGTACCAAACGCCAGTTCTATGCGACTGCGCATTCCAGCGCGATTGATTCGCCTGCTGCCGCGGTGCGGGCGGCGATCGCTGAGGAGCAAAGATCGAGAAAGGGCAAGTCGTAACGGAAGTCAGCGCCGAGATTATGCAGATCAGGGCTCGTCTCGCTCCGGAATGCCGGCGCCGAGGTCGAGGAAGCAGAATTTGTCGGGCATGTAGACGACCTGTGGCCGGTCTTTCGCCGGCGGCTCGTAAATGGCGCCGAGCACGGCGACGTTGCTTATCAGCAGCCGCGGCTTGCCGGCACCATCCGGCTCGACCGGGAGCGTCACCGTCTCGAAGTTCACCGCGTCGCCGCTCTGGGTCTCCGTTTCGCGGTTGATCATCACGCCGCCGCACGGGCGCGTCGCCATCTCCCTCAATCGCCAGCGCCGTACCGGCCATTGCGCCGGCGGGGTGATCACGGCGAAATTCCTGCCGGTCGCCTCGAAGTTGACGTGGTCGCGCAACTGGCTTCCGGCCACCTTGACGCGGACATCGTCCTCGCTGACAAGCTCGAAGAGGATGACGCGCCCCAGCAGTTCTTTGATGTCCTGGAGTTCGATCGCCGACCGCTTGGGCATGAGCCGTCCCGGGCGGCGCCAGCGCAGCCACGCCGCGACGAAATGGCGGTTCGTCTGGTCCTGCGGGGCGGCGAGTAGCGCCCGCTCGATGTTGCCGGCGCGGTCGAGTGCGTCCATCGCGGTCTCCGGGCAGGCTGGGAATCTACCCAAACTCATTAAACATTTGCTGTCTGGTCGTCGGGGCAGACAGTAACGCGGGTGCTCGACGGCGGCCGAGTGCCCACGGAACGGTAAAAAAAGCCCCGCCCTGGATACAGTCAGGGCGAGGCTGGGGATGCGCCCGTTCGGGGGGACCAAGCCGGGCGCGAGGATCACGCTAGCGGCAGATTGTTAACAGTAGTTTGTCATCGCTAACCATTGTGCGCGACGTGGCGCCGTGTCGCGGCTGCACCCGCCGCGGGGTTGGTTGCGCAGGTTTGAACCGGAACTAACTTACAGTTGTGCCGTTCGTCGCGCGTGCTGGTTGTTTGGTGCGCGAAGCGGACACGTATGGATATAGGGCAGGTCTCAGCCGGAACGGTCGTCCGCTACGCTACGCGCGCCTTTGAGATCGGCCTCTCCGACGGCTTCGATCGGCGCCAACCACGTTCCAGCGATGGCGCCATGCTCGCTGTTATGGAATCGGGCGACCGCTGGCCGGGCGCATTCCAGCGTCGGATGCGGTCGGTCTATCTCGCCGGGTTCCACGTCGCCAAGATGATCCGGGCGCAGGCCTCGCGACGATCCCGGCAGAGCAAACCAGTCTCTCGGCCGCGACGCAGTCGGCGAACCTAAGCGGAAAGGGCATCGCCGCCTATTAAATCGCATCATCGGGGCCGACAAAGAATGGTCGACAGCCGGCCGGTGCTGCGGAAAACTGCTGAACTCAACGTAACGCGAAGGCGACCGGAGCTTCGCCGAGCGGCTCAACAGGGAGGAAAACTAAAATGAAATCTGCGCAGTGGAACCGGCCCATAGGGCGTCGCAACATGCTCAAAGCGGGCGCCGCGCTCGGCGCCTTGCAAGTGGCAGCGCCCTTCATCATTCAGGCGCGCGGCGAAGCGGCGGTGAAGATCGGCATGGTCGATCCGTTGACCGGCATCTACTCCGCGTTTGCGCAAAGCGAGGTCGAGGGCGCCAAATACGCCCTGGCCGAAATTAATCAGAAAGGCGGCATCCTCGGGCGCCAGGTCGAGCTGCTGGTCGAAGACTCGGCCAACGATGTCGGCACCGGCGTCCAGAAGACGCGCAAGCTCATCGACCGCGACCAGGTCGACGTGATCGTCGGCGACGTCAATTCGGGCATCGCCTACGCAATGTCGCAGGTGACGAACGAGAAGAAGGTGTTCCACATCGTCCCGGGCGGCCATACTGACCCGATTACCGGGAAGGACTGCAAGTGGAACGTCTTCCGCATCTGCAACACGACCTCGATGGATGCGGCTGCGATCACGCCGGAGCTGGTGAAGAAGTTCGGTAAGAAGTGGTTCTTCATCACGCCCGACTACGCCTACGGACATACGCTCCAGGACGCCTTCATCAGGAATTTGACGAAGGCCGGCGGCAGCTATGAAGGCGACATGCTGCCGATCAACACCTCGGATTTCTCGGCGACGCTGATCAAGGCCAAGGCCTATCAGCCCAACGTTCTGCTCAACAACATGGCCGGTCTCGCACAGGTCGACTGCATGAAGCAATTCAGCCAGTTCGGCATGGGAAAATCCATGGGGCTGGGTGGCGCGCTCTACGAGCTGGAGAGCGTCAAATCAGTACCGGCGGATGCGCAGACCGGCTGGTGGGTGATGGAGTGGTGGTGGAACCAGCCCAACGTGCCGCATGTCGCCGATTTCGTTGCCGGCATGCGCAAGGCGACGGGCAAGACGCCCTCCGCGCGCAATTGGTTTGGCTTTGTGGCAGTTCATTCGGTACGGCTCGCGGCAGAAAAGGCGAAATCGCTGGCCGGCCCCAAGATGTCGGCCGCGATGGAAGGGATGGAGCTGCCGCCCGAGGTAGCGCTCCAGCCGGGCAAGGTCTTCTACCGTGCCGGCGACCACGAGCTGATGCCCAACATATTCGTCGGCGAGGTGCATCCGCCGAAAGGCAATCCGGACAACGTCTTCACCGCCTCGGCGCTGGTGCCGGGCGAGCAAGCGGCGGGCACGGTGGAGGATACCGGCTGCAAGATGACCCACCCCGCGGCCTGATAGCATCGACAGGCACCCCCTCTGCTCGGTCACGCTGCTGGCGCTCCGAGCCTAACGTCATGCGGTGCTGTCAGCCTCGTGGTCCAAACGCGGGTCGCGAAGGATATTGCACACGCTGCCGATTGCGGTTTCGGCGGCGGCTAGAATGCCGTATCGCTCGATGTCGCCAGCGTGCTTGGCCGCATTTATCGCTTCCGTAATCCGGGCTTGCAGGAGCATTGCAGCAAGCAGAACGCCGACCTCGATCATCGGTCCCTCCACGACGGGCGGAGCCCGAAGGATGAACCCCGCCCAATTCTTTGGGCGGGGTTCGGGGCTTGGAGTACCCGGCGGAAGCCGGGCGGCTGATAATCGATACGCTGAGTTAATCTAGTATGACCGAAGCGGAGGGAGGCGCCATGGATCAGGCGGCAATGCTCAGAATCCGCGATCGCCTGCAAGCGATCGAGGACGAGTTGGTCGCGGCCGGCTTCAACGAGTTCATCGTCGCCACGGATGCCGGCACCTTCACCTGGCGTACCGTCGAGCGGGCGCGGGCAGAGCATCGTGAGGAGCCGCCGCCCGCTGGGCATGCATAGCCACCGCGCCCAGCGTCATCTTGCCGAGGGCTCGCGCCCGCAGCAGTCTTCGACTTCAGCCACCACCGCGCGCCGCCGAGCACCCTCAGCGATCGTGACCGGCGATCCGTCGACGCGAGCGCACGCCGCCGGCTGGGGTAGGCGGCGGAAAGCAGACGCGCTACTGTGCGGGGCGCCGGGAGGGTTATTATGGCGCAACGATATAGGCCAGAAATCCGCGACAATGTTATCCGCGATCTGCTGCAAAAAGTTAAAGCTCAGAATTTTGGAATCTACCTACGCCGGGCTCGGCTGACGAAGGTTCGAGCCTTCACGGATGAAGTGGTGGAATTCGATTTCCCCGTGACGGCACTCATCGGCACAAATGGCGGTGGCAAATCCACCGTCCTGGGCGCCGCTGCTATCGCGCACAAGACCATCAGGCCCGCGCTGTTCTTTCCAAAAAGTTCGATTGGTGACGAGGCCATGTCGAATTGGTCTATCGGCTACGACATCATTGAGAAAAATAAGAATCCTTCACATCCCATACAGAGAAGCGCTCGCTTTCGGAACTCCAAGTGGGTCCGGGACGACTTGATCGACAGGCCCGTTCTCTATTTCGGAATTCAACGAACCGTACCAGCAGGCGAGCGGCGGGAGTTCAAGAAATTCGCGACCATCAACTATGAGTTCTCTGGTGTTCGGAGTGTCCTCGCTCAGACGATCCAAGAGCAGGTCGCGAAGATTCTGGGCAAGGATGTGTCTCGGTTTGAACAAGCCGATATATCCAATTCGCAAAAGTTCTATGTCGGGGGCGACGGTCGAATTACCTATTCTGAATTCCACTTTGGGGCCGGCGAATCGTCTGTTATTCGGATGGTGAGCGAAATCGAAGCGGCCCCTACTAACGCACTGGTGCTGATTGAGGAAATCGAAAACGGACTCCATCCGATCGCTGTGCGGCGAATGGTGGAATACCTGATCGACGTAGCGAACAGGAAATCGATTCAGTCGGCATTTACGACCCATTCCGAAGATGCGCTTGCCCCACTTCCTCCGGAAGCAATTTGGTCATCGATTGACGGAAAGACCCGCCAGGGGCGCATTTCGATTGAAGCATTGCGAGCGATCACCGGCCGTATTGACGAGGTTATGGCTATCTTCGTCGAGGATGCTTTTGCGAAAGAGTGGGTGGAGGGAATCATCCGCTATACGCTGCCGGAGCACATGGACGAGATCGGCGTGTACGCTGTCGCGGGAGATGCGCAAGCCCACTCGATCCACATGTCCCATATGAAGAACCCCGCGATATCCGGTAGACTAAAGTCAATCTGCATCCTGGATGGCAACAGCTCAAAACAAGAAGAAGTCGCTGAAGGGATTCTGAAGCTCCCAGGGCAAATTCCAGAATCTGAAATATTCAATTTTGTGAATACAAATCTGGATGATCTCTCGATGAAGCTAGCCGTCGCCCTACATCTACCCTCTAATAAGGATGAGCATGTAAAAAAGGTAGTGAGAGAGATTTCGGTTTCAAATCGGGATTCCCACTTGCTCTTTAGTCAAGTGGGCGCTAAGGCAGGCCTAATCCCAGCGAACATTGTCTCATCCGCATTCATATCGTTGTGGATGGAGGGAAATTCCGCCGAAACTCAGCGGGTCGCCGATTTCATACGCGAGAATGTAGAGCGCGCTCGCCCTTCATGATCTGCGCGAGGGGCGACGACAGTCGCGACAGGTTCGCGGCCAGGCGCTCGAGCTGTGAATCGCGCGCGCGGTCTCGTCCGCGATCTTGCGCATGCCGGCCGCGGTCTGCTCGACGCCGGTTGTCCGTACTGGAATTTTTATCTCTTGCTCGGCCACGGCCGCGCCCTCCAAATGTGCGCCAGCGGCGCGGTTAACTCGTCGTCTCTGCGATCGCCGCTCCCCGCACCGGAACCTCAACCCCAACAGCCCGACCGATCCTGCCGGCCAACTCGGGCTCGGCCGCCGCGATCTCTCGCAACAGCACACCGACGGCATCCCGAGGAGCGGCGCCGGATCGTCTGGCGCGGTCGACGGCGCGCATCAGCGGCACCTGCGCCCTCATCGGCAGCGCATACATTTCAGCGCGCAACAGCTCAGCGGCGCGATCCACGACGCGGAAAGCAATGGCATGCTCGGCCTTTTTCAGCCGGGCCTCGAGGGAGCGACGGTTGATTCTCATCGCCGCGCCTCTGCCTGTTCGCCGGCGGCTGGCTCGGGGCGCTCGGCCATCCTGTCCAATACGTCCTTGCAGGCTGCTACGGCGCGGAGCGTGTAGCAGCGCAAATCGAGGACGGCATCGCGGATACCGGCGTGGCTAACCTCGACGGTGATGGTGTCCGGATCGCGCGGCGCTGGGTCAAAACACATCGTCGGATACCTCGGCCTTCGGCTTCGGTGCCGGCACCTCTTCCGCCTTGGCGGCGATCACCAGCCCGCGTTCCTGCTTTATCCGCGCGATCCGGCGCATGATGCGCTCCTGGCACTCCGGGCTCTCCATGCCGATCTCGGCGACCAGGGCTGCCCACAGCTCCTCAGAGCGCCGGAACTGATACATTTCCCGGGAGACCTTCATGGAGACATCGATCGCGTGGAGCAGCGCTTCGCCCTCCTCGAGCGAGATACGGCCCGATGCGATCGCATCCTTGACCTGAAGCACCTGTGCCGTGGCGTCCCCGGTCAGCTTGATCGGCTTCCGGATCGGTGCCGACTTCGCGACCGGCATGACGCGCTCGGCAACGAGCCTGCTAGCCGGGATGTCACCGGCCTTGGCGGCGTCAGCCAACACCTGCGCGATTTCGGGAAGCGCGGTCTCCATGATCTCCCGAGCGCGGATCAGCGCCTCGGAATTCGATACCGGCATCGGCTCGATCTTCTTGCGTTTCTGATCAGGCGACATTGCTGATCTTCGCGGCAACGATGAGATCGTCCAAACCGGACGGCAGGGAACCCGCCAGGCGGAGCAGCAGCGCAACGGCATGAGGATCGCCGGTCAGCGCCCGGTCTCGGAGCGCGCGCAGATATTTCTTCTGGCTCCGCTCCGAGAGGATGTGCGGCCCGTGGTCGCCGCGCTGGCGCTTGGTGGCTGCCGCGGTCATGGTCAGGCCGCCAGCACGCGGTTGTCGGCGGTCAGCCGGAGCCGCGTGATCTCGCGCGTCAGCTCCGGGGTCGGCGCCCATGTCGGACGGGCCCGCTTGTGGCGCCAAATGGCGCGCAGCTCGGCGATGCCGGAGCCCAGCTTGACGGCAAGCTCGTCGACATACGCGACGAGCTGCCGCTCCAGCTCTTCATCTTTGACGAGCTGCAACGCCTTTTCCGCGGCCAGAAGCGCCTGCTTTGCCCGCTCCACGGCCGCCCGTGCGGTGACGATGCCGGATTGAGCATCCGCTGCGATTTTACAGAGGTCGCCGCCATCAGCGGTGAGCACGGCGAGACGGAGGCCGAACTTGCCGTCGGTGTCCCCGGCGCGGGCCCGGTCGATGATCTCGCCGCGTTCGGTCTCTAGAGCGGCGATGCGCGCCGCGATCTCGTCGGCGGCCTTCTTCGCCGTGGTGACTGTGGCGTTCGCGGCATCGAGTTTCTGCTCGGCCTCGGCGACGCGGAAAGCGGCGCTGTCGATAACATCGGTCATGGTAGATACCCCTCGTTTCAGGCGTGGTGTGGGTGTTGCGGCGCCGCCAGCTTGGCGAGCAGGCCGTCGATCTCAGCGCGAACCTTGCGGGAGCGTGTGCTGGCGCGGCGACCGATCAGCTCGGCATCACGCTCGGCCTGCTCGCCAACGGCGGCGGCCATCTGCAACGTGATCTCGGTCATGCGGGTGCTGCGGCGGTTGATCTCTTCGCGAAGCGCCGACGTATCGCCGCCGGCACGGAGAACATCGGCGAGCTGAGCCTGCGCCTGACGGACGAGACCGGCGTGCATCGCGGCCTCGGCATGGAGATCGGCGATAGAGGGCTGCTTACTCAGCATCGGAATCTCCTGCGGCCAATGCCTCTTTCACGCTGTTGAGCAAGACGGTGAGGCGGTTGAAGTCTTCGGACGAGACGACGCCCTTTTTGATGTGCTGAAGAGCTTCCTCGATGATCGGGGCGGCGCGCTCGGCATGTTTGTTCTTGTGGACGCGGGTCAGCATCTCCTTGACGCGGTCGATCTTCGCCGCCATCGGGTGAGGGGCTTCGGACTTCGCGAACACGGCACCGACTCGGGTGCCGAGGGCGATCATCAAGGAGCCGCGTTCCGCCGCGTTAAGCGTCGGGTCGTATTGGAGCGCGGAGATCGCCTTCATCGCGATCTCGTCTTGGCTCGGTTCCGGAGCGGACACCTTGATGCCGGCGACCTTGGCGGTCACCGCGGGAATGGCCTTCACCATCTGATCGAGGTCGCGGCAGGCCTTCGCGAAACGCGGCGCCGGCTTCGTGGCACGATCCGCGAGGCGTTGCGCCCGGCGCTTGGACAAGCCCTCGATCGCGCCCGGCGGCAGCGACTTGAACATCCGTTCCAGGTCGCGGATGACGGCCTGGCCGTCGGCGCTGAAGCCGGTTGCGGCCAGCTCCTCTTGCCGTAGCGTCGCAAGAGAGCCGTGAAAGCCGCTGATATCTCTTATTTTCACCACGTCAGACCTCTCATTTTTGGTCGGTGATATATCAGCGGGCGTCGGAGATAGATCAGACGACCTGTCCACAACTGCGCGATTTAGTTTCTGAAGTGTCGCGTCACGACCGCCCGCCCGGGCGCGCGAAATCGAATTCGCGTCAAGAAAAATTTTGCGATGAACTTCGGATCGCCGACGGTGGAGGGCGCCGCGGTCGAGACGGTCACTCCGCCCGCATGCCGAGTGCGACCGGCGAGCGCCAGCTCGAGCGACGCGGCAATGGGACGGCGGAGGGGATCGGCGCCGGTGAGGCGCGGCGAGGGGAGGGGGCGCGCTACGCGGCGGTGATCCGCCTATGCGGAAAACCTATCTGTCGGCGCGCTCTGAGAGCCGCGGAAACCTTGATGCCGTCGCGCGGCATTCTTATATGCGGTATAGAATTGTATTCCGCATCGGCGTGACCGGCACTCTGCCATCATCACAGGATAGAGTCGCACATGGGCGGGAAGGGCAAGCGCGTCGCGCTGTATCTACGGGTCTCGACGGACGGCCAGACAACCACGAATCAGCAGCGCGAGCTGGAAGCCGTCGCCGAGCGCTGCGGCTGGCATGTCGTCCAGGTCTACCAGGATCGCGGTATCAGCGGCGCCAAAGGCAGGGACAAGCGGCCGGCCTTCGATCGGCTGCTGAAGGACGCCACGCGGCGGGAGTTCGACATCATCGCGGCATGGTCGGTCGATCGGCTCGGCCGGTCGCTTCAGCACCTTGTCGCTTTCCTCGGCGAGGTCCATGCCGTCGGCGTCGATCTCTATCTGCACCAGCAGGCGATCGATACGACGACGCCGGCCGGCAAGGCGCTCTTCGGCATGATGGGCGTCTTCGCCGAGTTCGAGCGCTCCATGATCCAGGAGCGCGTCCGCGCCGGCCTGAAGCGTGCCAAGGCGCAGGGGAAGCGGCTCGGCCGGCCCACGGTGGCTGCGGACAAGGACGCTGCCGTGCGCGCGTCGCTGAGCGCCGGCAACGGTATCCTGAAGACGGCCGCCATGGTCGGCGTCGGGTCGAGCGTGGTGCAGCGGATCAAGCGGGAGATGGCGGCGGCTGCGTAGGCGGCATGCCAGCCAGTCGGAAACGCAGGCGACGGGGCGTCAGCCCAATTGGGCTCAGCGCCGCTTCTTCGCGGCGCGCCTGACAGCTTCTACGCTGACTTTGCCTGTTGCCTTCCTCATCGTGAAGAGCGTCGCATTCGGGGAGAACTGCGGAATGGGCCGCGGAAGGTTCTTGTTCTTTGTATCGCCGCGCTTCTGCCGAATCTCGCCAGCTTTCGGCGGATCCTTGTCCCGATAGCGGCCATCTAGTCCAGGTTCTTTCATAGCAACATCCTTCCAGGCCGCTTCATTTCGCGGGCTCTCGTAGCGGAGCGCGCCGCCTCCGCTCCGACGTGGCACGCGATGGCGAGCTGGCTCAGGAACGACGATGAGCCGCCGTCGCCATAGTGTTCGGTGCGGCGGCGACTACGCCGCCATGCGCTCGGTCTGCCACTCGCCGGCGGTCTCGCGGAACGCGACAGCTTCCTTCGCTACCGCGATCTTGTGCTCGATCTCGTCGATCTCGGTGAGCAAATCGACAATCCGTTCCGCGAGCGCATGTCCGTCCGCCTTGAGCGCATAAAACATCCGCAGCGCGGCATCGGCGGTGCCTGGGATCGGATGGTTTGGCTCGCCCTCCCAGCGCGCCACCGAGCCCCGCCTCGTCCGCAGTACCTTCGCCAGGCCGTCCTGCGACAGCCTTAGCCGGCTCCGCAGGAAGCGCACCTCCTGACCGCGCAGGCGCGGCAGATATTCGATGACCGCGCGCGCAATAGCGTCATGCAACCCGTCCGCGTTGCTGATGGCGACGCCCTTGCCGTGCTTGGTCTCGTGTACCCTGTAGCCGTTCTGAAGGTACACATAGTCCAGCCCGCAAGCCGTATAGTGAAAGCCTTCAGTCATCTGTTCCAATCCATCCATTCGACGGTT
>Ga0335073_10007124_pt1 | contig 15672 bp, 16 predicted proteins | sample Lox_Sample_22_FD_207093 | JGI IMG/M metagenome (GOLD analysis project Ga0335073, IMG submission 207093) | Soil microbial communities from Loxahatchee National Wildlife Refuge, Florida, United States - Lox_Sample_2.2 | ecosystem: Environmental > Terrestrial > Soil > Wetlands | place: USA... | reverse complement strand
CGCGGGTCACGCAGGTCGCAGAGCTACCTGTGCGATGCCGCGATGACGGCAAGCCAGGTGGTGGAGTCGGTGCAGCGGTGCCAGGTGCGGTCTGGCCCGGCCAGGTCGTGCCGGAGGATGCGGTGCTGCCGGTGCTTCCGGCCCTGCATGAGCTGCTTGCCGGGGGCCTGCGGCGCGGGTCGGTCGTCGTGACCGGGTCCTGGGGCCTGCTCGGCCTGGCGCTGGCCGCGGGCGCGTCGGCGGCCGGGGCCTGGTGCGCGGTAGTCGGGCTGCCGCAGATCGGGGTGGCAGCGGCGGCCGGCGCGGGCCTGGATCCGGGCCGGATGCTGCTGATTGCGGATCCGGGCCCGGGCTGGCCCCAGGTGGTGGCTTCGCTGCTCGATGGCTGCGAACTGGTGCTCCTCCGCCCGCCGGACCGGCCGTCCGCTCAGCTGCGGCGGCGGCTCGAGGCCACCGTGCGCCGTTTCGGTGGCGTTCTCGTGGTAGCCGGAGACTGGGACGGTGCGCAGACCCGGCTGTTCGTTGCCCACCAGGAGTGGGTCGGGATCGGGGCAGGTCACGGGCGGTTGCGTGCTCGCCGGGCCCAGGTAGTAGCGGACGGCAGGGGAGCGGCGGCGCGACCGCGGGCCCGGTGGCTGTGGCTGCCCGGTCCCGACGGATCAGTGACGATCGCCGACGACGCCAGCGCCTCCCGCGAGCCGTTCTGGCCGGAAATAAGGAGTACCGGTTGACGTCGGTCAGTGACGCGCCGTGCCGGGTGCTCGTGGTGTGGTGCCCGGATTGGCCGGACCAGGATGCGCGGGCATTCGAGCAGGTGGTGACCGCGGTAGAGGGGTTGTGCCCGCGGGTGGAGGTGCTGTACCCGGGTGCCTGTGCCGTCGGCGCCCGCGGCCCGGCCAGGTACTTCGGCGGGGAAGAGGCCCTCGCGGCAAGGATCGCCGACGCCGTCGCCTGCCACGGGTTCGCCTGCCGGGTCGGCGTCGCCGACGGCATGTTCGCCGCGCAGCTCGCCGCGCGGGCGCCGCGTCCCGGCGGGGTGGCGCGGGTTGCCGTCGGCGGGACTGGGCGGGCCGGGCGGCCCGAGGCGCCGGGCGCGGCCGTGATCGTGGCGCCGGGTGAGGCACCGGCATTCCTTGCCCCGCACTCGGTCAGTTCCCTGGGAAACCAGGAACTGGCCGACCTGCTGCCCCGGCTGGGCATCAGGACGCTGGGGGACTTCGCCGCGCTGTCAGCCGCCGAGGCGGCGAACCGGTTCGGGGCGCAGGGAGCACTCGCGCACCGGCTGGCTCGCGGCCTGGATCCGCGGCCGCTGGTTCCCCGTCCGCCCTCCGCCGACCTTTCCGTTTCCACCCCATTCGACCCTCCGGTCGAGCAGTCCGAGCCGGTGGTGTTCGCCGCTAAGGCGCTCGCCGAGCGGATGCACGCGGGCCTGGCCGCCCGGGGGCTTGCCTGCGTACGCGTGCAGGTGCAGGTGATCTGCACGGACGGGCAGGAGCTCACCCGGCTGTGGCGGCACGACGGGCTGCTTTCCGCGCTGGCGGTGGCCGAGCGGGTGCGCTGGCAGCTGAGCGGCTGGCAGGCGGTCGACAGCGACGCGGATGAAGGGGTGCAGGCCGGCGGGATCACGCTGTTGCGGCTGGTTCCCGACCAGCTGGTGCGCAACACCGGTCATCAGCTGGGGCTGTGGGGCGACGCGGTTATCAACGACCGGGTAGCGCGCGCTGCCCTCCGGGTGCAGGCCCTGCTCGGGCACGGCTCAGTGGTGCGCCCGCTGCTGGCTGGCGGCCGTAACCCGGCCGAGCAGGTGACGCTGGTGCCGTTCGGCGATGCGGCCGACCCGGAGCTTCCCTCCGGTCGGCCCTGGCCTGGCCGGCTGCCGGCGCCCGCCCCGGCCACGGTCTTTCCGGTGCCGCTGCCCGCCAGGGTCACCGACGAGTCGGGGGCCGCGGTGACCGTCTCCGGGCGGGCGCTGGTTTCCGCGCCCCCGGCCCGGTTGTCGGCGGGGTTGCCGGCCCACGGCGAGCCGTGGCTGGCCATCACCTCCTGGGCCGGGCCCTGGCCGGTCACCGAGCGGTGGTGGCGCCCGGCGAGCACGCGCCGGCGAGCCTGGTTTCAGCTGGTCGCCGAGGACGGCAGCGCCTGGCTGGCCACGGTCCAGGACGGCCAGTGGCTGATCGAAGCCAGTTATGACTGACTGGGCGCGGCGGGTTTCCATGATCCCGGTGGATTGTTCGCACATAGAGCTGAAAAGTCACCGGGATCATGAAAATCAAGCGACTAGGGGAGGGGCACGCGGGTTATGGGGTGGGACAACCCGCCGCTTCCGTGGCAGGAATTCGAGCGGCTCCTGTCTTGGCGTACGCCTGCCGGGAAGCCCGCGGACGCGGAGGCCGGGGCGCCACAGCGGCCGCGCCTGGTGCCCGCACGCGACGAGCCCGGCGGCGACGAGCACGGTCGTGACGCCAGTCACGGACCAGCCTGGGCTGAGCTGCACTGCCACTCGTCGTACAGCTTCCTTGACGGAGCATCAAGCCCCGAGGAACTGGTCGCCGAGGCGGCCACACTCGGCCTGGAAGCGCTGGCCATCACCGATCACGACGGCATGTACGGGGTACCTCAGTTTGTCCAGGCGGCGGCCAGGCTGAAGCAGCGGACCGGCATCGGTCTCGGCACGGTCTTCGGCGCGGAGCTCAGCCTGGACCTGCCCGGCGGCCAGGGGGGAGTCGCCGACCCGGTGGGCAGGCATCTGCTGGTGCTGGCCCGCGACCCGGAGGGATACCGGCGGCTGTGCCAGGTGATCAGCGCGGCGCAGCTCAGAGGGGGCGAGAAAGGCCGTCCCCGCTATGACGAAGCCGAGCTGGCCCAGGCGCACGACGGTCACTGGGTGATTCTCACCGGCTGCCGCAAGGGCGCCGTTCCCCGGGCGCTCGCGGCGGCAGGCCCCGGGGCGGCCGCGAGGCAACTCCGCCGCCTGGCCGGCCTGTTCGGTCCCCAGAACGTCGTGGTGGAGCTGACCAGCCACGACCAGCCCGAAGACGACGAGCGCAACGATGCCCTGTATGAGCTGGCCACGAGCACCGGAACCAGCGTGATCGCCACCGGCAACGTGCACTACGCGTCCCCGCGGGACGCGAAGCTCGCGCAGACGCTGGCCGCGGTCAGGGCGCGCCGCAGCCTGGATGAGATGGACGGCTGGCTGGCCGCTCCCGGTACCGCCTACCTGAGGTCCGGTGCGGAGATGGCGCACCGGCTGCGCCGGTACCCCGGTGTGCGGGAGCAGACCGTCGAACTCGCCCGGGCCTGCGCGTTCGACTTCCACGTGATCGCGCCGAAGCTGCCGGATTTCCCGGTCCCCGACAACTACTCGACCGAGGCGGGCTGGCTCCGCCAGCTAGTTAAGGAAAGGGCACCGGAACGCTACGGCCCGCCCCGCGCGGAACGCATCGAGGGGGCCTATGACCAGATCGCCAGGGAACTCGACGTCATCGAGGGTCTCGGGTTCCCCGGCTACTTCCTGATCGTGCACGACATCGTGCAGTTCTGCGAGCGAATGGGCATCCTGTGCCAGGGCCGCGGGTCGGCAGCCAACTCGGCGGTCTGCTACGCGCTCGGAATTACCAACGTGGATCCGGTCCAGCACGGGCTGCTCTTCGAGCGCTTCCTTTCCGCGGGGCGGGATGGCCCGCCCGACATTGACCTGGACATCGAGCACCAGCGCCGGGAAGAGGTAATCCAGTACGTCTACGGCAGATACGGCCGGGGAAACGCCGCTCAGGTCGCCAACGTGATCTCCTACCGGCCGCGAATGGCGCTGCGGGACGCGGGACGGGCGCTCGGCTACGAGCCCGGGCAGCAGGACAGCTGGGCCCGTCAGGTCGGCCCGGGCCAGTACGGGCCCGGCCAGCCGGTCCTCCCCGATCCCACCCCCCACCCCCCGCCCACCTCCCCGCCCCTCTCCACTTCCCTCTTCACTGGCCCCCTCCATGTCCCGCCGGCCGTGACCGAGCTCGCCGCGCGGATGCAGCGGCTGCCCCGTCACCTGGGCATCCACTCCGGCGGGATGGTGATCTGCGACCGGCCGGTGGGGGAGGTGTGCCCGGTGGAGTGGGCGCGGATGCCGGGCCGCAGCGTGCTGCAGTGGGACAAGGACGATTGCGCCTACGTCGGGCTGGTCAAGTTCGACCTGCTCGGCCTGGGCATGCTGACCGCGCTGCGGGACTGCCTCGAGCTGGTCGAGGCGCATCACGGCGAGCGCTGGAGCCTGCACTCGATCCCGCAGGAGGACCCGGACGTCTACGACATGCTGTGCGCGGCGGACACCGTCGGGGTGTTCCAGGTCGAGTCGCGGGCCCAGATGGCCACCCTCCCCCGGCTGCGGCCGAGGAAGTTCTACGACCTGGTCGTCGAGGTCGCGCTGATCAGGCCGGGCCCGATCCAGGGCGGCTCGGTGCACCCGTACATGCGCCGCCGGCGCGGTGACGAGCAGGCGGACCTGCCGCACGAGTCGATGCGCACCGCTCTCGGCAAGACCCTCGGGGTGCCGCTGTTCCAGGAGCAGATGATGCAGATCGCGATCGACTGCGCGTCGTTCACCCCCGCCGAGGCGGACCGGCTGCGGCAGGCGATGAGCTCCAAGCGCGCCCCGGAGCGGATCGCGGAGTTGCGCACGCGGCTGCTGGACGGGATGGCGGCCAAAGGCATCCCGCCCGAGATGGCCGAGGACATCTACGTCAAGATCCTGGCCTTCTCCAGCTACGGCTTTCCCGAGTCACACGCGATCAGCTTCGCCTACCTGGTCTACGCCAGCGCCTGGCTGAAGTGCCGCTATCCGGCGGCGTTCACCGCCGCCCTGCTGCGGGCCCAGCCGATGGGTTTTTACGCCCCGGCCAGCCTGATCAGCGACGTGCGCAGGCATGGCGTGGAGGTGCGCGGCGTCGATGTCAACGCCAGTGCCGTGCTAGCGACCCTGGAAAAAACCACCAGCAATACCTTGAACGGGCAGCGGCCGGCGCCGCGCGCCGCCGAGGCCGGTGTGGCCGGTGGCGAGAACGGGTATCGGCCGGCGCCGCGCGCCGCCGAGGCCGGTGTGGCCGGTGCTGGCTGGGGGCGGTGGCCGGTGCCGGATCAGCCAGCGATCAGGCTCGGCCTGTCCGAGGTGCGCAACCTTGGCGCGCAGGCTGCGGCCGTCGTGGCCGGCCAGCCGTACCGTGATCTGGAGGACTTCGCCCGCCGTACCCGGCTGCCGGTTCCGGCGCTGGAGGCACTGGCCACGGCGGGCGCGTTCGGCTGTTTCGGGATCAGCAGGCGCGAGGCGCTGTGGGCGGCCGGAGCGGCGGCGACGATCCGGCCCGGGCAGCTGCCGGGAACCACGCCGGGGCTGGCCGCGCCGTCGCTGCCGGCGATGACGGCCGCCGAGGAGACCTTCGCCGACCTGTGGGCGACCGGGACCTACGGCACGCACCCGGTCGACCACATCCGGCCCGACCTGGCCGACCAGGGTGTGATCGGGGCGGCGGAGCTGAAGACGGCCCGGCCCGGCGCGATCGTGGCGATAGCGGGGCTGGTCACGCATAGGCAGCAGCCGGGGACGGCCCGCGGCGTGGTGTTCCTGAGCCTGGAAGACGAAACCGGGATCGCGAATGTCATCTGCCCTCCCGCCGTCTGGGAGCGGCACCGCCGGATGGCGATGGAAGCGAACGCGCTGGTGGTGGCGGGCGTGGTCGAGAGCATGGACGGGGCGGCCAGCCTGCTCGCCACCCGGCTGCGGCGGCTTCGCGTGGTGGCCGCCGCCCGCAGCCGCGACTTCCGCTTACGCGCTAGATCCAGCCGGCGTCGCGGGCGATGCGGATGGCGTCGATGCGGTTGCGGCCGCCGATCTTGCTGATCGCGTTGGACAGGTAGTTGCGGACGGTCGCGGGTGATAGCGCCAGCCGGCTGGCGATCTGCTCGGTGGTGATGCCGTCCCCGGCGGCGCGGAGCACGTCGGCCTCCCGGCTGGTGAGCGGGCTGCTGCCGGTCTCCAGGGCGGCCGCCACGAGTTCGGGGTCGATCACCCGCTGACCTGCGGCGACCCGGCGCACTCCGTCGGCCAGGGCGGGGCGGCTCGGTGGCCATCGCGTACTTCGCCCTGAACGGGTTCATCTTCCTGATTACCCAGTACTTCCAGGTCGTCAAGGGCTTCGGCCCGCTGGGCACCGGGGTGCGGATGCTGCCGGTGGCCGTGTCGGTCGCGGCCGCCTCGCTGATCGGCACGAGGCTGGCCGTCGGCATCGGCAACAAGATCGTCGTTGGCGGCGGCCTGACGCTGTTCTGCGCGGCACTGCTGTGGATCTCCACGGTCTCCCAGGCCACGCCCTACGCGGTCATCGCGGCGCAGATGGTCGTGTTCGGCACCGGGATGGGACTCACTCAGGCGCCGGCCACCGAGGCCATCATGGGCGCGGTCCCGAAGGAGAAGGCCGGCGTCGGCTCGGCCGTCAACGACGCGACCAGGCTGTTCGGCGGCACGCTCGGCGTCGCCGTCATCGGCAGCGTCGCCGCGTCCCTGTACACCAGCCGGCTAGCCGCCACGATCCCCGCCGGGCTTCCGGCCCGGGCCGTCGCCGCCGCCCGGGGATCGGTCGGTGGCGCCGTGATCGCCGCCCAGAAGGCCAGTCAGGCCGGGTTTGCCCGTCTCGGATCGCGCCTGCAGGACACCGCGGTCCTGGCCTTCCTGCACAGTCTGGCCGGAGGCTGCCTGGTCGCGGGCGCCGTGGCCGCGACCGGTGCCCTCCTGGCCATCTTCCTGCTCCCGGCCCGCCCGGCCGCCGAGACCGCCCCGCCGGCCGTCGCAACGGGATCTCAGCCCGAAACCGCCCCGGAACGCGAGGTCCGGGCGCACTGACTAACCCCGGGCGTACCCGAGCGGACTACGCCCCGCTGCCGTCGGGGTCGGCGGCCGATGCGGCGAGCACGCGCACGACCTGGGGCCAGCGGCCGTCCGGCGCGACCAGGACCAGGTCGGCCGTGCAGCCCGGCTCGAGCCGGCCCCGGTCGGTCAGGCCGATGGCCTCGGCCGGGCCCGCGGTGACCAGCCGGACCGCGGCCGGGAGGTCCACCACCTTCCGGCCGGCCAGGTCGAACGCCGCGGCCAGCATGGTTGGCGGAGCGTAGTCGGAGGCCAGCCCGGTGCAGCAGCCGGCCGCGATCAGCTCCTCGGCCGATGCGTTGCCGGAGTGCGAACCGCCGAGCAGCACATTGGGGGCGCCGAGCACGGTCGGCATGCCCCGGTCGCGGGCCGCCCGCGCGGCCGCCAGCGTGACCGGGAACTCGGCCACCGCCGCGCCCCAGCGCTGCGCTTCGGCGACTTCTTCGGGGTCCACGCAGTCGTGCGCCAGCACCCGGGCCCGCTTCGCGGCCGCCAGCTCGCGCACCCGGGTCAGGTTGGCCTCGCGGACCGGCAGCGTGGCCTGGCCCTCGGCGACCCGGCGGGCGATCTCAGCGTCCAGGTCGCCGATCCTGGCCCGGCGCTCCTCGGGTATCGCCGCCTTGTACACGTCGAGGCTGCGGTACTGGCCCTGGCCCGGCGTGTGGTCCTCGAACGAGACCAGTGGCAGGTCGTCGGCGGGCTGCCCGCCCGGGAGGCACGCGATGGCCCGGTCCACCGAGTCCGTGGTGCGGGCCGGCAGCCGGAACAGCACCCGGTGATCGATCCGGGCTCCGGCGGCCCGCCGCGCCGCGATCACACCCACCAGGGCCTCGGCCATCTCGGGCGAGCGTATCCAGTGCGCCTCGCTGCCGAAGTGCACGCCGTGGCAAGCCGTGGTGATCCCCGCGGCCAGGAACTTGGCCTCTAGCGATCCCAGCGCGAAGCCGAGGTCGAAGCTGACCGTCGGCCGCGGTGACACCTCGCGCTCGATCGCATCACAGTGCGAGTCCACCAGGCCGGGCAGGCAGAACGCGCCGCGGCCGTCGATGGCGCCGGCGTAGGACCGGTTCTCCTCGATGGCCAGAATCCGGCCATCCTCACTGGCGACGGTCGCGCCGTCGAGGACGCGGCCGGCCACCACTGCCCGAACGTTGCTTAGCAGGTGCACGGCCATGGCGGACCTCTCGTCTGGGAAGCACGTACTTATCTACACAACCTATCGTGGCGCTTCGGCTCGCCCCGATGACCGCGGCCGGGCCGCGGGGCGAAGTCCCGGCGAATTCTGACCGGCCTGGTCGCCGGCCCAGCGCAGCTCCATGACCTCGCCGGCGCTGCGGAACCCGTGCCGCTGGTACAGCGGGATGCTCAGCGGCGACGGCCAGAGCACGACGTTGTCGACCCCGCTCTGGCGGCAGAAGTCCAGCGCCGTGGTCAGCAGCCGGCCGCCGATCCCGCGGCCCCGCCACCGCGGGCGCACATACAGGCTGCTCACGTAGCCGATATTCTCGGCTTCCGGCACCGGATTCGGCACCTTCTCGACCAGTTGCACCAGCACCAGGCCGACCGGCTCCCCGGGCGCGCAGGCGATCCAGCCGGTCCACACCTCGCCCCCCAGGCGGTTGGCCAGCCACCGGGTCACCCGTTCAAGAAAATGGGTTTCGGGTTCGGTCGGCGCCACCATCTCCGAGCGGAACGCGTAACGCATCTCGGCGAGCACCGTGGCGTCGCCGGGGCCGGCCAGCCGGACCGTAATCACCGGGCGGCCTGTTCCAGGGTCTCGTCCGGGGAACCCTCCGCGGCGACCTGGCCGTCGCGCAACACCACGACCCGGTCGGCCAGGGCCCGCACCGCGTCCAGGTCGTGGAACACGCTCAGCACCGACACCCCGGCCCGGCACAGCCCGCGAATCAGCGCCAGCACGGTCTCGCGATGGCCGGAGTCGAGCGCCGCCACCGGCTCGTCCAGCAGCAGCAGCCGCGGCGGGCAGAGGGTCCCAGCGGCCAGGTTCACCCGCTGCTGCTCGCCGCCGGACAGCACCACCGGCTGGGTCTGCCACAGCTCTTCCTCCAGGCTGACCCGGCGCAGGGCCGCGGCGGCGGCCGCGGTGGCACCGGCCGGCTCGAGGCCGCGCCGGATGGCCGCCCGGCCGACCACCTCGAGCACCGAGCGGCGGCAGTCCGGCCGGAGGAACTGGCTGACGTAGGCAATGTCATGCCTGCGCGCCTCGACCACGGCCCGGTCGTCAGCGGCGGCCAGGTCCACCGCGGTGGAGTCGCGGCGCCGCAGCCAGACCTCACCGGCCGAGGGCAGGCAGCTACGCCACACGCATTTCAGCAGCGTCGATTTCCCGGCCCCGCTCGGGCCGACCAGCGCCACATGCTGGCCAGCGCCGACGGTCAGGTCGACGCCGCGCAGAGCGGGGACCTGGCGGCCGATCGCGTGGATGACGAACTGCTTGTGCAGCCCGCGGACGGTCAGAACCGGCTCACTCACCACGCCACCCCCGCCTCACAGCGTTCCCCGCGCCGCCGCCACGAGCTGCTGGCTGTAAGCGTCCTGGGGATCATCCAGCAACTGGTCGGTCAGACCGGCCTCGACCATCCGCCCGCCGCGCAGCACCACCGCGCGCGAGCTCAGCATCGAGATCACCGTCATGTCGTGGCTGACCACCAGCGCCGTGACCCGGGTCTCCTCCAGCAGGTCCCTGATCAGGTCGAGCACCCCGGCCGCGATCGCCGCGTCCAGGCCGGTGGTGGGCTCGTCCAGGAGCAGCAGCGCCGGGTTGTTGGCCACCGCCTTGGCCAGCTGCACCCGCTGCCGCATCCCGCCGGAGAAGGTGCCGACCAGGTCATCCATCCGGTCCAGCGGCACGTCCACCCGGGCCAGCAGCTCGCTGGCCCGGGCGCGGATCCGGCCGAAGTTGCGCCAGCCGGCCGCGATCAGCTGCTCGGCGATGTTGCCGCCCGCGGAGATGCGCAGGTTGAGGCCCTGGGCCGGGTCCTGGTAGACGATGGCGATGGTGCTTACCCGCAGCGCGCGCCGCTCCGGGCCGCCCAGGGCAAACAGGCTCAGCACGTCCGGCCCGCGGCGCAGCAGCGCGGTGCCGGCTCCCGGCTCGACGTCCCCGGCGACGCACCGCAGCACCGTGGTCTTGCCCGACCCCGATTCGCCGATGATCCCCAGCGCCTCACCGGCTGCCACATCGAACCCGACGTCCGCGCAGCCGATGACGCGGCCGAATTGCTTGCTCAGGCCGGTCACTCGCAGCGCCCAGCCGGGCGTGGGCTCAGCCATCGGCCGCTTCCCGGCGGCGCCAGCACCAGTCGGTGTCGCTGCAGATCCATCCGTGGCGGGCCGGAACCTCCACCAGGTAGGCCTCGGCCGCGCCGCACAGCAGGCAGGACGCGCCCTCGGTCCGTTCCACCTGGAACGGGACGTCCTCGAACGCGAGCGGTTCCACGCTGGTATGCGGCGGCACCGCGTACACCCGCTTCTCCCGGCCCGCCCCGAACAGGGACAAGAACCCGGCCTGGTGCAGCCGCGGCACATCCCAGCGCGGGATCGGCGTGGTGGCCATCACGTAGCGGCCGCCGACCAGCACCGGGTACCCGGTGCTCTGGGTGATCACCCCGTTGCGGACGAGATCCTCGTAGAGGCTGACCCAGATCTTGCTGTAATCGGCCTCGGCGTGCATGCGGCGCAGTTCGCGCATGTCGCGCTCCACGCCCCGCAGCGGCTCAGGCACCGGCACCTGCAGCACCAGGATCTGGCCCGGGGCGAGCGGGTCCTCGGGGATGCGGTGCCTGGTCTGGATGATGCTGGCCGCGCGGGCGTCGGTGGTGTCGGGCACGCCGGTGCTGGCCACGATCAGCCGGCGCAGGTTAGCGGCGTTGACCCCGGCGTCGTCGCCCTGGTCGATCACCTTGATCGTGTCCTGCGGCCCGATCACGGCCAGGGTTACCTGAAGCCCGCCCGAGCCCCAGCCCCTGGCCACCGGCATCTCCCGGCTGGCGAACGGCACCTGGTAGCCGGGAACCGCGACGGCGGTCAGCAGTGCGTTGCGGATCTCCCGCTTCGACTGCTCGTCCAGGTGGCCGAACTCCCCGGTCCCCGCCGGTGCGGCCAGCTCGGCGACCGTCACCGGGTCACCCCCGCAGCCTGCTGCTGTGGCGCCTGCTGCTCCGCCGCCGCCCGGATGGCCGCCTTCCGGTCGACCATCGAGCGGAAGGTGACGTAGTGCGGCAGCTTCAGGTGCTCAAGGAAGCCGGAGGCGTCCAGCCCGTCCGTGGTCATCAGCACGCTCTGCTCCAGACCGCTCTGCCCGCCGTCCCGCTCCACGGCGATGTCCAGGTTGGCCATGGCGATCGCCTTCCGCTCGTTGTGGCCAAGGCACAGCCCGTACCCGACATCGAACACGCCACGGTCCTCGTCCGGGCCGTCCAGGTCCTCGATGGCCTCGACCTCGGTGACCCGGACCGAGCCCAGGCGCACCGGCTGCCCGGTGACCGGGTGCGTCACCCGGACCGGCAGCCGGCCGTGCCGCACCTCGCCGAGCGTGATCTCGTGGATGTAGCCGTCCGGGCCGAGGATGTTGCGGTACCACAGATTGACCAGCGCCCCGGTCTCCGCCCGGGCCATCACCGACAGCCGCGCCGAACGCGGCACGCCCGGCCGCACCGGCTCGCGGGTCACGTCATGCGGCTCGGGGTCGTCGTCACGGCGCCGGTCGCGGATCATCCCCTGGCCGCGGAGCAGGTCGAGCAGCCGCCCCGGTCTGCGCCGGGCCGGATCCTCGGCCTGGCCGCCAGTGTCGGCCGTGGCCGGGTGGTCTGGGTGGCTTACCTGGCCGTTGCCGCCGGCCGCCGCCGGGCGATGCGCGGGGCCGGAAGGCGTGCCGTCGTCCAGCAGCCTTCCGACGTAATCCAGGGTCCGCCCGAGCAGTTGCGGTCCCGGCGGCACGCGGTAGGCGGGCACGATCCGGCGCAGGACCTCGATCTCATCCGCATGCGTGACCGGCCCGGCCGCCAGCCGTGGCCGGGTCGAACGATAGGCCCGCAGCAGGTGGGCCGCCTCGATGATGTCGCCCTCCGCCTGGCGCAGCGCCCGGGCAGCCAGGTCAGGTGCCCACAGCCCGGCCTCGCCCATGACCCGGTCGACGGCCAGGTTCAGCCGCTCGGTCAGCTGGCTGATCTCGAGCGGCGGGCTCGTCCCGCCATCCCGCTTGGCCCGCATCAGCTCCTCGGCGGCGAGGATCGCGTCCAGCCCGCCGCGTGCGGCCGCGTAGCCCATTCAGATCACCGCCTGCCGGACAGATCGCGGCAGCCCGGCCACCTGCCCGCGGCCGTCGACCAGCCACACGTCGATCCCGGCCGGGAACAGCGCATTGGCCTCGCGCAGCGCGCCGAACACCGCCGGGCCGACCCCGTCCACGCCCAGCCTGACCGTGCCGGGAACGCCGGGGCCGGAGAGCTCCAGCGTCACCTCTCCCGGACCGCCCTCGTGCAGCCGGCGGCAGGCCAGGCCGGCCTTGGCTCCGTTCTCGGGGGCCAGCGCCGACCCCCGCCGCAGCCGGGAGACGGTCGCCGGGTCCGCTGTCCCGTACACCGCGACCAGCGACGCGTCCGTGTCAGCCGTGGCGGACGCGCCGGTGGCCTGGCAGATACGCGCCTGCCAGCCCGGATCGCCGATCACCGCCACCGGCGAGCCGACCACGGCCAGGGCCAGCGGCACGATGCCCGGCCCCGGCGCCGGCCCCGGCGCCGGTCCCGGCCCCGGTTCGGGCAGCGCCAGAACCCGGCCGGGCCGGGCGAGCGTGTCCAGCAGCACCCGGAACACCGCCTGGGATGCTCTCGGGCTGAGCCGCTCGGAGGCAGCCATGGCAGCCATCAGAGCAGCTCCTGGAAGCTGACCTCGGTGCGGGACAGCTCGGCCCATTCCGCCGCCGATTCCTCCTGACGGCGCCGGTCGGTGCGGCGGCACAACTGGTCGACCTCCGCGGCCAGGCCGGCACCGGACGCGAGCTCGGCGTCGCAGATCGCCGCGGCCAGCGCCGCGGCTCTGGCGTTGCCGAGCCGCATGGCCCAGCCGCGCTGCCCGCGGTGTTCTACCTCGGCGTGGGTCGCCAGCACGTCGGCCAGCACGAACCGCTCGCCGACCACCGGCTCGCGCACGCAGAACGGGATGGTGCCGATGGTCGGCTCGATGCTGACCCGGGTGCCGGGCGCTCCCTCCAGGCAGCGGTCGGCCAGCGCGACCAGGTCGGCCTCATCGGATGCGGCCAGCAGCTCGGCGCGGCGTTCGGGGGGCAGCGGGACCGGGCGGGCCGGCAGGGTGGCGGCGGGATGCTCGTCGATGGCGGAGGGCGGGGGATCGGCGGGCGATGGCGCCTGTTGGGATCGCATGGTCTTTGCCAGTGCTCCGTCGCTTGGGCGGTACCGGCCCAGCGGGCCAGCGGGCCAGCGGGCCAGCTTGTCGAGCTTATCTATACAACTGGGTTCCGCGGGCTGTCAAACCTTTTGCCAGCCGGCCGGCCGCCTCACTTGAACTCGCCCACCTCGATGACCACGTTGAATACGTCGGTCCGCAGCCACCCGTCGTTGATCTCGACCGGAATCTTCAGCCGCTCCGATTCGAGCCGGCCGCAGTTGTGGAACAGGTCGGGGCGGCCGCGAAGCTTGAGCCGCTCGGCCACAGCCTCGGGCGCGGCCTCCACCTCGCAGCGGAACCAGGCGCGCCTGGGCCGCAGGTCGTAGTCTTCGGCGAGCACGCGGTACAGGGAACCGTCCAGCCCGAGCTTGCCCGGCAGACCGGGGACGAGGGCCGTTGGCAGGACGCTGATCCCCACGCCGACCAGCTCGTCATCGAGCCACCGCCGCCTTCGCAACTCCACCACCTGGGCCCGCGGGGCCAGCATCAGGGACCGGCGCTCGGCCGGCGTCGGGGCACGGACGATCACCTCGTCCGTGCTGGTCGATGGGTTACCCCCGGCGCTGCGGACAATCTCGGTGAACGAGGCCGGCCCGTCGGTCGAGATCCGGTAGTCGAGGCGGTGGACGACGAACGTCCCCCGGCCCTGGATCCTGCGCACCAGGTGCCGGCGCTCAAGTTCTTGCAGGGCGGCTCGTGCGGTCAGCCGGTTGACCTGGTGCAGTCGCGCCAGCTCGTTCTCGGAGGGGACCAGGTCACCCGGCGAGGCCGTGGACAGCTGCTCTTCGAGGCGCCGGGAGAGGGAGAGGTACGACATCACCTTGCCCATTATGGCCGCGAAGCCCCGCGTCCCCGCCTGACCTGGCCGTCCCCGGGCTGCAGCTCGCTGTCAGCCGGGGCGGATGACCGCGACCGCCGCTTCGCGCGCGCCCGCCGCCCGGCCCATCCCACTCAGCAGCCACAGCTGCCCCAGTTCGCCTTGACCGGAGTGCGTGAGTGTACCGTTGGGCACGTTATAGCATGCTTTTTCGGTACATCCATCCATGGCGGCGCCGACAGCGGGCGCCGGCGTGGAGACTATCCGGCCGACGGGCGCTGGCCGTTGACCGTGAGCTCGACCTGGTCGGGGTAGAAGCTCATGAGGCCGGTGATCCCTTCTGCCTGCGGGATCGGCTCCTCGTAGCTCCACACCAGATTCTCGTAGGTCTCGCCGCCAACCTGCGCCGACCAGTACGACGCCTGACCCTTGAACGGGCAGGTCGTGGCGTGGTCTGTGGGCTTGAGCAGGTCGGTGCGCACGTCCTGCCGGGGCAGGTAGTAGCGGGTCGGCAGCCCGGTCTCGTCGAGGAGGACCGGCCGGTCTGACTCCGCCAGCTTCTCGCCGCCGACGGTGACCTCGACGTGGACCTGGGCCGGAGTAATCGTGATCTTGTGTCCTGAAGCCATGCCCGTGTCAACCGAGTTCAGCCTGTGGTGATTCCGGCTCGGCGCACGGAGCGGGCCTGTCTAGCACGGCCATCTGTGCGCCCAGCCTGCTTGTTGCGCGGATAGCCTTCTGGAATGGCGGTCTGGGACGAGCTCAAGGTAGTCCTGGCCAGGCTGCGCGATGACCAGCCCGGCACCTTGACGCAATACCCCATGACAGAGGTGGACGAGGGCAGGCAGCCACCCTTCGCGATCGGGCTGGCGCCCTGGGCCGCCGCCACCGCTGAGGAACTACACCAGCAGTTCGGGGACGACATCGAGCTGACCGTCGGGGCTCTTCCTTACCCGCCCGGCCGCCAGCCGCCGCGCCCGCCCGCGGCCGGCCCGCTGCCGGACCTGCTCGACCCGCACGAGATCGCGGCCGAGCTGGCCGGCCCCGCCGTGGTCAGCTCCGGGCACACCCTGCAGCACGGCCTGATGCTGCGGAACCTCACCGGCCGCGAACTGCAGATCGCCACCAACGGCGGGATCACCGCCGTCGTCGTCGATCCGCGCACCGGCGAGATCGTAGGCGGATTCGCTGGCTTCCAGAATCTCCCGCTGATCGTCTTCCGGGTGGCGCCCGGGCAGACCGAGCGGGTTCCCCTGCTGATCGGCACCGCTAGCCGCACGCCCCGGCATGGCTACGCCATCCCGCCCGGAGACTGGGGAATCCAGGCCACGCTCACCCTCGGCTCGCCCTTCCGCGACTCGCTTCGCAGGCGGACCCCGGTCCTGCCCCTCACCATCACTGCCTGAACCACCGCCGCGCCGGGGTGCGCTCGACGCGGGTGGGAGGCGCTCTTCCGGCACCCGGATCACGCAGGGCATCCTGGTCTTCGACGAGGCCATGCCAATCGGTGGGAATCGCCAGG
>Ga0335073_10007120_pt1 | contig 15678 bp, 17 predicted proteins | sample Lox_Sample_22_FD_207093 | JGI IMG/M metagenome (GOLD analysis project Ga0335073, IMG submission 207093) | Soil microbial communities from Loxahatchee National Wildlife Refuge, Florida, United States - Lox_Sample_2.2 | ecosystem: Environmental > Terrestrial > Soil > Wetlands | place: USA... | reverse complement strand
CGCCGAGCTCGTGATCGGCGCGCCCGACGCGCAGGTCATCGTGCTCGTCGAAGCCGACGGCAGCGCCCGCGCAATCGCCGCCGAGGACGTGGAGCTCACGCCGATCGAATCGATCGACCCCACCCGCTCGGCCGCTAGCGTCAGCGCAGGCGACGCCGGCGAGGAGCTGCCAGACGGTTGTGTTGGCCTCGGCCGCGCGCTGATCTCCGTCAGCTCCGAGCTCGTCGGCGTCTGCGACCGCGCCCTCGCGATGACCGTCGAGTACGTCAAGGACCGCAAGCAGTTCGGCGTCCCCGTCGGCTCCTACCAGGCCGTCTCCCACCGCTGCGCGCAAATGCTGCTCGACACCGAGAAGGCACGCTCCACCGCTGCGTTCGCCGCCTGGACCGCCGACGCCGATCCCGAGCGCCTTGCCGAGGCCGCCGCGATGGCCAAGGCCGCCGCCTCCGACGCCGGACGCGAAGTCACCGCCGCCGCAATCCAAATGCACGGTGGGATCGGCTTCACCTGGGAGGCTGACGTGCACTGGCTGTTCAAGCGCGCCCAGCTCGACGCAGCGCTGCTCGGCGGCGCCAAGCGCCACCGCGCGCGGATCGCCTCGATCCTCTCCGACAAGCTCGGCGCCTCCGCCGCCGCCTGAGGCAAGGCTCGGCCGGCCCGTGTCCGCGACCGAGCCAGGTACTGCCACGCAGACGCTGCGCGAACGCCGCGAGGCGATCGTGCGCGAGCACATGGCCTCCGAGAACGTGCACGACTTCGACACGACGATCGACACCTTCGAGCACCCGCGCTACGAGCTGATCGCCACTGGCGAGGTCTACGACGGCGAGGCCGCGGTCCGCGGCTACTACGCCGAAAGCCGTAAGGCATTCCCCGACCAGCGCAACGAGCTCGTCGCGCTGCATCACTCAGACGACGTCGTCACCGTCGAGTTCGACCTGCTCGGCACGCATCTCGGGCCGCTGCGCTCGCTGCCGCCCACCGGCCGCTCGTTTCGCTGTCGGATGACCGCATTGTTCGTGTTCGAGGGCGAGCGGCTAGTTGGCGAGCGCGTCTACTTCGACCAGAGCACGATCCTGCGCCAGCTCGGCCTCGCGCACGACCCCAGCTCTCTAGCGGGCCGGATCGCGCTTGTGCTGACTCATCCCATTACGATCGGTCGAGCGATCTTTAACGCGCGGAAGGAGCGAGGATGAGCGATCTAGTTGTGCTCAAAGACGTACGCGACGACGGCGTGGCGGTACTCACGCTCAACCGACCCGATCGACTGAACGCCTGGACCAGCGAGGTCGAGCACCAGTACTTCGGCGCGCTGCGGGAGTGCGCCGCAAGCGAGGACGTGCGCGTGATCGTCGTCACCGGCGCCGGTCGCGGCTTCTGCGCCGGGGCCGACATGCAGTCACTGCAGGGCATCGAGGCCGCGGTCTCAGGCGCGGCAGGCACGAACGGTTCCTCGAATGGCGCATCAGCAGGCGCGGAGGACGTGCAGGCCGCGCGCGAGCAGATCCCGCAGACGTTCACACTCAGCGTCCCCAAGCCCGTGATCGCTGCGATCAACGGCCCCTGCGCCGGAATCGGCCTTGTGCTTGCGCTGATGTGCGACGTGCGCTTCGTCGCCGAGAACGCCAAGCTCACTACCGCCTTCTCCCGTCGCGGACTCGTCGCCGAGCACGGGATCTCCTGGATCCTCCCACGCCTCCTCGGCCCCGCCCGGGCGCTCGATCTACTGCTCTCGGGCCGCGTCGTCCTCGGGCGCGAGGCCGTTGAGCTCGGGCTTTGCAACCGCGTAACCCCGCCTGAAACCGTGCTCGAGGAGACGCTTGCCTACGCGCACGAGCTCGCGACGCTCTGCTCGCCGGCGAGCATGGCGGCGATGAAGCGCCAGGTCTATGCCGCGCTTGCAGAACCGCTCGCGGAGGCGACGGCGGAGGCGGACAGGCTGATGCTTGCTTCCTTTGCGCAGCCCGACTTTGCCGAGGGCGTCGCGAGCTTCGTGGAGCGGCGGGAGCCGAACTTCGCGCCGCTGGCGAGCTGAGCAAGCGCTCAACGCATCTGCGCGGGGAGCCCAGCCTCACCCGCTCTACTCGGCCCGATGCGAGAGGGCGACCAGCGGCTCGGGTGTCCAGTCCGGCCAGATGTGAGCGCCGACCGGTAGCCCCCCGAAGAACTCCGCGATCTTGCGTGGGCCGGCTGGCTGTGAGTTGTCGTATACGACGGCCCTGCCGGCCAGCGAGAGAGCTTGCGCGACCAGTGGCCAGAGCCGGTGGTAACGCTCGCGAACCTTGTGCTCCGGCACGTCGTGCCCGCCAGCCAGCACTCGGTAGGAAACGCGCCGGACCGCCAGCTCCTCCGGCACGAGCATCGCATGGAGCACGACGTGATAGCCCGCCTCCTGCGCGGAGCGAACGAAGTCGAGCTTCGAACGATGCGAGAAGACCGTCTCAGCGATGAACGACCGGCCGGCGGCGATGAGGTGCGCACGAGTCTCGGCGGCTATCCGGGCGGCCTCGTAGGCGTGCGCGTCGGAGTCCGTAGGCCACCTGGTCTTCGCGATCTCATCCGCGTTGACGTACGCATAGCCTGGCAGCTCGCGGGCGAGGAATTCCGTGACGAAGGTGGTCTTGCCCGAGCCGTTCGGCCCGACCACCACATGCAGTTGCCTCAAGCGGGCGTGCTCGTTCCGTCGGGTCGGTACTCGGTCAGCTCGCCTTGCTCATTCAGCGCGACAGTCGTGACCCCGCGGGCCGCGAGGATCGCGCCGAGGTTCGTCGTTAGCAGGCGCGCCTCCAGTCGTGACTGCGCCTCGGAGTCGAACACGATCCCCTCCTCCTCGGAGAGCTGCTCGACCGGGAGCGTCCCCGCCAAGGCAGCTTCGACCCGGTACCTGGAAGCTGTCTGCCTCGCGCAGACCGACTTTCCCACGCGCGTCCAGTGCTCGAGCTGTTGCTTGGCAGAACGGTTCTCTTTTGCGCCCTCGACGACAGCACTGTCGAACAGGTCGGATGGAACTCGCGTTGGCCGGTCGGCGGTAGCAGCCATGATGGACTCCTTAGTAGAAGACTGCGACATAGCGTAGCAGAATGATACGTACTGAGTACGCCGAGACTACACAGCTGTCGACCGAAGTCGCACGCCGCCGATCTCAGTCCCTTCGCCGAGAAAGCCCGGCACCTCGGCTACCGCAATCTCAACTAGCCCCTCCACTCCATCCCCTGCCGACACGAAACACACCTCGGCATCCTCCAGCGCAAACACGGATGAGCCCCCGACGGCCCCGTCGCCGCTAAGCGGCACGCCAAGCACGTGCGCCCAGCGCGCCGCCGTCGCCGCGGGCTCGGCGACCGCCAGCGTGACCCCGGCAAGGCGCCCGGGCGCGCCCTGCCCTATCTGCTCGGTCCAGTCAGGTCCGCCCCACCGCCAACTGCCATACGGCCGCGAGCCGTCGATCGAGACGATCGCGCCGCCGATGTCGCCGGGGTGCAGGTGCGTGCCGGAGATGTCGGGCAAGTTGATCTCCCAGACCGTGCGCACCTTGCGTTCGGCGGCGCGTTCACGCGCGGCGCCGAGATCCTCGAGGTCGAACATCACCATGTAGCCACAGTCACCGCCGTGCCGCTCGATGTAGCGCCCGGCTGCGGTGTCGGCTTGCGTCGGCGAGACGATCTCAAGGAAGCAGTCCCCGAGGGCGTAGACGTTGTTCTCCAGGCCGAACAGGCTGACCCCGAGATCACAGAAGGGCTCGCCAAGCCTGAGCACCGAGCGCAGCTCCGCGGCGACGGGCTCGATCTCCGCGGCGGCGATCACAGCCTGGCGCAGGCGCGCGCGTGGCATGGCCCGGCGCGACGCCTAGCCCGCGAGCCGCACGGGCATCGTCTTCATCTGATTCAGGAAGCCCGACTCAACGTAGGCGGGCTTGCCGGCGAGCCGGATCTCCGGGAACCGCGCGAGCGTCTCCTCGAACAGGATCCGCAGCTCAAGGCGCGCGAGCGCGGTGCCGAGACAGAAGTGCCGGCCCCCCGCGCCGAACGCCTGGTGCTCGGCTTTGCGCCGCAGGTCAAAGTGGTCGGGGTCCTCGTAGCGTGACTCGTCGCGGTTTGAGGACACGTACCAAAGCACGACCTTCTCGCCCTGCTTGATCTTCTGCCCGTGTAGCTCCGTGTCGCACGTAGCGGTGCGGCGGAAGTGGGCGAACGCCGGGAACATGCGCAGCGACTCCTCGACGGCATCTGGGATTAGCTCCGGGTCTTGGAGCACGAGCGCCCGCTGCTCCTCATCTTCCATCAGCGCGCGCATCCCGCTGCAGTAGGTCGCCTTGGTCGAGTCGTTGCCCGCCGCGACGAGCAGGAAGAAGCCCATCACGATCTCGTGCTCCTCGAGCTTCTCGCCGTCGATCTCGGCGTGCACGAGCACGCTCGTCAAATCGTCGGTCGGATTCTCTTGGCGCTCGAGGATCATGCGCCGGCAGCGCTCGAAGATCTCGGGAATGTCTTTCTCGAGCACCCCCTCGATGCCCTCGGGCGCCAGGTCGGGGTCGTCGCCCGAGAGCGTGGAGTTCATGAGCCGTGCCCAGATCGCGTCGTCCTCCTCGGGGATACCCATGAAGCTGCCAATCACGCGCGAGACGACCGGCTGGGCGACGTCGGCCACCAGATCGCATTCCTCGCGGCCCTGCAGGCCATCCAGCACCTTCGCGGTGATCTCGCGAATCGCCTCCTCGTGCGCCGCGATGCGCCTCGGCGTGAATCCCGCCTGGAACAGCGCCTTCAGCCGGTCGTGCTTGGGCGGGTCCATGCCGATGAACATCGCCTGCACCAGCTCGACCGGGAAGACTTCGGAGACCGCGGTGACGCCGTGCGCGGAGGAATAGGTCTGCCAGTCGCGACTGACCGTGTGCACGTCGTCGGCGAGCGTGACCGACCAGAAGCCCTGCTCGTCTGGGTACTCGGTGACCCGATCGGTCCAGTGGATCGGGCACTGCCCGCGCATCTGCTTGAACAGTTCGTGCGGCGGGCCCTCGGCCCACGCGTCTTTCTCGGCCAGAAGCGCGTTGTCGAGATCGCTGCCAACGGTTGCCATGTGTCTCCCCTCGTAGCTGCGGATCGCTGCGGCGATCATACCCTGGCCGGGCGGCCAGGACACAAAGCTTCTAGAGCTGGCCCGCGTAGAAGCCGTGGCGCGCGAGCGGCTCGACTAGCTCGTGCTCCTCGTATGAGAGGTGCGAGAGAAGGGCGTCAGTGAGGAAGTCGATCGCGCGTTGCAGCGGTGCGAAGTCCGCGCGGTTGTTGATGTGCTCAACCAGCGCCCGGTCGACGGCGTCGAGCGCGTCTGCGATCACGAGATGCTCCGCGGTCAGCCGCTCGATCACCGGAGCAAGCGCGGCGTCGCTGCGCGCGAGGTGTGGAAACACGGCCTCGTCCTCCAGGCCGTGGTGTCCAGCCACAGCGCGGCAGTAGCGCGCACAGAACGCGCCGAGCGTCCAGTCATTCTGGCGCAGCGCCATCTCGGCGAGCGCGCCGCGCGCCTGGCCCGCGTCGAGCGCACCTTCCTTCACTTGCGCGAGCAAGTGACGCAGGTCATTCAGCTCGCGTCGCAGCATGTCGTGCACGTCAATCAAGTGCTGTCCCGCCTGGCGCCCCTGCTCGCTGTAGACGAGCGCCTCGCCGGAGGAGGGCTCGCGGTGCGGGCGCTCGGCCTCATCCCATGGCGCCGTGTCGCTGAGCCTCATGCCGTCATCCGGCGTCGGCGTGAGGCCTAGTCCTTCGTGCTCCCCGGGCATCGCGCCACGGTAGCGAGTCAGCGAGCAGCCTACGCGCGATGCCGTAATCCGGCGCTATGACACGGGCCGCTCGGCGGTCCCGCCACCGGCGCTGGGCCGGTGCTCGACCGCGATGTTCAACTCGCCAACATTTAGCTTCGCGACGTCAAGTTCGGCGACCTTCAGCTGCTCGACCTGGAGCGAGCGGACCGAGCCTTGCTTCAGTGAGAGGCGCCCGATCGCCAGGCGCCCGATCGCGACAGCTCCAAGCGCAAGCGCCCCGCCGGCCAGAGCCCCAACGGCAAGCGATCCCACCGAGCCGGTGCCGAGAGCTCCGGCCAGACTTGCCCCGAACAGGCTCGGCGGCGCCTTGCGGCCCTTGTGCTTTCGCCCCCTCACCGCGGTTCGCCCGATCGGGAGGCCGTGGACTTGGTCGTGCTCCGGGGCGTGGCCGATCGAGACGTTGCGGCCACGCGGCGCGTGGCAACGGCCTTGCGAGCATTCTGTTCGAGCGAGCGCCCGACGTAGAGCAGCATGTGGTGTAGGTGCGTCCGCAGGGTTTCCATCGTGTGGCCACCGACGTAGATCGCGCTGTGCGCGCTGGCACCCGCAGCGCGCAGCTGCGCGGCGAACGGCGCGTTCTCGGCGGGATCGGCGATCGGGTCCGACGCGCCGCCGTACAGGTAGGCATGGAGCCCGTCGGCTGCGATCACGGGCCGGGCGGCGCGCAGCTCGTTGCCGAGCCCGTTAAAGAAGCCGAGCCAGCTCTCGACGATCGAGAAGCGGCGCGGGTTGCCGAGCGCGACGTTCATCGCGCCGTAGCCGCCCATCGAGTCGCCGGCGATCGCGCGCGAGGCGCGGTCCGCCTGCGTGGGCAGCATCCGGTCGACTAGCTGCTGCACTTCGACCACGTAGGCCTCATAGCCGCGACCGCCGCGGTCGCGCCAGTTGTTCGCGCCCTTCCCGCCCTGGATCATCACGGCGATCATCGGCGGCACTTCGTGCGCGGCGATCAGGCGATCAAGCTCGCCCTGCAGACCGAGTTCCAAGAAGGCGGTGGCGCGCTGTTCGTTGCCGTGCAGCAGATAGAGCACGGGGTAGCGGGCATCGGTTTCGGCATACCCGGGCGGCAGGTAGACATGAAACGAGCCTTCTCTCCCAAGCGCTGCCGAGCTAAAGCTCGCGCTGTCGATCGAGCTCCCGGCCCCGTCGCGACTTTCGTTCACGAGCCTCGGCAGTGGCGCCGTCACGGGCGCCATGGCCGCGACACTCGCCGCGTGCGTAGCGGGCAAGGCATCTCGTTTGCCGATCAGGCGCTCAAACCCGCCGGGGCCATGCAGCACGAGCAGCGCGATGCAGGCAGCGATCAGCCCGCTGATCAGCGTGGCCAGCGCGACCAGGCGACGGCTCGTCCGCTGCTCTGACCCCGCGCCTCGACTGGAGGGCAGGGCGGCCGTACCGGCGTGCGCATCCGAGGTCAGCGGCTCCAGCCGCGGCGGGAGCGCAGGCACCCAGGAGGGCGGCAGCGGGAGCGCCTGCGCGGCTTCGGCCGCTCGCCCGGGCCAGCTCCATTCGCCGAGGCTGTCCATCCAGATCTGCGTGCGCGATGTCTTGGTCGCGGCGGACATTCCAGGAGATTCAACGAACGCCCGCCGCGAAACCCAAGCTCTGCACGAACCTGCCCAAACGGCTTCAATCCTCGCCTGGGCGGCTGCACGACCCCGCCTTGGCGCTACGCAACCCGCGCGCGGGCGATTACCGCGTAGTCCACACCTCGCCGGTGTCGCCAAATCCGAGCCGTTGCTTAGTCGCTTCAGTCAGATCGAATTCGCGCCCGGCGACGTACGGGCCACGGTCGACGACCGGGACGCGCACCGAGCGCGAGCCGTAGCGCAGCGTGACGAGCGTGCCGCACGGCAGCGTCTTGTTCGCGACGCCGAGCGTGCCGCTCGTGAGCGAGCCGCCGCAGGCAAGCGAGCCGCCGCCGCCGTACCAAGAGGCCTCGGCGAGCCGGTAGACGTTCAAGCGACCGAGCAGGCGGTGGGCCGCCAGGTCCAGGCCGTCGCCAGGAAAGCGCAGGCGCACGCGGCGGCTGCCAGTCTCGGGCGGCACGTAGCGCAGACGGAAGCGCCCTGCAGCTCCGGTGCGCGTGTGGGCGATCTGGCGCCAGCCATGCGGCCCCATCGCTTGAAGCTGAATCGGGCGGTCGGACAGGCCAGGGCTGAGCGTGCCTGCGATGCTGACACGGCGATCGGCGAGAACGTTCAGGCGCGCTCTGTGGACATGCAGCGCCGTGGTCGTAGGCCGGCCCAGCGAGAGGGTCGGTGAGGGCGTGGTCGCCTGGGCGAGCGTGGTCGCCTGGGCGATCTCCACGGGTGCCAGCGCGAGAGCAGGCTGCGCCGGGGGCGCGGGGGCAATCATCGGAATCCATACCTCCTTGCGGTTTCCGCCTACGGGGTTAGCTGTCGGGCTCACGGCCGGCAACGCGCGAACCGGCCGCGCGTCATCCGGGCGTTACGTCCACATCAGTGGGCGATTCGCCCCATCCGAGCCATTGCACGCCGGCTCGGCACTGGGTTCCCCGTTCGCGACCGTGGGGGGCCACGACTCGGCAGAGTCGAACAATTGTTCGCACCTTAGGTGGTCTGAAGGGTGGCTATCTGTGATCAAGCGCACACATAGCTACATAACCCCGTCTCCTGGGGGCTTACGTCAGAAACGCGTATGCGTACGTATATGGCCCGCGAGGGCGCCGATATGCTCGCCGCAACTCGGTGTCAAGGGGGCGCCGGCTGGATGAAAGAGAAGGCTGGATGAAAGCTGCATCGAAATGGCCCGGGTTCGCTGTGGCGGCAAGCACGCTCGCGCTCGCGGGGACCGCGCTCGTGCCGAGCACCTCGGTCGCGGCAAGCACGCACGCCTGCGGCAACCACACGGTCGTCTACGAATACGAAGTCGAACCGGGCAAGCCGAAGTCGAAGATCAACATTCCGATCAAGCAGATCGTGACGCAGGGCGCCAGCTGCTCGGTGGCCTTCAAACTCGTCGAGGCGCTCTATGACGGTAAGAGCCAGAGCGCGAAGCCCGAAGGCTACACGTGCAAGATCGGCAAGTTCAAAGTTCCGCGGGGCTCGGTGCCGGAGGTCTGCACGAAGGGCGGCAAGAAGGTTCAGTTCGCTGGCAAGGGCGGCTGACCGGCAAGCCGCTCGCGCCGTACAGTCGCTCGCGCCGTCTTATATCGCGCGCGCGACGATCTCATCCTCACGCGGCGGCGGAGGCTCGCCCGAGATGTGGGCCTCCACGCGCGCGGTGCCGCCCTCCCACGCCGCGACTCGCCGGCGCCCCGCGGCCTTAGCGGCGTAGAGCGCGCGGTCGGCGAGCAGCATGAGGGCAGCGGGATCAGGTGCCTCGGGGGACAGCTCGGCGACGCCGGCGCTCGTGCTGAGCGGGGGCAACGAGCCGACCTCACGAGCCGCACTTGCGCTCTGCTCGGCCAGCTCGCGACCGATCCGCTCGGCGAAGGCGACGGCCTCGCGCAGGCCGACCCCAAATAGCACGACCGCGAACTCCTCCCCGCCGACCCGGGCGAGCGTGTCTCCCCCGCGCAGCTCGCGTTCCAAGAGCGCGGCGAACTCGCGCAGCACGCGATCGCCCTCGGCATGGCCATGGCGATCGTTGATCTGCTTGAAGTGGTCGAGGTCAAAAGTCGCAAGCGCAATCGGCACCCCGCTGCGCTGCGCGCGATCGCACTGCTCGCGGAACTCGACATCGAAAGCCCGGCGGTTGAGCAGGCCGGTCAAGTAGTCGGTGTCGGCGGCCCGCTCGAGCTGGCCGATCACGGCGCCGACATGCTCGGCGAGCAGCTTGACGACGACGGTGACGAGCGTGACCGAGATGCCCACGGCGATATAGAGGGCGGGCTTCATGGGGTCTTCGCCCCAGATGAACAGTGCCGCCGCAAGCGTGCCCCAGACCAGAACGAGATCGAAAGCAACCTCGCGCCGCGTGCAGAAGTAAGCCGAGAAGACGAGCGGCCACAGATAGAAGAAGGGCGTGGCCTCGATCGGTCGAGTCACCGCCATCAGCGTGCTGACGAGCAGGATCCCGTAGACGACCGTGACGCGCGAGACCCAGCGGCGCCCGGGACGCAGCAGGAAGACGAAAGCGGCGCCGAGGAGCAGCAGACCGGATATGACCTCGATCGCGGGGTGATCGCTCGTGTTCGGGTCGGGCATTGGCAGCGTGGCGAGCAGCGTGGCGGAGCCCAGTAGGAACATGGCCACGCCGACCCAGCGCATCAGCGCTTCGGCCGCGTGGAGGTCCAGCGGAGCGTCGTCGTTCGGCCCGGCGAGCCCGAGCAGCGCGCGCCGGGCGGGCTTTGTCCTCGCCATGAGTCACGTCTCGGCCGCGAGCGCCTGGGTCTTGAGTCGTGACGAACCGCGCGGCCGATTGACAGACGGCTTGACAAACAGCGACAATCGGTCGCGTGGCCAACCCGGACCGGCTGACGGCACTCGACTCGACGTTCCTGCACCTGGAGGACAACTCCACGGCGCACATGCACGTGGCCTCGGTAATGGTCTTTGAGGGCACGGCTCCGAAGCCCCAGGAGTTGGTGGACCACATCGTCAGTCGCCTGCACCTCGTGCCCCGCTATCGCCAGCGGCTCGCGTACGTCCCCTACGGCCAGGGCCGTCCGGTGTGGACCGATGACCCCCACTTCAATCCCCGCTACCACATCCGCCACACCGCGCTGCCGAAGCCGGCGGACGATCAAGCGCTGAAGCAGCTTGCGGGGCGTCTGTTCTCTCAGCGCTTGGATCGCTCGAAGCCACTATGGGAGATCTGGCTGGTGGAGAAGATGGCGGGCGATCGCTTCGCGCTGATCGCCAAGACGCATCACGCACTGGTGGACGGGATCTCGGGCGTGGACATCACGACGGTGCTGTTCGACACGGCTCCTGATCCCGTGCCGACCTCGCGCCCGCCGGTTCCCTGGACCGCGAAGCCGCTTCCGGGACAAGCCAAGCTGCTGGGCGAGGCGCTACGCGAGCGAGCGACGATGCCGAGTGAGATGGGCCGCGGCGCTCGCCGCCTGCTACGCGCTCCGCGGCGGGCCGCGAAACAGCTCGTTGACGGCCTGACGAGCATCGGCGCGACGACGATCGCGGGCGTGAAAGCCCCGGCGCCGGACAGCCCCTTCAACGTGGATATCGGCCCACACCGCCGCTACACGTTCATCGACGCGGACCTGGAGCAGTTCAAAGCGATCAAGGACTCGCTCGGAGGCACGCTAAACGACGTGGTGCTCGCGACCGTGAGCCTCGGGCTCGGGCGCTACCTGCGCCGCGAAGGCGTCCAGACCGAGGGCCTTGAGCTGAAGGCGATGGTGCCGGTGTCAGTGCGCGCGGACTCCGATCGCGGTGCGCTTGGTAACCAGGTGGCCGCGATGTGGGCGCCGCTCCCGGTAGGGGTCGAGAACCCCGCGGAGTGCCTGCAGCAAATCGCGCGGGCGATGGAAGACCTGAAGGCCTCGGGTCAGGCGGTGGGCGCGCAGGTGCTGACGAATCTCGCGGGCTTCGCCCCGCCGACGATCCTCAGCCAGGCCGCGCGACTGCAAGCGCGCCAGCGCTTCTTCAACCTAGTCGTAACGAACGTGCCCGGTCCGCAGTTCCCGCTCTACGTGCTCGGTCGGCGTCTGCGCGTGCTCTACCCCGTCGTCCCGCTCGCCCAGCGCCAGGCGCTCGGTATCGCGGTGATGAGCTATGACGGTCACCTCGGCTTCGGGCTGCTCGGCGACTTCGACGCGCTGCCGGGGCTCGAGGCGATCGCGGAGGATATGAAGTGGGCGATCGGGCAGCTCGCTCGTGCCGCGGGCGTGCGCGGGTCCCGTGGACCCGCGAGCAAACCGCGGGCGAAGAAGAAAGCGAAAGCGGCTGCACCCCGCAAAGGCAAAGCCGCCGCGCGCGCTTCGGGCTGAAGATGGCCCGGCCTGCGCAGCCCGCGGACATGCCCGCGGTCAGCGCCTGCATCGCAAGCGCCTTCCAGAAGGACCCGCTGTGGGGCGGTTGGGCGTTCCCCGAGCAGGACGAGCGCGAGCAGGACGAGCGCGCGAGCCTGCTCGGTGAGCTGATGGCTCGCCTTGTGGCGGGCGCGCTCCCCCACGGCTGGGTCTGGATGACCGAGCGGGCAGAGGCGGCCGCGGTGTGGCTGCCACCCGGCGCGGCCGAGCTGAGCGAGGCGCAGGAGCGCGAGTTCGAAGACTTTGTCGACCGGGCGCTCGGGCAGCGCGCAGAGGAGATGCGTGAACTGTTCGAGGGCTTCGAGCAGAATCACCCGCACGAGGAGCCGCACTATTACCTCAGCTTGCTTGGCACGCACCGGGCTCACGCGGGGCGCGGGCTCGGCATGCAGTTGCTCCGCGACTGCCTCGCGCAAATCGACCGCGAGGGGATGCCGGCATATCTGGAGTCGACGAACCCCGTGAACATTCCGCGCTACGAAGCACTGGGTTTCGTGCAGATCGGCACTTTCTCGAGCCCGGCGGGCGGGCCCGAGATCGCGACGATGTGGCGCGCTAGCCGCTGAGCTCGAGGGCTGTCGGTCCGAGCGACCGACGCGACCGACGCGACCGTCGCTTTCTTCTCAGCGATAGCAATGGTATGTGCGGCGTATATACGATCGCTATCGAAAGCCAAGATTGAAGACCCCAACCTCGCCGGCGAATGGTCCACGAGGGCGGGCTGCAACGATGAGGCCCGATGCGCCTAGCTCTTTGCCAGATGAACGCGACCGTCGGCGACATCGCCGGCAATGCCGAGCGGATCCGCAAGGGCCGCGTAGGCGCGATCGAGGCGGGCGCGCAGATCGTGCTGTTCCCGGAGCTGGCGTTGACGGGCTACCCCCCGGAGGATCTCCTGCTGCGCGAGCACTTCCTCGCGGACGCCGCGCTCGCGCTGCGTGAGCTGGCGAGCGAGACGCGTGGGATCGTCGCGGTAGTCGGCTTCCCCGAGCGCGCGGAGGATGTCTACAACGCAGCGGCGGTCCTCGCAGACGGGAAGATCCACTCGATCTATCGCAAGGTGTTCTTGCCCAACTATGGCGTGTTCGACGAGGAGCGCTATTTCCAGGCCGGGTCCGCGGGCGCGGTGATCGACATTGGTCCGGCCGACTCCCAGGGATCGGAGCGCCTGGGCCTGACGGTGTGCGAGGACATCTGGGAGCCTGGCCCTCCCGCGAGCGATGAGGCGCTGGCGGGGGCAACGCTGATCCTGAACATCTCGGCTTCCCCCTATCACGCGGGCAAGGGGCTTGAGCGCGAGCGGATGTTCGCCCAGCGAGCGCGCGACAACCTCGCCTGCGTCGCGTTCTGCGCGCTGGTCGGCGGACAGGACGAGCTGTTGTTCGACGGCCACTCCTTCGTGGTCGACCACACTGGGAAGACGATCGCCCGGGCGGCCCAGTTCCGCGAGGAGCTGTTGATCTGCGACGTGGACATGCAGGCCGCGGCGGCGGCTCGCCTACGTGAGGCCGGCCATCGCGCGAGCACGCGTTCGCCGATCGGGGCGGGCACACGTGGAGCCACAGTCCTGCCGGGTCTTTCGATCGATGATGAGGGGGTGGGCGCTGAGCGCCCACCGGGAGGATCGATCGCGCCACTACTCGAGCCCGTCGAGGCGGAGGTCTACGCGGCACTGAAGCTCGGCCTGCGCGATTACGTAGAGAAGAACGGTTTTCGCCACGTGGTCCTGGGCCTCTCAGGCGGGATCGATTCGGCCCTCGTGGCCTGTCTTGCCGTGGATGCCCTGGGCGCAGAGCGAGTCAGCACGGCGATCATGCCCTCGCAGTTCTCATCCTCGGCGACGCAGAACGACGCGCGCGCGCTTGCCTCCGCCCTCGGCACCCAAGTACACGAGTTGGAGATCGAGCCTGTGTACGACACCTATGCCCAAACGCTCGGCCCCGCCTTTGAGGGACACGAGCACGACCTGACCGAGGAGAACCTTCAAGCGCGGATTCGCGGCAACCTGCTGATGGCGCTCTCGAACAAGTTCGGCTGGCTCGTGCTGACGACAGGGAACAAGTCTGAGATGTCGGTCGGCTACACGACGCTCTATGGCGATCTCGCGGGAGGCTTCGCGGTGATCAAGGACGTGCCCAAGACGCTTGTGTACCGCCTGTGCCGCTGGCGGAACTCCTCAGACGCCGCCAACGTGGGTGGCGTCCCATCTCCAATACCCCCCACGATCATCGAACGAGCTCCCTCGGCCGAGCTTCGGGCTGATCAACGCGACGAAGACTCGCTGCCGCCCTATGACGTGCTCGATCGCATCCTGCACGGGTATGTGGAGCGCCACCTGAGCCGCGAGCAGCTGATCGCGCAGGGGCTGCCTGCGGAGGATGTCGAGCGGGCCGCGCGGCTTGTCGACCTCGCTGAGTACAAGCGCCGCCAGGCCCCACCGGGGATCAAGGTCTCCGAGCTGGCTTTCGGGCGCGACCGCCGGATGCCGATCACGAACCGCTACCGGGACTAGCTCGAAAGATGCCCACCCGACCTCTCCGCGCCGCGGTCGCGGCGCTCGCTGTGCTTCTGGTGGCGTGCTCGCTCGGCGCCTGCGGCGACACGCTCCAGGACCACCCGATCGCGCACAACAAACTCGAGGCGCTGCTTGTGGCCCCCTATCCGGTCTACTGGCTCGGGCGCTCCTTTCAGGGGCTACAGATCAGCGAAGCCGACAATGACCCGAGCGGGGCGTACTTCATCCAGTACGGCGACTGCGTGGTGGGCGGGCAAAGCACCTGCGTGCCGCCCGTGCGGATCGTCACCTCGCCGGACAACAGTTTCATCCCCGGCGGTTCCTCGCCTCAGCGGGACACCGAGCTACGCGGCGTACGGGCCGTGCTCGCACAGCAGGGACGCACGATCGCGATCCCCACCGGGGGCGTCGTGGTGAGCGTGTTCGCGAAGAATGCCGGGCTCGCCGCGGCAGCTGCGCGCACGCTCGTGCCGATCAACGTCGCGGGCGAACCGGGAGACGCGCTACCCGCGCGACTGCCGCACACGGGGTTCGGCTCGACGCCGCTGCCCTCGCAAATCCCCTCGCCCCTGCGAGCGCTGCGCTGAGGGCTGGGCCGGCCGCGACGCTATGCGTGTGGCGTCGGCCTCGGCGCTATGCGTGTGGCGCAGTCACGCCCTCGGGCAGTGGCCGCACGGCGATCGTCATCCGGGTCAGCGCGCAGGCGCGCCCCTGATCGTCGGTAAAGCGCACGTCCCACACCCACGTCGTGCGCCCACGATGCAGGCGGGTTGCCTGGGCGTGGACGGTCCCCTCGGTGACCGGCCGCAGGAAGCTCGTGTTGTTAGCGAGACCCATCGCCGTATTGCCTTCGGGAAGCACGGCAAGCGCCGTGGCCAGCGAAGCAAGCGACTCCGCGATCGAGGCGTAGACCCCGCCGTGCACGAGCCCGGCGGGCTGCTTGAGCTCGTCGCGGACCCTGACTTGCCCGGTGACCTCCTGATCGGAGTAAGAGAGCAGTTCGAGGCCGTAGAGACGATCGAAGCCTTGCACCGAGGCCGCGACATGCTCGATATCGGGGTTCGCCATCGCGGCGCCACGATAGCCTACGAAGCCCGCCCGGCAGCCCGTGTAGGCCACTGTGGTCAGGGACGAAGCTAGATCGATGAGCCGACTGGACGACCTCCCCCCCGACCAGCGCGCGACGCTTTCGTTGCTCTTGCGACGAGGCAAGACTTACGCGGAAGTCGCGGAGATGCTCGAGATCCCCGAGCGCTCGGTGCACGACCGCGCCCACGCGGCCCTAGCGGTGCTCGCTGCGCGCGAGGCCCGCGAGCTGACGCCCTCCGAGCGCGAGGAAGTCGGTGACTACCTGCTCGGACAGCGCAGCGCCATCGCCGAGCGCCT
>Ga0335073_10007119_pt1 | contig 15678 bp, 14 predicted proteins | sample Lox_Sample_22_FD_207093 | JGI IMG/M metagenome (GOLD analysis project Ga0335073, IMG submission 207093) | Soil microbial communities from Loxahatchee National Wildlife Refuge, Florida, United States - Lox_Sample_2.2 | ecosystem: Environmental > Terrestrial > Soil > Wetlands | place: USA... | reverse complement strand
CTTGACCGGGATGTCCCGGCCAGCGACCTCCCGGCACGCGCCGAGCACCTCGAGGTTGGAGCTGCCGGTCCCGCTGCCCAGGTTGTAGACCGCGTGCGAGCCCGGGATGGTGGCGTCCAGGGCCAGCAGGTGAGCCCGGGCCAGGTCCGACACGTGGATGTAGTCCCTGACGCAGGTCCCGTCCGGTGTCGGGTAGTCGTCGCCGAACAGCTGGACCTCGCCGCCCTGGCCCGCGATGGCGAGGATGTTGGGAATCAGGTGCGTCTCGGGGTGGTGGCGCTCGCCGCGCCAGGTGCCGGCGGCGTCTGCGTCGGCGCCGGCGACGTTGAAGTACCGCAGGCTGACCGCGCCGATCCGGTGCATCCGGGCGTACTCGGCCAGGGCCGTGTCCACGGCGAGCTTGGACGCGCCGTACGGGCTGGTCGGCCGGACCGGGTCGGTCTCGGTGACCGGGATCCGCTCCGGCTCGCCGTAGACCGACGCGGTCGAGGAAAACACGATCCGGCGGGTGCCCGCCGTGCGCATGGCCTCGAGCAGCGCCAGCGTGCCGCCGAGGTTGTGCTCCCAGTACCGCGCCGGGTACGCCACGGACTCGGCCACCAGCGACTTGGCCGCGAAGTGCAGGACCGCGTCGATCCCGGTGGCCAGTACCGGCCGGGCGTCGCCGCGGATCGTGCCGCGGCGGAAATCGGTGTCCGGGGGGACCGCGTCCGCGTGACCGGTGGACAGGTCGTCGAGGACCACCACATCGTGGCCGGCGTCGACGAGCTGGGCCGCGACGACGCTCCCGATGTACCCGGCGCCCCCGGTGACGAGCAGTCTCATGCCTTATGCCTCCTCTCGTAGGGTGGCCGCCGCGGCCTCGGGCGCTATGTCGTTGGTGAAGGCGCCCATGCCCGACTCGGAGCCGGCCAGGTATTTCAGCTTGCCCGGCGCGCGGCGGATGGTGAACAACTCCAGGTGCAATGCGAACTCCTCCCGGCCCTCGCGCGCTGGCGCCTGATGCCAGCCGGAGACATACGGCGCCGGGGCGCCGAAGAGCCGGTCGAACCGGCGCAGCAGGTCCCGGTAGATGTCGCAGAACTCGTCCCGCTCGGCCTCGGTCAGTTCCCGCAGCTCCGGAACCCGGCGGCGCGGGTAGAGGTGGACCTCGTAGGGCCAGCGCGCGGCGTGCGGCACGAACGCGGCCCAGTGATCGCCGGCGATCACGATCCGCGACCCGTCGGCCAGCTCCGCCGCGAGTACCCCGTCGAACAGGTTCCGGCCGGTGTCCCGCCGGTAGGCAGCGCTCGTCGCGAGCATGCGCGAGGTGCGCGGGGTGACGAACGGGTAGGCGTAGATCTGGCCGTGCGGGTGGGTCAGCGTCACCCCGATCTCCCGGCCGCGGTTCTCGAAGCAGAACACCTGCTCGACCCCGGGCCGCGCGGCCAGCGCGGCACTGCGGTCGGTCCACGCGGCCAGCACGAGCGCCGACTGGTCGTGGGTCAGGTCCGCGAACGACGCCTCGTGGTCCGGGCTGAAGCAGACCACCTCGCAACGGCCATCGCCCGGGCGCGCGGGAAGCAGGGCGTCGCTGGCCGCCTCCCCGCCGCCGGGCCCGGCCGACGCGGTGACCAGCGAAGGGAACCGGTTCTCGAACACCGCCACCTCGTAGTCGGGCGCGGGGATCTCGGTGAGCCGGCCGGGCCGTGAGGGGTCGAGCGGGCAGTGGTCGGCGGGCGGCAGGTAGGTACGGTCCTGCCGGTGGCTGGCGATGATGACCCACTCGCCGAGCAGCGGGTCGTAGCGCACCTGGGACGAGGCCTCGGCCGGGCCGATCGCCCGGCGATCCGGGAAGCCGGCCGCCCAGGCCGCGGACTCGCCGAAGTAGATCAGCTCACGGCCGTCGGCCAGCGTGATCGACGCTGTATTTTTCCCAGCGTCCCTTCGGACCAGCTTGTCGCCGTTCACGTGGCGTCCATCCGGGCCAGCTTGTCGCCGTTCACGTGGCGTCCATCCAGACCGTCTTGTCGCCGTTCACGGGCGTCCATCCAGACCGTCTTGTCGCCGTTCACGTGGCGTCCATCCGGGCCAGCTTGTCGCCGTTCACGTGGCGTCCATCCGGACCAGGTTGTCGTCGCTCACCCGGCGTCCAGGCGGAGCAGGTCGTCGGTGGTCTCCCGGCGCAGCACGACCTTGGCCGCGCCGTCGCGGACGGCTACCACGCCCGGTCGCGGCACGTGGTTGTAGTTGCTGGCCATCGACCGGCAGTAGGCGCCGGTGGCGGCCACCGCGATCAGGTCGCCCGCGATCACGTCGCCCGGCAGGTACGCGTCCCTGACCACGATGTCCCCGCTCTCGCAGTGCCTGCCGACCAGCCGGCACAGCGTGGGCGGCGCGGCGGATTCCCGCGACGCGAGCACGCAGGTGTACTCGGCGTCGTACAGCGCGGTGCGGATGTTGTCGCTCATCCCGCCGTCCACGCTGACGTAGGTCCGCAGCCCGTCCACGTTCTTGACCGTCCCTACCTCGTAGAGCGTGATCGTCCCGGGCCCGGCGATGGCCCGGCCCGGCTCCACGGCCAGCCACGGCCGGGCCAGGCCCGCCGCCCGGCACTGCGCGTTCAGGATCTCGCGGAGATTCTGCGCCACGACCTTGATGTCGGCGGGGTCGTCGCCCGGCATGTAGGCGATGCCGAACCCGCCGCCCAGGTTCAGCTCGCCGATCTCGATCCCGTGCGACTCGCGGATCCGGATCGCGAGCTCGAGCACCCGGTGCGCGGCCACGTCGAAGCCTGCCGTGTCGTAGATCTGCGACCCGATGTGCGAGTGCAGGCCGGCGAAGTCGAGCGCCCCGCCGGCCAGAACCTGCCGGACCGCCTCGTCGGCGGCGCCCGACGCCAGCGAGAAGCCGAACTTCTGGTCGTCGTGGGCGGTGGCCACGAACTCGTGCGCGGCGGCCTCCACGCCGGTGGTGACCCGCACCAGGACCCGCGGCCGCGACCCCGGGTGCCGCGCGGCGATCCGTTGCAGACGCCCGATCTCGTCGAAGGAGTCGACCACGATGCGCCCGACGCCCGCCGTCATCGCGCGGCCGAGCTCATCGGGCAGCTTGTTGCTGCCGTGCAGGGTGATCATTTCCGGCCGGACCCCGGCCTGCAGCGCGACCTCGAGCTCGCCGCCGGTGCACACGTCCACGCCCAGGCCCTCCTCGCTGACCCAGCGCAGCACCGCCCGGCAGCAGAACGCCTTGGCCGCGTAGAACACCCCGGCGCCGTTCCCGAACGCCTCGCGGAAGTCCCGGCACCGGCCGCGGAAGTCCTCCTCGTCGCACGCGAACAGCGGAGTGCCGTGCTGGGTGGCGAGGGTGCGTACGTCCACGCCACCGAGGACCAGGGCCCCGCCGGCCCGGCGCGCGGTGCGCGGCCAGATGGCCGGGTCCAGCGCGTTGACGTCCGGCGGCGGCAGCGGCGGGTGATCGGGCGGCAGCACGTCGGCGTGACGCGGGCCGGCGGGGTGGGCGACGCGGCTCATGGCAGTCAATGCTAGGGGCGGGGCGCCGCCCGTCCGGCCCGCCCGCGGATTAGGCTACTTCCTGCCCGACAAGCCCGGATTTGGAGGCGCGATGCCGATATTCGGAAGCCGGCCAGCAGCCGACACGGCCACGTGGGAGCCGCAGGCGGCCGACAGCAGGCTGGCCCAGACCGCGGGCGCCAATCCGGCCGGGGTGTTCACCTCCGACCTGTCGGTGTCCGAGTACGTGCTGCTCGGCGAGGCCGGGTTCGAGCCGCTCGGCTTCGTGGTCGGGTCGTCGATCTACCACGTGGGGCTGCAGGTCGGGCGCTGGTCGCAGAACCAGGAACTCCAGGTCCTGACCCAGGCCATGTACAGCTCCCGGGAGCTGGCCATGGCCCGGATGCAGGCCGAGGCCGATCACCTGGGGGCCGACGGGATCGTCGGCGTGCAGCTCCGGATGCAGATGTACGCCTGGGGCCAGAGCGTGCTCGAGTTCGTCGCCACCGGGACTGCGGTACGCCACCTGGCGGGCACGGGCGCGCATCGTGCCCCGGACGGCCGCGCGTTCACCTCGGACCTGTCCGCGCAGGACTTCTTCCGGCTGCTCGCGGCCGGCGCCGTGCCGGTCGCGTTCGTGCTCGGCACGTGCGTGTACCACATCGCGCACCAGTCGGTCATGCAGGCCATGCGGCAGGCCGGCCAGAACCAGGAGATGCTCCAGTTCACCCAGGGCGTCTACGAGGCGCGGGAGCTCGCGTTGGCCCGGATGCAGGCCGAGGCCACCCAGGCCCAGTCGTCGGGCATCGTCGGGGTCAGCGTCGCCGTCTCCAACCACGTCTGGGGCGAGCACGCCACCGAGTTCCTGGCCACCGGCACGGCCATCCGCCGCCTGTCCGACGAGCACCGGCTGCCGGAAACCTCGCCCAAGCCCACCTTCACCCTGGGCCTGGACAACTGACCGGCGCCCCCGCGCGGCGAGCTCAGATCTGCGGCCAGGCGTGCACGGGCTCGTTGGTCTGCATGCGCTCGATGTAGCCCAGCGTCATCAGGCGCAGCGCCTCCTGCCGGTCGAGGTGCCGCCGGTCGGTGAGCGCCCGGACGGCGGCCGACTGCCAGGTAGCCCCCGTCCGGCTGGACAGGCAGCGCTGCTCGATGATGCCGAGCAGGCGCTTGGCGTCGCACGGGTCCACGCCCCAGGCCTCGAGCCCGTCGAACGCCATCGGCAGCAGACGGCGCAGCACCAGCTCGGTCACGGGGACCTCGCCGAGCCCGGGCCAGTAGAGCCGGGCGTCGATGCCGTGCTGCGCGCCCTGGCTCAGGTTGTCGGCAGCGGCCGCGAACGACATCTGCGTCCACACCGGCCGCTCGGCCTCGGCCAGCGCGCGAACCACCCCGCAGTAGAAGGCGGCGTTGGCCATGATGTCGACGACCGTGGGGCCGGCCGGCAGCACCCGGTTCTCCACCCGCAGGTGCGGCAGGCCGTCCATTACCGCGTACACCGGCCGGTTCCACCGGTAGATCGTGCCGTTGTGCAGCGTCAGCTCGGAAAGCTGGGGCGCCTGCCCGTCGTCGAGCGCCGCGACCGGATCCTCGTCGTCGACGAGCGGCAGCAGCGCGGGGAAGTACCTCAGGTTCTCCTCGAACAGGTCGAACACCGACGTGATCCAGCGCTCGCCGAACCATACCCGCGGCCGGACGCCCTGCTCCTTGAGCTCGTCCGGCCTGGTGTCGGTCGCCTGCTCGAACAGCGTGAGCCTGGTTTCCCGCCACAGCTCCCGGCCGAACAGGAACGGGGAGTTGGCGCCGATCGCCACCTGGATGCCCGCGACCGCCTGGGCGGCGTTCCAGTAGCTGCCGAACGACTCCGGGCTTACCTGCAGATGGCACTGGACGCTGGTGCAGGCGGCCTCCGGCATGATCGTGTCGATGTGGGTGAGCAGCTGCTCGGAGCCCTCGATCGAGATCCGCATCTCCTCGCCGCGGGCTGCGAAGATCTGCTCGTTCAGCAGCCGGTACCGCGGGTTCGGCGACATGGCCGCCGCACCAACATCGCTCTCGCGCAGCGTGGGCAGGATGCCGATCATCACCAGGTGGCTGCCGGCCTGCCGGGCCCGGCGCTCGGCGTGATCGAGGCTGGCCCGCACCCCCTTCTCGAGCCCGGCCAGGGCGTCGCCGACCAGCGTCCGCGGCGGCACGTTGATCTCCAGGTTGAACTGGCCCAGCTCGCTCGCCCAGCTCGGGTCGGCGATCGCGCCGAGCACCTGGGCGTTCTTCATCGACGGCAGGCCGACCTCGTCGACCAGGTTCAGCTCGATCTCCAGCCCGACCTGCGCCGGCCCGGTGTCGAACCGGGACTCCGCCAGCATCCGGGCGAACACGTCCAGGCAGCAGCGCACCTTCTCCCGGTAGGAGCGGCGGTCCTGCTGGCTCACGCTGATGGCCGGGACATCCCTGCCCATCGGTCCCTCCACTCACCAGGCCATGGGCAGCCTGCCCCAACCTTCCCACGTCATGGGACCCGTGACCAGGGCAGAAAGAGGGAGGATCAGGACCCGTCCCGGCCGTGCGGCGCGGCCCAGTCCAGCAACGGGCCGTCGGGCACGATCCGGGCCGGATTGATGTGCGGGTGCGTGATGAAGTAGTGCCGCTTGATGTGGTCGAAGTTGGTGGTGCCGGAGAACGCGGGCAGCGCGTACATGTCCCGCGCGTAGGCCCACAGGTTCGGGTAGTCGGTCAGCCGCCGCAGATTCGCCTTGAAGTGGTAGTGGTAGACCGAGTCGAACCGGGCCAGGGTCACCCACAGCCGCACGTCGGCCTCGGTGATGGTCTCGCCGCAGAGGTAGCGCTGGCCCGCCAGGCGCTCCTCCAGGTCGTCCAGGGTCGCGAACAGCTTGGTCACCGCGTCGTGATAGGCCGCCTGGGTGGTGGCCATGCCGGACCGGTAGACGCCGTTGTTCACGTTCTCGTAGACGACCGCGTTGACCGCGTCGATCTCCGGCCGCAGGCGCTCGGGGTACAGGTCGTAGTTACCGCTGGCGCAGGCGCCGAACTGCGTGTCCAGGTCGATCGTGATGTCCGGGAAGTTGTTGCTGACGATGCGCCCGGTCTCGCGGTCCCACAGCACCGGGACGGAGATGTGCCCGTCGTAGCCGGGCTCGGTCGCGGCGTAGGCCTCGCGCAGCAGCGCGAACCCGTTGACCGGATCGAGTGAGTACCCGGAGCCCTCGCGGAACGCCCAGCCCCGGCCGTCGCGGATCGGATCCACCGCGGACAGCGAGATCACGTCCTCGAGCCCGAGCAACTGACGCACGATCGCGGACCGGTGCGCCCACGGGCAGGCCCACGAGATGTACAGGTGGTACCGGCCGGGCACGGCCGGGTACCCGCTGGAGCCGTCCGCGGTGATCCGCCCCCGGAACGGGTACGCGGGCCGCACGAACTCTCCCGGCTGGCCGGCCGCGCTGGCCGCCTGCTTGCGCCGGAAGTCTCCGTAGTCGCCGAAGGCCGCGAAGTCGACCGGGCTGGCCCCGCCCGCCTGCTGAGTCGTTGTCATGCCGGTGAGAACCCGGCGACGGCGCCGGCCATTCCGGCGTCGGTCACTGCCCGGCGGTCAGCGACCGGGTGAACCAGCCGGGGGCGTCGAGCCGGAACGCGTCCGGCGGCGTGACCTTGCGCAGGTCGGCCTCGATCGCGCGCAGCCGTTCCGCGCCGATGACCTCGGCCCAGCGGTCCCGCAGGTCGTCGAAGATCTGCGCCGACCGCTGCAGCGCGTCGACGGCGCGGCCGGTCAGCCGCACGACCTTGCGCCGCGCGTCGGCCGGGTCGGGCCCGCGCTCGGCGTAGCCGAGCCGTTCCAGCGCGTCGACGGTCTTGCCCGCGGCCTGCTTGGAGATGCCCAGCCGCCGGCCCAGCTCGGCCGCGGTGGTGCCGCCGGGGCCGATCGCCTGGAACACGAACCCGTGCATCGGCCGCAGGTCGGGATGTCCCTGCCGGGCGAGCTCGGCGTGCAGCTCGTCGATGAGCACGCGGAAGCCGAGGAGCAGCCGCAGCGGCAGCTCGAAGCCGGGCGGGTCGGCCCCGGACCCGGCGCGGGCGGAGACGGCCTCAGCAGGCGCGGCCCCGGCGGGCCCAGCCCCCGCCGGTTCGGCCTCAGTTGACATGAACGACAACCAGGTTTACTGTCTTGCCCATCGCATATTCGACAACCATGTTGTCTATATTAGGAGGTTCAACGATGCCTGTCGTCCGCCGCGCCGACACCCGCCGCACCGAGACCCCGAACGCGGTCATGACCACACTCGCGTCGCCGACGCAGGGCGGCGCCGGGCAGTCCGTCTGGCGCGTGGATATGCGCCCGGGCCAGGCCGGGCCGCGGCACGCCATCGACACCGAGCAGATCTGGACCGTGCTCGACGGCGGCGCGTCCGTCGAGCTCGACGGCCAGGTGCTCACCGTCGGGCCCGGCGACACCCTGATCCTGCCGGCCGACGTGCCGCGCCGGGTGAGCGCGGACCCGGCGGCGGGCCTCGCCGCGATCGTGGCGGCGCCGGGAGGCGCCCGCGCCTACGTCGTCGACGCCGGCCAGGTTCCGGCCGGGCGCGCCGTGCCCGACGCGGACAAGCTGGTCCCGGCCTGGGTCGCCTAGGCCTGTCGCTATGCGGCGGCCCAGGCGATCGGCAGCCGCTTGACGCCGCGCTGGAAGTTCGAGCGCAGGTAGGACGGCTCGCCCGCGAAGGCCAGCACCGACGTGCGGGCGAGCACCTCCCCGAACAGCGCGCGCATCTGGGCCCGGGCCAGGTGCGAGCCGAGGCAGAAGTGCGGCCCGTGCCCGAAGACCAGGTGCGGGTTGGGATGCCGCCGGATGTCGAACCGGTCGGGGTGGCCGAAGACCGCCTCGTCACGGTTGGCCGAGGCGAAGGAGACCACCACCTTGTCCCCCGCGCGTATCGGCTGCCCGCCGAGCTCGCAGTCGGCGGTCGCGGTCCGGCGGAACGTCATCACCGGGGTCCACCAGCGCAGCATCTCCTCGGCCGCGCCCGGCATCAGGCCGGGGTCAGCGCGCAGCTCGTCCTGCGCCTGCGGGTGCTGGAGCAGCGCGATGCAACCGCCCGGCAGCCCGTTGCGCAACGTCTCGTTGCCGGCCACCGCGAACAGCCAGAACATGTTCTCGAACTCCTCGACCGACACCCGGCCGCCGTGCTCGTCGACCTGGGCCAGCAGGATCGACATCACGTCGTCCCCCGGGCGGCGCCGCTTGGCCTGCGCCAGCAGGTGAGCGTACGCGTACAGGTCGGGCATGCCGTCGCGGGTGCGCGGGTCGGGCATGCGGCCGTCCGGGCCCGGCGCCGGCCGCAGCGCGACCGCCTCGGCGGCCATCGGCGTCCCGCCCGACGCGTCGAAGGCGGCCGAGGACGCGTAGTCGGGATCCTGGTAGCCGATGACCCGGTTCGACCAGTCGAACAACAGCCAGCGATCCTGCTCCGGCATGCCGAGCACGTCGGCCAGGGTCAGCAGCGGCAGGTCGGCCGCGACGTCCTTGGCGAAGTCGCATTCGCCGCGGCGGCCGGCGAAGGCCCGGTCGCACAGGGCGCGTGCGTGCCCGCGGATGCGCTCCTCGAGCCGTGCCACCGCGCGCGGGGTGAACGAGGAGGCCAGCAGCTGCCGCAGCCGGGAATGCTCGGGCGGGTCCATGTTAAGCATCATGTTGCGGACGTAGCCCAGCGCCGCGGGGGTGGCCGGGTCGCGGATCTGCGTGGCGCCGAGCCAGGAGGAGAACAGCCGCGGCCGCCGCAGGACCGACTCGACGTCGGCGTGGCGGAGCACGAGCCAGAAGCCCGGGCCCGCGGGCCAGCCCAGGACGGGGATCTCGTCGGCCCAGACAACCGGGTCGGCGCGGCGGAGCCGGGCCAGGGCGTCGAAGGGAACCCCGTCGACGTAGGTCGCAGGGTCGAACACGATCTCGGTGTCCGGCCTGGCCACAGCGGTGAGCCCTTCTAGCTGGATACGGCGGCGGCCATCCGCCGGACCGCTTTCTCCATCAGCTCCGGCGAGGTGCCCATGTTCAGCCGGGCGAACCCGCGTCCCTGGGCCCCGAAGCCCGGTCCCCCGCTCAGCGCGACCCGGCCCCGGCTCAGGAACGCGGCCGCGGGATCGTAGCCGAGGCCGAGCGCGCGGCAGTCCAGCCAGGCCAGGAAGCTCGCCTCCGGCGGCACGTACCGCACCCGCGGCAGGTGCTCACCGAGCAGCCGGCTCAGCAGCACCCGGTTCTCGTCAAGCCGCCCGAGCAGCGCGTCCAGCCAGGGCAGCGCCTGGGCGAACGCCGCGACCGACGCCAGCACGCCGACCTGGCCGGGGATCAGGGCCTCCCAGCGCTCCTCGAGCACGGCGCTCAGCCGCGGCGATCCGGCGATCGCCACGCCGCACTTGAGCCCCGGGATGTTCCAGGCTTTCGAGGCCGATGTGAACGAGACCGCGCGTTCGGAAATCTCGTGGTCCAGGGACAGGAACGGCACCTGCTCCGCGCCGGCCAGCACCAGCGGCGCGTGGATCTCGTCGACCAGCAGGAACGCGCCGTGGCTCTGGCAGATATCGGCCGCGGTGAGCAACTGCTGCCGCGACCAGACCCGGCCAGCCGGGTTGTGGGGGCTGCAGAGCAGGTAGGCGCGGACGTCGGTGTCCTGCAGGGCCCGGTCGAGCGCCTCGGGATCCAGGTCGTACCGGCCGTCCGCGTCCCGGCGCAGCGGCGCCTCGACGACGCGCCGCCCGGCGAGCCTGATCCGGTAAAAGAACGGCTGGTAGACCGGGGGGTTGATCACTATCCCGGATCCTGGCGGGGTGACGGCCTGGATCACCTCGGAAATCGCGGTCATGACGTCGGGGATCGCGTAGATCCGGGCCGGATCCGGCGACCAGCGCAGCCGCTTGGCGGCGAAGGCCGCGAACGCCTCGCCGAGCTCGCCCTTGTGCCCGTAGCCGCAGTCGCCGAGGGCCAGCGCGGCCGTCGCGGCCTCGACGATCGGCGCGGCCAGGTCGAAGTCCATCTCGGCCACGAAGGCGGGCAGCACATCGTCCGGATAGGTTCGCCACTTGTAGCTCTTCCGCTTCCTGAGCTCGTTCTCGTTGCAGCTTCCGAGCATCGCGTCCACTCGTGGATGGTAACGCCGGTGGCCTGTCCCCGGGCTCGCCAGTCCAGCTCCTGGTCACGCTCGGTGCTGGCCGAGGACCGGTCCGGCAGCGCCATGAACCAGGCGAGGGCGGCCGAGCCGGATGCGCGGATCCGGGACCTCGCCAGGCAATACGATCTCGTATAATCTGTTTTCGTGGTAGACGAGGACGAGCCTGACTCCCTGATCCTGGCGCTGCAGCAGGCCACCCACGCCACGCTGCACGCCCTGGCGGTCAGGCTGGCCGGCCTGAACCTGACGGCCTCCGAGATCAACGTGCTCGCGAACCTGGCCGACGGCCGGACCCGGAGCATCGGGGAACTCGGCTCGGACACGGCCACCCGGCCGACCACGCTGACCAGCGTCCTGGACCGGCTGGTCCGTAAGGGCTACGTGACCCGGGAGCTTGATCCGGGCGACCGGCGCTCGTTCCGGGTGTCGCTGACCACCGACGGCCGGCGCGTGGCCGGCGCGGCCCGCGCCGCCGCGGAAGACCTGGAGCGCACGGCCCTGGCCGCGATCAGCGACGCCGACCTGGCCGGGTTCCGGGCCGTGACCCGCGCCTTGACCGCCCTGACGGACGCCTCCCGATGACCCGCACCCCAGCGGCCGAGCTGGCCGAGATCCTGCAGGAGATCGTCCCGGCCCACGGCGCAGGCGGGCGGGCGTTCCGGCACCGGCAGCACGTCCACCTAGCGTTCATCGCCGTCCGCCGCTACGGGCCGGCCCGCGCGGCCGACAAGGTCGGCGACTGGATCCGGCACCTCACCGCGCACGCGCCGCAGAAGTACCACGCAACGGTCACCCGCGCGTGGACCGAGGTCGTCGCGTGGCACATGGCCGCCGATCCGTCGGTCACCGACTTCGACGCGTTCGCCGAGCGCTACCCGGCGCTGCTGGACAAGCGCCTGCTCACCCGGCACTACACCGCGGCGGCGCTCGCCTCGCCGCAGGCCAGGGCGGGCTGGGTCGAGCCCGACCTGGCCGCGTTCGGCTGGCCACCGGGGCCGGGCTGAGCCGGCTACTCCCACCGGAAGGCGCGGACGGCCAGCACGCCGGCTCCGCTCGGGGCGAAGATCCCGGAGATCTGCCCGCCGGGCGCCGGGAACGACACGTCATCGACCGCGGCGGCCGGCCCGTAGGCCTGGCGAAGGTGCGAGATCTCGACGGCAGGCGTGGCGCGCCGTCGACGGAGCGTAGCGGAAAACGTGATATCAATATAATGCAGTCCGCAGCGAAGGAGGTCGGTCGGTGAGTGTTGATGCCATCGGTACCAGCGCCACGGCGCCGCGCCCGCCCGGCCCGGAGATCCGTGAGCGCACCGCCTGGACGCTGCCGGGCCGTCTGGCGCTCAGCGTCGCCGTGGCCGCCGGGGTCGTGGGGATCGGGCTCCTTTCGTCCGGCCTCTCCGGGTCTGAAACGGCACTGATCGTCGTCGGCGCGGTGCTGCTGTCGGTGGCGCTATTGATCGCCGGCGGGCTGACGCCGGTGGCTCCCGGGGAAGCCCGCGTGGTCCAGTTGTTCGGCCGCTACACCGGAACGATCCGCACCGAGGGCCTGCTGTGGGTCAACCCCTACGCCAAGCGGCGCAAGGTATCCACCAAGATCCGTAATCACGAGACCCCGCTGGCGAAGGTCAACGACGCCGACGGCAATCCCATCGAGATCGCCGCCGTGGTCGTGTGGCAGGTCGAGGACACCGCCAAGGCCCTGTTCGGCGTGGACAACCTCGCCGAGTTCGTCGCGGTCCAGGCCGAAGCGGCCATCCGGCAGATAGCCAGCGACTATCCCTACGATGACCACGAGGGCGGCGGACTGTCCCTACGGGGCTCGGCCGGGGAAATCAACGCGAAGCTCGCCGATCAGATCATCCAGCGGGTGACCTCGGCCGGGGTAAGGATCATCGAGGCCCGGCTGACCCGGCTGGCCTACGCCACGGAAATCGCGCACGCCATGCTGCGCCGCCAGCAGGCCGGCGCGATGGTCGCCGCCCGCCAGAAGATCGTGGACGGGGCGGTCGGCATGGTGGAGTCGGCGCTGGCCCGGCTGGATGCCGACGGGCTCGTGGAACTTGACGCCGAACGCAAGGCCGCCATGGTCAGCAACATGCTCGTGGTCCTGTGCAGTGACCACTCAACCCAGCCGGTCGTCAACACTGGCACTCTCTACTCCTAGCTTCGCCGGGCCGACGCGTGGCAACCGAGCGGAAGACGATCCTCCTCCGGCTGGACCCGGCGGTGCATGACGCGCTGGCCCGCTGGGCGGCCGACGAACTGCGCAGCACCAACGCGCAGATCGAGTTCATGCTGCGCCGGGCGCTCGCCGATGCCGGGCGGCTGCCGGCCAAGGTCTCCCCCGTGCGCCGCCCGGGCCGCCCGCGGAAGCAGCCAGAGGACTGATCCATGGTCATCACGCGGCACAGCGGCCGGTGGACCCTGGAGGATCGTTTCGCCTCCCCGTGGCACTACCTGCCGGTCGAGGTTCCCGACGGTGCGTGCGGGCTGCGGGCCGAGCTGGAGTACGAGCGCTCGCGAGCCACGCTTGACCTGGGCTGCATCGCACCCCGCGGGTTCCGCGGCTGGTCGGGCGGGGCCCGCCGGTCGTTCGTGATCAGCCCGGGCGCCGCGACGCCCGGCTACCTGCCCGGTGATCTGGAGCCGGGGACCTGGCAGGTGATGATCGGCTTGCACCGGGTGCCGCCCGGCGGAGCCGAGTACGTGCTGACCGCGGCGGTCAGCACCACGCGCGGTGAGCTGGTACCGCCACCGCCGCCCGACCCGCTGCCCCCGCTGGCCGGCCGGCCGCCCGGCCGCGAGCTGCCGGCCGACCCCGGACGGCGCTGGCTGGCGGGTGACCTGCACACGCACACCGTGCACTCCGACGGCGCCATGACCGTGCCGGAGCTGGCCAGGTTCGGGGCCGGGCAGGGCCTCGACTTCATCGCGGTCACCGACCACAACACGATCAGCCACCATGCGGAGCTGCCGGCGGTGGCCGCGGCGCACGGGATCATCCTGCTGCCCGGCCAGGAGGTGACCGTGGAAGCCGGTCACGCGGGCGCGCTCGGGGACATCGGCTGGATCGACTTCCGGGAGCCTGCCGACTCGTGGCTGGACGCCACGGAGCAGGCGGGCGGGCTGCTGTCGGTGAACCATCCGATCGGCGGCCACGTGAGCTGGACCATCCCGATGACCAGGCGCCCGCCCCTGGCCGAGGTCTGGCACTGGAGCTGGCTTGACCCGCACTGGACGACGCCGCTGGCCTGGTGGCTGGCCTGGGACCCGACGGTGATCCCGGTCGGCGGCAGCGACTGGCACCGGCCCGGCGACGACGCGCCGCCCGGATCGCCGACCACCTGGGTCGAGTGTGCCGGCGACGATTCCGGCGCGGTGCTGGACGGGCTGCGCCGGGGCCGGACGGCGATTTCCGCGAGCCGGGACGGGCCGGTCCTGCTCCGGCTCGACGGCGAGCTCGTCGCGGCCGGGGCGGACGGCACGATCCTGGTCGGCCCGGACGGGCCGCGGGCCAGGGTGCGCGGCGCCCTGGCCCGGTTCCGGGGGGGCGCCGGGTACCACCGGCTGACCGACGCCGCCGGCGCCACGCTGGCGCTGACGGCGTAGGCCACCGGGCGGGCCGGTCACCGCGGGCGCGCGGTGATCGAAAGGGCCGGCGCAGGCTCCGTCCTTCAGAGCGGAGTTGGCCCGGCGGGTTTGTCGTATGCCGGGGTTAGGGTCGGCTCGTGGCCATTCGCAACCGCCTGTACCCGGGCCCTAAGCAGGAGGTGATCCTGCAGGACCACTGTGGCCACGCGCGGTACGTGTGGAACCTCGCCGTCGAGCAGCAGTCCTGGTACTGGCCGGGGCGGGCGTGCGCTCCTGGCTACGTGCAGCGGGCTCACCAGCTGGCCGAGGCGCGGTCGGCAGCGTCGTGGCTGGCGGCCGGGTCGTCGAGCGTGCAGCAGCAGGCGTTACGGGACTTCGAGACGGCGATGCGGGCGTTCTTCGACCCGGCCAACCCGGCGGCCAGGCCGGGGTTTCGCAGCAGGCGGGGCGTGCAGGGCTTCGCGGTCCGCGACACGAAGGCGCGCCGGGTGAACCGCCGGTGGGGCGAGGTCTGGGTGCCCAAGTGCGGGTGGGTCAGGTTCCGGTGGACCCGGCCGCTGGCGGGCAAGCTCGGCTTGGCGAGGGTCACCTGCGACCGGGCTGGCCGCTGGCATGTCTCGTTTCCCGGGCCGCAGCCCCCCATTGCTCGCGCCGACCGAGGCGGCGCGGTCGGCGTCGACCGGGGCGTGCGGACGGCTCTGGTCACCTCGGGCGGCCAGCACTACCGGGCTCCGCGAATCAGCGACCGGCGCGCTGCCCGGTACCTGGCCCTGCAACGCAAGCTCGCCCGGCAGCGGAAGGGGTCGAAGCGGCGCGAGGCGACCAGGCATCAGATGGCCGTGCTCAGCGCCCGCGTGGCCGGCCGGCGTAAGGACTGGGCGGAGAAGATCAGCACGCGCCTGGTCCGCGAGAACGATCTGATCGTGCTGGAGCGGCTGAACACCAAAGGCATGACCAGGCGGCCAGTTCCCCAGCCCGACCCTGGTCGGCCTGGTGCGTATCTGCGTAACCGGGCCCGGGCGAAGGCCGGGCTGAACAAGGCGATCCTGGGCTCCTGCTGGGGCCTGCTCGGACAGCGTCTTGCGCAGAAGGGCGCAGCCTCTGGGGTCACCGTCTTGTTCGTCGATCCGAGATTCACCTCGCAGCAGTGCCATGTGTGCGGCCACACGCAGGCGGACAACCGCGAGAGCCAAGCGGTGTTCCGTTGCCAGCAGTGCGGCCATGGCGATCACGCCGACCGCAACGCTGCCCGCAACATCCTTGCCCGCGGACTAGCCGCCGCCGGCGGCGACATCCCCGCGTGCGCCCCGGGGCACGGGGCCGTACGCCCGCATCAGCCGCTGGCTACCGTCAGTGCCGCGGGAACCACCCCGCAGGCGGCGTCAGCCCCCCCCCGGGGGAATCCCGGTCCTTCAGGGC
>Ga0335073_10007118_pt1 | contig 15682 bp, 18 predicted proteins | sample Lox_Sample_22_FD_207093 | JGI IMG/M metagenome (GOLD analysis project Ga0335073, IMG submission 207093) | Soil microbial communities from Loxahatchee National Wildlife Refuge, Florida, United States - Lox_Sample_2.2 | ecosystem: Environmental > Terrestrial > Soil > Wetlands | place: USA... | reverse complement strand
TCTTCGATCTCTCTTAGTTTACGCCTCAAACGGCCGTAAACAATGGCGCTGAGAATAATTATTCATCGACATACTGGCGCATTTGGCGGAAGATGCGCCTAATCAGGCACTTGAGATGGTTGTCTGATGCTCGCGCCAGTTTGCCGCGAATCTTTTGAAATCGCTCACCAGCTAACGGCGATATCCACGCCCTCCCCGGCCGCCGGAGTCCTTCTTTCTGGATCTGAAGCAGTCCTGGCAATACACGGGCCGGTCGCCTCGTGGCTCAAACGGCACTGTGGTCTGCTTCCCGCACGCGGAACATGTAACCGTTGTGCCTTGCGATTCGCTCCTCGGATAATACCCGCCACCACTGGGTTGTTGGTCCTTCTTTACCTGGCGACACGCCTTGCAGCGTTTCGGAGTCGAGTAGCCGCGTTCCTGAAAAAACGCCTGATCCTCGCTGGAGAACGTGAACTCCTGTCCGCAGTCGCTACAGGTCAGTTGCAGATCCTCTATCATAAAGCCCTTTCGTCTACTCTTTCACTGTACGCTATTTCGCACGGCTGCTCCCTGAATGGGCAGATTATTTAAAGCGGCGTCAGCAGCGTATGCTTGGCACAAAGGCGATCGACAGTCCAATCTTCTTCGATCTTTGGTCCTCCTCGACACCCCCTGCACCCATCCTGCACAGAACGCCGTGAATTCACGATGAGTCCGCACGAGTGCGAACTTGAGCCCGGCTTCAGCTCTAAAACGCTCCATACCGGGAATTGAGGCAATTATGCGAACAGAACTCGTATACGAAGCCGAGCTCAAAATCGAGAACCGCTTTCTTCTAGCCACAACAGCGATGCAGGGAACCAGGAAGCTGCACCTAAGTTCGACACGAACTGAAGACATCGTCAACAGAGTGTTGGCTGAAGTGGCAAAAGGTCGTTATGCGCACGGAGAACTGCCCGAGGTCGCAACGCCTCCGGCCATCGACGTGCTGCTGATAACACCCGCCGCCTGATAAGGCAACGGGGAATTTGTCGGAGAGCGGACGCCTCGATCAGCCAATTGCCTCGGAAAGCTGCTCCGTCATGATTTGGAAGTGATATCCCATCGCCGCCAGAGTCATGGCGGCGCCAAATGAACGCCGATGAAGCGAGGCGGCGGAAAACAGGAACTTCCAGTAGCTCAGCCGCGCGTTTCCTCGTATTCCCTGGCGGAAAACCGAGAGGCAAAGCGCGTGCATAGCCAAAACTGAAGCGCACCCCGCCTGCGCGGCACCGGCGAATAATCAAGGTCAAATCGGGTTGTTGCACCTGCATTCCACTCACTAGCGCGACATCGGCCCAGGCAAGGTCGGAATCCTTCAGTTGCTCTACATTGGTGTTGATGAGACGTTCTTCCAGGGCGCGGGCAGCAGGGCGGCGATAGCCATCAACCCGCGCGGCGGCTGCGCCGCTCGCTTGCCCTGAAAAGACAGAGCGTACCGGAAGCTCCAGTAGGTGTCAGGAAATCTTGGGGACACGAGCAGCGCGTTCATTGGGCCTCCCGTGATGGAAACGTACCAAAGGTGAATCGATTCGAAGCGTCGAAAGCACTATCGACTCCATTTGGAATGCCGATGCTCAGTACATTTGTGCCGTTCAAACGCGTCCTCCACGGCTTTCGAGGGCACATTCGGTATCAGTTCGAGCCGCTGCACGAATGGTTGCGACCACGCGCAATCTGAGCATCGCCAGTTTGCTGATCCCTTTGTGGGCCCCAGGATTTTTCGCGTAGTTTCACTCATACAGTCAACTCTACGCTCATTCACAAAACCGGCGAGGAGCAGCCCGTAAGGATCTTAATTGAATTTGGAACGCCGTTGTCACTCTGCTTCGGTCTCAGGCGCGAACCCTGGAAACAGAGAATTATCGAGGTTCCCAGCGCGCGGGCGCTTTTGAGCGTATGCTGGAGATACATTCTGTTTTTCCTGTTCTCGCCTTCAGCATTCCAGGCTTCGCTCCAGACGAGCATCTTTCAGGCACGGAACCAGCGACCGGAGCTGCCATGAACCTCCTTAAGAAATGCAATGCCAAGAATCGTCTACCTGCAAGTCGGAACAAGAGCCTGCATTCGTTGATGCCAGTGGGACTAGCCGATAGAGCCATTCCTTCGGAGATCAAACCGGACGGACCACGGGGGAGCAGACTGACTTTTGTCGAAGACTTCGCACGGGAACATTCTCTCCCTGGCGCCCGCTTCGCTTCGATGGAGATTTCAGGCAGTTTTTGAACCGCGACCGCATCGAAACGACGGTTGGTCCGGTGGAACGCCGGAGGAGCGTAATTATGGGTTGCCCAATGTGTAGGGACCTAAAGCGATCTTATGAGCGTGGGCTAAGTGAGTACACCGAAGCTCGCTCATCTGCGAGTTATGGGGTCAGCACGAGGTTTGCGGCCTTCAAGAATGTCGAGATGGAGCGCGCCAAGAGCGAACTGGAAGAGCACCGACTTGTGTGCGCCTGCGTCGTCACGGTGATCGACCTCATACCCGAACTTAGCGCGTCTACGAGTTTGAAACAACTGGCGGCATAGTTTCGAGTAGGTCTTCTTCTGTCGTCGGTCCAGGTTGAGCTTTGGCAGCGGCAGGATCGTTTCCGGGATGGCGGCCCAACCGGACCCTGAGTCTCCGTTGCTGGCGCGACATCCGAACGCGAGGTATATCGTTTCTGGAGTGACGCATCCCCATATTGGGCCTTGATGCATCGGCCGACGACCACGCTCGGCGTTCACATGCGGATTTTTTGCTCACCGAATCTGCAGCGTTGGTGCAGCCATAAAGTCATCCTTGCAGCGCGGCGCGGGGATGGTGGGACGCGAACAAGACTGGTCTATGCTCTCCGCCCATCGAAACGGCAAAAGGCTGGCTGATGATCTACCACGAAGTGCGGCAAATCGCCTCGGGAAGCACTTATCGCCAGGGCCTGGCGCTCTTCGATCTTGAACATCCAGATATCGGCCTGCAGCGGGGAGACTCATGGATCTTCAGTCCCGAAGCCCCTACGAGCGTATTGGAGATGTGCACGACGTCGTGTTTCCCTGCGGTCAAACCATCGCTGCGGATGGGGATTCCACCAAACTGTATTACGGAGCAGCCGAATCGAGCGTTGGTTTAGCCACGGGAAGCATATCTTGCCTTCTCACATGGCTGGACGCGAATTCCAGCGCAGGAAACGGAACCGGGCAGTGATGCATGCCATCCCTACCCTGAAAGGAAGCTGCCGATGAACGTTGATGCGATAACCTGGCCGCGTTGGCTACCGCGGGTGCTCTGGTTCCGGCATGTTTGCCCCTGCTGCGAATCGGTTCACTTCAAATCGAGTGAAGCCCATTCCTTGGACCAACTTTGCTCATTGTTTGCCCTTCGCCCAATTCGCTGCTCATTCTGCTGGCGGCGCTATTACTGGTTTTCGATGCGAGGCACGGAGTGAGTGCAATTTGGCGCTGAGGAAGGGGCGATCTTGATCCAGGACCTCCGGTCTCAGCTCTTGCCAGCGTCATTGCCACTTCCGGCCGTTGCGCTCGCTTGCGACGCGTGTTGACGTGGTCACCGGTCTCATTGCGGTCCAAGGGCCGGAAGAAAATCAGGAGGCCGCGAAGGATGGGGCCGCTTGCCTGACCGTCCCGGAGTTTGGCCGTACGCGATATTTGCGTGTGTTGATGGCCAGAGTGCGCTGGATCTTCTTGAGCGCATGCGCCTCGCTTGGAGCAGCAAAGGTTGACGCCATGCCGCGGCTTGCGGCCCTGCCAGTTCGGCCCACGCGATGCACAAAATCTTCGGCTACCCTGGGAAGGTCGTAGTGGTTTTCAGGCAGCCTGAGAGACGGACTGAGGCGTGTTGGCCAGGTTCCAGGGCAGCAGCTCGGCGATGCGGCCGACGGGGTGAGAGAAGCATCGACGACTGAACGCGGCTCAACGCCACCGTTCCGCTGTTTGCCTTGGGCCACACGAAGCATCCACGCTCCAGGCGCTCGATAACAGACAAAGCACCATCGCCATCGAACCACAACAACTTGACTTGGTCGCCAGATACAACGACGTGCTGCATACCGATCGTGCAACGTGGTAGTTGCATATCCGGTAAGGTGCGTTCAGCTTTGAGATAGAAGCACACAGCCCAGGTCCCTAAAACGAGAGCTGGGGCATTCAGATTGGTCAATTCGCTTCGCCCGAGACATAGGCCACCGGCCGACGCTTGATTTATCGGCTGGCTGCCGGGGAGATTGCGGAGGTCGGGTCAGAGGTTTTCGTCGGGGACGATTCCCTGGCCGCGGCTGGAGCGGGCTTCGTCGCGGGCGGGACGGGTGCGTTTGTTGACGTACATGGCGGCGTCGGCGGCGCTGAGGAGGCTGTCGCGGGAGGAGCCGTCTTCAGGGAAGAGGGCAATGCCTGTGCTGGCTGAGCCGTGGATGATGCAGCCCTCGGCTGCGAAGGGTGGGTCAAGGCATCGTTCGAGGCGGAGGGCTACTTCCTGGACTTCGGCGCGGCTGCGGACGCGGGGGAGGAGGACGGCGAACTCGTCGCCGCCGAGGCGGGCGAGGATGTCGCCGGCGCGGAGCTGGTGCTTCATGCGCACGGCGACGTCGCGGAGGTAGAGATCGCCGACCTGGTGGCCGTAGAGGTCGTTTACCTGCTTGAAGTCGTTGAGGTCGATGTAGACGAGTCCAAAGACACCGGCATCGGCGCGGGCTTGTTCGATCTGGCGGTCGAGGCAACTTTCGAGGGAGAAGCGATTGTGGATATCGGTGAGGAGGTCGTATTCGGAGCGGTGAATGAGATCGGAGTAGAGGCGGCGGGTTTCGATGGCGAGGGTGGCAAGGCCAGCGGCGGCGACGAGGTCATCGCGCTCTTTGGCGCGAGGTGTGGCAAGGGGATCGAAGGCGGCATAGATGGTTCCGAGCGGAGGGCCGGAGCGGGCGGGGATAGATTCCTGAGCGATGCGGAAGCGAGCGGGGTCGGCGGGGCGGTTACCGATGAGGGCGCCATCGGCGATCTGGCACCAGCAGGGCGCGCCGTGGAATTTGTAGGAGGCCAGCTCGGTGATCTGCTCAACGACCTCAGAGAGGGGGCGGCCGGCGTTGATGGCCTCGAGGATGCGGCTGCGGCGGCTCTCAACGTAGGCGGCCCTTGCGTTCTGGCGGCGGACTTTACGCTCCATGAGGCCGGCCCATGCGCCAGCGGCCAGCAGAAGGATGATGAGCAGAGCCACGAGAAGGGCGAGGTTGCGAACGGTGAACGGAGAAGGCTGGGCGACGATGGCGATGTCGTCAAAGGAGCGGAGGAGGATGTCGAAGGGGACCTCCTGCTCGGCGGGGGTGATGGTGTTGGCCTGCAGGGCCATGCAGATGCCGGTGACGCGGATGGTGGCGCCGATGGGGACGTGGCGCATGGGCGGAAGCGGGCTGTTGTCGGGGGGATGGCGGTAGATGGCGGTGAAGAGCTTGCCGCCGGCGGTGAGGACGAACTCGTCCTGGGAGTCTTCGCGGACCTCGGTTACGACCTTGCCGTCGAAGGATACGAGGTCGTTCTGATGACCGTTGGGGTCGCCCGTGTTCCAGGTGGCGAGCTGCCGCCAGGTGGCGGGCTGGGGCTGGACGGGATCGATGATGCCGGTGTCTCCGACTTCGCCGTCGATGAGGGCGAGAAAGCCCTGGCTGACATCAGGGAAGCCGGTGGCGACGGCGACGTCGCCGATGCGCATGGGGATCGAGTCGTGAGTTGCGATCCAGAGGCTCTGTGAGCCGCTTTGCAGGACGGCGGCGAGGCCGGGCTGGTAGTAGGTAATGGTTCCCTTGACGCGGACCCGGCGGGTGAGATCGTTCACGTCGTAGCCGGAAAGGATCTGGTCCATGGGCATGATGGGGAGGGAGTCGGGATCGGACAGCGGGGGCTTGAGGATTTTGACGTCGTCGAGCGAGGGGACCTCGAGCAGGATGCCGACGAGCTGCATTTTGCTGTCGAATTTACCCGAGACGACGCCGGTGACATCGACCTGGGCGTCGAGGAGCCGCTTGAGGCTGCCGGGGTTGCTGGCTACGACCATGGCGTCGACGGGGCCGCCGTCCATCATGAGCGTGAGATAGACACCAGCAACGGTGCCGAAGTCCATGGCGTCGGCGCTGCGGACGGTGGCGCGGACCTGGACGTGCATGCAATCGAGCTGGGCGCGGATGAGCTGCTGGAAGGTGGCGGGGACGGGAACGGGCAGGAGGCCGTGGCTGAGCAGGGTTATGCTGCTGCCGACGATGTCGGTGGAAAAGCTGTTGCGGGTTTTGCCGCGAACGAGGACGCGGTCGCCAGGAGCGAGATGGAGATTGAGGGTGGCCTGAACGTAGATGGCCTCGCCGGCTTGCTGGACGAAGAGATCGACGGCGGCGGGGTTGTAGTAGGTGACGGTGGCCTCAAAGGCTACGGGGATTCCGGCGGCCGCCTGGGAGCTGGTGAGGGCGTGGATGGCCTGGAGAGTGGTGAGAGGGATGGTCTGGACTGGGGTTTGTGCGGGTGCGGGCCGTGCGGCCGTCGCGATCACACAGATGGATGCGCAGAGGAGAAAGGTTACACCGGAAGCCGCGGAGCGCAGCCTGGTTCGGTCACCACTTTGCATTTCTTCGATCCTTGAGAGGCTTGCGTTTCGGGGAGCATGAAATCTGCTTGCATTGGAGAGCCGGAGTGACGGGCACCGCGGTATGCGGCCCTATGGCGATGAGGCCCATCATACTCTCTTGCACGGGGTCGATCCAGATGGATGTGTTGCGGGAGTGATATTACTGAGTGACAACGGACGAGTGGGCTGTAATCCACGAACGGACCAAGGCTCTGTAAAAGGGCACGGCTTCAGCCGGGCCGAAGACGCCCGAAAAAACGGTCTGGGCTTCGGCCTACGGTGAGGGGCCTTTTTTGCAACGGTCTCCGTCGGCGGTCAACCTCGACCTTGCCCGATTCAGAACCCAGGTCCGCCTGCTGCGCCAGCGATTGGTGACATTCCCGCTTGTCGAGATGTATCGGGCCAGGCGCGAACAGATTTCGGTGGATCAGTGGTTTGGCCTGAACGCGTCAACTGACACGCGTGGTCGATGCTTCTAAAGGCAACTCTCAGCCTGATCATGGGGTTGCATCTTCGCGAAGCAACTCCTTGCTTTTCACTTGCTCAGGGACAAAACAAAGTTCTCGATGTGCTTCGCCAAGTCTTCGGGCTGATCAGTCGGAATAAGATGCCCGCTGCGCGGAATGATCTCAAAACGCGCATTTGCGATCCGGGCCACAACCTCGCGTCTCCTATCCCACGGTCAGATTGATCGGGGTCGAGTGCAGTGCGGTTCCTCTGGTGGCAGTGAGGGTTACCGTGTACGTTTGCGGCGAACGGTCAAAGAAGCCGTTGCCGGCGCACGCAGTAAAGCTTGCGATTACGATGAGGGAAAGCAGTGCAGCGAGCATGCGCCAGCCGCCACGGCGCAGCCTGCGGCACACCCGTCCGAGGCTGAGCAGCGGCAACAGCAACGTGAAGATGAGCGGCGCGGCATTCCCAGGCCCCTGTTCTGGTTCGCGGGCACTGACCAGCGAAGCGGCGGTCAGCGTTGCCGCTTTTGCCGACGGGCACCGCTCCGCAGCCAGTGAGCGTAGCGTCGTTCAGGGCAAACGCAACGTTGCCGGATGGCACAGTCGGGCCGGAGGGGTTGGGGGAAATGGTTGCAATAAGAGTTACCGGGCTGTTGACGCTGGGACTCGCGGGCGAGGCGGTCAGGGTCATGGCGGCCGCGCCCACAACTGCGACGGACACCTTATCCGTCACCGTGATGGTTTCGGAGTCGTTCACGTCGATCACCTGGACCACGTCGCTGTCGTTCACCGTGATGGTTTCGCTGTCGCTGACCATTGCAGGTCCGGTGGATGCGTTATTGATCGTAAGCAAATAACCCTGCGTTGCCGTGTTGCCCCGCGAGTCGGTGACCTGGACAACGACGGCGGCTTCGGTCTCCGGCCCTGTCGGCGTGCCTGAGATTGTGCCCGTGGACGACAGGGTAAGGCCCACCGCGGAGAACGCCGTTCCCGACTGGACGGACCACATATAACCGGTCCCGCTGCCTCCCGTTGCGGCTAGAGTCTGGGAATAACTTACGCCACGGTGCCTGCGGGAAGCGTGGCGGGAGAAATCTGAATCGTGGATGAGGAGGTACTGCATCCGCTCGGCGGCGCGACATAGTACAGCGTGCCCAGCCCGGGAGGATAACCGGACGCCGGCAAGATGGCATAGAGATATCCGGAGACCGTATTCACCACCGGGTAACCGAGGTTGACGGGGCTTGAAGGGCTGCCGGCAACCTGGGTCAGCGAGAGAGGTGCGCCGGCGCACAGTTGCGACGTGAGGGCGAGAGCGCCCGATGAATAGATGTTCGCCGACAGTGCCAGTTCGGTGGATTCCGGGTTGTGGTTCAGCCGGCTCCGGGGTGTCGAGTAAGTCAAATTAGGCATCGCTGCGCTGCTGCTGAGCACCGTCTCCGGCGTGGCGGCGCCCGGCGTCAGGTCGTATTCGAGCAGCAGGCCCGGAGTCGTGAGCGCGTTCGCATTGAATGCGAAGACATACACAACGTTTCCTGACCGCACATTACAAGCTCTGGTACGCCTACTCCGCCATAGAAGACGAGGTGCACGCGTGGCAGGAGTTTCACTGGGTCACTCGGGCCATCACCGATCCCGGGCACGAGCAGAAGATCGTCGATGCCTATGCGGCCGGCGGATACGCCGGAGCCCTCAAGGTGCCTGCCGGGCCTGACGATCCTGACTACTACGGAAGCATGGTAGACGCCGCGCGATGCATGATCTTCGCCGGCAATCCTGAGGGCGCGCTCCGCTGTCTGGAGCGCGCCTATCAGCGGTACGAGGGCTGGTTGATCTACGCACTCTCCGATCCCGCGTTTGCGGCGCTGCGGCACGATGCCCGCTTCCTGCAAATCATGGCGCAAGTCCAGAAGTCTCCCGGCGCCTGACTGCCTGACTGGCGCGGCAACGCGGGACGGCCGTATACCCGTCTTCAGACCGGCAGTTATTCCAGCTACTGAGCACTCCGGATCCCTCGTGCTCCACGATTCTTCACTCGCTCGTACTTTTTGGCGGATACATGGCCACAAATGGCTGATGTACTGTTCCATCGACTCGAAAATGCCCTGGATCGAAGCTGTGTGCCCGGGCGAACGAGTCGAGACGCCAAGCCATTTGGCGCCGCGAAACGTATTGAGCACGGCCTGAAAACGATTCCATCCGCACTCATTGGACACGCGAATACGCGTGCCATCTCTGCGTTCGCGGTGTCCACTTCAGGAGGTTGTCATGCAACCAGCCAGTTCGAAAACGCTGCGTGCCCTTCTCGTTCTTCGTAGCCGATCACCGTGGTTTGCTTGCCGCACTTGCCGTAGTTGCATTGTTCCGGCGTGCAAGCCACGATCTGCTCGACGCGTTCCAGATGACTGGGCAGCCCCTGCCGGCCGGGATGCTTGCGGCGTGGCTTGCCCGGAGACTTATCCTCCAGCGTCTGTGGTCGGAGCGGTTCGCGTTGGCTCTTGGCCCCGACTTCCTCGCTCGATACGCCCGGCTCCAGATCCAACAGTTGCAGTTGCAAATCGCTCAGCGTCTCGCTGCGCTTGCCGTACCGGGCGATGCGGTCAAGGCGCAGGCGCTCTTCCAGTACCTTGATCTTTACCTCGGCCAGGGCCAGCGCCTGATCCTTGCGCGCCAACTGCTGGTCCTTGTCTGCCAGCTGCGCCTGAAGCTGCGCGACGATCTCCGCGAGCATCGGATCAGGTTGGGGCATGTCTTGTGACGGGGAAATCAAGATGTCTTATGAATAACAGTCATAGCTGTGGATTAGATAGCGAATCACCAGTGTTTATGCGGTCTTCCGTGACTCTTCTGATTCCTCGCCCACGACCCGGCGATACCACTTCCGCGGCCGCGTCTGAACCAGATCGATGCCTCCGATCAACAGCGCAAAATGCTCCCGGCTGAGCCGCAGCCGCTTTTCGTTGCCCGCAGGCGCCGGCCAGTAAAGGCGGGCTTCGAGCACACCCATAGCCCTGAGCCATCGAAAAACACCAGCTTCAAACGATTCCGACGCGCATTTGCGAAAAGGAAAAAGTGCCCGCTCGCCGGGTCGCACTCCAGCACATCGTGGATTTTGCCCCAAAGGCCATCGAACCCGACGCGCATGCTGTAGCTCCGGTGGCAACGTAAACCCGCGTCGCCGCGCCCAAAGCGAACACCGTTTCAGCCTTCCAGAGCCGCGATCAGTCGCTGCAGATGTGAGGCATCGAATCCCCCTTCGACAACGATGCGCCGCCCATTGGCAAGCTCAATGCGCAAAGCACCGGCAGAAGACGCCGGGCCAATCGGTTCTACAGGCAACAACTCTTCGGCTGGAGCTAAGGTTCGACGTGTGCGTTCCAGATGGCGATAATAATCCAACCTGTGAACAGCCACACCACGCGCTTCGCACAACGCCCTCCGCTTCAACCCGCTCTGTTCAAAATCCCGTACCAGGTCCTCCGATTCTGCCCGGCTCCGACGACGTCCCGCAACAACCTCTCTCGTATCGCCCAGGCCTCAACTTCAACATCAAATCACGCCCCGCGAAAGTGTGGCCTCGTGCGGAGGGATACGATATATCGACGCTGATCGGACGGCTCGAACTCAGCCTGTCGAAGACGCTCAGGTTGCTTTTTGGCGCTTTGAGCGCAACTCCGTCCTCTCTGCGGGGGCCTGGACGAAGTGGCGCTGAGTACAGGCAGCGGTTCCCGAACGCTGCGGAATCTATTCCGGATTGATGACAGCCCCATCGGCCCGACGGGCAACCAGTTTTCCTCCCTTGAGCAGGACATACCGGTTGTCTCGCCACAGGCTGCGGCTGGAGAGATAGCTGGCACACCAGATGAGGAAGCCCAACAGGTCTCTGAAGGGGTAGACGAGCACGGCACGACGCGCAAGCGGATCGCCCATCGCCCATCCCCCGATAACCCAACACTCGACCATTCGGTTCAGCCACGCTGCCGCGAACAGGCCAGTTCCAAGCAGAGGGTAGCCGAGCAAGGGCGCGGTAATTACGGCCAAAATCCCATACGGAACCGCAAAGGTCAGCACGGTTCCGGGGTGGCCTTTGGGACGCGAATATCGAGTGCCCATCGCCCACCTGAGCTGCCGCGCCCACATCTGCCGAAAGGTTCTGGGCTGGGAGACATGATCGACTACGCGGCTCGACAGCACGATCTTGTAACCTGCCTTGTGGATGAAATTGCCCAGAGCAAAGTCATTCGACAGGTACTGCCGGATGGCCGCAAATCCGCCGACACGGGCGAGGGAATCTTTGCGCACGGCAATGGTCGGTCCCAAGCCGAATTTCGTTCCTTCAAGGAGATTGGCGACTAACACGCCCGAGGCGAATTCCACGGATTGGCCCATTGCATCCAGATCGGCCCACGGCCCGCCCGCGCTCCTGCCGCGAAAGGCGCAGGTGACGGCACCAACCTCTGGGTCGAGCAAGGGAGCGACCACATCGCGCAGATAGTCCGGTTCGACTTCGACGTCGCTGTCGCTGGTCACGAGGATCTCGTAGGCGGCCACCTCCGCCATTCGATGGAAGCAGTAGTTTTGAGCATTCGGCCAGGGGGGAGGCCCGGTGACCAGAATCCGGGTTGGGATGTGGGGATAGCGTGCGCAGATCTCTCGGATCACGGGCAGCGCGGCGTCATCGGCCTCGTCGGCGGCAAAGACTATCTCATACTTCGGATATCTCTGCTTGAAAAAGCTCTCAATGTTTTCTTTCAGGCGCGCCTCATTGCCGTGAACGGGCTTGAGCACGGAGGCCGGGGGTAGCTCTGCCCAGATCTTCTCAAAGGCCTCGCGCTCCCGCCGGGCATTGCGCCGAAACTGCGCGGCTCCAACAACAGCAAGAAGGAGAACGATGGTCGAAGTGGCGGTTCCGAAGACTGCGACCGCCAAGAGCAAATACAAAATCATGACCGAATCCTCGGTACAGCGTAGACTCTGTGGATGTACGGATTATATAGATGATTCTGGTATAAGTTGGACTCGCGGGCACGCGGCAACGGACATTTTCCCGTCTGAGAGGTGTCCCGGGTAAACGAGCGAGGCAAACCCGGGCTCGCGGTGCTATGAAATCCGGCGATCATTGGCGCAGATCGTGATTCGTGAAAATGAACTTTCCTCCACTCTTCGCCAGCAGGAAGGTCTTCAAGCCAGTCAGCTCCCTGGGATCTTCGCGGCTGGCCCATACGAAAATTGTTTCGGGACCATTCCAAACCGCACCCAGCGACTGAGGCGTTTCGAAGATATGCGGCGCATCGGGAAACTTTGCCCCATACCAGAGATTTCCTTGCGGCGCCCCGAGAACATGTACCTGGACCCCCGTATAAAAGTTCATCGTGGAGGCGTCGCTATACTGGCCGTCGATGACGATCTCATCGCCGGGCCGGAAGTGCTTTTCAACCGCAGCGGCAAGGGGGTAGGAGGAAAGAATCGGCGAAAAAGTGATGAAGGCGGCACGGATGCAGGCGAACAGCGCGATGGTCATCGCCACCAGAGCCGCGCTGCCTGCCATGGACCGGCCTCGTCTCCGCAGGAACCAATTCAATCCAGTGCCCAGAAGCAGGGTCAGCGACACTCCCAGAAGCGGCCCCTGAAAGGCTCCCAAGGCCTCCGGCGTGAGATCGAGCATGTGGCCGAGGGAGAAGTTGTAATCCTTAGGCGGAGCTTTTTTCAGCAGGTCGGCAAGGTCCGCCCCCGGCACGCGATGGGAGACCGCCAGAAAGTACATGCCGGCAACAAATGCCAGCAAGCCGACGGCGACCAGAAAGGTAGACGAGATCTGGCCGGCGCGGCGGGCGGATGAACCCTTTGGCGAGGCGGCTTCGAGCGCCAGCCAGCTGCCCACCAGAAGGGCCGCGCCCGGCAGACCGGGGATGGTGTAGTACTCCTGGCGGGTGGAGAAGCTGAAGAAGACGGCTATCACCAGCGCCCACATCAGAAAGAGCAGATTGGCGCGGTTGCTGCGGTCGAGGCCCTGCAGCCTGCCGCGAATTGCGCTCCACCGAGCGGGAACCTGGCCAAGCGCCTGCGGCAGAAATGCCATCCAGGGGAACAGCCACAGCACCCCGAGCACCCAGAACAGAAGCAGCGGAACGGTCCCATAACCCGCCGGCACCCGCTTGCCAAGAAAGCGCAAGAACTGCTCGTTAACAAAGTAGAACCAGAGAAACCCACGGGCCTGCCCGGCGGGAGGATTCCGTATCGCCGCCAGGATGTGCCAGGGCGCGGCGATGGCCAGAAACACCAGCGAGCTCGACAGCAGGCGCATTTTGAGAAGGCGCCGGAGATCGCCGGTGAGGAGCAGAAAGAGCCCGACCGTTGCAATCGGAAATACCAGCCCGATCAGACCCTTGGTAAGGACGTTCAATGCGCAAGTGGCGGCAAATCCCCAGCACAGCAGAAGGGAGGGCCGTTCCTGTTCGAGCGACCTCAGGAAACAGTAGTACCCGAGGGTCAGCCACAGGGTAACCATCACCTCGGGGATCAGGAATCGGGTATAGATGAACAGGCCGAGGGAGGTTGCCACCGCGACACCTGCCCACAATCCACCCCATTCTCCATAAGCAAAACGCCCCAGCCGCCAGGTGGCGAGCACCAGCGCCAGCACGGTCAGCATCAGGGGCAGCCGCGTGCTCCAATTGCTGATGCCAAAGATCTTGTAGCTGGCGGCCAGGCTCCAGTACATCAGGGGAGCTTTTTCCAGGTAGCGGAAGCCGTTGGTGTACAAGGTCACCCAGTCGTGACGCAGCAGCATTTCGCGGGCCGCCTCGGCGTGGACCGTGTCGACGTCGTCGAGCAAAGGGGGCCTGGAGAGCCCGATCATATAGATCGCGGCCCACAGCGCCGTGAGCGCCAGCAGGGACACCCGCCAATTCAGGTGACACCAGCTGGGAGTATCAGAAGCAACGCGGTTCGGATTCTGGTCAACTAAATCTTCGAGGCCGGCGGCCAGGTTCAAATCCATCTGCGATAACCAATCCTTAGTCTACATGCGCGGCGCACATCGGGGTTCATTTGGCGGCGCGGCGCGCTACTTCAAATTGCGCAGTTCAGAGCAGATCCAGTTTGCATTCAGGACCGGGCCACCAGCAGGACTCCGGCGCAGACGAAGACGGTTGCGACCCAGCGGCGGCCGTCGACATCCTCGCCGAGGAAGTATTTGGCGCCAAGCGCATTGACGATGAAGGTGAGCGATGCCGTAGCGGGGCCCATCAGGCTCAGGTCGGCCCAGGAAAGACCGACGAGATTGCTGAAGAAGGCGATCGCCATAAAGGCGATACCGCTCAGGAAGGCCCCGCTCGAAAGCACACGGACGACGACGGCGGCGAAGCCTTGTCTGCGGCCCAGTTCGCCCAGATCGCCGATGCGGCGCATGGCGAGCGCGAGGAAGACGTCTCCGGCCGCAGCGGCTGCGACGGTGATGAGGATGCAAACCCAGGTATAAATCAGCCTCATTGGCCCTCCTCCCGGGTCGCGGAGGCAGATGCAGCCGGACCCGTATCACCGGTTCGGGACGGCCCTCTTGCGACTACGCCCACTCCCATCGCGATGAGCGTGATGCCGGCCCAGCGTACCAGGCTGATCCGCTCGCCCAGCCAGAGATGCGCAATTAGGACCATGTTCACGTAGCCCAGGGCCGTGGCGGGAAGAACGTAGGTGAGGTCCGCAAAGGAAAGCGCGGTCATGTAGCTCGCCATGCCCGCGATCAGGCTCGCAATGCCGAGAACGACCCACGGATCGGCGACCGCGGCGAAGACATGCAGCAGATGATGCACATCGATTGCCCCCGTTTGCTTCATGCCGCGCGCGAGAAAGGCGTCCCCAATGGGACTAAAGATGACCACAGAGAGAATGACAAGATACTTGCGAAGCGTCAAAACGGGATTCCCTTTTTAAAGCCGAAAATGATCGACAAGCCGCCTGCTCCTGGTACCGGGCCAGAGCCCGTGACGACATTTCCGAAGAACCGATCGAAGCCGCTTCTTACCGAGGCGCCGGCGTTCGCCCAGGAGATTGACGCAAACATGATCGCCATTCATGTATGATACCGTGAACGTTGCGTGCAGATGTTTCTGCTCCGAACAAGCCAGTGTAGCCGACTTGCACCCTCAACTTCACACGAGATACTTCTCTTCACATCTCCCAAGGCCGCATAGGTGTTCGGCTCCGTGATAGATATTGAAGCGATCGTCCCGGAGGAAACCGACGAGAGCAATGTCAAACTGGCGCGCGGCATGAACAGCGAGGCTCGATGGAGCGCCTACGGCGGCAACCATCGATACGCCGCCCATGAGGGCTTTCTGCAGGAGCTCGAAGCTCGCTCGGCCAGATAGCATCAACAGTTGCGTCGCGCAGGCGCGCACCAGCTTGCCGTCGGCTTCCACCATGCAGGTATCGCATGTCTGAATAGGCCCGAGTTGCTGGTGATAACAGACCTGGGCTAGCTGTAGCCCGCCGTTGACATGGTTGACACGGCTGACTCGATTAATCAGATCGACCAGGCGCTCGCCCGAAACAGGCTCCAGGGCGATGCCATTCACAGTCACCGACATAGTCGTTCACGACCTCCCGCGACC
>Ga0335073_10007117_pt1 | contig 15682 bp, 15 predicted proteins | sample Lox_Sample_22_FD_207093 | JGI IMG/M metagenome (GOLD analysis project Ga0335073, IMG submission 207093) | Soil microbial communities from Loxahatchee National Wildlife Refuge, Florida, United States - Lox_Sample_2.2 | ecosystem: Environmental > Terrestrial > Soil > Wetlands | place: USA... | reverse complement strand
TGCACGCCCGCGCGTTCGCCCGCACCACCTCCGCCGGACATGGCGACAATGTCAGGCCCGGAAATACCCTCGATCTGCTCGAATACATCGTTCGCAGCTTTCCAATGCGCTACATCCGTCCAGGAAACGGCTTGCCCGTACCGCGGATATTTGGAATCAACCAGCGAGACTCTGACGAGACGATCCTGATCGGGGTAGGGAAGTGGCCGCAACAACAGCGCATTGATCGCGCTGAAAATTGTTGTGTTGGCCCCGATGCCGATGGCCAGGGTGAGGATGGCGACCACCGTAAACACAGGAGTTTTGCGCAGGCCCCGCAGCGCGAAGCGCACGTCTTGCACGAATTGCTCCAGCCACACGGTGGCCCACACTTCTCTGGTGTCTTCTTTCACTCGCGTCACATTTCCGAACTTGAGCCTAGCGGCGTGACGGGCTTCTTCCCGGGTCATCCCGCGAGCGATGTTTTCCTGCGTGGCCAGTTCGATATGCTCGCGGATCTCCTGATCGAGATCGTTCAGCAGACGCTTGGCGCGCCGCTTCATTCGCTTTCCTCCGTCGGACGCAGAATGCGCGCGATGGCTCCCGCGAACTTTTCCCACTTGCTGGTCTCATGGGCGAGTTGTTTGCGGCCTTTTGCGGTCAAACGATAGAACTTCGCACGCCGGTTGTTCTCGGAAGTACCGTCTTCCACGGAAATCCATCCACGCTTAATCAGCCGATGGAGCGCCGGGTAAAGCGACCCCTGCTCTACCTGGAGCACTTCGTCGGAATTGAACTCAATCGTTTTTGCGATAGCGTGGCCATGCGCAGGACCCAGCACCAGTGTGCGCAGAATCAACAGGTCCAAAGTGCCTTGCAACAGCGCGATACGTTCTTTTTCTTCCCTGGTAGACATTCTAGGTGAATCCTATGCCCTCTGCCCGGGCACGTCAAGCTGTGCATAATCGCTCAGTCGCGGTACGACCCCGCAGGAAAAGCTAGCGTTTCTTGCGGTTGGCCTGGTATTGGGCCATCATCCCGTCCATGGTGGGTTGGAGTTGGTTCGGATCATGAATGCAGCGGAGGAAGACCGCGCGACCATCCATGCCCGGAGGGCCCGGAAACTGGTGCTGCGCTGAGGGCGCGGGTGGGCCGTTGGGATCGCCGACCGGCGGAATAGCGTCAGGCAGTTGCAATGCGTACATACTTCCGCCCGCGATCGCGGTGTGCGGAAACTGCAGCAGCCAAACACAGTTGTGACTGTCTTCAATCAAGTCGGCAGAAACCACGGCCCACTGGCCGGCATCGGACGGCGCAGGAGTCTGGCAATTCCAGAAGACGGAGTTGGGCACGTACACGGTGGTGTCGATGAAGCCGTATTCGTCCACCAGCACCCGCGAAATCCTGTGCTGTTGCACGAACTGCTGCACATCCGGGAGCGCCTGGTCCCAGTCAAGATTGGAATCGGTGATGAGGGCGTAACCGGGCCGCCCAAAACTGAGGCTGTTGAGAAACGGCATGTAGTAAGGATAGGTGCGAACCATGGTCGCAAGCGACACGAGCGCCAAAACCACGTAGGCGGCCATGACGAAGCGATCAGGTTGCCAGCGGCTTTCGCGGAGATGGTCCAGCGCGCGGGGCACCGGCGCCATAAGCAGAATCACAAGCATGACGGGAATGGTGAAGTGGCGAATGCTGATGGTCATGGGACTGATGATGCAAAAAATGAAAAAGGTGAGCAGGAAGGTCCAGACGGCGCGCCAGTAAAATTGCATTTCCTTAGCGACCCAGCCAAAGCTTCCGTCTTTTCGCCGCGCGATCATCGCAACGCACAAGGTGAGCAACAGCATCACGAGAAATGCCAACGTGGACTTGAGCGCGAAGGCCACCGGGAAGAAGAACCAGACGCCGTGAGTGTAGACATGGCCGAAAAGGAAAGTGGGTCGGCGAGAAGTGAGCATAAAGAAGCCGACGCCACGTAGAAACAGAAACGCCGGAAAGAGGATCCGGCGAAGGGCCAAGGCGGCGAAATTGTGTCCAAGAACCGCCAGGGGTTCCGACGGCTGCCCCAGGGAAAGCACTAAGTACACGGCGTAGACAGTCAGGGCTGCAACAAAAACGCCTTTCCAGAAATAGCGCGCGCGAACTTTGCGCCAATGCTTCCGTTCGGTAGCATCCGCGGGTAGTTCGGAAGTGGGCGCCCAACGAAGGCTGAGGCGGAACGCGAGTGCCGCGAACAACAGAATCCCCGCGGAAAACTTGGTCAACAGTGCCGCGCCAAAAGCCAGTCCAAACCAGACCATGTTACGACGCGAAGGGTTGCGCCAAAGCGCAGCGAAGGCCCACATGGTTAGCAGTACGAAAAAAGTTACGGGAACATCGCTAAGAACCAGCGGGCCAAACACGAGAAAAGCGGGGGTGCTGACGTAAGCGGCCACGCACAGCACTCCTCCCCAGGGACTGCCGAGCTTGGCGGCAAACAGGTAGATGCAAGCACCGAGAGCCAAAGTGAGAAGCAGCATGGGGACGCGTGCCCAAAAGACCGTGGAGTAAGGATCATTCCAACGAAGAGCCACGAAGTGTCCCCAAACCCACTGACCCAAGTACGCGTTGAAGACGCTGTGGCTGAAAGACCAGGATACGTCGGAGTAATCAGCGCGCACACCGCGCAGCACCAACGGAATTGCCGCAAGGACTTTCGAGAGCGGTGGATGTTCCTGGTTCATGCGTAGATCGAGTTTCTGCAGGTAACTCACTCCGGCGCCCAGGTGCGCAACCTCATCGAGAGCGATGGATTCGCGACGGACGGAGCCTCCCGCGAGCACGGCCATGAGCAATAGCAGGAGAGCCGTGAGGATAACGGGAAGGTGTTTCATGGAATTAGATCCATTGTGCTGATTCGATGGATTGTCCGGCAGTGATTCGCTGGGAGCGAAACTTGATGGTGCGACTATTCCAGTCTGCCGGAGTTCCAGTGGGTCAATGTTCTCACAAAGAGATGTATCCTACGTTAAGAAATAGCACTTGAATTAGACCGCTCGATGTTCCGCAGGGAGGCCATCCGTTGCCGGACGAAAGCGTAGGAGTATCTGCCAATCAGCGTCAGGACGAAGCTCTGGAACAATCAGGCGCGGTCTCGAGTCCCGCACAACAAACAGCACAGGATCGGCGCGAGTCGCTGCGCGCGCTGCGGAAACATCTGTTCATCTTCGTTGCGGTGGGCTTCCTTGCGCCGGCGCCGTTTCTGTTTTGGATGCTGCACGCGCGAGGAAGCATGGATGGTTCGGTGTTCACCGTGCGTACCGAGCTTCCTGTGAAGTGTGTGAGCGCGTTTTTCATTTTCTTGGCCACGTGGATTGTGGCACGGCTGGAAAAACGGCCTATGGACGATTATGGGATTCCCTTGCGGAAGGCGTTGGGCGCGAAGTTCTGGGAAGGCTGCGTTTGGGGCTTCGCGATGTTGTCGACGGTATTGCTGGTGCTGCGCGCCGGTGGGCACTTTCGAATTGATTCCGTGGCGTTGAGTGGAAACGCCGTGGCGCGCTACGCGTTGGCGTGGGGTGTCACGTTTTTAGCTGTGGCCGTCAGCGAAGAATTTGCCTTTCGCGGGTATTGGCTATTTTTGATGGCGAAGCGCCTGCGGTTCTGGCGAGGGGCGCTGTTTTTGTCCATTATTTTCGCTGTGGCGCACCTAGGGAATCATGGCGAGAACGTGTTGGGCATCGTACAAGTGTTTGCCATCGGGATGCTGTTCTGTCTGATGATCCGGCGAACCGGCACGTTGTGGTTTGCGTTGGGCTTTCACGCGGCCTGGGATTGGGCAGAGACTTTTTTCTTTGGCACGCCGGACAGCGGTTTGTTGGGCGACGGACGGCTGCTAAACACATCGGTGCAGGGGCCGAATTGGCTTACGGGGGGCTCGGCAGGCCCGGAAGGAAGTATTTTGGGATTCATTGTGATTTTGCTTTGCGCGTTGTTGATTCATCTGCGGTTTCCGCGGGTGATCTATCCGGATCGACCCCTCTAGGGATGAAACCGTCTCCCGATGGTTCGAGCAGTAATTTTTAAGGGCCGAAGCGCGGCTGGGCAGGGGCGTAAAGCCGCTGCTACGTACTGGATTTAACGACATTTCCACCCCCTATTGGCCTAAATTAGGGTCACCGCTTTACAACTTTTTACAATACTTTGCGACGGCTTGACACACTCGCCGGGAGAGGTCTTTATAGTTTGGGGAGTAGCCGGGAGTGGAGAGGTCGCATGGCGAAGAAGTGGCAATTAACGGACCGCACCAAAATGCTGCTGAAGCTGGAGCTGGCGATCACCGTGCCAGCAGTGGCGCTGATGGCCTTCAGCATCTGGAATTTGAAGTTCATCCAGCACGATCAAGCGATTGAAGCGGCGATCCAACGTGAGTTGCACACAGTCCTCGAGATTGCCGAAAAGAAAGCGTGGATGAAGGCCAACGACATGGTCGAGCCGATTCGGGCGGAGTTTCCGAATCCGGACGACAGCACCTCTGACATTGAAGCCAAGCTGGACAGGATTCTGGAGGAACATCCAGCGTTCGCATATGTCGCGCTCTACGACAAAAAGAACCACGTTTATGTTGGGCGCATGCAGATGAGCGCGGATCCCGATCCTGAGTTTTGCAGCCGCGCGCAGTTTGCGATCAATGGCATTGGGCAGTGGATGCCGCTTGCAGCGCCAGGTGTTGCCGCGAAAACCAGGATGATGGCGGAAAAAGGAGAGTCGCCCATTGAATTTGGCGGCGACTGGATGATGAACGGGAACAAGCATCAGTACATTAACTACGCACTGTTCGTACCCTCTGGCGTGGAAAAGGGACGAGCGAGCGTGGGCTTGGTTTCCTTTGATGACGATTATCTTAAGAGAACGTTTTTGCCAGAAATAATCAAAGATGTTTTGAGTAGCAAAAACAATGCCCTGCGAAAGGATCCGAATCCTCCGGCTATGGCCGTGTTTGGCATGAAAGACCAGCCGCCCTGGGCAGTGTCGTCAAATTGGGACGGTGGAAAACCCGAAGTAGGAGCGTCGTTCGACATGGTCTTCCCGATGCTGGATTGGGGAATCAAATACGAAGGCACTACCGTGGCGGATATCGGCGCAAAGTTTGCCCGCAATAATTACATGATTCTGGGCGCACTTTCGGTGCTAATGCTTGGCGGGATTGTAATGACGTATCGCAATATTTCGCGGGAAATGAATTTGGCGCGGCTAAAGTCAGACTTTGTCGCAAATGTCTCGCACGAATTGCGTACGCCGCTGGCGTTGATTCGCCTGTATGCGGAGACGCTGGAACTGGGGCGACTGAACGCCAAGGAAAAATACCAGGAATATTTTCGAATCATTCGCGAAGAGAGCGAGCGGCTGACCGCGCTCATCAACAATATTCTGGATTTCTCGCGCATCGAAGCGGGTCGCAAGGAATACGAATTCAAGGAAACCAACCTGCCGGAATTGGTGTGCTCGACGCTGGATTCCTACCGGTTCCAGATCGAACAGCACGGTTTCACGTTTGAGGAAAACATTGCGCACGACATACCGCCGGTGAATGTGGATCGCGAAGCCATTGCGCGCTCGCTGCTGAACCTGGTGAACAACGCGCTGAAATATTCGAAGGATAAGAAATTTATTGGCGTGAATCTGTATCGCGCGAATGGCAGCGTAAAGCTGGAAGTGCAGGATCACGGCATCGGTATCTCTCCTGCCGAACAAGACAAAATTTTCGAAAAGTTTTACCGGTGCGGCGATCCGCTGGTCCACGACATCAAAGGTTCGGGATTAGGATTGTCGCTGGTGCGGCATATCGTGCGGGCGCACGGAGGCGAAGTGCAAGTGGAGAGCGCTCCGGATCGCGGAAGTAAATTCACGATAGAACTACCGCTGGATGCGGGACGCGCTGGGACGGCAATGGCTTGAGGTTTGCGGAGCGTGAGGTGGTGCCATGTTTCGCAAAGGGCAAAAGGGAGAGGTCATGAGTTCGAGCAAAATTCTGATTGTGGAAGATGAGCCGAATATGGTGTCCGGATTACGCGACAACTTTGAATACGAAGGATTCCAGGTGATTACGGCTCTGGACGGCGTGGAAGGATTGGAACGCGCGTTGAAGGATTCCCCAGACCTGGTAGTGCTGGACGTGATGATGCCGCGGATGAGCGGACTGGACGTTTGCAAGCAACTGAAGGCCAAACGGCCCTCGATTCCCATCATTATGCTGACGGCGCGCGGGCAGGAAGTCGATAAGGTGGTCGGGCTGGAGTTGGGCGCCGACGATTACGTGACCAAGCCATTTTCGATTCGCGAACTGCTGGCGCGAGTAAAGGCCGTGCTGCGCCGGGCGCACACCATGCCGAAAGATCAGGACCAATACGCTTTTGGCGACGTGGAAGTGAACCTGCGCAGTTATCAGGTTACCCGTGGGGGACAGCGCATCGAATTTTCGAATAAGGAATTCGAACTGCTGCGGCATTTTCTGTGCCATTCGGGCGAAACGCTGAGCCGCGATCGCTTGCTGGACGAAGTGTGGGGTTACGAAAATTTTCCGACGACGCGTACGGTGGACGCGCATATCGTGCGGATCCGGCAAAAGCTGGAACCGGTGCCGGACGAACCACGTTATTTCCTGACAGTGCATGGAGTGGGCTACAAGTTCATAGGATGAGGCACCATGATGACGTATGCCGAATTGATGCGCGAAGTTCGGGCGAATGCTAACGGCGGACCCTTGCCACAAAACCCACCAACCACGCCTGCGGTAGTTGCAGGACAAGCCGCGAAACAGGAGCAGGATGAGCGATTGGCGGACGCGCGTTTTCTGGCGGACGAACTCGCGGCGTTGCGCCGGGATCACGCAAAGTTGCAACAAGCGATTTTCGAAGCCGCGCAGGTCCAACGCAAACTGTGCGCACCACGCGCCCATGAATGGCACCAGTTCGAAATTGCTGGAGAGATTTTCCCAGTGCGGCACTTGTCGGGGGATTTTTTCAAGGTGTCGGAGGTTGACTCGGCGCTGGTAGCGATGTTGGGGGATATCGCGGGGAAGGGGCTGTCCGCGGGGATTTGGCAGGCGCACTTGATGGGGTTAATCCACCGGTCCGCACGGCGGCACGCGGAACCCAGCGACATCGTGGCCGAAGTGAACCAGGAATTGTGCCAGGAAGAAAGTGGCGCGCCATTGACGGCGTTGTTTGTGGCGCGAATCGATCCACAGACCAGCGAATTGGCTTATTGCAATGCCGGCTTGCCTTCGCCCTTGGTTTTGCGGAGCGAGAAGAGCGTGGAGTTTCTGAAGGCAGGCGGACCGATGCTGGGCGCGATGCGGACCGCGACGTTCGAGACCGGACGAATCATCTTGCAACCCGGCGACATGCTGGTGGCGTGCTCCGATGGCGTGACGGAAAGCCGCAACGCACAAGACGAAGAGTTTGAAGTGGACCGGCTGATGGCTTCGGCGCAAGCAGTATCGCGATTCCCCGCAACCAAGGCGCTGTTCTCTTTACTGGCAACGATTTTGGATTTTGCGCAGGCCTGCTCCCTGCATGACGATTTGACACTTCTGGTGATTCGCCGCCGTGACGCGCTAAAGAGCGAACAGGGTCGCGCACAAACCAAGGAATTTTCGGCTCCTTCCCGCCGGCTGCCTCGAGCGCGCCAGCCGAAGCGTCAGGCGGAGGAGGACACAGTCCAAAAGCGATAGGTTCAGGAAAAGCCGGGTCCGGAGATTGCGTTAGACGGATTCGTCAGTAGTGGTGTGCCTAATTTCGAAGACAAAGGAGTTGTCATGGCGACTCGCTCCACAACGCTCCTCGAGGAAGCTGGGTTCAGCACCGCCTTCAGCCAGGCGCTGCACAGTTGCCCGGAGCTAATCAGCTCGATTTATATCACGCACTACCAGCACGTCCTGCAGGTGTGCCGGCGGTTTTTCCGGCATCCGGAAGACGCTGAAGATGCCGCTGCGGAAGTTTTCTTGAAGCTGCACACGGTGCTGGACAAGAAGGACGAGGATCATCCGTTCCGGCCATGGGTGTGCCAGGTGGCGGGGCGGCATTGCATCGACAAGTTGCGGCGGCGGAAGCGAGAGAAGTACTCGGCGGTACCCGGCAACGATCTCTGCCTGGTGCCGGATATTTCCAGGCCGTCGCCCTTGTCGCAGGTGTTGCACCAGGAAGCGCAACAGCAGGTGCGGGACGAACTGAATCGGTTGCCCGAGTATTACAGGGTGCCATTGGTCTTGCGGTATTACCGCCACATGAGTTACTCGCAGATTGCGCAACGGTTGAATCGCCGGATTCCCACGGTAAAAACGATTATTTTTCGCGCGAAATGCCGGCTCCGGCGGAACTTGCTGGAAGTGCAGAATTCTCGGCCCACTCCCGCGAATGCAGTCTGCCAGGAGCGGGTCGACGAATCGCCGTGCCCACTTACCTCTGCGTAATGCAGCAGACCATTCAGTGTGCTAGTGTGGCCTCTCTCTTGCTGCATTGGAGGGCAACACATGAAGGGATATTGGGTGGTGAGCTACAAGTCAATTTCCAATCCCGCGGCGGTTTCCGAATACATGAAGCGTGCCCGGACGGCTCTGGACGTTCTAGGAGGCCGCGTGATTCTTGGAGGAAAGCCCGCAAAGATCCACGAAGCTGGAATAGAGCAGACGGTTGTTGTGGTCGAGTTTGAGAGCTTAGAGCAGGCCATGGCTGCGTATGAGAGCGACCTGTACAAGCCGGCGTTGAAGGCGCTCGGCGATGGGGCGGAAAGAGATTTTCGTATCGTCGAAGGTCAGTAACCGAGGCAGTTGTAGATCCGCCCACCAGTCGGTGCCAAGGCCAGACTTGGTGGACGACCAACGGCACGCCACAGAAGGCGGCTCCTACAGACGCTAGTTCATCCATCCTTTGGTTCGCCGCGCGCTAAGGTAAACTCGACAAAAAATAAGCAGTTAGGGTTGAAAGGGTAAAGGCTCTTTTTGTTTGTTCTCAGGAGTCAATCCGATAGTGCCGTGCCTTCGAGGAAGGCTAAATTAGCCGGCAACAAGGTGCTCTATGAGATTCGGACCGTTTCTGATTATCGCTTTGCTGTTATTCCTTGTGTGGGTCGGCGGCTTCGTCGTGTTTCACGTCGCCAGCGCCTTGATTCATCTGGTGCTGCTGATCGCCATTATTTGTTTGCTGGTTCATTTTTTTGTGGGTTCGCGGACTACTTGACCTGAAACACGCGGCAAGAGGAGCCGTGTTCAAGCGTTCACCTGTTGGAGGAAAAAGCCATGGAAACGCAACCAAGACCCAGTCGCTCGGGAATACCTGCGCAAGATTTGGGCACGGGACCGGGCATGGGGCACAGCGCGATGCGCCTGCTGATTCTGGCGATATGCGGAGCGATCGTCATGCCTTGGGTATCCTATCGCGCGCTGAATTTTCACAACATGTCCTGGACTCCGGTGACCTCCACGGCGGCGAGCGCGGCAGTCAATTCCGCGAACGTGGTGGGTGATGCAGCGAAGGCCGTTAAGGATACGGCGGCGGTTGCTTTGGGCACAACATCGACAGTGCGCTTGCCGAATGGCACAGAAGTGGCAGCGCCAGCGAAAGGAGCCGAAGCGGCACTCGCGAATTTCCTGACGAATTCGCCGGAAGGATCAACTGCGAGTAGCGCATCCGTGGATTTGGATCGAGTTAGTTTCGAGAATGGCTCCGCGAAGCTACAGGCCTCGTCGGACGAGCAACTGAAGAATATCGCCACGATTTTGAAGGCGTATCCAACGAGCAACGTCGAAATTCAAGGCGCCGCGGACCAGGCGCAGAACGCCGCAGCGGCCGCAGAGCTTTCTACCAAACGAGCCCAAAAAATCAAGCAAGAACTGGCAGCGGATGGCGTGCCATCGGCGCAAATGAGCGTCGCGGGGACTCGCGAACGGAGCAATGCGATGCCGGCGGGCCCGGGGAAGAGTGGCGACGCGGTGCTTGTGGTGACCAAGAAGTAGTCGGAGGCTTAGGAAGCTCGGATTCCGTGTTCCACCGGCTTTTTTCGTGCCGCTTTTGCCAACTGGTTGGCCAACTCTCTTGTCAGGCCGTTCTCGGTGGCGGTCATCACTTTCTCAAGCAGGAAAGCCCTCGGTTTGGTTTTGACCCAATACCAGTTTCGCAGACGCAGCCAATAGTTGAAGTTGCTGGCGTAATTTTTCATGGAACATCTATTCTTAAGCCGTCATGGCGCGGTGATTTCCTGGCGGACGTTTGTGACGTATCCGGCTGGGTTGGGGTGCATGTCGGATCCCAAAGGTGCCCGCCAAGGATTCGCAGAGCCTACACCTCTCGCTGCAAAGAAGCAACAATCTCATTCGCAATAGTGAAACGGAAAGCGATTAGGTCCGGCCGCACGCGCATCTCAGTCCGGCAGCTTGTTAAGCGGCGCCGAAACTTCCACCTCGGTTCCTTTTCCCGGCTTGCTCCAGATGCGGAGTTTTGCGGCGATGCTCGCGGCGCGCTCTTGCATGCCGGTTAAACCCCAGTGCGAATTCTGGGTGTGTGGCAACACATGGGGATCAATACCGGCGCCGTTATCCCGTATCAACACGCGCAATTTCTTTCGAAGATATTCGATTTCGACTTCGATGCTCGTCGCCGCGGAGTGGCGCAGAGAGTTGACCAACGCCTCTCGCACGATCAGATAGACCTGTTCGAGAAGGTTCGGATCGAGTGGCTTTGAGCGGCCCACGATCGCGATTCGTAAGCGCGTGCGGTCGCTGGAGGCAGCGTCTTCCACGAAACGGTACAGTGCTTTTTCCAGACTGCCTTCCGGCAAGGCGACGGAGCGAAGGCCCTGAAGTGCGGCGCGCCCTTCGTCGATTCCTTTGCGCATCAGGTCCTGAACACGTCGCAATACCGGCTTGGCAGGCGAGTCGGCCGGCAGCCATTGATCAGCCAAACAGAGTTGCATGGAGGCGCTCAGAAATCCTTGCAACAGCGTGTCGTGCAGTTCTCGAGCGATGCGCATTCGTTCCTGCCGACGCTCTTCACGAAGAAGGTGGGATTCCCGGTTGAAGTCACTTGGATAGCGTTGAAGGAATTGCTGCCGGAGCAATCTCGCAAGCGGTACGGTTCCATTTTTCCAAATCATGTGCGTTCCCCCTTGGCGCCGATAGTGCCTCGGCCGGGGCTGGACGTCTTGAACGAATTCGGGGTGATCGGTACGTTCTTGCTTTCTTTTCGGAGGTGGGGGTACTAGGAGCCATGACACCACCCACTATAGTGGCAAGACAAACACAGGCTGAGGCCTGTTCTACTGAGGACATTCGGTCAGCGTTGCATTTCCCGAGCAAGACTGGGCGGCATACCCGTCAGCCGGCGGAAATGGCGGGCCAAGTGGCTCTGGTCCGAAAAGCCGACGGCTTGGGCAATTTGCGACAGTGGCAACTGGGTGTCGCGCAGCATCTGCTCGACGTGCTCGAGCCTTCGGCGCAGCAGATACCGGTGCGGCGGCATGCCCACGGATTGCTGGAACGCACGGGCAAAGTGATTTGGGGAGAGGCCGGCCATCGCGGACAATGCATCCAGGCTGATTTTTTCGCCGATGTGTTCTTCGATGAAATCACAGATGCGACTCTTCAGCGCGGGCGACAAGCCGCCTCGGCTCAGGTCTGGTGCTTCCGGCATCGGCAGGTAACTCAACATACTCAGGCGGGGCCGCGAATGGACCATGGCTTCCGGCCAGACGCGCGACAGGCTCGAACGCGTCAGCGGCGGAGTGAGCAATGCGCGCCACGACTCGTTGCTCCCGAAGCGGCCCAGCAGGACCGGAATGTCTTCCGCGCTGCGTTTGCGAAATAACGAGGCGCTGTATTCGAAGAGCGCGGACAAGTGCGCACCCGCCGCTAGACATGTGTCGTCGAGCGAGAAAACGCCACGCGCTACTCGATCTGCGCCAACAATGCGCTGGTCGTCGTTCACTGCCAGCAGCAGTCCCGGCACACTTTCGTCGGTGGGCATCGCCGCCATGACCCAAGCATATTGAAAGTGCTCTCGAAAAAGTCGCTCCTCCACAGCACGCGCGGATGCGATGGTTGCAGCGAGCGCCAACTGTTGCGGGCGGTCCGGGCCTTCGGAAGCCACCGCGGAGACATCAAGAACGCCGGCCAGTTTGCCCAAGGCATCGAAGATGGGCGCTCCGGCGCAAGTCAGTCTGCTGTGGCGCGAGCGATAGTGTTGGCCGCAATGAACCAAGACCGGGCGCTGCTCAGTGATGCAAGTGCCAATGCCGTTTGTGCCTTCAATGCGCTCGGACCAAACCCCGCCGAGCCAAATACCCCATTCCTTGAAATCGTCGGCGCGAGACGCATCGCCGCGATGATGGATGGCTACGCCTTCGCTGTTGCACAACAGCACCACGTAACCCTGCTGTCGCACTATGGCATACAGGCGATCGATCTCCTCGCGAGACTGCACGATCACATCGGCAACCGGTTCTTTCGAAACCTCTAACTCGTTTTGCGTGACTACGCTCGGCGCCGTGCGGCTTCTGGGATCTACATGATAGTCGACCAGGCAGCGGTGCCAGGAGTCCGACACTTCTTCAACGGCGGAATTGAGGCTTGTATTTGCAGGAAAAGACTCGCGCACCGCGGTGCGGGCGCGTTCTTCCGTGGGAGGGACGAATCGACCTAGGGTTTCGCTGGCCAAGTCACCTTCCAGCATCCCGCAACCTTTGGCGAAGCGAACATGCGGGACGGTCAGTGTAGCAGGCGCACTTGGCAGCCACAACCGAAGGAAGCGTCGAAAAGCAAAAGAGTTTAAAAGCAAAAGAGAAACAGCGTCCCTTAGGTCGGCCGCCGAGGCGCGACGGCCGAAGAGACATTCCTCGCGCCTGCCTGCGGCAGTTGCTTTATGATTCGATTCTCGGGAATTTTGGCGGCGGGTTTGGGGGAAAGTCATGAAGATCGTGCCGGTGATCAAATGCAGCGATTTGCAGAAGTCCCTGCGTTTTTACACGGAAGTTCTCGACTTTGAACGTAGGTGGCCCGGATACGAAGAACGGGAGATGAGCAACGGGGTCATTGACCTAGTATGCCAAGGCGCGGAACTACAGCTATCCCGTCACGCCGGAGATGGAGTCTTTGGTTCGGTGAACCGCGTGTTTGTCGATGATGTGGATGAGCGTTACGCGACCTTTCGTAGCCGGGGTCTCGATACCACAAAACGTCCCGAGTCTCCCGTTCACACCGCGCCCATCGATCAGACGTGGGGACTCCGTGAATTCGCGGTCAGCGATCCAGACGGCAACGGTCTGTGCTTCTGTATGCCCATCAGAGGCAGAAGGGGTTGCGAAAAAAATTGAACGCCCTGGGAACGGTATCGCAGAGAAGGGGCATAAAGCCACTGCTACCAAAGAAAAACCAGACCGGGCGGCCGGTCTGGTTGAGCGGCTGAGTCATTGTGCACGGAATTTCGCGGACGCACGCCGGGGATTAGTTTGGGCGGGTCTGGCTGGATAGCAGCAAGTCGACGATCTGTTCTAATTCCACCCCTTCGGCCATCAAGGGATACAGCCAGTCCTGGCGGAACGTCTCTTCGCGAGAGGCGCTGGCCAGTTCTTCCATAGCGGTTTCGCCAAAGTTCGTGTGCGGGTCGTCCCACAGTGGACCGGTGAAGTCCTCCGTTAATTTTTTTTTCCGTTCTCTTCTCATTTCACATCTCCATCAAATTTCGAGAACCGAGGAAGTCGGCGCTGGGACCGACTTCCTGGTTCCTCGCTCCGTCCAATTCAATCTCAAGAAAAGAGGAAGCCAGCCCACCGCCGGCTTCCCCCTGTTCTTCGAAGGCTGGGGCGGAGCCAGCCCTCGTTCTCCGTCGATTCCTAGGCGGCCACGAAGAAGGTCCGACCTTGACGATTCACCAGCAAAAGTGGATCGCTACCACCCTTCTTCAACGCGCTTTGGAACTCAGAGACATTCTTCACGGGCTCGTGGTTCACTTCCTGGATTAGGTCCCCCTTGCGTAGCCCGGAATCCGCGACCTTGCTCGAGGGGTCCACGTCGGTGACCACAACACCGGCGGAAGTAGAGGGCAGGCCCAGGCGGTCAGCCATGTTCGGAGTCAGATTGGCGACTTCGACTCCGTCGAGCGCCGCCGTGGAATCATCCTTGTCAGGAGTGGCCATCGCCGTCTCCGTGGGCATCTCCGCGAGCTTCACGGTAACTTGTTTCTGGCTGCCGTCGCGGAGCAGTTCGAGCTTGATCTCGGTGCCGGGCTCCATCATGGAGATGGCCATGCGGAGCGCATTGCTGTTCGCGATGGCCTTGCCATTCAGGTCGAGCAGAATGTCGCCGCGGTGCACGCCGGCTTGCTGCGCCGGGCTGTTGGCAGTGACATCACCAACGACCACTCCTTGCGCATCCTTCTGTCCGAAAGCTTTGGCCATTTCTGGCGTGATGTCCTGCGGATAAATGCCGATGTAAGAGCGAACGACTTTGCCGTTCTCCAAAATTTCGTTCATAACCTGGCGAGCGAGGTTGACGGGAATCGCGAATCCGATGCCTTCGCTTCCTTCGCCATGGGTGAGAATCGCGGTATTGATGCCGACCAATTCGCCGCGATCGTTGATCAACGCGCCGCCGGAGTTGCCGGGATTAATCGGCGCATCGGTCTGGATGAAATCTTCATAGTCCTCGATACCGAGGCCGCCACGGCCGGTGGCGCTGATAATTCCGCGAGTCACGGTTTGTCCTACACCGAAGGGGTCGCCAATGGCTAGAGCGGTGTCACCAACTTCCACCTTGGAAGAATCGCCGAGAGTTATGGGCTTCAGATTCGAAGCATCGATCTTCAACACGGCGATATCGGTTTTGGGATCGGTGCCGACGACTTTCGCGGTAAACTCCCGCTTGTCAGAGAGTGTGACCTTTACTTCGGTGGCGCCGTCGACCACGTGATTGTTCGTCAGGACGTAGCCTTCCGGACTGATAATCACGCCGGAACCCAGGCTTTTCTCCTTGCGATCTCTGGGAGCTTCGAAGGGATTTTCCCCGTTGCCGAAAAACTGACGGAAGAAAGGTTCCATCTGTTGGCCGCCCATTTCGTGCGAGGCCTTCACCACTTTCGAAGTGGAGACATTCACGACCGAAGGCAGAACGTTCTTGAGTACCGGAGCATAGCTGGTTTTGCTGGGTCCTTCGTTGCTGTCGGCCACCTTCAGAGTCGCGGGAGGATTCGTCACCGCTTTCTGAGTGGAGTGGGCAATCGCAAAAGTGGAGGCCCCTAACACGAGTCCCGCCACCAGAATCGCGGGTTTGGACAACCATTTGGATTTCTCGACTGTCATGTGACCTTCCTTAAAAAGTTCGCACCTTGCTGCACCAACACGCTCAGGTTGCGAATAAATTCCTTATGGCCAATAAGACGCGACCACCAACCTTCGCGATTCTCCCGACGAATCGGGAGAAATCACACCGACCATTGGGGAGGCGCTAGACCACTGAAAATGTGATACTTAGCTGGTATTGGCTGCTAGATCGGTTCCCTAAAACGAGCCATCACCCTTCAATTGCGGATATCCGCGTCTAAACCGCACGCCCAGAAATGCTTCTCAGACAGCCGTTTCGGAAGATCCAGGGTGGGCGGGATAGGTAGTCCTTGAAGATCAAGCATTTCGAGCAGTAAGTTGATTCTTGTAGGATGCGTTCTATTTTCGCATT
>Ga0335073_10007116_pt1 | contig 15684 bp, 11 predicted proteins | sample Lox_Sample_22_FD_207093 | JGI IMG/M metagenome (GOLD analysis project Ga0335073, IMG submission 207093) | Soil microbial communities from Loxahatchee National Wildlife Refuge, Florida, United States - Lox_Sample_2.2 | ecosystem: Environmental > Terrestrial > Soil > Wetlands | place: USA... | reverse complement strand
GGATGCCTGAGCAGTTTTTCTCCGAACGGTCCCGTGGTGACTGGTCCATCGACACGCTCGACTTGGACGCTTACCTCACCCGGATCGGCTACACCGGACCGCGCACTCCCAGCGAAGCCACGCTGATCGCGATTTACGAGGCGCACCTGGCCACGGTCCGTTTCGAGAACTTCGGCATTTTCCTCGACGGCGGCGTCCGGGTCGACCTGGCGTCCATCCAGGAGAAGATCGTCTTCCGCGGCCGGGGCGGCTACTGCTACGAGCAGGCGCAGCTTTTCGGCGCGGCGCTCGAGCGCCTCGGCTTCGGCGTCGAGCGGATGCTCGCCCGGGTCGGCCCGGACAGCGACGGCCCCGCGCGGCCGCGTACCCACCTGACGCTGCGCGCGTCGGCGGACGGCGGCGTCTGGCTGGCCGATATCGGCTTCGGCTCCTCGCCGCCGCGCCCGCTCAGCCTCCGGCGGCTCCGTTCCGGCGGCCCGCAGGACATCGACGGCTGGATCTACGAGATCGCACCGGACGAAGAGCGCGGCGAGGAAGTCTGGAAGCTCCGCGAGTACCAGGCCGGCGCCTGGGTCACCTTGCACCGCTGGGATCACACCAAGGTCCACCCGGTCGACGTGGTCATGTCCAACCACTACACGTCGACCTACCCCGACTCGTGGTTCACCTGGCAGCCGATGATCGTCCGCCGCGACCCGGACGCGATCCGCTCCGTCCTCGGCCGCACCTACACCGTCAATTACGTGGGTCACGTAAACAAAGAACGCCGCGAGCTATCCGACGCGGAGTTCGCCGCGGCCCTGACGGGCGAGTTCGCTATGCCCCTCAGCAGCGAAGAGGTCGCGACCCTCGTCGCCGCCCCGACCGGCCACGACCGGGAGCCCGCCGCCGGCGTGGCGCCCGGTACCTAACGGTGGTCAGAGCCGCCGAGTGAGCGCAACCGGGTCAGAGCATCGACGTCCTGGACCCGGCACACGCGCCCGGCACCGGGACCCCGGAGGCCGGCGGCCCTTCTTCCAGGGAGCTGCTCGGCATCCTGGCGGGCCTGGCGGGCCTGCGGCTCGTGGGCGCTGACGTCGGCGAGGTGGCGCCCGCGTACGACCACGCCGAGGTGGCAACCGTGGCCGCCGCGCACGTCTGCTACGAACTGCTCGGACTGATGGCGCTCGGCGGCTGATCCCTCAGCCGCCCGGTCGTCGAGTCGGCACATTACGCCCGCTGACCGGTGAGCAGCGCCGTCGCCGCGTCCTTCAGCTTGTCGGCGATGGCGTCCGGGGTCGCGCCCGCGACATCGATGGCGACGGCGAGCTCGAAGCCGTCGATGAGGGCGACGAGGCACGCGACCACGGTCTCGGCCGGCAGCCGCGGGCTGAACTCCCCGGTCTCGGTGCCGGCCCGCACCACCTCGGCGAGGAGGTCACGCCACGCCTCGTAGGCGCCCTCGAGGAGCGCCCGCAACTGGTCGTCGTGCAGGCCCGCCGTGATGAACTCCATCCACAGCGCGGCGGACCGGCGCAGGTCCGGGCGCAGCGTGGCCGCCTCCAGGACGGCGTAGAGCCGGGCCCGGGGTGGCGCCGACACGTCGCCCGCCAGCGTGACCATGTCCACGACCTCGCGGGCGTGCTGGTCGAACGCCTCGCGGATCAGCTGGTCGCGCGAGTCGAAGTAGTACTGGAGCGAGCCGACCGACACGCCCGAAGCGCGCGCCACATCGCGCAGCCGCACGGCGTCCGCACCCTGGGCGGCGACGAGGTCCAGGGTGGCGTCGAGGATCGCCCGCTTGCGCCGGGACAGCTCGCCGGGGTCCAGCGGTGGGCGGCCGGCCGGCCGGGAGACTTCCAAAGCCACCTCCACATTCCGGGTTTTCCCGGTCCTGGTCGCCCAGGTTTCGCCTTTATTAATATTATGGTACTAACATTGCTTCAAGCGGCAGTGCCGGCCCGTGCCCTGCCAGTGCCCTCGGAGGGCTCATGATGTTCCCGCACCTGTTCACCCCGCTGACCATCGGCGGGGTGACACTACCGAACCGCATCGTCTCCTCCGGTCACGACACCGTCATGGCCGAAGACGGGCGGATCACGGACCGGCTGATCGCGTACCACGAGGCCCGGGCCCGCGGCGGCGCTGGCCTGATCGTCGTTCAGGTCGCCGGGATCCACGAGACGGCCCGGTACACCAGCCACGTGCTGATGGCGACCGACGACTCCTGCGTTCCCGGCTACCGCGCCCTGGCCACGGCCGTCAAGCCGCATGGCACGGCGCTGTTCGGGCAGCTCTTCCACCCGGGCCGCGAAGTGATGGACCTGGCCGACGGGACGCTGACCGTGGCGGTCGCCCCGTCGGCGGTGCCGACCGAGCGATTCCGCGTCATGCCGCGGCCGCTCCGGCTGGCGGAGATCCGCGAGATCGCCGAGGGGTACGGGCAGGCGGCGGCCCGGCTGCGGCGCGCCGGCCTCGACGGCGTCGAGATCGTCGCCAGTCACGGGTATCTGCCGTCGCAGTTCCTCAACCCGGCCACCAACGTGCGCACCGACGAGTACGGCGGCACCCACGACAATCGGCTCCGTTTCCTGCGGGAGGCCTTCGAGTCGGTCCGGCGGCACTGCGGGCCCGGCTTCGTCGTGGGGTTGCGCATCTCCCTGGACGAGCGGGATCCTTCCGGGCTGCCCGACGACATCGCGTTCGCGGCGTGTGTGTCGCTGGCCGACGAGGGCCTCGCCGACTACCTGAACGTCACGACCGGGACGTCCGCCACGCTCGCCGGGTCGGACCACATCGCCCCGGACATGACCAACGCCAACGCCTATGTCGCGCCGCTGACCGCAAAGCTCCGCGCCGCGGTCAGCGTTCCCGTGCTCGTCGCCGGACGGATCAACCAGCCTCAGGAGGCCGAGCACATCATCGCCGCCGGCCAGGCCGACGCGTGCGTGATGACCAGGGCGATGATCTGCGACCCGGAGCTGCCGGGGCTGGCGAAGGCCGGGCAGACCGACGACATCCGCGCCTGCATCGGCTGTAACCAGGCCTGCATCGGCCACTTCCACCTCGGGTTCCCGATCTCGTGCATCCAGCACCCGGAGACCGGCCGCGAGCGTCTTTACGGCATCCGGCGGCTCGCTGACCGCCCGAAGAAGGTCATGGTCGTCGGCGGCGGCCCGGCCGGCCTGAAAGCCGCCGCCGTCGCCGCCGAGCGCGGCCACGACGTGACGCTGTACGAGGCCGGCGCCCGGGTCGGCGGGCAGGTGCTGCTGGCCGAGCGGCTGCCGGGCCGGGAGGAGTTCGGCGGCGCGATCACCAACTTGTCGCGCGAGGCCACGCGGGCCGGCGTGACCGTCAAGTTGCGCACGACCGTGGACCTGGCGGCCGTTCAGGCGCAGTCGCCGGACCTCGTGATCGCGGCGACCGGGGCCCGCCCCTACCGGCCGCCGCTGGAGGTCATGGACAGCCCGTGGATCGCGGACGCCTGGGACGTGATCCGGCGGCCCGAATCGGCGCCGTCGGGGAAGATCGTCGTCGCGGACTTCCGCGGCGACTGGGTCGGCCTGGGCACCGCCCGGCTGCTCGCCGCGGCCGGCCACCAGGTCACGCTGGCCGTCCGCGGCTACGCGGCGGGGGAGAGCCTCCAGCAGTACGTCCGCGACCGCCTCCTGGCGGCGATATCGCGGCAGCGGATTACCGTGCTTCCCCTCGTCCGCCCGTACGGCATCGACGACGACACGGTCTACCTGCAGCACGTCCTGACCGAGGACCCGGTCCTGGTCGAGGGTGTCGCGGGCCTCGTCCTCGCCTGCGGCTCGGCCCCCGCCACGGAACTCCTGGAAACCCTCGACTCAGCGGGAGTAAAGGCGGTCGGCATCGGCGACTGCCTGGCCCCCCGCACGGTCGAGGAGGCCGTCTTGGAAGGCCTCGTCACCGCGTCCGCGATCTGAGAAACGGTCGCCGCCCGGTAAGCGGGAGGCGGCGCGTGTCTTCGCGCGAATCCAGAACGCGTACGGCATCTCCAGCACCTTCGCCACCATCGCCTCGATCTGTTCCTCGGTGCACTCGTCGTCGCGCATCCGGTCGATCTCCCAGGCGATGAAGCGGTCGCGCCACGCGATCGCCTCGTCTAGCTCCGAGCGGCCGGGCTGATGGCCGATCACCATCCGGTCGAGTTCCGCAGTGGCCTTCTGGAAACTCTGGCCTTCTTCTGACATGGTGCCGCCCCCGCCCTTCGCTGCTGACCCTCCGGGACTAACGATAATTGCTACGGAGCGTGATGAAAAGACGAAAATTCATCTCGCGGAAGAGAAAACCCGACGACCCGAATCTAGCTGCCGTGACGCCCCCGCATACATGTTTACCTGCAATGACATGTATCGCGACGATGATCATGATGTCAAGTGTTTGCGACGATGTGGGGGTTATGGATTCGTGACTAGTTACGAAGCGTAGTTTTCGGCGCTTATTCGGCCGGAGCCGCCGCCCGCGCCTCTTAGTCTTCTCGCCACGGTTTGTCCCCGAAAACCGTCGCTATCACGACGGAAATCGCGGACAAATCTCCGGCACTGAGCACTGTGAGGTAGTAGATGCGCGTGATGCGCGTAACTCCGCTGGCGCCGCCGCCTCGGCCAGCTCGGCGGGCTGCGGCAACCCCGAGCGCGCCCGGGTGAAGCCCGGACGTGCCCATGCGACGATCAAAGCTCCCGCGATGCACGCCAGCCCGCCCGACACCACGGACACCGTGTCGCCGAACGCCGTCGCCACCGCGCCCGCTTCCAGGTCGCCGAGTCGCGGCCCGCCGGTGACCACGGCCATGTTGACCCCCATCAGCCGCCCGCGCATCCCGTCGGGCCCGGCGAACTGGATCATCGTGTTCCGGAACACCGCCGACACCACGTCGGCCCAGCCGGCCACCGCGAGCAGGACAAGCGCGGCCGGCAGCCAACGCACCAGCCCGAATCCGGTGATCGACAGCCCCCAGACCAGGACCGCGCATGTGACAGCCACCCCCTGGCGCCGCACCCCGCCGACCCAGCCGCTGGTCAGCGCCCCGATAAGCGCCCCCGCGCCCGGCGCGGCGTACAAGAACCCGACCGTGCTCGCCCCGCCGCCGAACCGGGTCGCGGCCAGCGCGGGGAACAGTGCCCGCGGCAACCCGAACACCATCGCGTTCAGGTCGATCAGGTAGGCGCCCTGCACCGGCTGGGATTTCCGGATGAACCGCAGCCCTTCGAGCGTCGACCGCCAGCCCGGCCTGGTCGCCGCCCCCGAACCCGAAGCGGCGGGCGGCTGCGGCGAGATCATGAACACGGCGGACAGCGCGGCCAGGAAGCTGAGCACGTCGAGCCAGTAGATAACGTGCACGCCGGCCCCGGCGAGGAGCAGCCCGGCGACGGCGGGCCCGACGATCGCGCCCGTCTGGAACAGCGACTGGAAGATCGCGTTGGACGCGGGCAGCAGCTCCATGCCGACCATGCCGGGCAGCATCGCGTTCCGCGCCGAGCTGTCCATCCCGCTCAGTCCCGCCGTGATGGACGGGAACAGGAACAGCGGCCACAGCGACGGCCCGAAGTCCGCGTTCAGCGCCAGCCCGGCGCTGCACAGCGCGGCGAACGACTCCACGATGAGCAGCAGCTTCCGCCGGTCCATCGCGTCGACCAGGGACCCGCCGAGCAGCGACCCGACGATCAGCGGCGCCAGCTGCGTCAGCGACACCAGCCCCACGATCAGCGACGAGTGCGTCAGCGAGTACACCTGATACGGCACGGCGACCGTGGTCAGCTGGTTCCCGAGGACCGACACGCCCAGCCCCGCGATCAGCGCGCGGTAGTCACGGGACCGCCGCAGCGGCCGCAGGTCGAGGAAGATATGCCTGGCCAGGCTCCGGGGGACGACGGGTTTCATTCAGCACTCAAACAGTCAGGCATCGCTGTCAAGGATAACCATATTAAGTATTTCGAACGGACCGAGGTTCCCGCGATCAGACCGCCGCCGCGTTCACGTAGCTGGCGTGGTTCTCCGGTGCCAGCACGACCCAAACCTGGCCGGGCGCGAACAGCATGCGCTTGCCGTCGGGCAGCGTGTAGGTGGTGCCGCCGTTCGCGTTCGGCCGGGACCAGTGCACGGTGTAGGCACGGCCATCGCGCAGAATGACCGCCCGCCCGGAGCCGGTCGACTCCGCGAGCGGCGGACGGCCGCCGTACTCCTCGAACCGTGACGTCTTGATCTGCGTGTACTGGATGATCACGGTCGAGCCGCCTAGCTGCCCGGAGTCGGTGGTCATCCCCGGCGCCCCGTCGATCCAGGCGAGCCAGCGCTCGTCCTTCGCCGACCAGCGGAACGTGAAGGTGGCCGCCGGGTACTTCACCGTGTATTCCTTCGGCGCGGTGCCGCCGGGCGGCAGCGCGCCGAAGCGGAACCCGATGTCCCTGGCCTTGCTCGCCTTCGGCGCCTGCCGCATGAGCGTCGCCGTGTTCGCGTAGAGGTTGTACGGCGCGATCCGGTTCGGGTCTCGGTAGTACCCGTTGACGAGTGCGTCGTACAAGTCGACGATCCGGGCCCGCTCGATGAACGGCACCAGGTGCGGCGTCGCCCCGGACCAGGCGAAGGCCGGCGTTCCGAACTGCTTCAGCAGGTACAGGTCGGATTCCCGGGCGCTGCGCACCGGGCCGACCACTGGCGGCAGGTGCGAGGAGAAGACGGCCATGAACCGGGTGAGGCCGCCCTCGACGGGGATCACGTAGATGATGTCGGCGGACCCCAGGCCGGTCTGCGGCCGGGCGTACACGATGTTGTCGATCTTCACCGCGAGCACCCGGCCGAGCGATTTGACCGGCTCGCCGGTGAACGGGTCGAGCAGCGGTCCCTTCTTGGGCGGTTTGGGTTTCGACGGCGCGATGCGGACGATCGGCTGGAGCTTGGCGGCGGGGACGGACTTGGCCGGTGCGGGGCTGCTGGGGAGCACGGCGACGATAATCGCGAGCGCGGCGACCACCGCCACGCAGCCGGCCACCGAGGAGGCCACCCAGGGATGGAGCGCGGCGAGTTGGCGAAGCGCCCGGATTCTCTCCCCGAGGGGTCGCATTTCGGCCTCCTGTTCCGCGACTCGGCTACCCCGGCATGGTACGCAGGAAACAAGCCCCTGAACGGACGTTTCTCAACGTCGTAAGGTTGGTGGTGTGACGGAGTCGTTGGCCGGGCTTCGCGAACGCCGGGATTTCGAGTGCCGGCTAATCCCCAGCCGGGCCCTGGAATCGCTGGCCGAGGCCGAGGAGTTCCTACGGGACCGCGGCATGCTGACCAGGACCGCGGACAGCGCGCTGCCGAGCCTGTACGGCGCGTGCCATGAGGAGCCGTATCAGCAGGGCGGCGTCGGCTTCGCCTCGTGGCCCGCGACCAAGTGGTCGTGGTTCGGCGAGCTTACCGAGCGCGGCCACCTGTGCCTGGCGGTCCACCGGGGCAAGAACCTGCTGGTCAGCGCCGAGACGGCGACGCTCCTCGACCCCATCTGCCGGGCCGAGACCGCCCGGATGCGAGCGGCGGACCCCGGCTGGCGGCGGCTGCTGGATCACCTGGACGCGACGGGACCCGCGGATATCGAGGACCTCCGCTTCGAGCTCGGCCTCAAGCGCCAGGAGCTGAAAGCGCTCCGCTATCCCCTTGAGCGCTGCGGGGTGATCGTCGCCCGCTCGGCCGCGGTGACCGCGGGCGAGGGCCACGGCCATACGCACACCAGCGAGCTGTACCGCTGGGACCAGGCCTACCCGAACGCCACCGGTCCCGTGCGCGACGGCCCTGCGCCCGGGGACCTCGCCCAGGCGCTGGCGGATCTCGTGGTGGCCGCCGTCCGTGCCGCGGTCGTCGCCCCCGAAGCCGAAGTCCGCCGGTGGTTCTCCTGGCCGTGGTACTGGCCAGACACCATGGTCGATGATCTGGTCAGGTCAGGCCGCCTGCGCCGGGTAGACGGCTGCGTCGCCTGCAGGCCGGCGTTAGGTCCGTCGCGAGCGGGACTAACAGCCCTGCCCAGGGCGCGGGCCTGGATGCGTAGTTGAAGGACAGGTGCGAGACGCCGGCCAGCGGAGGTGAGCAGATGGAACAGCGGATGCCGAGAAGGACGTGGTCCGGGCCAAAGGTGGCCGGCGGGCATCCCCGACTGCTGATTGAGGCCAGCCTGCCCGCGCTGGCGATCTCGGACTTCCGCTTGTTCCAGCAGGCGGGGTTCGACGTCGCGTTCTGCCCGGGGCCGGGCAGCGACCTGCGGTCCTGCCCGCTCCTGCACGGGCGGCGGTGCGTGCTCGCGGACAAGGCCGACGTCGTGCTGCACGGGCTCGACCCGCGGCTGGGGATCGCGACGGCCATCCGGCGCCAGCGTCCCGAACTCCCCGTCGTCGTCGAGCAGTCTCGCCAGCGGGACGGTACCGTCGGCCCCGTGCCCGCGGGGTGCGCACCGCTCAGTTACCCATGTTCCGTGCGCGGTCAGATTGACGCGCTCTGGCGGGCCGTGTCCGGCGGCGCGACCCAGACGAAGCGCCGGTAGGACCAGAACCTGAACAGGGTGGCGAGCACGATCCCGGTGTTCAGCGCGATGAAGGCAGCCAGCTCATGGTGCCCGAGGTCGAGCACGTAAGAGTTGAAGGCCACCGTCGCGTCCTGGATCAGCAGGCCGATGCCGTTGAGCACGGCGAATATGACGACCTCACGCACGACGCCGGTGCGCTGCCGCTGGCGGAAGGACCAGTACCGGTTGCCCAGGTACGTGCCGATCGCCGCGACGACGGTGGCGACCGTGGCGGACTCGACTGGCCCGATCCCGCAGTGCATGTCCAACAGGTCGTAGACGGCGTTGGTGATCAGCACGCCGGTGCCGCCGATCACCGCGAACTTGGCGAACTCGGCCGCGAGCTGACGGCGTCGGCCGTACCGCGGCCAGGCGAAACTCGCTCTTCGCCGCGGATATCCCGCCGACCCGACAGCAGCCCGCTGCATACGAGCAGGATCGCGCTCGTTCCCGGAAAGACCTAGAGGCGTCCGCCCCGATGCCCTGGGACTTCCGGTGGAAACATGGCGCTTTGCCGTAGGCTTCCGGTCGTGGATGGCGCCTCGCCGAGCGGGGACGGAGACGCGGCCGGCTCGATGGGAGCGCGGCTGCGCGAGTTGCGCGCAGCCCGAGGCCTGAGCCAGGAACAGCTCGCCCGCGAACTCGGCGTGTCCTTCGCCACCGTGAACCGCTGGGAGACCGGCCGCACCCAGATGTCCGCCAAGGCACGTCAGGCACTGGCGGAATTCGAGGCCGCCCCTGGCGCAGCGCCTGCGTCTCCAGCCGCGCCCGCCCCCCGAACCGCGCCCGCGCCCCCGGACGTGGCGCCCCTGCCGCCGCCGCGGCTGCCGGTCGCCCAGTCCAGCTTCATCGGCCGGGACCGTGAGCTGGCCGAGCTCATCCCGCTGCTGCGCGACTCGCGGCTGGTCACCCTGACCGGGCCCGGCGGCGCCGGCAAGACGCGCCTCGCGGCGGAGGCGCTCATCCGGTGGGCGCCGGCGATTCCCGTGGTATTCGTTCCGCTGGAGGGCGTGCCCGGGCCGGCCGCGCTGGTCGCCGTCGCGGCCGCGCTCCGGGTCGCCGACCAGCCGGGGGTGCCGCTGGCCGAATCCGTGACGGCGGCACTCGCGCAGGCGCCGCGCCTGCTCGTGCTCGACGGGGCGGAGCACCTGCGGGCCGAGGTCGCGGACATCGCCGGGCAGGCGCTCGGCGCCGGGCCTGGCGTCCGGCTCATCGTCACCAGCCGGGTAGTGCTCGGCGCGCCGGGCGAGGTCTGCTGGACCGTGCCGCCGCTCGACTGCCCGTCGGCCGCGGCCGGGGGACCGGACATCGCCGAGTCCGACGCGGTGCGGCTGTTCGCCGCCCGGGCCAGGGAACGGGTGCCCGGCTTCAGCCTCGCGGACGTGCCCGTGCACGCGATCGGCGAGCTTTGCCGGCGCCTTGACGGGCTGCCGCTGGCCATCGAGCTCATCGCCGGCTGGGTGGGCACGCTGTCCGTCCAGGAGATCCTCAAGCAGCGGGCGGTGCTGCTCGACCAGGACCCGGCCGACACCGAGTCGCCCAGCCGGGGCCGTCGGCTGGTGGACGTGGTCGCGGCGAGCTACGACCTGCTCCGGCCCGATGAGCGGCGGCTGCTCGCCGCCACGAGCGTGTTCGCCGGGCCGTTCACCGCGGTGGACGCCGAGGCGGTCAGCGGAAGCGGCCCCGCGTCAGCGGCGCGGCTGCTGCGCGGGCTCGTCGACTCGTCCTGGCTGGTGGTCACCAGGGGCGGTGAGCACAACCAGTTCAGCATGCTGGACACGATGCGGACCTTCGCGGCGGCCCGGCTGGCCGAGTCCGACGACGGCGAACAGGTCCGCCGCCGGCACGCCGGTCACTTCGCGACGCTCGCCTTGGGCAGCGAGGCCGGCCTCGCGGGCGCGGACGCGGCGGACTGGCGGACCCGGCTCCAGACCGCCGCGATGGATTTCGACCAGGCCCTGCAGTGGTCGCTCGACCAGGCCGAAACCGGCCTCGGCCTTGATCTCGCGACCGGGCTGTGGCGCTGGTGGCTTTCCCGGGGCCGGCTCAGTTACGGCCGGGCCTGGCTCGGCCGGGTGCTCGCCGCGGCCGGGGAGCGGCGGGACGAGCAGGTCGGCCGCGCCCTGATCGCCGCCGCCATCCTCGCGACCGAGAACGGCGACTACCGCGAGGCGGTCCGTCAGGCCCGGCTGGCGTTGCGCATCATCGAGCCGCTCGGCGTGCCCGAACGCACCGCGAACATCGTGACCGTGCTCGGCTCGGCCTACCGCTACCTGGGGGACCGGGCCGAAGCGAGGCGCAGCTTCGGCAGGGTCCTTGAGCTGCGTACCCGGCTTGGCGACCGGCGTGGCCTGTCCATCGCGCTGAACAACATGGCTCTGGTCGAGATGGATGACGGCGAGCTGGCCAGGGCCCGCGAGCTGCTGGAGCAGGCGCTGGCCCTCAAGCGACAGCTCGGCGAGCGCCAGTCCGTGGCGATTGGCCTGGTTAACCTGGGCGACCTGCTGACCCGGAGCGGCCAGTGGGACGCGGCGGACCGGGCGCTCGCGGAGGCGGCCGGGCTGGCCGCCGAGCTCGGCATCCCGCAGCTCGTCGGGACCGTGCGCACCAACCAGGGCAACGTCGCCGCTCACCAGGAGCGATGGGCCGACGCGAGCGAGCACTACGCCGTGGCGGTGGCCGCCTACCTGGAGATCGGCCATGGTCATGACGCGGTCGAGGCGATGATCGGGCTGGGCCGGGCCGCCCGCCGGCTCGGCCACGAGGACGAAGCGGCCGGGCACCTGCGGTCGGCCGAGGCGATCGCGCGGGAGCTCGGCAGCGCGGAGCGGCTGACCCAGGTGCACGCGGCGCTAGCGGAGAGCGGGGCCGGCGCCGGGCCGTTGCCCGGCGGGCTCACCGGCCGCCAGGCCGAAGTGCTCCGGCTGGTGGCGGCCGGGATGAGCAACAAGGAGATCGCGGCCGCGCTGTACCTCAGCCCGTCGACCGTGGAGCGGCACCTGGTCACCGTCTACCGCAAGCTGGGCGTGGCAGGCCGGGTTGACGCGACCCGCTACGCCGTCTCCCACGGCCTGGGGCCCCCGTCGACAATCAGCACTGGCGGCCTGTCATAACCGGGCCTGTTATCCGAGGCCCTGTTATAGCGCTCGCGTCGCGAAGGGGCGGCTGGCGAGCCGCGGGCTACATGGTTTCCGTGATTCGGCGTCGGGGTCGCGCCGCGTAAACCTGAGGCACACGGGCAGCAAGCCCGATCGCCCCGGGGAGGACGCGGATGCGAGACCAGCTGATCGGTGCCACGGTGCCGGTGCTGTCGGTCAGCCTCGAGCCGGGCGAATGCGTCATGGCGGAGGCGGGGGAGTTCGCCTGGATGACGGACTCGATCCAGATGTCCGCCGGCCCGAGCGTGGGCAGCGGCCCGCCGCTCAGCACTTACACAGCCAAGGGCGCGGCCGGAACCGTCGCGTTCGCGGCCCGCCTGCCAGGCAGCATCCTGCCGGTAGAAGTCGGCCACGGCCGGGAGTTCCTCGTACACCAGCACGGCTTCCTGGCCGGCACCCCCGGGGTCCAGCTCAGCGCCGGCTTCCGCCAGGCCTTCAGCGCCGGCCTCTTCGCCCGGCACGGGTTCCGGCTCCAGCGCATCGGCGGCCAAGGCCGGGCCTGGGTGGAACTCGTCGGGGAGCCGGTCCGTCATGAACTCGCGGCGGGCCAGTCGCTGCGGGCGCACCCCGGCCACGTCGGCTTGTTCGAGTCGACCGTGGCCTTCCAGATGATGCGTGTCCCAGGCATGGTCAACCGCTACTTCGGGGGCGACACGCATCATTTCGGCGTCCTGTCCGGGCCCGGCACGGTCTGGCTGCAGTCCGTGCCGCTGCCCGTGCTCGCCGCCGAGCTCGCGCCCTACCTGCCGCACCCGCCACCGTCTACAGCGACCTCCCGATCGGAGACTTGAGGAGAACACCATGTCGAGAACGCGTATCAGCACGGGCGGCATCCTTATCCTCGCCGCCGCGGCCGGGCTCGGCCTGGCCGGCTGCCACTCTGGTTCCCCGGCCGCGTCCAGCCCGGGCGCCGCGGCCAGTACGCCGACGGCGAGCACGGCGGCGACCGCGACCCAAACGGCAAGCTCCGCCGCGGCGAGCTCCGCCCCGGCGAGCTCAGCGCCTTCCGGCGGCTCGACCGTCGCTTACTTCCCTGACGCGGTCGGCGACACCTGGGTCTACCAGGTGTCAGACAACCTGGAAAGCGGCACCGACACGAACCGGGTGACCGCGGTCGCCCCCACCGCCGGCGGCACCCTGGTCACCACCGCCACCGACGAGACCCTGGCCGGCGTCCCGGTCTCGCACACCTACCAGTACGTCGTCCACCCCGACGGGTCGATCACGGTGCCGGTTGCTTCGACCGGGAGCCAGGACGTCACGCTCAAGTCCGGGGAGCTTCAGTGGCCGAGCCCGTCCCAGCTCTTGTCCGGGCAGCCGTACACCACGACGCTGGTGCTTTCGGTGGACGAATCGGGCACGACCAGCACGGTTGACGCGAACGTCACGATCAAGGGCGACGGAACGCAGACCGTGACCGTGCCGGCCGGCACCTACACCGCCAGGATCATCGACGAGGTCATGACCGAGAAGATCATGGGCTACACGACCACGCTCACCCTCAAGACCTGGGTGGCGAACGGCGTTGGCACGGTCAAGGAGGAGACGACGACCGGGGTCGGCGCCGAGACGCTGACGATCAATGAGGTCCTGAAGTCCTTCACCGCGGGCTGACCCGCAAGCCCCGCCCACCCAGGCGGTGGGGCCGCGATTTGTCGAGTGGGACAACGCGAATGGCCTGGGTGGGCGGTTAGCCTGCTGTTATGCCGGACGGAACCGATGCGCGACTCGTTCGGCGGCCGCTTGGGTGGCGGCTCACCCGAGAGGACGTCCTCCGCCTGGTCCGCGCGGACGCGCACCCGGTCGCGCTTTTCGGTGCGTGGGCCGGCTGCGGCGGTGACGTGATCGCCTCCGAACCGGTCCTCGTCCGGTCCGCGCCCGGCGCGCTGGAGGACGTCTTCGACACCCCGTTCCCTGCCGGGACGGCCGGGGTCGCCGACGGGAAAGCCTCGGGGGGAGCCTTCGCCGGCGGCTGGATCGGCTACCTGGGCTACAGCGCAGGCGGCGAGGCGCTGCCGCCCGCCGGCCCGCGGCGGCTGCCCGCCTGGTGGTTCGGCTGGTACGACCACGTGCTCCGCCGGGACGGGGCCACGGGGGAGTGGTTCTTCGAGGCCCTCTGGACCGAGGAGCGCGCCGCCGCGCTTAAGCGCCGCTTCGCGGACCTGACCCGGCGGGCGGCGCTCAGCCCGGGTGCCTCGGCGGCAACGGCCATCGGCTATGACGTCGGCCCGTTCCGCCTGGTGCCGGGGGCCGCCGCGCACCGGGAGGCCGTCCGCAAGACGGTGGAGTACATTCACGCCGGCGACATCTTTCAGGCCAACATCTGCCTCCGCCTGGAGGCCGGCTTCGCCGGTGACCCGCTCGACGTCTTCTGCCAGGCGGCGCGCCGCCTCAACCCGCCGTACGCTTCGTTCATCGGCGTCTCCGACGACGCGGCTGGTCCAGGCCTCGCCCGCGCCGCCGTGGCGAGCCTCTCCCCGGAACTCTTCCTTCGCCGCGACCAGACCACCGTGACCTCCAGGCCGATCAAGGGCACCGCGGGCCGCGCCCCGCACCAACGGGAGGCCGCGGCCCAGCGAGCCGAACTCGAGGCATCGGCGAAGAACCGGGCTGAGAACGTCATGATCGTCGACCTGGTCCGCAACGACTTGAGCCGCGTCTGCGTGCCCGGCACCGTCAGGGTCCCCGTCCTTCTCGGCCCCGAACCCCACCCCGGCGTGTGGCACCTTGTCTCCACCGTCACCGGCACCCTGAACCCTGACGCCGGCGATGGCGACCTCCTCCGGGCGACCTTCCCGCCCGGCTCGGTGACCGGTGCCCCCAAGGTCCGTGCCCTGGAGATCATCGACGAACTGGAAGCCGCACCCCGCGAGGCGTACACCGGGGCCGTCGGTTACCGCTCCCCGCTTGCGGGCCTCGAGCTCAACGTCGCCATCCGCACCTTCGAGTTCGCCGTCGGCAAGGCCTGGCTGGGGGCGGGCGGCGGCATCGTGGCCGACTCCAGGCCCGAGTCCGAATACGCCGAATGCCTGATCAAGGCCACCCCCCTGGTCGAAGCGATCGGCGCGACCATCGACACCGCTGCCCCGGCCCCGCCCGCCGACTTGCGTCCGCGGCTGACCGCCGGCGTGTTCACGTCGCTGCTGGTCACCGCCGGCCAGACTCAAGGCGTGGCCGCCCACCTCGCCCGCCTCGAGGCAAGCGTCCGGGCTCTCTACGCCAAGGACCTCCCCGCCAGCCTGCCGGCGCTACTCGCGGATTGCCTGGCCGCCCGCCCGACCGGCCGCCTCCGGATCACGGTCCGCCCGGTCGGCGGCCCCCTCCAGCCCACCGTGGAGGTAGTCCCGCTCACCGCGCCGCCTCTAGCCGGAATCGTTCTTCGCCCGCGTGTCGTCCCTGGCGGCGTCGGCGCGCACAAGTACAAAGACCGTCGGCTCATCGATCAGCTCAGCCAGGGTGCGCAAGCCCTGATCACTGACGAGACCGGCGAGATCCTGGAAACCGCCGGGGCGAACATCTTCGCCGTCATCGACGGAGTGCTGCTCACGCCGCCCGCCGACGGCCGCCTGCTCCCCGGCACCACGCGCGCCGCCGTCATGCGCGCCGCCCACTCCCGAGGCATCCGGGTCGGCCAGAAGCCCATCACGCTGGGGGAGCTGGCGGACGCGACCGAAGTCTTCGTGACCAACGCGGTCGTCGGCGTCCTCCCGGTCACGGCCATCGAAACCTGTCCGTCGACGTGGCCGGCTCAGCCCCTCGGTCCGGTCGCCGCCACCCTGCGGGCCGCCCTCATCGCCCGCCCCGCCGACCGCGGGCCGGCGCTGGACGCACCCCCCGTCGCGGGAACCCGCCTGCCCCGCCGCCCCCGGGCGACCGGCGCCCGCCCGCTCGTCATCCTCGTCGACAACTATGACTCGTTCACCTGGAACCTCGCCCACCTGCTGACCACCGCCGGCGCCCGCGTCGAGGTGGTGCGGAACGATGAGG
>Ga0335073_10007115_pt1 | contig 15684 bp, 18 predicted proteins | sample Lox_Sample_22_FD_207093 | JGI IMG/M metagenome (GOLD analysis project Ga0335073, IMG submission 207093) | Soil microbial communities from Loxahatchee National Wildlife Refuge, Florida, United States - Lox_Sample_2.2 | ecosystem: Environmental > Terrestrial > Soil > Wetlands | place: USA... | reverse complement strand
GGTGCGCTCGAATGCGTAGCTGACCGTGTCGGCACGGACGACGGTCGTTGCGAGAAGCACGAGAATCGCAATCGCGCTACCAATCCGAGCGACGAAGCGGTGCGTCGAGCTCAAGATGTCCCCCCGGAAGGGTCTCTACGTTTCGGCCCTCGATCGTGATCTGGACCGCATTGATAGGTGTAATTCCCGTCAACGTATAGACCAACCCTTTGAATTCGCCATTTTCTTGGAACGAGCCGCCGTTGCTCGCGGCGACCTCGCGGGTGAGATCGACGACGGCCGTCGTGCCGCTCACGTCGACGCTGCGCACGCGGGTTCCCGACGGAAAGCGCACGGCCGAGACGTCTACCGGAGGACCGGCAACGGCTTGAACCGCCGCGTAGGTCGCGCGATCGTGAAGTATCTGCGCGTCGCTTTCACCCGGCGCCGGCACGCGCACCGTGACGTCCCACGTGCCGAGCGTCGTGCCGTCGAGCCGTGCATAGTAGACCGTCAGCGTCCCCTCGGACGAAGAGGCCGGCATCACCATGCGCCAGCCGATGACGATGTTGGTCGCGATAAGGAGTATGCCGATCACGGCCAGCACGAGCCCGAGCGTCGCTCCGCCCGCCCGCTTGCCTATACGCATCGACATGCCGTACGCGGCCAAGATGGCGAGCGCGATCGCGATATGGAGCCAAATCTCGGGTGGAAGCGGAACGTGGCTCGCGCCCATGACGCCGGCGAGTGTGAGACCCAGGAGGAACTGCAGCGCGGCCACCGCGTTGACGACGCGCCGGCCGTTGGTCGTCCAGCTGAAGACCACGGCGCAGAGTGCGGTCAGAAACGCGACGACCAGGTGAATCTCAAGAACGGCTTGCAAGAATTGCATGGAACGCTTGTACCGAAAAGGAGAATCCGTGTCCTCTTCTACTTCAGAGCGCCTGGCGCTCGACGTTGCCGACGGGAGCACCATGCACGCGTACGTGGCGCGCAAGGGCACCGGCGCAGCGCCCGGCATCCTCGTCTTTCAAGAGGCCTTCGGCGTGAACGCCCACATCCGCCGCGTCGCCGACCGGTTCGCGGAGCTCGGCTTTTTGGCAATCGCGCCCGAGCTCTTTCATCGCAGCGCGCCCGGGTTCGAGGGCAGCTATACCGATTTCGACGCGGTGCGCGCTCACATGGGCAAACTCACCCCCGACGGCTTGAACGCCGATGTCGACGCCGCATATGCCTGGCTGCGCGGACAAGGTATCGAGGGGAAGCGCATTGCCACAGTCGGCTATTGCATGGGCGGACGGGTAGCCTACATGGCCAACGCGCGCGTCGAACTCGGCGCCGCGGTTTCGTATTACGGCGGCGGCATCGCGCCCGATCTTCTTCCGCTCGCAAGCAAACAAGGCGCCCCGATTTTGATGTTTTGGGGCGGACTCGACGCGCATATTCTGCCCGAACACTACCGTGCCGTGGCCGACGCGCTGACCGCGGCCGGCGCCACGCACGAGCAAGTCGTCTTCGGCCAAGCCGATCACGGCTTCAACTGCGATGCGCGCGCGAGTTACAACGAGATCGCGTCGCGGCAGTCGTGGGCTCTCGTCAAGGAATTCTTTGCCGCGTACGGCGTGTTATAGACGTTTGTAACGCATCGCGGATGCGCGCGACGAAGGGCCGCTTGTAAGCGAATACGTCGCGCGCCTCCTCATCGTGAACGAGCATGGCGGCATCGGCTTCGAAGACGAGCAGGCGCCCGTCGGGCATGAGCGAGGCGTCGATGCCGAAATAGTCGAGCCCGATCGCGTCTGCGATCCGCGGCATCACGCGATCCCACGACGGCAGCACGCGTTGCGGCGCTTCGAGAAATCCGAGCTCTTCGCGGCGCAGCGCGCTCGACTCACGCATGGGCGCGCTCTGATAATGGACCATCCACGACGGCGCGATCGCGAGGTGATACGGATAGGCGACGCCGTCGACGAAGATCGCGCGGAACTTTCGATAGAGCCCGTCGGCGCTGCGGTACTCGACAAAATCGGAGCAATAATATTGCGCAGCGGGAAAACGCGCGAGATGCCGGTGCACGTCGCCGCCGTCCGCGAGCAGCGCAAATCCCTCGCCCGCATGCGTATCGACCGGGCGCACCAGCGCGGGCAGTGTGACCGAGGCGACCTCGGCGGCGTCGACTATGCGCGCACCGGCAACGGCGACCTGATCGATCCCCGCAAGCGTGCTCGCGAGCGTTTCGCGCGCGATGCCGCCGAGCTTCGCGGGGTCGTTGATCGGTAAACCGCGGCCGGCGACGAACGCCGACGCGCGCTGCGTAGCGGTGCTCGCCGCGTGCGCGCTGCCGAAGGCCGTGAAAGCGAGCGCAAAGGGCGGCAGCGCCGGAAGCGCCTCGCCTTCCACGTAGTACTTGTGGATGGCGAAACGTTTGCGATCGAGTAACAGCTCGAGCGGCGCGTTGACCGCGTACGGCGCGTCGCGCAAGAGCAAGAGAACCGGCGTGCGCTCCGCGACGGATAAAGGGTCGGGGAAGACCCGCTGGAGTGCGAGCGCGCGCGTGCGATAGGCGACGCTCGTCGCGCCGTCGTCGAGCACGTACGCGATTTCGGCGCAGGCCCACGCGGCGAGAGCGTCGGATGGATCGAGATCGGCGGCGTTGCGGTAGGCTTCCAGCGCGTCGAGATACCGCCCGCGGCGCACCATGACGTTTCCGAGCATGGCAAAGGCGCGCGCCGGAGCGCCCGCTGCGCACATCGCGGAGAGCTCGCGTTCGGCATCGTCGATGCCTGCGAAGGGAAGCAGCGCGGGCGGCGCGACCGAGTGCTCCGCCAGCTCAGGGAATCGCTGCAAAATCGTGCTAAACTGAGGCACGATGCTTCATGCGCTGCTACTCGCGGTGATTCATTCCGGCGTACTCTATCACACGTATATCCGGCCGCGCTTCGAATCGTTCGGCTACGGTGCCGAGATGCGCCTCACGATCGACGATGGCGGCTACGTAAACGGGACGTACCGCACCGATACGGGCGGCCATCTCTCCTCGGTGCACGGCGGCACCAAGGGGTCGCATATCTGGTTCGATATTGCGACCCTCGGCGGCATTCACATCGAGGGAACCATGAAGGGCGACGGTTCGATTCAAGGATTGGGTTCATCGCTTGGTGCGGGCGGCAAACAGTGGGTGTTTACCGCGACGCCCGAAGTCTCGCCGTCGCCCTAAGCGGTGCTACGGATGCGCGTCGTGCGCGACTTTCCACGATGCGTACCATGCGAGCGCCGCGGTCAAAAGGCCCGCATACCCGCCGGCTACGATCATCGAAGGTGCACCGAAGCCTGCGCCGATCCAGAGCAGAATGAACGTAATCGAAAGCACGACGAAGACGAGCTTCACCGGCATCGCCGCGTGCCGCAGCGCTTCGATCGTCATGTAGAGCGTAAAGATCATCCAGGCGAAGAGAATGTACGTCAGATCGTTCGGATTCTTCGGAGTGACGAACATCGCCCAAAATCCGGTGCCCATCCAGAACGCGCCGTACGACGCAAAGGCGGTTGCGCCGAAGGTGTTGCCCTGCGGGAATTCCCACATGCCCGCCAGCAGCTGCGCTAGACCGCCGTAAAAGAACGCAAAGCCCAGGAACGCGTCGCCGACCGGTAATCCCGCGTTCTTTGCCGACAGCAAGAAAGTCGTGAGTGCAAAGCCCGCGAGTCCCAGCGAGGCCGGGTTCGCAAATTTCGGTGGATTCTGCATGCAAAGACCTCCACGAACGAACGTTGCAATGTGCATACACACAATACACAAAACTTGCGTGTAACCTGCTTGGGATATCGAGCGCGCGGGGAGCGCAGAAAACGACAGCGAAATGTAGGACACGGAGGCCGTGCCATGGCGAAGCTTCACACGCGAGGCGGGCTTGCAGAGTTGCAATCGGCGGTGTGGGTGCTGCACGCGTCGCTGGATCCGCTCGCGACCTTGGCTGCTTGGCGCGACGCGGAGCCGGCGCAGAACGGGTTCGCGTTGCGCCTACGAAGCGGCGTGCGAGGCACACCGATTGAGGCGCACTTCCGCTTTATACCTGAGAACGAAACCGTCGACGGTTTGACCTTTGCGTGGATGCACGAGGAGGGCGCACCGTTGCCTTCGATGAGCGGCACGATCGCCGCGAAACGCTTCGGCCCGCTCGTGATCCTTTCGCTGCGCGCGCATTACGCGTGCGGGCTGGAAGCGCCGGAGCGGCTCTTCTTCGAAGCCGTTGGAAAGAAGCTCGCAGAAAAGACCTTCGCTGCGCTGCAGCGCGCGCTGGTGCATCTTCTGCAGCACGCGCCGCGCGCGGCCGCGCCCGAAGGATAGAAGTCCTCTGCGCATCGCTCGGCGATGCGCAGAGGCTTGCGTTCACGTCAGAGGCGCAGACCGAGACCGACGTAGGGCCCGGCTTCGGATACGTTTGCCGGTGCGTTGAGCACGTGGCGCCAGAAATCGCTCTTGTAGCCCGCTTCGAGGAAGAGCGGTACGTTCTGGAACGAGTAGGTGACGCCGATATTCGCTCTGGTCACGGCGTAGATGAGCTTGTACGACGCGCCGCCCGTATAGCTGGCGCTGGTCGTGCCCTTCACGTTGCCCAAGTACCAGAAGTCTCCATAGACGGAGAACGGACGGTTGAGTTCCGGCACGAGTTCGATGCCCGAACCTTCGCCGCTCATCTTCGGGTAGCCGGCGTTGTTGCCCATCCAGAGATAGCCGAGATCGACGTAAACGTGCGGGAGGAAGAACGGCACGCCTAGCTTCGCGTCGGCGAGATAATTCTTCACACCAAACGCGGGAACCGCCGTCGTTCCGGCCCCGCCGATCGTCGAGACGTAGCAGTCGGCAGTGAAAGCGCCGCTCGAGCCTATGCCGCAGGTGTGCTGATAGTTGTATTGGTCCAAGTCTCCGCCGATCAACAGCGGAAGGCCCACAACCGGGAACTCGGCCTCGCCGTGAATCGAATACGAGAAACCGTCCGAGTTGTTGTTGCTGCTTCCGTTGCTGAATTCGTTGTAGACCTTCGGCGACATGTAGTCGCCTGCAATGAAGCGCTGCAAATACGGCGTGGGAGCCGGCGCCGGGGTGGGCGGAGGCGGAGCCGGCGCGGCGGTTTCGGCCGGCGGCGGCGGAGGAGGCGTGGGCGTCGGAGGCGGCGTCGGCGGGATGTACCGCACCACGACCACCTGCTTGTCGGGCACCCACTGCACGTACGCGCCCATGCCTTCCGAAATCACGCGAATCGGAACGAGTACGTGACCGCGCCAGATGATCGGCGGCACGTCGAGCGGACGCGACTCGTCGTTGATGATGACTTCCGGCTTTCCGACCGTAACCTTCACGTCAGCGCCGGGTTTGCTGATGTCGACCGTCCTGCTGGAGGCATCGTACGTAACGGTCGCGCCCATTTGCTCGAACATCGAGCGAAGCGGGATGAGCACCGTCCCACCGCGCACGAGCGCGGCGAGCACGCGACCCTGCTTGAGCGTGTCGGGCTTCGCGTATACGTGGTGGTCGTTGAAAAGGATCGGAATCTGCCCTGACGGCGGCGACCCGAAGTCCGCCGGCGGCGCCATGGCGGCGCTTTGCCCCTGCGCGAGCGCCGCGGCCCCGTTCGCGAGCGCGGCCACAAATGCCAAGGCCAGGATCCTAGTACTCAATCGCATCAAAGACGGTACCTCCCCGGACTGTTCAAGCGTGCTTGGCCAAGAAAATCATAATGCCTCTTCGCCGCGCCGGGTCCCGCCCGGCTTTTACCGCGCGACGTAACGAAATTGCCCCGGCGCCCAGGCGCACACGCTTCCGTCGTTCATCGCGAACGACTCGAAACCGTCGACGTCGGGGTTGAAATCGCCGTTGAGCGCCTTCGTTTTCGGCCAATTCACGGCCGGCTCTTGGCGCGCAACCGCGCGCGCCTTACTGTTCGAGAATTGTGGCGCCTTGATCGCCGCGTTGAGCGCGCTCGCGAGGCGTTTTGCATCATCCATAGCAAACTCTATTTTCGCAGTTCTGGCCGAACTCCCAGAATCGCGGGCTAGGCTCGGGGCAGATGCTATTTTTTGCCGGGCCGGCTCACGCGGGGCAGAGTTTTACCTATCGGGTCACGACGACCCTCAGCACGCAGGCGTCGCCGGCGGTTTCTACGCTCGTCCTCACCTGGGCCGCGCCGGCGCGCATCTACGCCCGGATTTCCGGCGACGGCTCCGCACCGGCGATCGACATCACGCGCGCCGGCGACGGAACGCTTTCGGTTACGGCGTCTGCGGCGTCCGGTTCAGCGGATGCCGGCGCGATCGCAACGCTGCTCGCCCAACTCGATTTTCCCGCGTCCGTGGCGACCAAACTCGACGGCAGCGACCACGGGCAGTTCGTCATGAACGTCTCACCTCCGACGGCGCCGGCGCCGCAAAAATCGCCCGCGCCGGTCGCGGTTCCGCTCAACGTCGATCTCATCAGCACCGCAAACAGCGCTACGCTGATTGCCGATGGTAACAGCACGCGTCGCGACACGGACTCGAGTTCGTGGCGGCGCGGCGGAGGCTGGCGTTCGCGCGACGCCGATTCAAGCCGTGAGGACTCCTCGCAACCGGCCGGCATAGCACTCGAAGCCGTCTTCGATCAATCCGGAAGCCTCGAACACGCGACGTTTCGAGAAACGTTCCCGAGCCCGACGAAAGGCGCACAACCGATCGAGAAGACCTTGACGATCGAGCGCATCGCCACGTAAACGCCGCAGCCGGTGCTTACCCGTAGGCGACGCCGGGTTTGCTCTGCCCAACCTCTATGATGTAGCCGTCCGGATCGCGGATGTAGCAGCGCGTTTCGCCATACTTCTCGAGCGGCTCCGTGATGAACTCTGCTCCCCGGCTTTTCCACAATTCGTAGCACGCGTGAATGTCCGCAACGCGGAAATTCATGAAGCTGCTGATCTTATTCGGATCCGGCACGCTGAGCACGACCGTCGGCTTATCGGGTGTCGGGCCGCCGCCGACGTTGAGGATCATCCATATGTTCGCGAGTTGGAGATACACGGGCGTTCCCTTGCCGTCTCCCATACTCAAAATACGGGCCCCGAAAACCTTCTCGTAGTAACGAGCCGATCGTTCCATGTCGCTGACGGTAAGAAAATGCGCGATGGAAAAACCTTCGCGCGGCGGCATCTCGAAGTGCTCTCGTCCGACGTCTACTTCGCGCATCCACGACTCCAATTCGAGGCGGGAGGCCGGTGCATTGCAAAAAATTGGTGGAGCTGTCGGGGTACTGCCCCCCGAGTCCGAAAAGCCTAACCGGCGCATTCTCCAAGCTCAGCTTCGACTTTGACTTACTCGCAGAGACGTCTCAAAGCGGGACTTACCCTGCGCAGCAGATTCTTTATCTCGTGCGCGCGTCGAATCACGCGCGCGCACCAGCCCGAGTTCGTGACCAGAATGCAGAGTGGTTCGGGCCGACTCTCCGCGTCCGGTGGCTAACTTAGATTAAGCAGCCAGTGCGTATTCGTTGTTGGCAGATATTGCCGTGTGATCGTTTAAGGAGAGCTCACAACTCCGCTTGCTAACGCCGGCCGCGGATCTTCCCGTCGAGCCTAGTTCAGCCCCATGGATCGAGCCAAAGCCGGAACAACTACTATAACACACGCGGTCGAGCGGGGGTTACGGCGTGCGCAGATTACGCTTCCGCGCGCGAGAGCGGCGTGGTCACGAAGATGGAGATGAGCATCATGACGATCGCGCCGATCAGCGTCGACTCCCAGGCCGGCCATGGCGTGCCGGTCGTCTTGAAGCCGGGCGAGAGCCACACCGTGAGCGCAAAGAGCGCCCAGTTGACGACGATCGAGAAGAGGCCGATGGTCAAGATCGTGAGCGGCAGCGAGATCAGCTTGAGCACGGGCCCGATGAACGTATTGACGAGTCCGAACACGACGGCTGCGATCAAAGCGTCCCACCAAGTGTTCATGTGAAAGCCCGGGATATAGATCGCGATCGCCCACAAGGCCGCGGCGGTAATGATGAATCGAAGTAGCCAGTGCATCAGGAACTCCCTTCGAGAGCACTTTTAATTTGCGCTGCAAGGGTCGCGCTCATGCCTTTCACCGCGGCGATTTCGTCGATACTCGCCCGCTTGATCGCGGCCACCGAACCGAACTCCGCCAGCAGCCGCTTCCGGCGCACGGGTCCGACGCCTGCCAGCGCGTCGAGCGAGGAGCGCGTCATCGCCTTTCCCCGTTGTTGACGGTGATAGGTTACGGCGAAACGATGCGCTTCATCGCGAATGCGCATGATCAAGTGCAAACCAGCCGAGTTGGCCGGCAGCACGATCGGGTCGGGATTCCCCGGCACGTAGAGCCACTCGTGCTCTTTGGCAAGGCCGGCAACCGGAATGCCGGTCATGTCGAACTCGTCCATCACCTCGAGCACCGCGCCGAGCTGGCCCTTCCCACCGTCGATCAAAAGCAGATCCGGTTTCTTGTTGAACTTCTCGCGCTTTGCGAGCTCCCTTTCGGTCTTGCTCGTCGCGTCGTCGGTTTCGTGGCGCAGATAACGCAAGCGGCGCCGCAGCGTCTCCTGCATCATCGCGAAGTCGTTCGGCCCTTTGTCGTATTGAATCTTGAATTTGCGATAATCGCTCTTTTTCGCCCGGCCTTCCACGAACACGACCATCGAGGAAACCGGATTGGTGCCCTGGATATTGGAGATGTCGTAGCACTCGATGCGATGCGGCGGCTCCGGCAGTTCGAGTGCGTCCGCGAGTTCGGTGAGCGCACGTGCCTGCGCGCTCTCCTGCACCTCCTGATGCACCAGGAACGCCTTGAGGTTCGCTTCCGCGTTCTTTTGCACCAATCGCAGGTATTCGGCGCGTTCGCCGCGCTGCGGCTGCAAGATCCTCACGCGCTGCCCTTTTACCTCCGAGAGCCACGACTCGATCACGCCGTGATCCTCGCCGGGCAGCGTTTGAACGAGCACTTCCTTTGGAACCGCTGCGGCGTATGTATCGCGTTTACGCCCGCGAGCTTTCGAGGGCACCGCAGGCTCCTGCTCGCGGGCTTCGCGCGCGGGCAGCACTGAAAGCACGGCGTCCGAACCGCTTGCGGTGCGCGCCGTATAAAACTGCACGAGAAACTCGGCGATCAACTCCTCCTCCGGTTGCTCGTGCACACCGTCGAGGATGAAGAACTCCTGCGCGATGAGCTTGCCGCCGCGCACCATGAAGACTTGCACGCAGGCTTGCCCTTGCGCGCGCGCCGAGGCGATGAGGTCCATGTCGACGCGCGAGCGCCAGACGACCATTTGCCCTTCGGTGACTCGTCGCACGTGTACGATCCGATCCCGCAAGCGCGCCGCCGCTTCGTAGTTCAGATTCTCCGATGCACCGGCCATCTCGTGCTGGAGACGCGAGAGCAGCGAGTCTTGTTTGCCTTCGAGGAAGAGCACCACTTCGTCGATCATCGCGTCGTACTCGGCCTCGCTTTGATATCCGACGCACGGCGCCAAACAGCGCTTGATATGATACTGCAGACACGGGCGCTTGCGCCGGCCGTCGATCGGTTCGCGGCAGGTGCGCAGAGGAAAGACCAGGCGGACGAGATCGATCAGCTCGCGTAGTGCCTTCGCATTCGTATACGGGCCAAAATAGCGCGCACCGTCGTCTTTGATGACGCGCGTGAAGACCACGCGCGGAAACGGCTCGTTCGTGACCTTGAGATAGGGGTAGCGCTTGTCGTCACGCAGCCGTACGTTGAAAGGCGGCTGGTAGCGCTTGATGAGATTGGCTTCGAGGATCAGCGCTTCGATCTCGTTGCTGACGACGATCGTGCGCACGTCGGCCACGCGCTCGACCATCGCCTGCTTGCGGATGTCGAGTGCAGCGGAATCCTGAAAGTACGAGCGCACACGGCTGCGCAGCGAGACGGCTTTGCCGATGTAGAGAATCTCGCCGGCCTGCCCGATCATCTGATAGACGCCGGGCGCGTCGGGGATCTGCGCGAGATTCAGCGAGAGATTCACAAGTGCAGGTGGTGGCCGACTTCCATGCCGAGGGCGATCAGCACGCCGCAGAAAATCAGCGAACCCAGCGTGTACCACAAGTAAAAGTGCGCGAGATTCATCTCGGCAAGGCCCGCCGGGATTCCGACGATTCCGCGAATCACGGGAATAAAGCGGCAAACGAAGACCGCGAAGCTGCCGTAGCGCTCGAAGAAGCCGTGGACGCGATCGAGATTCGCGTGCGAGAGATGCACGTATTTTCCGTAGCGGTCGATCAGCGGGCGTCCACCGAAGCGCCCGAGGAGGTACGCGATCGTTCCGCCCGCGAGCTCGCCGAGCACCGCAACCACGATCGTGAGCCAGAGAAACGGCAAGTGCCCGGTTGCCGTCAAGCCGCCCGCGATCGGCAGAATGACCTCCGCGCCGACGGGCGCACCCGTGTTGCCGAGCAGCAGCACCGCAAAGAGCCCGCCGTAGCCATAATGATCGATCAGCGAAATCGCGATCTGATGAAGGTGTTCCACGCGCCCTCGTTACTCAGGTGCCGGTCGCAGAGTTTCGGCCGCTGCGTCGCAGGATCTCGGCGGCCAGGCTTCCACCTTCGGCGCGCAGCGCGCGCAGAAGGTGCGCGGGCTCGACGTGCGCGTCGCCCGCGTAGCCTTCCGCCAAGCAAATGATCTTGCGCACGCGCGGCGTCACCAGGATTCCCTCCCAGAGCCGATCTTCGCCGGCGCCCAAATGCCGGCGCACGTCGGCGTGCAGTTCGCGCACGTCGATCCCGTCGGCATTCAAATCATCGAGGATTTGCGGGTCGCGTTCTTCGAGCAAAGCTACCATCAGATGCTCGGCACCGACGTAATAATGATTATGGTTACGGCACTCTTGTTCTGCGACCCGAAGGACGCGCAACGATGCCGGACCGAATCTTTCGAACAACGCTAGACCTTAGTCGTAATGGTCGGGGCGACTGGATTCGAACCAGCGACCTCTTCGTCCCGAACGAAGCGCTCTACCAAGCTGAGCCACGCCCCGACAAAACTCCCGTCTATTCTGACAAGGGGAACCGCCCACCTCTTTGGAACGCTCTCCCTCGGCCATGCGATATCTCATCGTAGGGTGCGGGCGCGTAGGCTCCGCACTCGCGAAACTCTTGGACGCCGACGGTCACGAGGTGATCGTTGTCGACGAAAACCCCGCCGCCTTCAAACGACTCGGAGCAAATTTCCGCGGACATGTCGTCGTCGGTACCGGAATCGACTACGACGTGCTCAAGCGAGCGGGCGCTGCGACCGCCGATGGCTTCGTCGCCGTCACCGACGGCGACAACCGCAACATCATGGCGGCTCTCATCGCGCAGCGTATGTTCAAGATCGATCGCGTGGTCTGCCGCATTTACGATCCTCCGCGCGGCCAGATGTACCGCGAGCTCGGCATCCAAACATTCGTACCTACGACATTGGGCGCAAAACTGATTCGCGACACGCTCATGGAAGCGCCGTGGGATCCCGTGCACACGTTCGATTTCGGCAAAGTCACGTCGCTCTCGGCGACGGTCGGCGCCGCCGAAGCCGGCAAGAGCATCGCCGAGATCGAGCGGCCCGGCCGCATCCGCATCGCCGCGATACGGCGAGCGTCCTCCGGCGTGATGGTAGCGTCGAACGATCTCGTGCTCGAGGAGGGCGATCAAATCAACGCAATCGTCGCACCCGAAGCGATAAGCGAGTTCGCGCACATGTTCGCAAGCGCAACGCCGCAGGTCGTGAGCGCCTGATGTTCATTCTGATCGTCGGCGGCGGCAAAGTCGGCTCGTATCTTTCGCGCGCTCTCATTCAGCAGAATCACGAGATCGTCGTCGTCGAGAAAATCGAGAAGAAAGCCAAGGCGCTCGATACCTTGATCGATCGTCAGGTCACGATGGTCGGCGACGGATGCGATCCCACGGTGCTCGATGCCGCCGGCGTCGCTCGCGCCGACGTCGTGGTCGCCGATACCGGCGACGACGAAGACAACCTGGTCGTCGTGCTGCTGACCAAAAAGAAATCCAAGGCACGCTGCATCGCGCGCGTCAACAACCCGCGCAATCGCCTCATCTTCGACTCGCTCGATCCAGACGATCCGGTGACGGTCATCTCCTCAACCGAGATCATCCTCGACGTACTCAATCAGCACGTCAACGCCGCGAGCTACAGCGCCGCGCTCGAGACGATGCACCTCTTCGGTAAAGGCAACCTCAGCCTCGTGCGAATAAGCGTTCCCGAGAACTCGCCGGTTGCCGACAAGAGTTTGTGCGATTTGAATCTGCCGCGTAATAGCGTCATCGTCGCAATCGAACGCGAGAGTGACGACGGTATCGTGATTCCGACCGGCGACACGCAGCTGCACGCGGGCGACCGCATCGTCGCGGTGTGCAAGAACGGCGCCGCCGAGAAGCTCCAAGCCGTCTTCGCGGCCGCGACCGCAGCGCGCTAGATAAATCCCCTTCGCAAGGCCACGACGGCCGCCTGCGTGCGGTCGGCAGCCGAGAGTTTCTCGAGAATGTCGCGGATGTGCCCCTTCACCGTGCCCAGGCCGATGTTGAGCAGCGCGGCGATCTCGGTATTCGCCTTGCCTTCGGCGATCAAGCGCAGAACCTCGCCTTCGCGCGGCGTGAGGGGCGAAGCCGCGGGCGCCGCCGGTTGACGCGGCGCAAAGCGCGCGAGCACGACGTGCGCGATCTGCGGATCGAAGTACGCGCCTCCTTCGCTCGCGATGCGCACTGCGTCGATGAGCGTAGAAACGGGTGAGGATTTCAAGCAGTACGCGTCGGCGCCGGCCGCGAGCGCCGCGAGAACCTCTTCTTCGACGTCGATCATCGTCACGATGACGACGTGCGTCCGCGGCGCGTCCGCGCGAATACGCTGCGTGAGCGCGATGCCGTCGACGCCCGGTAATCCGAGATCGACGATCGCGACGTCGGGACGTTCGCGCATCACGAGCTCGTAACCGTCGATTCCGTCGGCGGCTTCGCCGGCCACGTCGAAGGCCGTTTGAAGCGCGGTTTTCATCCCTTCGCGCGTCAGTGCGTGATCCTCGACGATCACGACACGCGTCCGCTCGCTCAAGCGCCCGCTCCCGTTCCGGCTAGCGGCAATTCGATGGAAAAGACACTTCCGCGCGGCTCGCGCGACCGGTACGATGCGGTGCCGCCGTATTTTTCGGCGATCCGCCGCACGATGTACAACCCCAGGCCCGTGCCGCCGCCCGACCGGACGCCTCCGAAGCGCTGGAAAAGCGCGGCGCGCCGCTCGGGCGCGACGCCGTACCCGTCGTCGACGACGCTCACGCGCAAACGTCCCTCGCGGGCCACCGTTTCGATGCGCACGTTTCCTTCCGCCGGTGTCGCTTCGATCGCATTCGCCACCAGGTTCGTCACCGCGCGGCGAATCTCGTCTTCGTCGGCCTCGATCGCGATTTCGGGCGCGATCGCCTCGACCGTCAGTTCGACGCCTTTTGCTTGGGCCACGGGCCGCAGTTCGGCACCCACCCGCTCGATCAGCGGCGCGATCTCCTCGCGCCGGAAACGCCGCGAGTCCTCGCCTGATTCGTAGCGCGCGACGAGCAGCAGCGTCTCGACCAGGCGGCGCAGGGTCGCCATCGAGACCCGGGTCGTATCGAGGATGTGCCGGTATCGCTCCGGGAGCGGCCCGTAGTCGCCGGCCAACGCTTGATCCATCGTGAGATCGGCCGCGACCAGCGGCGTGCGCAAGTCGTGTGCGAGCGCGTAGACGATGTCGCGAATGACCTCGCTGCGATTCTGCAGCGCGCTGCGTCCGCGCAGAATCTCCTCGTTTTGCTCGGCGAGCCGAATGAACAGCCGTGCCTGCTGCAGCGCCACGGTCAAGTTGTCGACGAACTCCTGCAACGCGTCTTGCTCTTCACTCGAGGGCGTGCGCGGCCCCCATCCGACGATCAACGCGGCCGTCGCATTGTCGAGTTCGATCGCCGCTGCCGAGACCGATTCGCGCAGCATGCTCGCCAGCGGATCGTTCGCCCCGATCGTGACCACTCGCCCGCGCGCCCTAGCGTTTTCGACGATGGAGTTCAACTCGGGCGCCAGCGGTTCGCGTTTGATCGTCACCTCGTCGCCGGAGATCTCGTACCAGTCGGGCACATCGAGCGAGGTCGCGCGCGTCACCAGCAGCACGCTCGGCGCCGCGGTCACGCGTTTCGCCTCGCGCACGGCGTTGCGCATCACGACCTCCATGTTCAGACTCGCACGCACCTGCTCCATCGCACGGCGCAACGCGCGTTCGCGCACGAGCCTGCGCTCGCGTTCCGAGCTCTCGCCCGCACGCCGGGCGCTCTCCTGTGCGCGCAGCGTCAGGAAGCCCACCAGCAGAAAGCTCGCGGCCGAAAGAAAGCGATCGCCGAGCGCGATGGAGTCCCAGTGATGCCCAGCTTGCACGCCATTGACGTAGCCCGCTACGACGTTCGCAATCTCTGCAAGCACGACGAGGCGAATCGTAAGTCGAGGACGCAACGCAAGCGACGAAAGCGCTATAGGTCCGTTGAGCAGAATCGCGGCAACGAATAACTGTGGCGTGACGAGGTCGATACCCCACGCAATCGCCAAAAGCGCGTAACACAACGCGTCCATCAGAAGCAGCGCTTCGCGCAGCGGGGACTCCGTTCATTTTGAAGAACGGGCCGGGGGCATGGAGCAATCGGCCGAGGAGCGCGAAGCCGCGCGGCGCCGTTCCGCAGAGCAACTCCTCCGCGAGTTTGGAGAACACGCGCGTCTCGTCATCTACGTAGCCGCCGCGCCGGGTGCGGGAAAGACACGCCGCTTGCTCACCGATGCGCGGCGCCTGCAAGCGGCTGGACGACGCGTCGCGATCGGTTGGATCGAAACCAAGGGACGCCCCGATCTCGAGCGCCTTGCCGAGGATCTGCCGCGCATTCCCGCGCGCGAGGTCGCCATCGGGACGAACCGCTACGAAGAGTTCGATCTGAAAGCCGCGCTGGAGAATCACCCCGACGTCATCCTCTTGGACGAGCTGGCGCACGACAATCTCGGCGATGCACCCAACCTCAAACGCTGGCAGGACGCGCTCGCTTTGCGCGCCGCCGGCATCACCGTCCTGGGCGCGTTCAACATCGCGCATCTCGAGACGGTCTCGGCCACGGCCGAGCGTTTGATCGGCTTTCCCGTTCGCGAAATCGTGCCGCTCTCCGTGCTCAAAGATGCCGACGAGGTCATCGCGCTCGACGCATCGCCGGAGATTCTGCGCGATCGCCTGCAACGCGGAATGATCGTGCGTGACGGCGACATCGAACGCGCGCAGTCCGGCCTTTATAAGGAATCCACGCTCACGATGCTGCGGGAGCTTCTCCTGCGCACGATCGACGATCTCACGATCTCGACGGTCGCCGCCGCGACCACCTCGAGCGCGGTGACGATCGTTCCCGCCGGCATCGAGTACGATCGCTTCGTGCAGCGCTGCGCGCCGCTTGCCGCGGCCCTCGATCTGGCCCTCGAAATCCTACCGGCGCCCGGCAGCGATCCCGATGAGATCGCGCGCATCGCCTCCGCGAACAATGCAGACGTTTTGCCGGCGCAGGACGCCGAACGCATCGATTTCACCGACTTGCGCGCCTCGTTCCTGATGCTCCCGCGCGGCAAACTCGCCGCCCGTATCGTCAACGCCCCGGTCGAGCGCGACATCGCCA
>Ga0335073_10007113_pt1 | contig 15687 bp, 11 predicted proteins | sample Lox_Sample_22_FD_207093 | JGI IMG/M metagenome (GOLD analysis project Ga0335073, IMG submission 207093) | Soil microbial communities from Loxahatchee National Wildlife Refuge, Florida, United States - Lox_Sample_2.2 | ecosystem: Environmental > Terrestrial > Soil > Wetlands | place: USA... | reverse complement strand
ACTTCAGGATTCTCCAGCCACACCAGCATCCATTGCGCCATCTCGGATTTGAGCGGATTCTTCGCCGCCTGAAACTTCGCGCGATCTTTGGCGGCGATCACCTGGCGGCGGCAATAGCGCGCCCGCCCGCGGTCTCCCGCCGCGACCGCAGCCCGATACACCTCGAGCATCTCGCGCAGCGATTGCTCCACTTCCTCGAGCGTATGCTGGCGGATTCCGGCAAATGGCTGTGCGAAGGGCAAACCAGCGGCGCGCAACAGATCGCGCAGGTAGCTTTCCGATACCGGCGCAAGATGCCGTAACAATTCGTTCCAGACGTCTTCGGTGATTTCCGGCGGTTGTTTCGCCGAGAGATACTCGCGCAAACGCTGCTTAGCGGAGGGACCTTTTGAGGCCACGTCGATAGCTCTCCACCGCCTTCTGGTGCCGGGCGAGGTCCTTGGAGAATTCATGTCCGCCCGAGCCATCCGGCCGAAGAACGAAGTACAGCGCGTCGGTTACCGCCGGATGCAGGACGGCATTCAGCGCATCCATGCCGGGATTGGCGATCGGCCCGGGAGGAAGTCCGGAATGCTGGTAGGTGTTGTAGGGATTCTGGCTGTTGAGGTCGGACCGATGAATTATCCCTGTGTAACGCCCCTGAAGCTCGGCGGCATAGATGGTCGTGGGATCGCACTCCAGCTTCATTCCCAGCTTCAGCCGGTGTTGGAAGACCGCGGCGATCATAGGTCGATCCTCGGGGAGTTTGCCTTCTTTTTCGACCAGGGACGCCAGCGTGACGATGTCATGCGTCGGGGCGGTGATGCCGGCCTTCCGCCAGGCTTCGCGGAAGCGCGCCGTCATCATGCGGCACAACTCGGCGGGCGTGGTGTGCCGGCCGATCTTGTAAGTATCCGGGTAGAGGTAACCCTCCAGCGAGGGTGCATCCGGGTCGAGATCGCGAATCAGTGCGGAATCGCGCGCGGCTTCGACAAACTTGTCCGCCGGGAAGATGCCGAGATGTTGCGCAGTTGCTCCGATCTCGAACATGTTCTTGCCTTCCGGCACCACCAGCGAGTAGAAAAACGTGTCGCCACGAGCGATGCGGGCGGCAACTTCCGATGCGGTGGCCGCGCGGTCGAAACGGTATTCGCCGGCTTTCAGCGGCCGTGCCTGTTCGCGGAGCCGGGCCTCCAGCCGCGCCGCCAGAAAGTCCCAACGGCTTCGAACCACGCCGGCGGAGGCCAGGCGGGTGGCCATGGAGTAGGTCGAAATGCCGCGCGGCAGATCGACAAAGACCGCGTCCGAAAAACCGCGGTAGGGCTGCGAGAGGCGGTATACCGCGTATGCCCCGGCAAAGATCGCCAGCAGGACCAGCAGACCGAGAATTCGCACGCCGCGTCTCATTTTTCCTGCGCCATTTCCCGCGCGTCCTTCTCCGCGACCAGGGCGAGGGAATCCAGGTAACTCTGTAGCAGGATCACCGCCGAGAGGCGGTCGACGGCGGCGGCGCGCTTCTCGATGCTGATGCCGCTGGATCGCAGGACGCGTCCGGCTTCGACGCTGGTCAGCCGTTCGTCCCAGAACTTGACGGGCAGCCCGATGCGGGTTTCGATGTCGTGCGCGAACTCGCGCGCCCACTGCGATTGCCGGCCTTCAGCCCCTCCCATGTTCTTCGGATTGCCCATCAGAACCAGGCCCACTTCCCGATCGCGCGCGAGTTGCGCCAGTTCGGCCAGATCGGCCCGTTTATTGACCCGGTTCAGATTGGGGAGGCCTTGTGCCGTGATCCCCAGCGGATCGCTGATGGCCATCCCGATGCGTTTCTTTCCCAGGTCAAGAGCCAGAATTCGGGCATTTTCGGGAGACAAGCAATTTCATTGTAGGACAAGGGGTTCGGTATTTGCCCCTGACGATGGGCATCTGTCTACCGGTATGGCTCGACGGAGCAAGCGAGGTCCGCCCCGCGTGCTACAGTCGAGGAAAAGGTTGAACTTGTACCTTGGCCCTCGTAACGAAGCCGATCGCCGGAGCCGTCCAGGCGGCGCGTGAATCGCGCAACCTGCCCCTGACCGTCGTCGCATTGGGAGTCGCGGTGGCCTTGTTGTATTTCGGCCGTGTACTGTTTATTACAATTCTGGTCGCGGTCACGATCGCCTTTATTCTGGAGCCGTTCGTCGAACTGCTGATGCGCGTACGGTTCCCGCGCAGCCTGGCGAGCTTTGTGGTATGCACAGTGGCGCTTGCATTTCTCTATGTCATCGGCATGGGTGCGTACTCGCAACTGTCGAGTCTCTATCAGGATCTGCCAAAGTACGGCGAGCGCATCGGTGACATTGTCGATGGCATCTCACAGCGCGTGAAGGGCGCTGAAGATCGCACGCTGCAGATGGTCACGCCGGCGCGTCTGCGCCAGGAAGAGGAAGCGCGTCAGAAGGCTATCGCGGACGCGGCGGCAAAGGCCAAAAAGAATCCGCGCGCCGCGCAGCCAGTGGTGCCGACCCCCGCGCCCGGCACCATTCCTGAAGTTCGAATTCACGCCGAGCCGACCTCGATCAGCGATTTCATCTCCGCGCGCCTCAGCTCGGTCTACCAGGTTCTGCTGATGGCGTCATTCGTGCCCTTCCTGGTGTATTTCATGCTGAGCTGGCGCGACCATATCAATCGCAGTTTTCTACAACTCTTCCAGGGCGAAGACCGGCTGGTGGCCGCGCGCAGCCTGGAAGGCATCGCCGACATGGTGCGGGCTTTCGTGGTCGGAAATTCGTTTCTCGGCCTGTTGCTGGCGATCGTCAGCTCGATTCTCTTCTGGCTAATGGGCATTCCCCTGGCGCCGCTGGTCGGGCCGTTGAGCGGCTTCCTCAGCCTCGTCCCCTACATCGGATTGCCGCTGGCGGTTGTGCCTCCATTGTTCGCCGCACTGCCGCTCAATTCGGTTTCCACCTACGGTCTGATTGTGATGGCGGTGTCGCTGCTGCATCTGCTGGCTTTGAACCTGCTATACCCCAAGATCGTCGGATCCCGCGTCCATTTGAATCCGCTGATCGTCACGTTTTCGCTGATGTTCTGGGGATTCTTGTGGGACGCGCCGGGGCTGCTGCTGGCGATTCCGTTGACCGCCGGATTGAAGGCCGTCTGCGACAACGTGCGCGAGTTGCGGCCGATCGGGAAGTTCCTGGGGGATTGATTTACTCGAACCCTTCCAGCATCCACAGACTACTCGAACTCCGGACCACCGGGTACAGAATGGTCTTGCCGTCCGGCGCGAGGCTGAGCCGCATGGCCGGCCCGACCGGACTGTTTGGGAAATATTCCCGGTCGAAATCCCCGATCGCCTTCACCTTTTTCGTCTGAAGATCGAGCGAGAACAGTTGCGCGCGTGATCCGTCGCGCCGGATTCCGAACATGGATCTGGAATCGAGCGAAAACGTCAGATCAATCGCTTCCTTCACGCCCAGCACCTCGACTGTTTTGCCATCGGGCGAAATCAGGCTCCAACCGTTCGCAGCATCAAAGAATTTGATCCAATTGCCATCGGGCGACCATTGCGGCAAGGCGTACACAACATTTTTACGGATCGCCATGGGCGTCGCTTCGCCACTGGTTTTTACAACCGCGATGTCGCAATTTCCCGAAGCGCAGCGCTGATAGACGAAACTTCTTCCGTCGGGCGACCACGACCCGCCGAATTCCACCATGTTCGATTCGTTGGTCAGCCGGACCGGCGGGCCGCCATTGACCGAGGATATCCACGCCGAAACTCCCACGTGGGAGTCGACTTGCGTGTAGATCAAGCGATCCGCCTCGGGCGACAACGACGGAGCCATAAACGAATTTGTTGTGCCCGGCGGGAACATTGCCTCGGTCACCACCGGCCGGTCCGATCCGCCGCCGCGCATCCAGATTTCGGCTGGGCCGTTGCGGGCGGTAGTGTAAGCGAACTTCTCCTGGCGCATCGCCCATGCCGGCATTCCTGCCGACAAATCGGACTCCAGCACATGTTCCACTGCGGCATTCTCGAGCGAGACGGACACTAACAGCGATTCGGTTTTGTGCTGCGTAAACAGGATTCTCTTTCCGTCGGGCGAAACCGCCGGCGACTCTTCCGAAGATGTGCCCGCGGTAATCCGGCGGCGCGCGCCTGAGAACACGTCGGCGATCCATAGATGCTGTTGTTCGTCGTGCCGGTCCTGAAGATCCAGGGCGATCCGGCGATGGTCCGGGAACCAACTACACGACGGCGTCGCCCCATAGCCCGGCAAATCCTGAAGGACACGCTGCGGCGCCGAGCGTCCCATCGGTAACGGCAGGAGCCAGACGGTGCGCGCTTGCGGCACGTCCAGGAACAGCAGCAGACTTTTGCCATCCGGCGAAAAGTGCAAAGTGGGACCGTTCAGGTTGTACGTGGTCTCGAACGGCGCGGGTGTATACCGCCGCAACGGCGCGCCGATGGGCCCGACTTCCACCACAAGCTTGCCGGATACCTCCGTCAATACCGCGAGGTTGCCGCCTGCTACGTCCGCCGCCACAGGCCGCGGGACCTTGGCCACCAGTTCCGGCTCGCCGCCGAAAACCGGCACCGCGGACACTTCCAGTTCGCGACCCGGATGGCATGGCACGGCCAAAATACGTTTGCCGTCCGCCGACCAGGCGACGCCGCATGTGCCCTGGGGTGCGCGGGTAATCTGAGCCGGGGAGGGCGACGTCAGATAGCGCAGAAAAACCTGCGTCACGCCATCGACATCGGCGCGGTAGGCGAACGCTTTGCCATCGGGCGACCATCTGCCGCCGCGTGCGTTCGGCCAGGTGACTTCCATGGGCGTGAACCGAAGGCGGCCGATATTGTCGGCATTCCGTCCCCTCCACCAGGCGCCGCCGGCTGCGCTCGCTACCGCGACCACTACCACGCCGGCGGCGGCCACCCACCACCGCCGGGGCTTGGGTGTGGAATCCTCTGCCGGAACGACTGCCTCGCTGGAAGTGAACATGTCCGACAGATGTTCCTGCTGTCCGCGAAGTTCGCGATACAAGTCGCCGGTGGATTCGTAGCGCGCGGCCGGGTCCTTTTCGAGGCATCGCGCGATGGTCCAACGGAGCGGCGCAGGCAGCCTGGTGTCCAGCGGTTTGGGCTCCTCCTTCAGGACCGCATTCATGGTTTCGACGGTGCTGTCGCCCGAAAACGGACGCTGGCCGGACGCCATTTCGTACAGGATGGTACCGAACGAGAACTGGTCCGAACGGTGATCCACCGCGAGGCCGCGCACCTGCTCCGGGCTCATATAGCCGGCGGTGCCCATGACGCGGCCTGGTTCGGTGTCCATTTGGGTGCGAGTGGCGTCGGCTTCCGTCACAGTCCCCTTGACGGTCTGCCGCGCCAGTCCGAAATCCAGAATTTTGGCGCGCCCGTCGCCGGTCAACATGACATTTTCGGGTTTGAGATCGCGATGCGTGATTCCGGCGGTGTGAGCGGCCGCCATGCCGTCGGCGATTTGGGTTGCCAGGCGGTAGACGTCCTTGACGCCGATCGGTCCGCGCTCCATGCGCTGCCGCAATGATTCGCCCTCAACCAGCTCGCTGACGATGTAGAACAGACCGCCGGACGAACCGAAATCGTAGACGGACAGAATATTCGGGTGATTGAGCGCGGCCACGGCGCGAGCCTCACGCTCGAAGCGGGAGCGCCGTTCCGGGCTGCCCGATGCCTCTTCCTTGAGAATCTTGACCGCGACGTCCCGGCCGAGGCGCGGATCGCGGGCGCGATAGACTTCGCCCATGCCTCCAGCTCCGAGAAGCGCCGCGATTTCGTACGGTCCGATACGATCTCCCGGATTCAGCGCCATGACAGAGGACTATGGTACCGTGGCCGGAGCAGCGCCGCGACGCCGTGATGCTTCAGGGCGCATTTGACACCGAATGAGTGAGACGCAGATGCTGACCGTGGCGCTGGTAACGGTCCCCACTTTCCTTCTAGTGCTGGCCGGTATGCTCGACAAAACAGCAGGCTCAGTGATCTGCGCGGCGATGTGATGCGGCAAATTGCGGATCTGCGGACGTACATGGACAGCCGGTTCGATGCCGAGCGGCGCGTCGATGAAGCGAATTTCAAGCTGATTATCAGCAAGATTGAAGATGTCGACCTGCGGTTGCTCCATCTGGAAGAGCGTTTCGCCAGGTAATCACCGAAAGTAAACCCGTAAAGCCTGCCTAAATCCACGGCTTGCCGGACGCAGCATGTTACACTCAATTCAAGTTCCCTAAACATGGATTTTCTTAAAGGGCTAAACGCCCGCCAGCGGGAGGCGGTGAGTCATACCGAGGGACCCCTCCTGATTCTGGCAGGCGCCGGGAGCGGTAAGACCAGGGTGATTACGCATAGGATTGCGCATATCATCACCCACCGGCACGTTCCCCCATCAGCCATCCTGGCTGTGACCTTTACCAATAAAGCCGCCAACGAGATGCGAGGGAGAATCGCGGCGCTGCTGGAAGATATTCCGCTCGATTCCGCTCCGAACGTCTCGACCTTCCATTCCTTCTGCGTGCGCCTGTTGCGCCGGGATGGCGATCCGCTGGTGCGCGTGCGGCCGGGATTTTCGCGCCGCTTCACCATCTACGACGACGACGACCAGATCAGCATTATCAAAACCGCCTATCGTGCACTGGGCCTGGAAGAAAAAGAATTCATGCAATACCGCGCGGCCCTTTCACGCATCGGCCACGCCAAAAATCGCAAACAGACGCCGGCCGATTTTTATAAGAATGCCGTCAACAAGGAAAGCGAAAATCTGGCCGCGGTTTTTGAGGAGTACGAGAAAGCGCTGATCAGCGCCAACGCGCTGGATTTCGATGATCTGCTGCTGGAATCGGTCCGCCTGCTGCGCCTCGATGAGGCCACTCGCGCCGCCTGGAATCGCCGGCTTAGCTATATCCTGATCGACGAATACCAGGACACCAACCGTTCGCAGTACGAGTTGATGCGCCTGCTTTCGGAAGCGCAACAGAATGTCTGCGTGGTGGGAGACGAGGATCAATCGATCTATAGCTGGCGGGGCGCCGACATTCGCAATATTCTGGATTTCGAACACGATTTCCCCAAAGCCACGGTGATCCGTCTGGAGCAGAACTACCGCTCGACGAAGAACATTCTGGCGGCTGCGGGTGCGGTGGTGGAAAATAACAAGGCTCGCAAGGGGAAGAAGCTGTGGACGGAGTCGGCGGCGGGAGACCGCATCGGCCTGTACGCGGCATTCGATTCGGAAAACGAAGCGCTGTTTATCGCCGATACCACCGAGAAGCATCTGACGGCGAATCCCCGGGACCACGTGGCGATCCTGTACCGGACGAATTCGCAATCGCGGCAGATCGAGGAGGCGCTGCGCCGCTACGGCCGCAAATACAACATCGTCGGCGGCTTCAGTTTTTACCAGCGGGCCGAAATCAAGGACATGGTGGCGTATCTCAAGCTGGCGGTCAGCAATTCCGATTCCGTCAGCCTGCTGCGCATTATCAATACTCCGGCGCGCGGCATCGGCCGCACGACCATCGAGCAGATCGAAAAATACGGCCGGGAACACTCGTTGAATCTGTGGGACTCCATCGAGCGCATCATTCACGACGAGCGGCTGTCGACGCGCTCGCAATCTTCGCTGGTGATGTTCCGCAACCTGATTCAGGAGCTGTCGCTGGTGGCCAGTTCTTCGCCGCTGCCGGATGTGCTGAACTTCATCCAGGAGCGGACCGGATATCGCCGCATGCTGCAGCAGGAGAAAACGCCGGAATCGGAAGCGCGCATCGAAAACGTGGACGAATTGACAAATGCTTCCACCGAAGCGGCCGAGCGCGGCGAAACGATTTCCGATTTTCTGGATCACGCGGCGCTGGTGGCCGAGCAGGATGCCTTCGACCCGGATTCTCCAGTCAGTTTGCTGACCTTGCACAACGCCAAGGGCCTGGAGTTTTCGCTGGTCTTTCTCACCGGAATGGAACAGGGACTGTGCCCGCATAGTCGGTCGGTGAATTCCGAGGACGGTGTGGAAGAGGAGCGCCGGCTGGTGTATGTCGGCATGACGCGCGCGCGCAAGCGGCTGATTCTGACATGGGCGAAGTACCGGCGGCGATTTGGCGCGGCGGAACAGGAACGATCGACGCCTTCCTCGTTTTTGCGTGAAGTGCCGGTGGAATTAATCGACGATCTGGGGCCGCGGGACGAGGTCGGTGAGATCGGATTGCAGTCCGAGAGGTACGAAGTCCGCCAGTCCGCCAAGCGAAATACGTTCACGGGCAAGACCTACAATTCGGTGGAGAATATTTCGCAGTTTTTCGGCGATCGGGGCATGCCGTTCAATTCCGGGGGCAAGGCGAATCCGAACAAGACACCACCCCAGCCGCCTCCGGCTCCGTTCGCCCGTCCGCCGTCGCCCAAACCGGCCGCGCCTCCGCCGCCGCGGCCGGTCAATCGCGCGGGCGCGACCGTGGAGCATCCGAAATACGGCACGGGAACCGTGGTCCGGCGCGAAGGCGAAGGCGATAATGCTAAGATCACGGTGAACTTCCCTCGTTTCGGTCTCAAGAAACTCGTGGAAAAATACGCAGGATTGAAAAGAAACTGATGAACACGAAGAACCTCACGGATAAAGTTGAACGTAAGAAGTTGAAGCGCGCCAAGCGCAAAGCAGCTCCCGCCAAGGCCAAACGCGCCGCCGGTGTGGCGCGCGGGTCGATGAAGAAGAAGATTCGCCACCAGGCGCAAGGCCAGCGCAAACGGTAATTTCAAGAATCAGCCACAGGTGAGTTACTTATCCGTGTGAATCCGTGGCTCATTCCAGCCGGTCGCATAGAACAGCGGAGGCTTTTTGGAATGGGCCACGGACGAACACGGATTCACACGGATATCACTTCCGCAGCTTGCTGTGCTTGAAACCGTACGCGAAGTAGAGCGCCAGCCCGATCACCAGCCAAACCACGAAGCGTATCCAGGTCTCATCCGGCAGTCCCTTCATGATGAAGAAACAGCCTGCCGCGGATAGCAGCGATACCAGCCAGACCAGCGGCACCTTGAATGGACGTGGCCGGTCGGGCTCGGTATAGCGGAGCACCAGCACGCCGATGCTCACCAGGACGAAGGCGAACAGCGTCCCGATGTTGGTCAGGTTGTAGGTTTCGTTGGCGTCACCGATGAGCGACCATGCGGCCACAAAGATGCCTGTCACCAGCGTGGTCACCGACGGGATGTGCGTCCGGGGGTTCACGTGTGACGCCCATTTTGGCAGCAGACCATCGCGCGCCATGGCGAAGAAAATGCGGGGCTGGCCGTACTGAAACACCAGCAAAACCGCCGACATCGATACCGCCGCGCCCAGGGCGACAATCCACCCGACTTTTTGGAAGCCGGCGGCCTTGAGTGCATAGGCCAGCGGGTCGGCAGCCGTGCCGAGATCCTTATATGGCACCATCCCCGTCAGGACAAAGCCGACCACGATGTAAATCAGCGTGCAGATGGCCAGTCCTCCAAGAATGCCGAGCGGCAAGTTCCGCTGCGGATTCAGGGTTTCTTCGGCTGCCGTGGAGATGGCGTCGAATCCGATATAGGCGAAGAAGACGATGGCAGCGCCTTGATGGATGCCCCGGAATCCGTTGGGAGCGAACGGGTGCAGGTTGGCGCCATTGATGTGGGTAATGCCGACTCCGATAAACAGCGCCAACGCCAGGAGCTTGATGACCACCATCACGTTGTTGGCGGTGGCGCTCTCGCGCGCGCCGCGTAGCAGAAGCCAGGTGATGAGCATCACGATGCCGAATGCCGGTATGTTTACCAGGATCGGAATCCCCAGAACATGCGGCGCGGAATGGAGCAACCCGTGAATCCTGGGATCGGGACTGAGGAGCGCCGTGCGATATCCGGTCGCCAGCCAATCGGGGAGTTCCAGGCCGACGCCGGCGATCAGGGTCTTGAAATAGTCGCCCCAGGAGATGGCAACCGCCACGTTGCCGACAGCATATTCCAGAATCAGGTCCCAGCCGATGATCCAGGCGACCAGTTCGCCCAAAGTCGCATATGAATAGGCGTAGGCGCTCCCCGCTTGGGGAATCATCGCGGCCAGTTCGGCGTAGCAGAGACCGGCGAGCGCGCAGGCGGCGCCCAGCAACAGGAAGGACAATACCAGGGCTGGCCCGGCGCCGGAGCGTTGCAAGTGGCCGGCGGCGTCAAATTCACCAGCCGCCGCTGTGCCGATGGCTCCGAAGATGCCCGCTCCGATCACCGCGCCGATGGCCAGCATGATCAGATCTCCGGCGCGGAGGCTGCGCTTGAGACTGCTGGCGGTTTCGTGGTCCTCGACCAGGGCCGCGATCGGTTTCCGCTGAAAAAGTTGAGACATAGGGTTCGAGTCCGGCCGAAGTCCCGGTCAAGTCCAGGTTTAAGATCGTAGCACAGGCGATTCGTGTGCCGTTGACCGGCCGGAGATCGCAGATTCCTCGTAACTATCCTGAGATCAATCCTTCGTGACCGCACTAATTGATTTCAAGTCAGCAGCCGATTCATCCTGGGTGACCAATTCTGGTCTGGAGTGGACACGTGGAAACTGTTGCCGTTTGCGATACGGAACCGATCGCCATACAAGGCCTTCGCAGCTTGCTGGAGAATTCGGGCGAGATGCGCATTGTGCGCGCCGGAACATCCTTGCTGGACGGCATGGACGTGGCGCGCGATCTGCAACCATCTATCCTCATCTTGGACAAGGCCTTCGGCACGCCGGCGCTGGTGGATTGCATCACGTCCTTGCGGGAATTGGAGCCCAAGGTCGCGGTGGTGGTCTGGAGCGCGGCCATGTCGCAACCGGAAGCTCTTCGTCTGCTGCAATCCGGCGCCGCCGGCGTGGTCCGCAAGACGGCGCCGCTCGATACGGTCCTCAAATGCCTCCGGACAGTGCTCTGCGGGAGCAATTGGATGGAGGAGGATCTGCTTCGCGAGATGGACAAGCCCCCGCGCACGGGCCACTCGCCACTCACGTCCCGCGAGGCCCAGGTGATGGCGCTGGTGGAGCGAGGGATGAAGAACAAAGACATCGCCGAATCCTTGGGGATCCGCGTAGGGACGGTGAAAATCCACCTCAAACACATCTTTGAAAAGACTGGCGTCCGCGGGCGCTACGGCCTGGCAATTTCCGGTCTGAAGGAGAAAGGGTTGTTAAGTTCGACGCCTGGAGCCGATTAGCGCGCGGAACAGGAATGATATCCTAGTTTCTTGACCCTCAAAATCCCGCTTCGCCTCGCGCTCCTGTTTGCCTTGGCATTTTCCGGCTACGCACAGCACTCGGTGCTGCTGGATGCCATGTCGCAGGAGCTGGATCGTAACTTCAATGTTCTAAAAAAGAACGCGGATACACCGGCGTACTTCATGAGTTATGAAGTGACCGAAGTCGAGTATCGTTCTTTGAACGCGACTTTGGGAACGGTCGAACCTCTCAACGAGGGAAGACGCCGCGCGCTAGACGTTTCCGTCCGCGTTGGGACCCCGCAGTTGGACAATTATCATCGCGTCCGGGGTCAGGGAGGCGCGAACCAAGGGCGATTTACATCGGGCAGTGCACTGACATTCGAGGACTCGGTGGATTCGATCAAGCGCCGGCTCTGGCTGGATACCGACAGCGCTTATCGCGCGGCCTCCGAGCGGCTTATCCGCATCAAGACGAACAGCCAGGTCCGCGTCGCCGAAGCCGACGATTCCGCCGATTTCTCATCCGAGCCGCCCTCCGTTTTCGAGCAGAAGCCCATTGAACTGAAGTTCGACGCCAACGCCTGGCGCGAACGGGTCCGCAAGCTCTCGGCGCGGTTCGAGAATTATCCCAGCGTGCTCACCTCCCACGTCGCCGTCGCCTCGCAGACCGACACCCGCTATTTCGTCAACACCGAAGGGTCGCGGATCCGCCATGGACGGGGTTTCGCCCGCGTGGTTATTACGGCATCGGCCAAGGCCAGCGATGGCACGGATCTGAGCACTTTTGAGACTTTCGAGGCGGTGGAAGCTTCGGGTCTACCGAGCGAGGAGACCCTCAATGCCGCGGTGGACCGCGTCGCCAACGACCTCACTCATCTTCTGAAGGCCCCCGACGCCGAGCCGTTCGTCGGCCCGGCGATTTTCTCGGGCCGGGCCGCGGGCGTCTTCTTCCACGAGATCTTCGGCCATCGCGTGGAAGGCCACCGACAAAAGGACGAGAGCGAAGGGCAGACGTTCACCAAAAGCGTCGGGACAAAAGTTCTGCCGGATTTCCTGTCGGTGGTGTTCGATCCGACCCGCCGCAAGATCGGCAACGTCGATCTGAATGGCTGGTATGACTACGATGACGAGGGGGTGAAAGCCCGGCCGGTTACGGCTGTGGAGAACGGCATTTTGAAGACCTTCCTGATGTCGCGCTCGCCGATCAAAGGGTTCGATCATTCCAACGGCCATGGACGGCGCGAACCCGGCCTGGAAGTCGTATCCCGCCAGTCTAACCTGATCGTGCAATCGGCCAAGGCGGTGCCGGAAGCCACGCTGCGGCAGATGCTGATCGACGAGGCGAAACGGCAGAACAAGCCTTATGGGCTGTATTTCGAGGACATCACCGGCGGCTTCACCACCACGCAGCGGGCCGGGTTGCAGGCGTTCAAGGTGATTCCGGTGATTGTGTACCGGGTGTACACCGACGGGCGTCCGGATGAGCTGGTGCGCGGTGCGGATATCGTCGGCACGCCGCTGGCGAGTTTCGCGAAAATCCTGGCGACGGGCGACAAACCGGAAGTTTTCAACGGATACTGCGGCGCCGAGTCCGGCAGCGTGCCGGTGTCGGCGGTTTCGCCGTCGATTCTGGTGTCGGAGATCGAGATCGAGAAAAAGGCGAAATCCAACGACCGGCCGCCGCTGCTTTCCGAGCCGACGGTGATGGAAGGCAAGAGTGGGGACAAGGGAGGAATGCGATGAGCAATCGTGGCGCAGGCACTCGTGCCTGCCGCGCCGAGACTCATCTCGGCGCTTGTGGTCGCCAGCAGCACCGAAGCGCGTCGGCACGAGTGCCTGCGCCACGGTTGCTGGCTGGCCTTTTCCTTACCCTTGCCGCCTTTGGGCAGGATGCGCCGCCGTCCAACGAACCGCTTTTCCGCGCGATGCGCGATGAACTGGCCCGGTCGCGCCAACTGTCGATTCCCAATCTGGAGTCGCCCTATTACATCGAATACGGCATCGATGAGCAGGAGACATTTTCGGCGGCGGCGAGTCTGGGCGGCCTGTTGTCGCAGAAACGGGAGCGTTTCCGCACGCCGTTTATTTTCGTGCGCGTCGGCGATTACAAATTCGATAACAGCAATTTTGGCGGCGGACGCGGATCGGCTTACGATCTGGAGGCCTTCCCGATAGAGAATTCGTATCCGGTGCTGCGCCGTTACCTCTGGCTGGAGACCGATTCGGCTTACAAAGGAGCGGTGGAGGCGATTTCCCGCAAGCGCGCCGCGAATCGAAATGTCAATCAAAATGACCGCATCGACGATTTCGCGCACGCCGAGCCGCTACATTTCATTCGTGATTTCAAGCCGCTGGTGGTGGATGAAAGCTCCTGGGCCAACCGCATCCGTTCGCTTTCGGGGATTTTCACCAAATTCCCCGAGATTCAGGAGTCTTCCGTCGATCTGGAAGTGACCGAGGGCGGCCACTACCTGGAGAACTCCGAAGGCACGGAAGTCAAGACGCCGGAAAGCGTAACCATGGTGCGCGCGCGGGCCTCCGCCCAGGCGCCGGACGGCAGCACGGTGCGCGATTTCGCGTTTTTCCATGCGCTCGATCCGAAAGCCATGGTGGACGAAGCCGATATGACGCGCGAAGTGACCACCATGGCGCAGAACCTGGTTGCCATGGCGCACGCTCCCAAGGGCGAGGACTACAACGGCCCCGTGCTGTTTGAAGGCCAGGCATCGGCGCAGTTGTTCGCGCAGATTCTGGGCGAAAACCTGACGCTGGTTCGCCGTCCGGAAGGCGGCCGTGGAGCGGGCGCGCCCCCAGGGGATCTGGATGGCCGCGTTGGCGCCCGCGTCCTGCCCGAGTCGTTCGATGTCGTCGACGATCCTTCCTTGAAGGAATATAAGGGAAAGACGTTATTCGGCGGCTATGAGATCGATCGTGAAGGAGTACCGGCAAAGCGGCTACAGATCGTCGAGAAGGGCATATTCAAGAATTTCCTCCTGACGCGCCAGCCGGTGAAGGGCTACGAAGGCTCCAATGGACGAGCGCGATATCCCGCCGGCGGCGGGACGAGCGCGGCGGGCATCAGCAATCTGATCGTGACGTCTTCGGAAACGGTTCCGGCGGGCGAAATGAAAAAGAAGCTGCTGGATTTGCTGCAATCGCGCAACAAGCCGTACGGCATCATCATCCGCAAGCTGGACTTTCCTTCCACCGCATCGCTGGAAGAAGCCCGGCGCGTCGCCAGCGCGCAGCAAGGCGCCGCCCACCCGGTGAGCGTGCCGCTGTTGATCTATAAAGTTTACGCCGATGGCCATGAAGAGCTGGTTCGCGGCGTGCAATTTCACGGGCTGACCGCGCGGTCGTTGCGCGACATTCTAATGGCCGGCGACGACGCGGCGGAATTGGATTTCATGGACAGCCCGGCGCCGTTCGATCTGATCGGCCTTTCGAATTTCACGATGGAAGCTTCGGTGGTGGCGCCGTCGGTATTGATCGATGAACTGGAGTTGCGCCCCACGGACGACGAGCAGCCCAAGCTGCCCCTGGTCCCGGCGCCGGAGATTTCCCACTAGCGAGGCACGCGGTGCGCCTGCTCGGCCGTTACGTCTTCCGCGAAGTGGTCACCAGCGCTCTGCTCGGCACTGTCCTGGCCACGTTCGTCGTCTACCTGCGCGAGCTGGATCCGCTGTTCAAAGTGCTGGTCGGGAGCAATGCGTCGCCCAAAACCGTGGTGACGCTGTTTGCTTTGGCGCTGCCGCAGGTTCTGCCGTATACCATTCCGTTCGGTGTTCTGGTGGGAATTCTCATCGGGTTGGGCCGGATGGCCGGCGATGGGGAGATCATCGCCATGCGCGCCGGCGGAGTTTCCAGCCGCAAAGTGGTGTTCCCGGTACTGGTGTTTGCGATACTGGGCCTGGGCGTGGCGGCATTCTCCTCGTTGCGCCTGGCGCCGCTGGCCAAACGGGTCAGCACGGAAATCCTCCGCAACCTCGAAGCCACTCGGATTTCGGCCGAGATCGAACCGCGTATCTTCGACGAAAACTTTCCGGATCACATTTTGTATGTGGGCGAGGTGCAGGCCCTGCCGAACGGGATGGCCAGATGGCAGAACGTCTTTCTGGCGAATGTGACGGCCCCGGAAAAGCGGCAAACCGGCATGAAAGACAAGGCGGATGGCCCGATGATCACGGTGGCCAAGGACGCGCTGGCCGTATCGGATCCGGCGCACAATCGCATCGAGTTAAGCCTGAACGACGTGGCGACTCACGAGATGGGAAAGGACGCCGCGGCGAGCGACGACGAATCCCGGACCAGCCAGCAGACCCTGGACGCCAAGCCGCCCACACTGGAATCGTTCAACTCCTACTCCATGAACACGCGGGAGCTCATCAATTACCGCGGTCCGGACTGGGTTGAAATGAGGATCGAGCTGGAGCGGCGGTTTGCGTTCCCGGTGGCCTGCATCGTGCTGGCACTGGTTGGAATTCCGCTGGGAA
>Ga0335073_10007112_pt1 | contig 15687 bp, 12 predicted proteins | sample Lox_Sample_22_FD_207093 | JGI IMG/M metagenome (GOLD analysis project Ga0335073, IMG submission 207093) | Soil microbial communities from Loxahatchee National Wildlife Refuge, Florida, United States - Lox_Sample_2.2 | ecosystem: Environmental > Terrestrial > Soil > Wetlands | place: USA... | reverse complement strand
TCTGGGATGGAAAGTGTAGCTATGGCTACCCAAAATATCCCATATCGTCTAGGAGGGTTCGGAACGCGATGGCGCCTGGGGCTTGCGTGCATGAACTGACGCCCGTTAAGGGTGTTACCGCCAGCGCGGCGGCTGAAGCCGCGGCGCCAGACCTCACCAGCACCGGGACCGAAGCCGCGGCGCCAGACCTCACCAGCGCGGCTGAAGCTGCGGCGCTAGACCCCGTCAGCGTGGCGGCGCAGGCCCGCGAGCAGGCTGGCCGCGACGGCCTGGAAGTGGCCGGGGTCGCCGTGGAGGCGGGCGACGAGCATGGCGCCCTCCAGGCAGGCGATGATCATGCGGGCTGTGTCACGGGCGGCACTGGTAAACGCGAGGCTGCCGTCCTGGCGGCCGTCCTCGAGAGCCTTCTCCAGCCAGCTCTCGTTCCCGTCGAAGAAGCTCGTCACCGCCTCTTGCATGGGCGGAGGCAGCGTGTGGAACTCGGCCGCGAGCATGCCGCACAGGCACATCCGGTGCTTGCGGAGCACGCGGTCGTACAGGCTGGCGTACGCGGCGAGCCTGCCGCCGGGCGTCATGCCCGCCCTGTCGATCACGGCGAGCTCGCCGATGAACTGGCTGGAGTACCGGGTGATCAGCGCGAGGCCAAGGTCAGCCTTGCCCGCGAAGTGGTAGTGCAGCGCCGCCTTGGTGATGCCCAGCTCAGCGGAGATGTCCGCGTAGCTGAAGCCGTTGAAGCCGCGTACCTGGGCCAGTCCCTCGGCGACATCCAGGATCCGCGCGGCCGTGCCCGCGTCGCTCCGGGCCGGGCCAGCACTCATCAAGCCTCCGTCGGGCCTTGACGCCTGACTTACTAGCAGGTCAGACTCTCACTTATCGCACTGCTTACTTATCAATAAGTAAGCAGTCATAAAGCAAGTATATGCCGCGCTCGAACACGGGAGGAAATAGGGAAATGCGCTACATGATCGACTGCCGCAAGGTCCCCAGCGAGTCCGGGTGCACGCTCACCATCGCCGGAACCGAGGATGAGGTCCTCGACGCGGCGGCGGCGCACGCCGTCGCCGCGCACGGCCACGAGAACACCCCCGAACTGCGGGACGAGCTCCGCGGCGCCCTGGAGCCCGCGGAACCAGCGCTCGCATGAGCACCGCGCCGCAGTTCAGCGCGGAAAGCGCCGGCGGCGCCGGGATCGCCGGTCCCGAGGATGTCGTCAACCGGTTCAACGCGGCCTGGGGCGCGCACGACCTGGCGGGCGCGCTCGCGCTGATCAGCGATGACTGCGTGTTCGAGTCCACGTCGCCGCCTGACGGGCAGCGGTACGTGGGCCCGGCCGCGATCAGCGCCGCGTGGGAGCCGATCTTCGACGACACGGCGAGCCAGTTCACGGTCGAGGACTCGTTCACCGCGGGGGCGCACGTCGTCCAGCGCTGGCGCTACGACTGGGATGGCGGCCACGTCCGCGGGATCGATCTCTTCACCGTCAGGAATGGCCTGGTCGCGGAGAAGATCGCCTACGTGAAAGGCTGACCGCGTGATGACGGCTGTTACTTGCCGCCGTTCTCCCCGCGGCGCAGCCAGCGGATCTCGGCGTCGATGAAGTCGTCGATCTCGCCGTCGAGCACCGCGAGCGCGTTCCCTGTCTCCATGCCGGTGCGCACGTCTTTGACGTTCTGGTACGGGTAGAGCACGTAGTTGCGGATCTGGGTGCCCCAGGCCCGGCCGCCGTCGCCGCGCAGCGCGGCCATCTCCTCGGCTTCTTCCTGGCGCCGCCGCTCGAGCAGCTTGGCCTGCAAGACGGCCATCGCCGAGGCCTTGTTCTGTATCTGGCTGCGCTCGTTCTGGCAGGACACCACGATGCCGGTGGGCAGGTGGGTGATCCGGACCGCCGAGTCGGTGGTGTTGACGCCCTGGCCGCCTGGCCCCGAGGACCGGAACACGTCCACCCGGATCTCGTCCTCGTTGATCTCGACGTGGTCGGTCTGGTCCACGACGGGCATCACGTCCACGCCGGCGAACGAGGTCTGCCTGCGCCCCTGGTTGTCGTACTTGGAGATGCGGACCATCCGGTGCGTGCCCTGCTCACCGCGCAGCGTGCCGTAGGCGTACGGCGCCTTCACCGCGAACGTGGTGGACTTGATGCCCGCCTCGCCGTAGGACACGTCGTAGACCTCGGCCGGATACCTGTGCCGTTCCGCCCAGCGCAGGTACATGCGCTGCAGGTTTCCCGCGAAGTCCTCCGCGTCCGCGCCGCCGGCTTGTGAGTTGATCGTGATCAGCGCTTCGCGGTTGTCGAAGTCTCCGTTCAGCAGCGTGCGGACCTCGAGCTGGTCGATCTCCTTGCGCAACTGCGCGAGGTCGCCCGTCGCCTCGTCCCTGGCGGACTGGTCGTGCTCGTCGTCGGCAAGCTCGAACAGTACGCGGGTGTCCTCAAGGCGCTGGCGCAGGCCGTCAAGCCGCGACAGCTCTCCCTCCACATAGGAGAGCCGCCGGGTGACCGCCTGCGCTCGCGCCTGGTCCTCCCAGAGCCCTGGGTCCGCGGCCTGCTCGCGCAGGTCGGCGGCCTCGGTTCGCATCGCATCGGGGTCAACCACGGCCTCGATGCTGTCGAGCTTGGACGACAGTTCCGATATCTCATCGGCGGGATCGGTAGCTGCCATGCCGGAAAGCCTACGCGAGGACCGGCCCGGCAGCGTAACAGGTTCGCGGCCAGCCCATAGAGGCGAGAGGTATCCTCACGATCTGTGGCACACAGATCGGGCTGGTCGCGGTTGTTCTCCGGCGCCGCGCTCGCGGTGACCGCGGGGCTGGCGGCGGCGGGCTGCACCTCCGGCCCCGCCAGCACGAGCGCCGGGTCCGCGAGCGGGACAGCCACCGCACCCGCCCTGAGCGCCGCGCAAGCCCGTCAGGTCTTCGACGCCTACGTCGCCACCAGCGACCAGGCCACGCGAACCGGCGACGCGACACTCGCGCTCTCGGACGTCACCGGGGCGCAGTGGGCCTATGTCAGCGCCACTTTCAAGGCCAACGCCTACTTCCATGTGCGGGCGCCGTATGAGAACTACGTCTACGCTTCGCCCGTCCTCTACCTGCCAGAAGCCGCCGGCTATCCGCGGGCGTTCGTCGTCGCCGTGCACCGCGCGCTCGCCGGTTCCCCGCCGAGGCAGGACATGGCCACGTGGGTCGCCGGCGTCGAGGAACCCGTTGACGGTACGGTCCTGATGGTCTTCCAGCAAGCGAGCGCGACGGCGCCGTGGCAGCTCGCGAGCACCTCGCAGCTGGCCGCGGGCATGTCGCTGCCACCAATGGCGGCGGACGTCAGCGGCCAGGTTCAGGCACTGGCCATGTCGCAGGCCGCGCTGCTCTCCAGGCCCGACGTGGTCGGCCCGCTGCAGGCAGCGGTGGTGGACGAGGGCCCGGCGAGCCCGGCCGCGCGGGTGGTCGCGAGCGGCCCGCTGACCACGGGCCTGTACCAGGCCGCGCGCGGCTCAGATCTCGGTATCGGCTTGCGGGTGCCATGGGGCGACGTCCGCCAGTGGGATCTCGACGGCTCGAACTACACCAAGTTCGCGCTGCGCACAGCCGACGGCGGCGCGCTGGTGTTCTACGCGATGTACCTGAACACCACGGTCGCGGTCCCCGGGGTGCTGAACGACTCACCGATCCGCCCGGGACCGCGGATCGCTATCCCTGACCCCCTGCTGCCCCTGCTGCCCGCCGGGGCGACGGCGCCGCACGTCTCGCTCGAAGGCCAGGAACTGCTCTCGTTCGCCGCGGTCGACCCGCCGGCCGGCGGCGGGAAGATCCGGGTCATCGCGATCGGCGGCGGGCTGACTTACGCCTCGGCTTCCTGACCCGCGGCTTCCTGACCCGGGGCTTCCTGACCGGGCGCGTCCTGACCGGGCGCGTCCTGACCGGGCGCGTCCTGACCGGGCGCGTCCTGACCGGGCGCGTCCTGACCGGGCAGTGCGCTCGGCTCGACCAGCGTCCGGATCACCCGGCAGGCCACCGACAGCGTGGTGAACGTGAAGCGCTCGCTCTCCCAGATCTCGCCGAGCGTCACCGCCGCCCGGCCGACCGCCGCCGCGTTCCGCTCTTCCCAGGCGGCGACCCGGTCCCCGACAGGGCCGTGCCCGCCGACGGCGAGCACGTCGCGGGTGAGTTCGGCGTGCGCGCCGTACAGGTCGTCGCGCAGCGCCGCCCTGGCCATCGACGCCCAGCGGTCTTCGCGCGGCAGCGCGACGATCAGGTCCCGCAGCCGGCCGAGCTGCAGCCGCTCGGCGATCGCGAAGTAGACCGCCGCGGTCTCCTCGACGCTGGTGCCGCTCATGGCCGCGCTGTCCACGATGTCGAAGGCCGAGTAGGACGGGACCATGGCCGCGACCTCGTCGGCCAGCGCGGCCGGGACGCCGCGCGCGGCGAAGGACGCGCGCCGCTCCTCGTACGAGGCGAGGTCCCGCCCGGACAAGGACTTAGGTATCCCCGAACGCACCGTGCCGACTCCCTCGCGCAGGAAGCTCGCGGTCTCGGCGATGCCGAACGGCGGGCGCCTGTTCAGCAGCAGCCACCGCGTGGCGCGCTCCATCAGCTTGCGGGCCTCGAGCACCAGCGCGATACGCACGTCGACGTCGGCCTCGCCGACCAGCCCTTCGACCTGCCGCCAGAAGGCGGGCATGCCGAAGACCTCGCGGGCGACGAGCCAGGCGCGGGTGATGTCCGGCACCGGCAAGCCGGTCTCCTCGCCCATCCGGAACAGGAACGTGGTGCCCCCTGTGTCCACCATCTCGTTCACCACGGACGTCGTGATGATCTCCCGGCGCAGCCGGTGCGCGTTCATCAGGTCCGCGAACCGGGCGCGCAGCGGCGCCGGGAAGTACCCGACAAGCGCCCCCCGCAGGTGCGGATCGTCGGGGAGGCCGGAGGCGAGCACCTCCTGGCCGGCCGCGATCTTGGTGTGCGCGAGCAGCACGGCGATCTCGGGCGTGGTCAGGCCGGCGCCCGCCGACCGCCGCGCGGCGATCTCCTTGTCCCCTGGCAGCACGTCGCCTTCCATCGACACGCGGTTCTCCCTGGCGAGCTTGCGCAGGTAGCGGGCGTGCACATGGAGAAGCCGGGGCGCCTGGTACCGGCCGGCGGCCAGCGCCATGTTCTGCCCGTCGTTGTGCTCGAGCACCAGCGCCGCGACCTCGTCGGTCATCTCGTGCAAGAGCGGACCGCGGTCGGCGGGCTGGATCTCACGCGCCGCGATCGCGTCGGCGAGCAGGATCTTGATGTTGACCTCGTGGTCGGAGGTGTCCACCCCGGCCGAGTTGTCGATGAAGTCGGTGTTCACGAGCCCGCCGCCGAGCGCGTACTCGATCCGGCCAGCCTGGGTGAGCCCGAGGTTGCCGCCCTCTCCGACGACCTTGGCGCGCAACTCGGTGGCGTCGATCCGCACCGCGTCGTTGGACCGGTCCCCCACCTCCGCGTGCGTTTCCGAGCTGGCCTTGACGTACGTGCCGATCCCGCCGTTCCACAGCAGGTCGACCGGCGCTTTCAAGATGGCGGAGATCAGCTCGTCGGGCGACAGCGCGAGCACGCCTTCGCCGATGCCGAGCGCCGCGCGCGCCTGCGCGGACAGCGGCACCGACTTGACGGCGCGCGCCCAGACACCGCCGCCGGCGGAGATCAGGCCCTGGTCGTAGTCGGCCCAGGAGGACCGGGGCAGCGCGAACATCCGCGTCCGTTCGGCGAAGCTGACCGCGGGATCGGGGTCCGGGTCGAGGAACACGTGCCTGTGGTCGAAGGCCGCGACCAGCTTGATACGGCTGGACAGCAGCATCCCGTTGCCGAACACGTCGCCCGACATGTCCCCGACGCCGACCGTGGTGAAGTCATCGGTGTCGGGGTTGAGCCGCAGCGCCGCGAAGTGCCAGCGCACCGACTCCCAGGCGCCGCGCGCCGTGATGCCCATCTTCTTGTGGTCGTAGCCTTCAGAACCGCCAGAGGCGAACGCGTCACCGAGCCAGTACCCGTAGTGCCCGGCGATCTCGTTGGCGACGTCGGAGAACGTCGCGGTGCCCTTGTCGGCGGCCACCACCAGGTACGGATCGTCGTCGTCGAGGCGGACGACACCCGCGGGCGGCACGACCCGGTCGCCGTCGATGTTGTCGGTGACGTCCAGCATCGAGCTGATGAACATCTTGTAGCAGGCGAGCACCTCGCCCTGGTAGGCCTCGCGGTCGGCCGGGTCGGGCAGCCGCTTGCAGACGAAGCCGCCCTTGGCGCCCGACGGCACGATGACCGAGTTCTTGACCTCCTGCGCCTTGACCAGGCCGAGCACCTCGGTGCGGAAGTCCTCGGGCCGCTCTGACCAGCGCAGCCCGCCGCGCGCGACCCGGCCGAAGCGCAGGTGCACCGCCTCGAGCCGGGGCGAGTACACCCAGATCTCGAACTTCGGCCGCGGCGCGGGGATGTCGGGCACCCGTTCCGGCGCGAGCTTGAACACCAGGCAGGGCGGCGCGCCGTCCCCGTGCTGGTAGTAGTTGGTGCGCAGGGTCGCGTCGATGAGCGCCAGGTAGGACCGCAGCATCCGGTCGTGGTCCAGGCTGACCACTTCGTCCAGGGCGCCGCGCAGTTCCTCGCCGATCGCCTCGCAGCGCTCACCCGCGCCTGCCTGCCGGCCCGGGTCGAAGCGCGACTCGAACAGCCGGACGAGCAGCCGGGCGATCGCCGGGTTCTCCGACAGCACCCGCTGCAGGTAGCTCTGGCTGAACCGCACGCCGACCTGGCGCAGGTACCGCGCGTAGGCGCGCATCAGCACCACCTGGCGCCAGTTCAGCCCGGCGTCGAGCACGAGGGAGTTGAACGCGTCGTCTTCTGTCTGGTCGTTCCACAGCGCGGTCAGCGCCGCCTCGAACTCGGCCTTGACGGCTTCTTGCGTCATTCCCCGGGCGGCGATGTCCTGCACGGGCCGCAGGTTGAAGTCGTAGATCCAGAACGGCGCCATGGACCCGACGCATCCCCAGACATCCGCCTGAGCCCCGCCGAACTCGTACGGGTGCTCGTCCACGACCTCGAGCCCCATGTGCTGCAACTGCGGCAGCACGTCGGACAGCGTGATCGGCGTGGCGGTACGGAAGATCTTCAGCCACCACTGGCCATCGGGCAAGATGTCGAGGCGCAGCGCGAACGGCTCGCCGGATTCGCGCAGGCGGAGCACATAGTCCAGGTCGGCCACCGCGTCACCGGGCGGCGTGTCCGCCTTGTACGTCTCGGGGATGGCGCTGGCGCAGACCTCGAGCAGCCGGGCCGCCCGCTCCGGGCCGAGACTGGTCTCGGCCTCAGCGGCGAGGTCCTCCTCCCAGGACCGGACCGCGGCGGCGATCCGCGACTGCAGCTCGAGCGCGTCGACGCGCGGCAGCGGGGTGCCCGGTTCGCCGTGCACGACCACGTGCAGCCGCGCGAGCGCGGAGTTGCTCACCATCGCGCTGTAGTCGACGGAGACGCCGTGCAGCGCGGCGCGCAAGATCTCCTGGGCGCGCAGCCTGACCTCGGTGGTGTACCGGTCCCTGGGCAGGTACACCAGGCAGGACATGTAGCGGCCGTACGCGTCAGGGCGCAGGAACACCCGGACCTGCTTGCGCTGGCCAAGCCGCAGCACGGCCAGCGCGATCGGGGTCAGCTGCTCCGCGCTGATCTCGAACAGCTCCTCGCGCGGGTACCCCTCGAGGATCTCGATGAGCTCCTTGCCGTCGTGGCTGTCGGCGGGCAGCCCGGCCGCCTCGAGCATCAGCTCGAGCTTGCGCCGGAGCACGGGGATCCGGGTGATCGACTCGGTGTACGCGGCCTGCGTGTACAGGCCGAGGAAGCGGTACTCCCCGTCGACCTGGCCGTCGGCGCCGAGCTTCCTGACGGCCACGTAGTCCAGGTAGCCGGGCCGGTAGACGGTGGACCGGGCGTTGGACTTGGCGAGCACGAGCAGCCGGGCGGCGCGCTCGCCGTGCTGGCCGCCAGGCGGGGTGACGGCGAACGAGTCGTCTCCGTCGTGGCGCAGCAGGCCGAGCCCGGTGCCGGGCACGGGGCGCAGTTCGGGGTGGTCCGCACGTCCGGCGAGCTTGTACTCCCGGTAGCCGAGGAACGTGAAGTTCCCCGCCGACAGCCAGGCGAGCAGTTCTCCGGCCTCGGCCTCTTCCGGGCCGCTGGCGTCGGCGCTGGTGAGCGAGTCGACGAGATCGCGCGCGGCGGACCGCATGCGCCGCTGGTCTTCCATCGCGACCCGCAGGTCGTCGAGCACGCGGCGCAGGTCCCCCGCGAGTGTCGCCTGCTCGGCCACGTGGCTGAGCTCGACGTGAATCCAGGACTCGGGCAGCGCGCCCGCCGCTGGCTCGGCGCCGACGCCGCCGAGCATGATCGCCTGCGCGGATCCGGTAACGTCCCGCCGGGCGGTAAGCAGCGGGTGTACCAGCAGCCTGATGTCGGCGGAATGCCTGTTGAGCTCCATCGTCACCGAGTCGACCAGGTAGGGCATGTCATCGGTGACGATGTCGACGACCGTGGCCGCGGCGGTGAGCGACGCCTCCCCCGCCTCGCGCACCTGGACCACCGCGCGGCCTTGCGGGCGGCTCGCGCCGAGCGCGGCGTGCCAGGCCGCCACGGCGGCCACCCGGCGCGGGCCCGCGGTGGTGAGGTCCTCGGTCGCGACAAGCCGGTAGTAGGCGCCGAGGAAGCCTTCACGGACTCCCACCGCCTGGCCGGCGTCGCCAGGCGGCGCCACGCGGTCCGTGCCGTCCGTGTCCGCCCACAGCGTCGCCGCTTCGGCGAGCAGAGGCTCCCTTGCCTCGTCCCAGGTGTCCCTGGCCCCGTCCGGTCGTTCCGGCATTAGCTGTCCACTCCTTTGTGTCCGCCCGTATTCCGGCACGTCATTGTGCGCACGGGCAATGCGTCCGCCTCGTTACAGACTAGATCTCCGTACGTAGGAGGAAAGTACTTCCGGGTTGGCGAGCGCGCTGGGATCGGCGGCCTCCGCGACGGGGGTGCCGAGCAGGATCTTGCGCACTGGGATCTCGAGCTTCTTCCCGGACAGCGTCCGCGGCACGCCGGGCACCGCGACGATCTCGTCGGGGACGTGCCGCGGCGACAGCTGGGTGCGCAGCGCCGCCCGGATCCGCGCTATCAGGTCGTCATCGAGTTGGCTGCCGCGCGCGAGCTGCACGAACAGCATGAGCCTGCCTTCGGCGCCGAGCCGCCCCGTGTCCACCACCAGGCTGTCGGCGACTTCGGGGAAGGACTCGATGACCCGGTAGAACTCGCTCGTCCCCATCCGCACGCCGCCGCGGTTCAGCGTCGCGTCGGAGCGGCCGAAGATCACGCAGCCGCCGTCGGGCAAGATCTCGATCCAGTCGCCGTGCCGCCAGACGCCGGGGTATTCGGCGAAGTAGCTGTCGGCGTACCGGGTCCCGTCCGGGTCGTTCCAGAACATCACCGGCATCGACGGCATCGGCTCGGTGATGACGAGCTCGCCGACCCGTCCGGTGACCGGGGTGCCGGTCTCGTCGAAGGCCTCGACCTTGGCGCCGAGGCAGCGGCCGGATATCACGCCCGAGCGGACCGGCAGCAGCGGGCAGTGCCCGACGAATCCGGTGCACACGTCGGTGCCGCCGGATGTGGAGCCGAGCTGCAGGCCCTTTCCCACCGCCTCGTAGACCCAGGTGAATCCCTCGGGCGGCAGCGGCGAGCCGGTGGACCCGATGCCGCGCAGGGCGGACAGGTCGTGGTTCTCGCCTGGCGACAGTCCGGCCTTCTGGCCGGCCATCAGGTAGGGCGCCCCGACGCCCAGGTAGGTGACCTTCTCGTCGGCGGCCAGCCGCCACAGCCTGTCGGCCTGCGGGTAGCCGGCGCTCCCGTCGTAGAGCACGATCGTCGTGCCCGCGAGCAGGCCGCCGACCTGGAAGTTCCACATCATCCAGCCGGTCGTGGTGTACCAGGTGAACCGGTCGCCCGGGTGCAGGTCCAGGTGCAGCGTCAGCACCTTGAGGTGCTCGAGCACGATGCCGCCGTGCCCGTGCACGATCGGCTTGGGCAGCCCGGTCGTGCCGGAGGAGTACACGACCCACAGGGGGTGCTCGAACGGCACCTCCTCGAATTCGGCCTCGCGGACTCCCGCGCCAGCCGTGCCCAGCGCGGCCCAGCCGAGCAGCCTGACGCCCTCCGGCACCGCGGGCGGGCTGGCGGTCGCCGCGGCGAGCAGGTCCACCATGACCACCGCGCGCAGGGTCGGCAGCTGCGCCGCGATCTGCGCTACTACCTCCGTGCGGGAGAACTCCCTGCCGTTATAGGCGTAGCCGTCGACCGCGAGCAGCACCGCGGGCTCGATCTGCGCGAACCGGTCCACGACGCTGCGGATGCCGAAATCCGGTGAGCACGACGACCAGATCGCGCCGATGCTCGCGGCCGCCAGCAGGCCGATCACCGCTTCGGGGATGTTGGGCAGCACGGCCGCGACCCGGTCGCCCTTGCGTACTCCCAGGGCGCGCAGGCCCGCTGCCACGCGGCCCACCTCCGCGGCGAGCTGGCCGTAGGTGAGGGACCCAGCCCGAAGCCGTTCGGAGGAAAAAATGATGGCGGCGCGGTCCGGATCGGTCCATGCGGTCCGCAGCGCATTGCGTGCGTAGTTGAGCGTCGCCCCCGGGAACCAGTGGACGTCCGGCATCGTGCCACCGGTCAGGGCCGGGCCGTCGCCGCGGTCGCCGAGCACCTCGAAGTAGTCCCAGATCGACGTCCAGAAGTCGCCGGGGTGAGCCACCGACCATGCCCACAGGTCCTGGTAGCCGGCGAACTCGCCCGCGCCGCGGCCGGCCAGCCAGCGCATGTACCGGCTGATCCGGGCGTTGCTGACCGTATTCCCGTCCGGTTCCCACAAGACGGCGCCGTACCCCTGCCCGGCGGCCGCCCCGCTCGCCTCATCGCCTGCCATGGCACCAGCATGGTTCCACCGCGCGACCGCGCGCAACGTGGTGCAGACCACCCGCGGCGGCGGCCGCGGCCGCGGTCGCCCGGTCAGACCGGGGCGGTGATGAGGTCGATGAGGGCGCGGCTGTCGGTGAGGTCCGGGAGCACGGCGTGCGCCCCGGCGTCGCGCAGTTCCGCGGTGCTGGCGCGGCCGCTGGCGACGGCCACCGACGTGGCCCCGCCGATCTTGGCGGCTTCCACGTCCCGCGGCGAGTCCGCGACGTACAAGGTCGCGCGCTCGGCGAAGCTGACGCCGTACTTCTCCTCGGCGCGCTGGCGGGCGACCCGCAGCAGCGTGCCCTTCGGGTAGGCCTCGGAGCCGGCGAACCCGCCGACGGTCAGGTCCAGGTAGCGCTCAAGGCCGAAAGTGCGCAGCTTGAGCGTCGCGTTCGGCCTGCTCGAGCCGGTCAGCACCGACTGGACCGCGATCCTCGCCTCGGCGACGGCCGCCAGGGACTCGGCGGCGCCGGGCATCAGCTGACCTTCCGCGGTCAGCAGGTCCCTGCGGGCGGCCAGCTGTGTCGAAAGCTCGGCGGCGAACGGGGTGACGAGCCGCTCGGATTCGGCGGGCTCGCGCAGGCTGACGCCGTTGAGCGCGAGCGCGTCGAAGAAGATCTCCGGTTCCGAGCGCCCGGCCATCTGGGGCAGCTTCACAAGCGGCCGGCCGGTGATCGTGCGGAACGCCTCGGCGTAGGCCACCCGGGTGACCTTCGCGATGTCGACGAGCGTCAGGTCGATGTTCCACAGAACCAGACGGTGAATCTCATGCCTCCGGTGCTACAGCCGGGTACGCGCGATAGCCCGCGATGCCCGGAAACGTCACCCCATGTGGGGATAACGGTAGTCGGTGGGCGGGACGAACGTCTCCTTGATCGAGCGGGCGGAGACCCAGCGGATCAAGTTGAACACCGAACCTGCCTTGTCGTCGGTGCCGCTTGCCCGGGCGCCGCCGAACGGCTGCTGGCCAACCACGGCCCCGGTCGGCTTGTCGTTGATGTAGAAGTTGCCTGCGCTGTAGCGCAGCCGGTCCGCCGCCTCGGCTATCGCGGCGCGGTCCGTCGCCAGGATCGAGCCGGTCAGCGCGTACGCCGCCGCGTTGGCGGCCTGGCCGAGCATCGCGCCGAACGCGTTGTCCTCGTACACGTGCACCGCCAGGATCGGGCCGAAATACTCGGTGGTGAAGACCTCGTCGCCCGGGTCGTCGCAGACCAGGACCGTCGGCGACACGAAGTATCCCGCCGAGTCGTCGATCGTGCCGCCGGCCAGGAACTGCACGCTCGCACGCGACCGGGCGCGGTCGAACGCGCCGCGGTGCTTGTCCACCGCCCGGGCGTCGATGACCGCGCCGCCGAACAGGCTCAGGTCTTCCGACACGTCCCCGTACGACAGGGACTTGGCGGCGGCGGCGAGCTCGTCGCGCACGGAATCCCACAACGAGCGCGGGATGTACGCGCGGGAGGCGGCGGAGCACTTCTGCCCCTGGTACTCGAAGGCGCCGCGGACCAGGGTGGTCACGATCGACGCGCGTTCGGCGGACGGGTGGACGATCACGAAGTCCTTGCCGCCGGTCTCGCCGACGAGCCGCGGGTAGTCGCGGTAGGCCGCGATGTTGTCGCCGACCGTGCGCCACAGGTGCTGGAACGTGGCCGTCGACCCGGTGAAGTGGATGCCCGCCAGGTCCGGGTGCGACAGCGCTGCCCTGGAGACCGCCTGGCCGTCTCCCGTCACCATATTGATCACCCCGGGCGGCAGTCCGGCCGCCTCGAGCAGCCGCATCGTATAGTGCGCGGCCAGCTGCTGCGTGGGCGACGGCTTCCACACCACGACGTTGCCGAGCAGGGCGGGCGCGGTGGGCAGGTTGCCCGCGATCGACGTGAAGTTGAACGGGGTGATCGCAAGCACGAACCCTTCGAGCGGCCGGTACTCCAGCTGGTTCCACGTGCCGGGGGCGGACTCGGGCTGCTCCGCGAGCAGCTGGCGCGCGAAGGCGACGTTGTACCGCCAGAAGTCGATCATCTCGCAGGCGGCGTCGATCTCGGCCTGGAAGACCGACTTGGACTGGCCGAGGATGGTCGCGGCGTTCAGCGTGGCGCGCCACGGTCCCGCGAGCAGGTCGGCCGCGCGCAGGAAGACGGCGGCGCGGTCGGCGAACGACAGCGCGCGCCAGGAACGGGCGGCGGCGCCGGCCGCGGAGATCGCGGCGAGCACGTCCGCGTCGGTCGCGTTGCCGAACTCGCCGAGGACCCGCCGGTAGTTGTGCGGCTGCACTACCTGCACTCTGTCGCCCGAGCCCAGCATGCTGCGGCCCGCGATCGTCATTGTCAGTTCGGTGTGCTGCCCTGCTAGTTCTTTGATCTTCGTTTCGACGGCGGCACGGTCGGCGCTGCCCGGCGGATACGGGCGCACCGGCTCGTTGTACGGCACGGGAACCCTGGTCACGGCGTCCATGACCGGTGCCTTCCCCAATGCGTGGCTTGGATAACGTGCGGCCTTTTTGGGCACCCGGAGGTGCGTGCGGTCCGCGCGTCGGGTCAGGCCGGGTCAGGTCGGGTCAGGTCGGGTCAGTAGGCGTCGGGCAGTTCCTGCGTGGCGTACCAGGCGAGCTCGTGACCTTCCGCGCCGTCCACCGAGAACTGCGCGTCCTCGTCGCCGGCGTCCGCGGCCTCGCTGGCGTCCGCGGCCGCGGCCACGTCGCCGGCGGCACCGATCGCGTCGATGTGGCCCGAAGCCACGTCCGTGAACGGGACCGGGGCGGCGACGACCACGGCGGCGGGCTCGTCGTCGTACGCGCTCCAGCTCACGTCCCCGTCCGGGACGTCGGCCGCGAGCACCACGCGGCGCCGCGGCGCGTCGCGGTCCGCCGCGAGCAGCCGCAGCGACTGCCGGGCCGCCGACACCATGGCGACGTACTCGAGTTCCTCTTCGTCGCCGCTCGCGTAGGCCTCACGCAGCGCCGGCGTGACCGCGAACGCATGCAGCGGCGATGGGCCGACCTCGCCCTGCTTGAGGGCGTCGGCCAGTGCCGGGAGCGTGGAGGGGAGGTATACCCGCATGGGGCCTCATGGTATCGACCGCGGGCCGCCCACGGCGGCTACCACGGCCGCAACCGCGTCGTTGATCGTGACATGCTCCCACAGCCTGATCACCGTCCAGCCCGCGTCGGCGAGGGCGGCGTCGGCGGCACGGTCACGCTCCACGTTCTTCGCCAGCTTCGGCGACCAGTACCACTCGTTGTTCTTCGGCTGCGAGCCGTGCTCGGGGCAGGCGTGCCAGAAGCAGCCGTCGACGAACACCGCGACCTTGCGCGAGGTGAAGGCGATGTCCGGCCGGACCCGCCGCTGCGGCAGGTCCAGCCGCATGTCCTTGCGGTACCGGTATCCCATGGCGTGCAGCGCGCTGCGCAGCGCCAGCTCGGGCTTGGTGTTCGTGCGGCGGTTGGCCTTCATGTTCGCCGAACGGCCGGGGCTGGCCGGCAGCGGGTACGGCTTGTCGCCCGCGGTGGTTCGCCCGGCGGCACGCGTGGTCGTCGGTGCCGTGCCGTGCGGCGTGTCGTGCGGCGTGTCGTGCGCGGTCTCCCGGGCGGCCTGCTGGGCGGTCTCCCGGGCGGCCTGCTGGGCGGTCTCTTGGGCGGTCTCCTGCGCCACGCGGCAAAGCCTAGCGAGTGGCAAACAGCTGCGTCAGCCTCGTTACCGTCTCGACCGGGTCGGTGTGCTGCACGCCTGTCATGCCGCAGCCGACCGCGGCCGCGACATTGCGGTCCAGGTCGTCGATGAACACGCAACCGGCCGGGTCGATGCCAAGCAGCCCGGCCGTGTGCAGGAAGATGCGCGGCTCGGGCTTGCGCATGCCGACTTCGGCGGAAATGACCACGGCGTCGAAAAGCCCGGGGAAATCCTCCCTCGGATAGCCGCCGTCGCCCCACGAGTTCGACAGCAGCGCGGTCCGCACGCCCGCGGCGCGCAGGTCCCGGACCAGCTGGTACATGGCGGGAACCGGCCTGCTCGCGGAAAGCATCCGCGTGAGCAGCCCCGCCGGCTGGACACTGCCGCCAGTCGTGGTCACCAAGCGCGGCGCGAGCAGCGACTCGAAGTCAGCCACCGTGCACTCGCCGCGCTCCAGCGCGTGCACCGGGTTCACGGTCCAATCGCTGGGGCTTGCTTGGTCCGGGTCGTAGGCGTCGCGCAGCCACGGGCCGACGACGGCCGAGTAGCTGTCCCAGTCGATCTGGTCGGCCACGATCCAGTCGCGCACCGTGTCCCCGATCGGCTGCGTCAGGACCCCGCCCCAGTCCGTGATAAGGGCACGCATTTGCGACATGCCTCCGATGGTAAGGCAGCTCAGCTCAGCGACTTCTCCTCCGCGAGTCAGCTGAGCGACCTCTCCCCCGTCCCCCGCGAGCGCCGCGGGCGGCGCAGGGCGAGCGCCGCGGGCGGCGCAGGGCGAGCGCCGCGGGCGGCGCAGGGCGAGCGCCGCGGGCGGCGCAGGGTCCGCGCCGACGCAGCACGGGGGTAGGCGAGGGGCTCGGTCGGAGTCCGCCGACTAGCCGCTGCCCCGCCGTCGCAACGGCCCGCCGGCGCCGTCGGCGGTAGCGGCACGCCGCGCTAGTCACACCAGCCCCTGCCTTCCACTTAGCGTACTTTCTGACGTTTTCCTGCCCCAATATGCCCGAAATGTCCATGCGAAAAGTACGCTAAGTCCTAT
>Ga0335073_10007110_pt1 | contig 15688 bp, 16 predicted proteins | sample Lox_Sample_22_FD_207093 | JGI IMG/M metagenome (GOLD analysis project Ga0335073, IMG submission 207093) | Soil microbial communities from Loxahatchee National Wildlife Refuge, Florida, United States - Lox_Sample_2.2 | ecosystem: Environmental > Terrestrial > Soil > Wetlands | place: USA... | reverse complement strand
CCGGCGGTTTTCAGTAGCTGAAGGAGGTTGTCCAACGAGTTCTGATCGAAGGCTGCGACCATCGCCTGTGCGATATAGGAAAAGAAATGGTTGATGCCGAAACTCGCGCCCGGGAATGGATTGACCCAATAGCTTTCGAGCAAGCAGCAAACGATGAGCCGGACCAGAAAGTTGACCAGATCGCCGGCGTGCACGGGCGCGGCGTGAAACCGCAGAGTCATGGAAGTGGTGTTCCAATTGACGACCATGCTGATGAGCGTGAAGAGAGAGATGCAGCTTAGTTCCGTCAGACCAAGCTGGGTCAGTGCTCCGCCGTTCTGCGTCGTCAGATTGGTCAGATTGTTCGTGAACTGGTAAAGCCAATCGACGCCTGAGCTTGCGCTGGGGAGCGCCTGCGCTAACAATGTCACGGGGGCCATGTTGCAACTCTCTCCTCAAGATTTATGGAAGATATGTCTTCCAGGTCTTGCCTTCTTTGGCCGCGGCTGAGTTGTGTCGTTTCTTGTCAGCCTCGACCTGCCGCCGGAACGCCTCGTCGCGTGCCTTCTGCTCTTCCGATTCTTTTTGTTGCTGCTGAAGAATGGCAGCCGTCTTCGCTGCGGCTGCGGCGGCCTTCTCTGCCTCGTGCCGCTGGTAGATCAGTGCGCCGCCGATCCCTGTCAGTGCCGCCAGGATCGCGAGCAGGATCTTTGTGTTGATGAGTTTCAACATCCTCGGCTCCGATCATGGAAGATAGCTATCCCAGGTGCTTCCTTCGCTGGCGGCGCTCGTGTCGTTGGCCGCACGTTGCTGCTGAACGAAGGCAGCGGTGTTGAGGTCCACCATCGCCGCGTTGCGCCGCTCCATGTTGGCGATGGTCATCTGCGATGCGAGGCAGGTCGTGAGCGCGCCTTGCGACTGCATCTCGCTTAATTTCTGCGCCTCCGCGGCGTTCAGGAGATTGAGCTGTTCGACTTCGCTGTTGGTGGCGTCGCCCGTATCAAGCTGCTGCGCCACAAGACTGTTGTTGGCTGCCGCATTCTGGGTCCGCGCACTGCGGTATTGGCCAACTGCAGTGAGGCAGTCGGGAGAGATGGCATCGGACGTCTCGACCATCGCGAGCTGCGCCATCTGCGCACTTCCCAGGTTCTGCGATCCGAGGTATGCGGTGGTGCTGCTGCTCATCGGAACCGTGGCCGTTCGCCATCCCGTCAATGAAGCCGAAGGCGAGTTTGTGTTGAGAGCAATTCTGATCCCGGCCGTCTCGCCGAAGAGATTGGTTACATTGAGGTTTTCAAACTGCATGAGGGCTGTCTGCCACTGCTGCTTGATGCTGAAATGGGTGATGTTGTTCTTGAGCATGTCGTACTGCGTTCGGATTGTCGTGAGCTGTTGAATCAGGCTGCCGTAGCTTGTGGGATCGAATACGATGTCGCCAATGCCAAATAGAGCGAAGCTAGGCGTTGCGGCGAGCAGCAATGCCGCACCCCCGATGAGCCATCTCTTGCGGGTAATTTTGGGCTTCATACATCCTCCTGCGGTTGGTGGAGCGGGTTAAAGACACTGCGGACAGGTCGGGTCGAGATTGTCCAGGGAGAAGCAATTCCTGTGATCCGGAACCCAACAGGGGAATCGCACCAAGTGCTCGGCGACTTCGGCACATCCGATCAGTCCGCTTACGATGACGCTTCGTGCGGCGTGGATTCTGAGTGGGATGAGGATGATCGTTGCGGCATAGGCGGCGATTCTGAGCCGATTTCCGATGCTCGGATTCATAAATCCTCCCTCAGAGCGTTGGGTTGACACGGTGTTCGGCATAGGACGGGATCAGGAGATCGGTTCCGATGTACACGCGGGCGCGCGAGCCTTCTTTGAGCGTGATCACCGGCAGCCGGTCAAGGAAGTGGTTCAACACTTGTTCGCCTTCGGCGGCGGACTGTTCGGAGATGCCGTTCTGGATTTCAGTCGAAGGTGTAAGAATGCTGCCGTTGTTGCCGATCTGCGCAAGGCCGCCCAAGCCGCCTACGGCGGGGGCAGCGGCGAAGGCCTGCAAATATCCGTGATTCACCTTGGTGGCAAGGCCAGTGGTTCCGATCTGGTCAAGCGCGATGTACTTTCCAAACTCCAGAGAGAACCCGTCCGGGCAAATTGCACGATGAAAAGTGACAAACATCTTCCGCTGCTGGGCGTTGCCGACACTCTGGACGTCGCCAAGGAGCCGGGTGCCCTGGGGCAATAGAAGCTGCTGATGATCGTGCGAGTATAGGTCGGTCGTCAGATCGACCATGATGGGTCCGTTGAATCCACCATCGATGTGGTTGGTGACGACACCCTCCAGTACGGTTCCCTCGAAGACGCGGTAGAGACGCCCCTCGTAGGTATCGAAGTCGTAAGGTGCCAGCGCAGGATCCTTGTTTTCGGTATTTGGCTGGCCGCTGGTCGGAGTGGGCCGGCTGCTGGCGACCGCTTCTGTCGTCGTATTTCGTGTTGCTTCCGCCGCTGGCGGGACTTGTGCGACGGGTGCTGGACTCCCGCTCGAATGTTCGAAGTCAATCGCCAGGGTGTCGCTGTTGATGGCGTCCTGCTGCTGTTTTTCGCGCGCAAGCTCGCGCTGTTTGGCTTCGGCTTGAGCCTGCGAGACCTCGGAGGTTCGGGCAGGTGCATTGGGGCTGTTGCCATAGATCTCTGCGCGCTGCGCAGCCGTCATGGGGGGCGCATTTGCGTCTTCCGGCCCGGGCTCTCCCTCGGCCAGCTCAAATTCCTGCATGGCTGCGGCGAGTTGCTGCTGGCGCTGCCGTTCTTCAGCATCGTGTTTGGCCTGCAACTGCTGCTGCGTTTCGAAGCTCGTCACCTGCTGCGCACTGGGCGAAGCCGGGCGCATCGGGATCGAACCGGCCGCCGCGTTCTTCCTGTTTCCGCTTAACAGGCTCGAAACGTTGGCAATGCCGATAAGCGCGATGATGGCTACCAGCGCGATGACGACCGGCATTCCTTTCTTAAGTGGCGGCTTTGGTTCCGGCTGTTCTGGCACAGTGGCGGGCGTGTTTTCCTGTGGCTCCGGCATGGCTACCTGCTTTCCTCGGTGCGGTGAAACTCGACTTTTTGCTTGCCGATGGCGAGGTAGCCCGAATCGAGATCCTTGGGAACGGTATAGAGGCCATTCGAGAAATCGAAGTTGATCAGCGAGGGCTTTTTGTCTTTCACTTCATAGAGCGCGGGCGTCTCCTGAAATTGGCCGCGCAAATAAGTGAATTTGTCGTCGCGCCAAATCTGCTCTAGCCCCAGCGTCTTCCCTTTTGCCTTATCCCAGGTGAAATCAAAGTGCAACATGGCCGGATACTGGCTGCGGAACTGCTCGTTTTTCGTCTCCTCGGCTTTGCGCTCGGTGTCCGCGGCTGCATTTGCGGCGGTCAACTCTTGCTTCAACCGCTCCAGGTCGGAAGCGGGCACAAAGACAGGCAGCTCCGTCAGCCGGTCTTTAGCGGCCTTATCCGCAGGAGTAATAAAGACTTCGGAGTCGAAGTGGAGATCTTCCTCGCTGGAGATTTCGCGCAGCTCAAGCGTGTATTCATTGCCGTGATCGGAGATGATATGAACATCCGTGGATGCGTTCGATACCTTGGGCTTGATGCTGATGAAGCGGCTGGCTACGTGGCCGCCATCGAAGACCCAATCGACCGTGTCGCCGGCAAAGACATTGGCGACCTTCTCTTCGGCAGGAAGCAGGATCAGTGTCGATTGCAACAGGCCAGCCCGGACCACAGGGGGCGAAGCGGCCTGCGAGACAACGATGGTGCGCGGTGCGCTCGGCTCAAGCTGCTTCGAGGCGGGTGTCGAGGGCCCCGAGGCTAAGGCCGCGCCCGAAAGGGCGAAGCCACAGGCGAGGAAGAGAGGGGCAGTTCTTTGCACGGTTCTGATCCTTTCGCTGACAGATTGGTCATGCGGTTTCGCCGAGGGCGAAACGATCGATACCTTCGTTGAGGCCATATTTCGCAATCAATTTCGATCGGCGGATGCGGTCTCTGGGCTTGGTTGAAAATGTGGCGTAGCTGCGGCTGTCGAGATTGAGCCGGATCACCTTGGTCAGCCCGTCGCGCCGCATGTACAGAGCCTCGCGATCCTCGAGACTTTCGAAGAGCGCGATCTGCTGTTCGTTCATCTTGAAGAGCTCCGTGTACCGCTTCCGGTTGAATGTCACGTCTTTCAGAAATAGGAACGACGTGCAGGAATTCACGATTGAGTCTGCGTTTGCTCCCAGGTCCTCGGCAGACTGGCCGATCAAGGTCACGCCGCCGAGGTTCTTGCGCACCGTCTTGATCGAAGTAAGTGCAGCTTCCAAGAGCTGGCGATTCTTCATCGACGAGAAGATCTCCTCGATCAAAATGTGCTTGGGGACGCCGAGATTGGCCGGGTCATAGAGCACTTCGTTGATGCGCCGGAGCAGCCACACCATCAGGGGTTCGATCAGGTCCGCATTCTGCTCGTTGTTCACACCCTGGAAATCGAAACATTGGAGACGCGCCAAAGAGAGGCTGTCTTCCACGTTGTCGAAGATCGCATGGTAGACGCCGTTGCCAACCCATTTCGATAGGTAGCGGTTGAGCTTCTTGGGAAGAAAGAGATTGGATAGGCGCCGGTTTTCACGGTCGAGCAGATATATGTCCTGCACAGCCTTGTGGATCACATCGTCGTCTTCCGGCTCCAGTTCCGCGCCGCCGTTCGTGAGTAGAAGCTTGACGAACGAGTAAAGGAATTGGATATTGCTCTCGGTCGGCTCCAAAGCGAACGGATTGATGCGTGGGCCATCTTTGCCGATGCGGTCTACCCGTCCGCCGTACAGCTCTACGACGCTTTCGTAGCTGCCGCCGATATCGAAGATGTACGAAAAGCCGCCGTATTTCTGCTCCAGAGCGATGATCTGATTTCCGTGCACGGATTTGCCGGTTCCGGTTGGCCCGAGGATGAGCATGACGCGCACGCCATCGACATATACGTCTTGAAAGAAGGGGGTTCGCGTGCGCGTTTCGAGGATGTTGAGGTATTCAGCGTCGAGGTCTTCTGAATGGGGATGTCCGAGGTGCGGAGCGAAAACCAATGCCATGCGCGCGTGATGCTCTTCCGACAGCCACAGGGGGAAGACGTTGAACTTGCGGTTGCCGGGGAACATGGCGTAGAACGCCGAAAGATTTCCAAGCGTCTCTTCGATCACCTGCGCTCGCGCATCAACGAAGATACGATGGACGGCCGGCGCGGTGTCGCGCAATTGCTCCGGAGTGCGAGCCGCAAGCAACAGCCTGAGGGAGTATTCGCCCTGAGCCTTTTTGTCCAGTTCCCGGATGACTTCGCTGAGATCGTCTACATTTCTATTCGCGGCTTTGGCCCCGGCTCCGGTTTCGAGGAAAGCCGTATCGCGCCCGCTCATAACCCGCGTGAATAGGCTCGCCTTAAAGAAGGAGATGAATTTTTCCTGGGCGTCTACTTCGCTGCGCGCTGCGCTGGTAGACTTCACTCGCCATGCCGAGCACAAGACACTATCGCAATCGAGCGTCGCAAGCCCGGAGAAGAGGCAGGGCCGTGATGCTTCCGGTGTCGATTTAAGCGAGAACATCTGGACAGGGCGCTTGCCGATCTGGATGTGGTCGTTATGCCAGGCGACCGGGCTCTTTACGATCTGGCGGTCCACGCCGGTGTCGTCGCGGAGATAGTCGGCGGCTGCCCACTCTTCGAGATTGAAAAGGTAGCTGAAGAATTGAAATGCGCGGTCTTTATCGAGCAAGCGCAGTCCCAACAGACCGCCGAGATGACTCTCCAGAATCGTCGCCGTCTTCCTGAGGTCGGCCAGCATTCGCGCGTTCTCCGCGGCGTTCTCCTGCGGCTTTCGCTCGAAGGCCCTGACCTGGGACGGCTCCAGCGTGAGGCACCAATGCAAGTCGATGCGCCGGAAGCCCGCCGTCTTATCGAGGTAGTCCATGCGGTCATCTACGAACGCCCGAGTGACGGGATCTCCGTACTTCCGCTCACGCGGAAGATCGAAGCCCGACATGACGCGTGTGTACTGGTATAAACAAGAGCCTTCAGGCAATCCATGCAATGCGCCTTCAATGGAGCGCATTCGTGCATCAAGCTCCTGATCAGTCAATCCCTCTTCGTCGATTCCGGCGAGAGAGAAGAGGCAACCGTATCCGCCGCCTTTGAGGGCTAAGATGCTCGGGCCGACAAATCGCGCAATCGGTACGATGCTGCAAGCGGCTCCTGCCTTTGCGAACCAGGGAACGCATTCGAGTTGGTCACTATTTGCGCGGGTCATAGTAGGATTTCTGGTTGAGGCCTAGGCCCCAGAGTTGGAACATCTTTGGATGCTTGCGAACGATCAGCCACGCGCCTGATACAAGCGCCGGGAAGCTGACGACCGCAATCATTCGGAACCCGGCAAGGAAAACCGTTACGCAGACGAATACGATCGTCATCCATGCTGTGAGATCGAGACCCAGTTTCGCCCTCGGCCGATTCAGCGCCTGATTGATCGGTAACGGTTCTCCCCGCCTGGCCATGGCCGCCACCTACTGCATCGTCTGACCGGTAAGCGAGCCAATCCAGCCAGCCCCCCAGCCCAACACGGCGGCGCCAAACAACGCACCGAAGAGGCCGGGAATGGCGTCTTGAAACCGCCCCGACAACATACGGATTCCGGCAAAGATCAAGCCGCCGAAACAGATGACGGCTCCGGCGTAGATTGCAAAGGTTTTGAAACTGTTCATCAGCGTGTTCGCCCCGGAGAAATCGATCGTCCCCTGGGCCTGCGCGATGTGGGCGACGCCGGTGACGCTGAGCGCGACGAGTGTCGGCCCCATCGTGCGCGCGGCTTGGAAAAGATTTCGCTTGGAGAAGGCTTGGGCCAATCGCTTGGCGAGGTTGGTCGTCTTACGGGGAATTACGGCACTGCTCGTGAACATCGGCACCTCCGTTGGCTGATTTCTCAACCGCGAATATGCCGGAGCTTAGTGCCGATGGTTTTATTCGTCCAATTCTTCTTTGCGATGGGGGAATAGCTTTCGCAGATGGCGGTCTTTGCCTTCAGGCACCGAATCTTCAAAGAGCGCCAACTGATTCTCCCTGGCATTTTTGATGTTCTTCTTCATCTCGCGAACTTGGACCGAAACTACGGGCTTCTTTTCGGGCGCCTCCGCTGCAACGCGAAAATGCTTTTTGAGTTCTTCAACGAACCACAACAATGCTGGATTGTCGAGGCCTTTCTTGACCGCAGCGGCGGTGTCAATCGTCCAGTCCACACCGGCGATTGGCCTGGTCGCAAGTCCGCTAATGAGCGGCTGGCTGGCCCGCAGGAGCGAGTAGCAGATCCCTTCTTTAACCATCCATTGAACGTGGTCGATATTCATGGTGGGCTTTGAAGGACGCTGAGCGATGCCGATCCCTTTGAACATCTCGATGAGGCGGGAATAGGCCGCAGGATGATCGCGCTGATAAGTGAATATACTGATCTTCCCGTCGAGCGCACTCGGGAGAACAAATTCGCTCTCAGCCAATGGATCATCGGCTTTCATGCAAACGACCATTCGCTCTCTTTCGAGAACCGTGATCTCCAGGTCGTTTCCGCTGATCGGCAGCGTCAAGATCCCGAGGTCAATTGTGCTATTGCGAATTCGGACGGTCAGTTCATCTGTATCGTCACTTTCAGGAAGAAGGCCGCACTCAGGCAGCAAATCTTTATATAGATCGGTGATTGATTTGAGCAAAGTCCGTTGCACGAAAGGCGTGAATCCCAGACGTAACGGTGTCATTCTGCCCGCGTGTATGGCCTGCACAGTCTGAACGATTCGGTCCCTTGTTCGTAATCCTTCGCGCGCATAGCGCAGCAACACCCTGCCCTCTGGCGTAAGAGCCGTTCCATGATCTCGATCAAAGATCTTAATCCCAAGCACATCTTCAAGCGCACCGATCTGAGTGCTGAGAGTGGATTGAGACACATGTACCATCGCAGCGGCAGCGGTAAAACTACCGGCATCGGCAATGGCGACAATGTATTTAAGAAGACGAAACTCCAGGTGCTCTGCGCTCATGCGGACCTCCGAGGCTTTGAGGGACGGCGACCGCTTGCAAAGTATGAATGGGGGAAAACGCACTCACACCATAACCAGATTTTCCATTTTCGGTATCAAAAAAGCAACTATCGCTGCCGCACATGGCCCCATATTCCAGACCGATGGCCCCATCCATTAGAAGTATTGGACAAGGTGCAATTGGCGGAGCAAGGTAGGGAGAACGTCGATTTGTGGGGGGCGTGTGTGAACCTCATTGAGCAGCTAGAGGCGCGCAGCGGCGCCATGAAGGTCGCAGAGTTGTGCGAGCTTCTTGGCGTGGACGATAAACATATTTACCGTATGGCAGCCCGCGGCTCTCTTCCAAGTTTTCATATCGGAGGCGCGGTCCGCTTCGATCCCCAAGAGGTAGCCAAATGGCTCCGATCCAAGTACAGTCTGGTGGCTGCTGAAGCTAAGAAGCCGCCCATCCCAGCTCAATCTCTGCGAAAGCAGGAGCGGCATATCGCGTGATTCGTCGAAGCAACCCTACTCAAACGACAAGACCCGCACTTTGCGGGTCTCGTCGTGAAAAGAGTCTTGCCTGACAAACAACTCTAGGCGTAAAGGCGTTGTTTTTCTTCAATCTTCGTGGTCTCGTCTGCCCATTGGCGTATTTGCTGGACCGCTTCTCTGATGTCTTTGTCATCACTCACTTGATTTGGGTCAATCAGCGCTTCGCCAATCTGGCGCACGACAGGATCCGCCTCTTCGAGGAGTTTTCGACGTTCCTCGGCCGGAAGTGCTTGTTGTTCAAGAACATCCATTAATAGTGATGCGTCGCGCGAAGAAAGTCTAACCATGACCCTATTCTACCCCTTTCCTTCAAAATTAGATGGCTTTTTGACCCCGTGGATGCCCGACAGTAAGGGGTAGCCGGTGGCACCCCGGTCTTCTCTCCCGTCCGCCGTCCATTCATCCATCCAGCGAACGGACAGTGAAAGCACTACACCCCCGCAGCCGTCTGGCAACTCAATTTCAACTGGTGTGCTGCTATGTGCATCTTTCCAAAGGCCAATCACCTTGCTTCGGTTGACACCGGACACGGGACGGCTGAGTTTCGACATACCAGCGCTGGTAAGACTCAGCACGGAGCAACCTGGATCTTCGGCCAGAGTAGTGGCGTATCTTGCCGACCATCTTTCTTTGATCTGCGGACCATCCATCAAGAGGGCAAGAACCAGATTTGGTCCAACTGCTCTCAACAAGTCACCGACAGGATCAGGTCGCGCGAGATCTTCACAGATTACGACCGACATCACCAGCCACGGCAACAGCGAAATGAAGTTTAGTTTGCGATTGTCCAGGTCAATGTGCTCCCACCACGATCGCTCCGGATTCAAGAGACTACCGAGGCCGTATTGAATAATCTGGCTTTTGTCGAGTTTCCAGCGGTGATGCTTGCTTTGGACCATGCGCTCGCGATTGGGAATGTCGCAGTAAAGTTCATTCGCGCTAAAGCTGTTGTCTTCCCCGGGCGCTTTTGAAATACCGCTGACCAGAAAAACCTTCTGCGTGAACTCCGCTTCCCGCAAAGCCTCGAATTCCTCAGGGACCAAGGCTAGTTCGGGAAAGACGATTCCGTCGATGCGTCCCATCATTGAAGCGGCTTCGCGGTAGAGTTCTTCTACGTGTGCTACAAACTTCTCTGGAGCGACGCTTTCACTCTCATTTCTATCCGGCTCAGGTGCATATCGAAAGAAGCCGAAATCGTTGGGCATATTTCGCATACCCGACTCTTTTCGCGGGACCCGCTTGAATTGCACGGGCTTAATCGTATCCGGCCAAGGAACGATAAGCAGGTTCATGAATTCACGGATCGGTGAATAACCGACAGATATTTCCCAAAAGGGACAAATCTCGTCGCCAGAGCACAGCGCCAAATGATGAGAGAGTGAGCGGATCGTTAAGCCTTTGCTTGGGGCATGCATTTTAGGAAGGACACGAAGGCGGGTTCGGTCAATCTCTATGCAAAGTGTCGAGCCGTTCTCGGTTGGTAATAGCTGTGTTCTGGCGCGCCGATAGAATTTTCCGTACTTGGATCCTCCGCTCGGTGAGCGCGGTAAACCGACTCCCGCCGAGGCTTCGTCCGCCATTGCAGCCAGCTCAAAGAGCGCGTGAGCGAGAGCCCGATCCTCGCGCAAGCGGCCGAAGGAGCTCGAAAACGCCTGCATAAGAAGCCGCCAATGCTCTCGAACGAGTGTGGGAGCATGTGGTTTTTCCGATCCGGCATATGCGCGCCAGCGCTTCGCCGTCTGCTCCATCTTCGTCGCCCACGCTTCAGAGGATTCTCCGCCTTCCACAGTAGGAGGCCATTCATTCAGAATTAGCGTGTAGATTCCGGACTTCTGAATGAGGGACATGGCAATTGCAAACACATCACCTGGCCAATACGGGACGTGCCTCTGCTTGGAGTTCGCCAAGCGAGGTAGTAGCAGTTTCAGATACTCTCCGATGGTGATCGGATCGTACGTGATCGGATTGTCTTCCATCGAGCCCACCTGGAAAGTTTACTCGGCCCCGTCAAGAGGCCTCCATTTAAACTACAGCGCCACAGATCTAGGTTTCGTGTTAAGCGACGGAGTTCCCTATCAAGAATGTTGATTTTGCCGATAATCGTCGCGCGCGTTGCTTTCTTTGCGTAAATCCTTACAAAATATAAAAAGGGCCGATCATTTGATCAGCCCCGCCGCCATGCCATTTCCTTCGATCTATTTCTTGTCCTTACGAATCGAGAGAACCTCATGTATCGCCACGCCCATGAGCAGGAGCGCAGAGAGTTGAATAAACGCGTCGCCTCCCAGCGGAAGGAAGCTTTTTGTTGTTCCAGGTGACAGATGCTGGACAGCGACTAGTAGTATATCGATGGCCAGTGCAAGTCGCATGTAAATCATGTTGCCTCCTACGAATAGAAGGCCACAGTTTTACGTGTAAGAAAATGCGACGCAGGGGCGATCCGGAGGAATGACTAGCTTTCCGTTCGTTTCCGAGAAGGCCGCTTGCTATCTCTTGCGAAACAAGAATTGCTTGAGATGTGATTTTATTCCACTGGGGGACACGGCTGCGATTGGCTCCCAGTCGAAGGCATCGGCATAAGCATTGAGTTCGGCTTCGTTATATCGAGTGGATTTCACTAAGGTCACTTCTTGGCCGGGCACTTCGAGCGAAATGATCACTGACCGGCTCCCGTTGATATTGCTGCCGCTCTTCGGTCCAACAGGCAAGAGCCGCGTCTTCTTGCGGCTCAGGGCGTGTTCAACACTTTCGCCGGAATTGGACGCCCGCACGACCGAACTGACAACCGGTTCGATGAATCGCCTCATATTGGGATTATCGTACTTATCAATCACTGCCTTTTCGTCACTCAGATCATCGCTGATCGTCTCCGCGCTCATGAAAAATAGGTCCCCTGATTCCGACGCGCGATCAAGGGATTCAAAGAAAGCCTTTTCGCTCATGTTGCCGATGGTGACGCCCGTCATTCCGAAGAGCGCCTTGCCGTGTCGATGAAAAAAGCGCCGATCCTCGTCATCGAGCCCGAGTATGTTTCCGTAGGTAAGATCCAAATCGATCCTCTCGAATTGACTTACATTGGCCTGAGCATGATCGCACATCCAACATGCTGTTTGGATGAGCATGAACGGGCTCGTGTCCATGAGGGAGTAATGAATCATTCTATTTCGATCGATATGCATTAGCAGACTGTTCATCAGAACGCAATCTTTTGTTGGAGCCCCACCACCAGCCAGCATGGCCACGGTATTGGGTTCGGTAATGGCGAGAGCCTTACGCCAAGGTTCGCTCTCGACGAGGGCATTTAGAGCCAACCGGCATTCTTCATATACCGGGTATGCTGCTCCACTTCCCACAAGACTTGTCCACGCATTCGCGGTATCGGGATCCAAATAATGGTGCCGTATGTCGATTGCCTTGTGTTTCCGCACCTCTGAACCAACCGTTTCAATGACACCGGTGTGACGAATCCTCATCGCAAAGCGATGATCGCAAATGTTTAGCGAAACGCTCGCGGTTTCGGGCCGGGCCAGTCGACTGGACTGTTCTGGTGTGAGTTCAACATCGCCATGGAGTATTTGACGAGCGCGCACCTGCAGATCGGTCGGCAGATACTGAATAAAACGCTCGATCGTCGAGGCATTCATCAGCATCACGCCGGTCACGGTATGGTCACAGTCGAGAGCGTAGGGAAGGGCTTCCCAGACGAGCCGCGGGCCGGTCGATGTTGTGGGTTTATGTGTCTCTCCTTCCGCGAAACTATCCGCCAAGGTCAGGATCCGTTCTTGGCTGAGCGTCTTCGTCGGAGGATAGGATTTCAACACATATTCCACGAATTCCAGGTAGCCCGGCTTGCCAAGTAGATTTCGGCAGATATCGTATTTAAGCCGGAAGGCCGGCACACCCTCTTGTTTAGCTTTCGGCATCCTCGTACTCCCATAAGCGGCCTGGACGAAGAATGCGCGCCACAAGCATATTTGCAGCGAGCGCAAACACTATCCCAGGTGCAGTTTCATTGATAAAGGTGTCGAGATTGAAGATTCGCCACAGGCTTGCAGTCGAAAACCCTACTAGAACCGCGGCGATGAGGGAGGGATCAGTTCGGCGCAAGTTTAGCACACGGATCATCATTGCGGGTGCCAGACCGGCGCCCAGCAATGAGACAGAGGACAGCGCAAGATTGAATACCGTACTGTGGAGGATTAAAGAGACCGCCATGGTGGCCGCGCCGAGAAAGGCCGCTGTCGCCCAAAAGCGTTCCCGATCCCTGTGACGTTTTAGCAGCCGAGTGAGCAGATCGCGGGATGCAGTTTGCGCCATTGCCACAAGAAGACTGTTGGATGTAGCGGCGATCGTGGCAAAGATATCAGCGGTAATGATGCCGGTGAGAATCGGCCCCGTCTTGTCACGGAAGAACAAGCTCAAACCCATCTCCGGGTCTGAAATCGCGGGCATGACTCCGCGTAGAGCGATGCCGAAAAGTGTCATGGATATCCAGGTGCCCTGGACAAATGCGTTGTAGATCCACCAGGCGGATTGCGTGTCCTCTGGAGTCGCGCCGGCCAGATAGCGGGTGACCATCTGCGGTTGACCCAGGCCAAATCCGAGTGCTGCTGCGGCAAAACCGAGGATGACGGGAATGGCGGCGCCGACCGAACCGTGGGGGAGGATCTCGAGAAAACCGGGTCCAGCCGCGTGAATGTTCCTCCAAAATGCTCCCGAGTTTCGCGACGCCACAATGGACAGGGCGACCATGGCGATGGATGTGCCGACGACCCGGATGAGAGCCTGCATCGAATCGACATAGACAGATCCCCTGAAGCCGCCGATCGCCGTGTACACAACGATGAGCGCGGCAAACGTCAAGAGCGAGAGCGTTCCGTCGAAGCCGAAGGCTCCACGAAGAAATTTCTGCCCAGCCAGCCACTGAGCGGCGACGTAGCCACCGAGACAAACGATCACCAGAACAGCGATGGTTCGCCTCAATGCGGTTTGAATCCGTGGCTTCATACCGGCAACGATTACGTCAGTCATTGTCGCAGCCTTGACAGCTTGACCAGCGGCGTTAATCCGCTGTGGGAAAAATAGCCAGAAGAAAACGTCGCCAAGGAGCCAGGAGAGCGGCAGGAGCAGCCACTGCGCGCCATACGAGTAGCCAAGTCCAACGGCTGCAGTCACAATGAAACCGCTGTTCGCAGTCGCTCCGGCACTCAGGCCTACAAGCCACTTGTTGAGCCGATGTTCCGACAAAGTGGGCGAAGCCACGCGTTTCGAATGGCTCCGCCCGATAAACGCGACCACAAAGGTTGCCAGGAGCGTGACCCCGAAGACGATTACCGAGATGTCAACGCCATACGTTGCCATGGAGATAGCATGGCGGCTTGTGTCAGGAATGGAAAGGTGAAGTGGCGGAAAGCAGCGGAAAGCCCCCGAGAGGCTGCAGCGATCAAATCAAACTGCGAACACCGGGGACCTGAAATGGGAAAAGACCCCATTCATAGAACCCAACCACGGGCGAATGTGCAGAGTTGGCTACATCTGAACTCCAGAAGGCGGTCTCAGGATGGAAGGACTGGGTCGCGGAACTCTTTCGATTCTATAGAATACGGAATCAAGCTACCAGCGCCGCCAGCTCGCCGCTGTTGACCTTGTGCGCAGCGTCTTTCGAACGGATGCCCTTGAGGTAGACCATCGTCGATTTGATGTCGCGGTGTCCAAGCCATGCCTGCACGGTGCGGATGTCCACGCCGTCGCGCAAATGGTTCGTCGCAAAAGTATGCCGGAATTTGTGCAGGAAGAAGTTCATGCAGTAGGGCCCCTCGGCGCACTTGTTGCCGTGCTCGGTCACGCAGCGCCCGCAGTTGAGCTTGGCGCGTTCCGCGACGCGCTTCACAATCATGTCCATTTCGCTATCCGGATTGCCTTTCCTGTTCCCGAAGATGAGATCGTGAGGCCGGGCCTTCTTGCGCTCTTTCCTCTTCTTCAATCGTTCCATCAGTGCGTGAGGCAAGGGCACGGCACGCTCCTCCCAGTTCTTGGGCGTAAAATCCCATTCCTTCTTCGCCGTGACGCGCGCAAGATCGTGATGCGAGTCGAGGTCGAAATATTCGACGTAGCGCATCTCCTGGTCGCGATAGCCGGAGCCAAGGATGAATTTGAGCAAGTCGGCTTCGTCCTCGGTAGCTACTTTGAACATCGCCGTCAGTTCTTCCGGCTCGTAGATGGGCCGGATGGTATCGACGAAGCTGGGCCAGTCACCCTTTTCGAGCATCTTCTCGCGCCCATGACGTTTGAAGAGCTGGAGCACCGTCACCAGCTTGTCGTAGACAGTGCGTGCTCCCAGGCCCAGTTCGTAGCAGTGCGTCATAAAATCGATGGCATCCTGCCGCGCCGCGTCCTCGGCATACTTCTTCTTGTATGAGGCCCGCAGGAGAACGTCGAGTGTGTAGCGGTAGGTGAGATAGGTCCGCTTCTTCCGCTGCATCTTGACGAACTTCAAATAGTCGTCAATGGCGTCGCCGATAGGCGTCTTTTCCGGGGCCGCAGGCAGCGGCTCCGGTGTGGCAATCAATCCCGCGCGAATGGCGCGCAGCTCGGTGGACTTGATGCGGGCGCGATCGACGGCTTCTTCTCGGGTTGTCGCCTCACGTTTGCGCCGGCCCTGCTCCCACCATTCGATGTAGTAGGAGCCTTCGGTGTGAACCTCGATCTGGCCGTTGACGCGCACCTTATCCTTGAGCCGTCCGTTCGATTCGGCGACCACCGGAGCAAAGCGCCACTCTTTGCCGAGTTTGATTTTCTTAAGGAGGTTGACGCGATCCGCGTATTCGGGTGCGTTGCGATGAGGATGGGAGCCGCTGGTCTTCAGAGTAGGCATTTGGTCTCCTGCTCGTAAGGCCATTAGCCTATCAGAGTAGACACCAAACTAGACACCAAGGAGGTAAGGTTTTTATTTCCTTCAGTCCAGTTAGAAGGCAGCGCTCTGACCAACTGAGCTACGTCCCCCTGCAATCTCAATCGCTTAGCGCAAATTGCAGAGTTTGCTGGCTTTTCTTACCGTCCACTTTTTCGCCTGCATCCATTTCGCCGAATCAAACCGA
>Ga0335073_10007109_pt1 | contig 15689 bp, 13 predicted proteins | sample Lox_Sample_22_FD_207093 | JGI IMG/M metagenome (GOLD analysis project Ga0335073, IMG submission 207093) | Soil microbial communities from Loxahatchee National Wildlife Refuge, Florida, United States - Lox_Sample_2.2 | ecosystem: Environmental > Terrestrial > Soil > Wetlands | place: USA... | reverse complement strand
GCGACGGCGAGCGCCCTCCCAGAGCAGATTGCAGTTTCGTCGAATCGGACCTTGCAGACGCGATCGCCGATCGCGTCGCCGCGCTCAGCGAGCGCGGCTACATTTGGCCGCGTACGCCCAAATGCAATCCGCCATAGACATTGGCCGCCCACCCAAGCGTCCGTTCGAGGTTTGTCCCATGCACAGGCGGGTCGCCGACGCGACGGAGAGATCGCGCCATGAGCGGCCGTTGGTCGACGAGAAACGGCGGCCGCAAATTTAGCCGGCGGCCTTGGATCGGCCGCGTTGGCGAGGTTCTTTGAGCAATCATGTCCGAAAAGCTGCCTTCTTTTGTCGAGGTCGTCGTCGTCGGAGGAGGCAATGCGGCCCTATGCGCGGCGCTGGCGGCGCGCGAGCATGGCGCGTCGGTTCTGGTCCTCGAGCGCGCGCCCGAGAGCGAGGCCGGCGGCAACAGCCGGTTCACGGCGGGCGCCTTTCGCTGCGTCTACGACGGCGTCGACGATTTGCGCGCGCTGATGCCGGACTTGACCGACGACGAAGCAGCGAATTCCGATTTTGGCGCCTACACGGAAGAAAAATTCTTCGATGACATGGGCCGGGTCACGGAATACCGGACGGACCCCGATCTGTGCGAGGTTCTGGTCAAGCGCAGCAGGGAAACGCTGCGGTGGATGCGCGACAGGGGCGTGCGGTTCGCGCCGATATGGGGCCGGCAAGCCTACAGGATCGGCGGCAGGTTCAAGTTCTGGGGCGGGCTGACGATCGAGGCCTCAGGCGGCGGGCCGGGTCTTGTGGACGCGCTGACCGGAATCGCGCGGAAGGGCGGGGTCGTCATCGCCTATGGCGCGCGGGCGCTTTCGCTCATCGCCGATGACGACGGCGTCAAGGGCGTTCGGACGAAGCACGATGGCAGGACCGTCGAGGTGCGGGCCAACGCCGTCGTGCTCGCCGCCGGCGGCTTTCAGGCCAATGCGGAGATGCGCACCCGCTACCTCGGGCCGCTCTGGGAGCTGGCGAAGGTGCGCGGCACGCGCTTCAACACCGGCGACGGGATCAGGATGGCGCTTGAAATCGGCGCGATGCCGACGGGCAACTGGTCAGGCGCCCATGCGGTCGGCTGGGACCGCAACGCGCCGGAATTCGGCGATCTCTCGGTCGGCGACAATTTCCAGAAGCATTCCTATCCGCTCGGCGTCATGATCAACGCCTTGGGCGAGCGCTTCGTCGACGAGGGCGCCGATTTTCGCAACTACACCTACGCGAAATACGGGCGCGTGATCCTGATGCAGCCCGGCCAGTTCGCCTGGCAGGTGTTCGACCGCAAGGTCATCCCGATGCTGCGCGACGAGTACCGCATCAAACAGGTGACGAAAGCGCGCGCCGACACGCTGGAGGAGCTCACGACCAAGCTCGTCGACGTCGATGCGCTGAAGGCGCTCGAGACGATCAGGGCCTACAACAAGGCGGTCATGACCGAAGTCCCCTTCGACCCGAACGTGAAGGACGGACGCGGAACTCGCGGACTGAGCATCCCGAAATCGAATTGGGCGAATACGATCGATGAGCCGCCCTTCGAGGCCTACGCGGTGACGTGTGGAATCACCTTCACCTTCGGCGGCCTCAAGATCGACGCCAGCGCCCGGGTCATCGACGTCGAAGGCGCGCCGATCCCCGGCCTGTTCGCGGCGGGCGAGCTGGTTGGCGGCATTTTCTACTTCAACTATCCCGGCGGGACGGGTCTGATGAACGGGGCGGTGTTCGGCCGCATCGCCGGCGCTTCCGCCGGCCGACGCGCTGCGCAAAGTCGATGACAAACCCGGACAACCCTTTCGGGGGGAGGAAACCCAGATGGCAAGCGAAGCGACAGCCATTCCCGGTCAACTGCAGATTTTCAAGGTCGCGTTCGCGAGCATCATCGGCTCGGTGATCGAACAATACGACTTCCTCGTCACCGGCGTGATCGCAGCGACGGTCTGGGGCGGCGTCTTCTTCAAGCTGCCGGGCCTTGCCGCGGCGGCGGCGGCGATTACGGTCTACGGTCTCGGCATCATGATCCGGCCGCTTGGCGCGTTCATTTTCGGCCACATCGCCGATCGGCACGGCCGCCGGGACGCGATGGTTTACGCGCTGGTGCTGATGGGCGGTGCGACGCTGCTGATCGGGCTCACGCCGGGCTATGACAGCATCGGCGCTGCGGCGCCGGCGCTGCTGATCGTGTTTCGGCTTCTACAAGGGATCAGTTTCGGCGCCGAGTTCGGCACGGCGTCGACCTGGGTCGTCGAACAAGCGGCGCGATCGAAATACCGCGCCTTCTGGGGCGCCTGGGTCGGGATGGCGATCCCGATCGGGCTTCTGCTCGGCTTCGGCTCGGTGATCCTCGTAAGGTCGCTGATGACCGTCGAGCAATACAATGCCTGGGGCTGGCGCATCTTCTTTTTCGTCGGCTTCCTTGTCGCGATTGTCGGCGTGATCATCCGCACGCGCACGACGGACAGCTTCGTTTTCGAACGGCACAAGACGCAGGTCGAGCTCCTCCGATACCCTTCCGCTCGAGTCTGGCGGGACATGCCGCTCACGATCCTGCGCACCTCGCTGGTGAACGCCATGTTCGGCGGCGCGTTCTTCCTCTACTTCGTCTTCGGCACGAGCTACATGAAGGCGGTCGGTTTCGCCGGCGACATCCCCGAGAGGATCGGCCTGGTCGCCGCGGCGTTCATGCTCCTGTTCATGCTGATCGGCGCGGCCCTGGCGGATTATATCAACCGGCGGACCGTCCTTTTGATCGCCGCCGGCGTGTTTCTGGTCTTCGCCATTCCCTATTTCTATCTGGTCGGCACGGGCAATGTCATCCTGGCGACGATCGCCGACGTGATCGGATTCGGTTTCGTGTTCGGCTTCGGCTACGGCGCCATTCCGACGTTCTATACCGAGAATTTCCCCACCCGCTATCGCGCCTCGGGCGCCAGCGCCGCCTACCAGGTCGCGCAAATCTATGGCGGCGGACTCATCCCGATCGTCGCGGGACAGATTCTGAGGGTCTACGGGGTCAAGGAGGCCTATTTGTACCTTGGGGCCTACGTGATGCTCTATGCGATCGCAGCGATCGTCGCGATATTGCGGACGCCGGAGACGAAAGGCGTCAGCCTCGAGCACTGACCGGGCGCCAGGCGCTTCGCGTCTCAATCCGGGCCGGGGTCGCCGCCAGCAAGCCGAGATGCGCCCGCCGCCCGGCGGTTTCCCTATCGCGCAGCGAGCGGACTGGCGGCGATAATCGCTCGCAACGCGCCCACGTCTTTGACCACCGTGCCATCCGGAAGGATGGCCGAGACAAAGCCCCTCCACACGTCACGGAGCAAGTCCTGACCCGCCGCGATGAAAGCGGCCTCCGTCGTGAACCGGTTCTGGCCGTCTCGGTCCGTCCTCCGGTCGTAGCTGTTGATAACCCACTCCATATGCGCTCCTCGATGCCTTCGACCGAGACCGAGCATTATGTGAGTCGCAGAGAAGTGGACAGGGGGCTGGATTTCAAGGCCCGCTCTTGTCCGCAGGTTATGCGCAAGCCGAACCTGGAAGGGTGGTCACGGGGTGGCGGTCAGGACATCAGCTTCACGTCGAGTTCCGGGCGGACATTCCGAGCTGGATTTTCGCGCTAGACCTTGGTCGCCCGCCAGGTCGGGCCATTCGGGCCGAACACCGGCTCGATGCGGAAGTTATCCTCGGCCGTCATTTTGCCTAAGGAGACCTCCGCGTCGGGCAGGACGAGCGTCGCCTGGTCGCCGACGAACATGAGGAGGTGCCGCCGCTGCTCGATGAGCGTCTTGGCCATCGCCCGCAACCGTTCGTAGTAAGGCGGCCTGCGCCACGCGCCGGGCGAGCCGAGATCGACCTGCCCGTAAACGAAGCCGGTTGTCGGGTAGACGCTCAAGACGAATCGCGCTTTGTCCGGCCGCCATTCGTCGGGCATGGCCGCGTCGGTCATCCACAGGCAGAAGAAGTCGCGGCACTGGCCGGGCAGATGGTCGTGGATCGTGCAGCCCTTGCCGGGCTTGCAGTACTTGCACCAGACGCCCGCCGGCTTGCCGATTTCGGGCAATGTATAGACCTTGCAGCACATGGTGCAGCCGCCGCATTCGCGGCCGGGCGCCGCCCCATAGGGGACGAAGGACATGGACATGGGGCGCGGAGCTATCCCGCCCGGTCGCCGCTGGCAAGGGCGTCCGCGCCCTCATCCAGCCGGCCAAAGCCCGTTCGACGAACAAACGTCCTCCGAACGCCCTATGGCCGCCACCTTCCCCAAGAGGGGGAAGGGTTCAGCGTCCTCACCCGCGCTCCGCGGCGGAAAACAGATATTCCACGTTGTCGAACGAATCGACCGGGAAGGCGTAGAAGAGGCGCAAGACCTCGTCTCCGGTCTGGCGGATTCCATGCTCGGCCATGCCCGGAATGAACACCGCGCTCCCCGCGGTCACCGGGATTTCGCGGCCCTCAAGGCTCAGGACGCCGGCGCCGGCGAACACGTAATAGACCTCGGGGGGCGCGTGCCGATGCAGCCCGAGCCAGTCGCCGGGCTTAAGTTCGGTCACGCCGCAGGTCATCCCGGCGGTCTGGGTCAATCCTTGCGAGAACAGCGTGCGCCAGCGAAGCCGCCCGCGCACCGGGTCGTCCCAGCCGTCCTCAGGCGTCTGCGCCTCGTCGAGCACAAACGGGCGAATGGCGCCGTTTTCATCCTTCATTCGGCGTTCCTCCCTCGGGCGGCCCCCGCTCCCTCCCTACTCCGCCTGCCGCGCGAGGCTGACGAGGTTCGACGTGGCGTCACGATCGCCGCCGGCGAAATCCATCGCCTCGACCCTCTCGGCCCGGCGCGCGATCCGCGCGCTCGCGGCGCCGATCCCGGCGAGGTCCTCCTGAGCCTGGCGGAAGTGGGCTTCGAGCTTGCCGGCCCGCTCGACGACCAGGCGGACGTCGTTGAGGAGCTTGCCGACCTCGGCCTGGATCTCGTGGGCTTCGTCGCGCATCCGCGCGTCGCGCAGGATCGCCTGGGCGACGCTGATCGCCATCATCATCAGCGTCGGCGAGACAATGACCACCCTGGCGCGATGGGCCTTCTGCACCAGTTCGTCGAAATGCTCGACGAGGTCGGAATAGATCGCCTCCGACGGCACAAACATCAAGGCGACATCTTGAGTCTCGCCGGGCACGAGATAGCGCTCGGCGATGTCCCTGACATGCTTGCCGACATCGGCGCGCACGCGCGCATGCGCGTTTCTGCGCGCCTCCTCGTCGCGCGCCGCGCGATAGGCCGAGAACCCTTCGAGCGGAAATTTCGCGTCGACCGCCAGCAGACGCGGATCGCCCGGCAGGCGGATGACGCAGTCGGGCCGGGCGCGGTTCGTGAGGGTGAACTGGAAATCGTAGGCGCCCGCCGGCAGACCGTCGCGCACGATCGCCTCCATCCGGCCCTGGCCGAAGGCGCCGCGCGCCTGCTTGTTGGCGAGGATGTCCTTGAGCGACACCACCTCACGCGTCATCTCGGTCAGGCGCGATTGCGCCGCGTCGATCACCGCGAGGCGTTCGTTGAGCCGGCCGAGCGATTCGCCGGTCGTTTGCGCCTGGTTTTCGAGCCCCGCGCCGAGCCGCGCACCGACCGAATCGAGCCTCTCGCCGACGACCCGGGCGAGGTCGGCCTGCCGCGAGCCCAGCCATTCGGCCATCGCCCCGACCTTGCCGTTGAGCTCGGCGCTCGATTGGGCGAGCGCGGCGAACCGCTCCTCGATCGCCTGCTGCCGATCTTCCGCCGCCTCGCGCTCCCGCCGCCGTGCGGCTCCTGCGCGCCAAAGGGCGATCAGCATGAACGCGATGAGCGTGGCCATCAGCGCCAGCGCCGCGGCAAGCGCCTGCGGCGGAGTGACGGCGACGCCGCCGATGACGGCGATGGTCGAGGCGGGGGTCATTGAAGAAGCGGGACCATGAGCAGCGAATGGAACAAAATAAGAACACGTTTGACCGCGCCTGTCCAGACGCTTATCAGTCGCGACGCTCCCCGCAACAAAGCCCCGATATGGCCCAGCGACCGATCATCATTTTGCCCGACCCGAAGCTGCGCCTCCTCAGCAAGAAGATCGAGCGGGTCGACGATCCGCTGCGCCGCCTGATCGACGACATGATCGAGACCATGCACGAGGCGCCTGGCGTCGGCCTCGCCGCGATCCAGGTCGCCGAGCCGATCCGCCTGCTCGTGGTCGACGTGGCGAAAAAGGAGGAAGAGCCAGACCCCCAGGTGTTCATCAATCCGGAGATCGTGTGGTCGTCCGAGGAACGCTCGACCTATGAGGAGGGCTGTCTCAGCATTCCTGAATATTACGCCGAGGTCGAGCGGCCCGCCGCCGTGCGCGCCCGCGCCCTCGACCGCGAGGGCAAGATGAGAGAGATCCTCGCCGAGGGCCTGTTCTCGACGGTGCTGCAGCACGAGATCGATCACCTCGACGGCGTGCTGTTCATCGACCACATTTCCAAGCTCAAACGCGATCGGGTGATCAAGAAATTCCAGAAGGCCGCCAAGCGCGCCGGCGACGGCTCGCACGTCTTATGAGAGCTCTTCCGATGCGATCGTTGTCATGCCGGCGAAAGCGGACATCCAGCAACGATCCGGGCGATGCCGGATTCCCGCTCGCGTGGGAATGACAAGATGGCCGGCGGCAATTCCATCTGAAGGCCCGCGGCTTAAAGGTTCGAATGTTGAGGGATGATCCGCATGCAACGTGTCGCGCTTCTCGGTCTTGGCGTGATGGGGGCCGGGATGGCCGCCAATTGGCTGGCCAAGGGCTTCGCGCTCTCGGTCTTCAACCGCACGCCCGCGAAGGCCGAAGCGCTGGCGAGCAAGGGCGCAAGCGTCGCCGCAACGCCGCGCGAGGCGGCGGCGGACGCGGACTTCATTTTCGCCATGGTCGCGGACGACGCGGCGTCGCGCTCGGTCTGGCTCGGGGACGACGGCGCCCTCGCGGGAGCGAAGGCGGGCGCGGTCGCCGTCGAATCGAGCACGCTCACGCCCGGCTGGGTGCGCGAGCTTGCCGATCACGCCCGCGCGAAAGGGTTGGGCTTCCTCGATGCGCCGGTTGGCGGGAGCCGGCCGGCTGCGGAAGCCGGCGAGCTCAGGTTCTTCATCGGCGGCGACGAGGCGACGCTGGAGCGGGCGCGCCCCGCCCTCGCCGCGATCGGGAGAACGATCGATCTGCTCGGGCCCGCCGGCGCGGGCGTGAGCTGGAAGCTCATCAACAACCATCTCATCGCCACCCAGGTGGCCGCCCTCGCCGAGGCGCTCGATATGGCTGAGAAGTCCGGCCTTCCGTCGGAGCGGATCTCCGCTCTCATTCTCGCCGGGGCCGCGCTGAGCCCGATCGTAAAGGCGAAGCTTCCGCGCATGCTCGAGCACGATTACGACGAGACGGATTTCGCGCTCTATCTCATGCTGAAGGACGCGCGCTACGCCGCCGCGCTCGCCGGATCGCTGGGCGCCGAAGCCGGCATGATCTCAAGCGCGGTCGAAGCATTTGCCCGCGCTGAAGCCAAGGGGCTGGGCGGGAAGGACTTTGCCGCGGTGGCGGGCTGATCCGGGGGCGCGCATCGGAGAAGGAGGCGATGCAGGATAAGGCCACGGCCGCCGAGCCTCCCTGGCATGCCGAAACGGCCGCAGCCGCGCTCGAGCGCTGCCGCTCCTCGGCGCAAGGGTTGACGTCCGCCGAGGCCACGCGGCGGCTCGAGGCGGACGGGCCGAACCGCCTGCCGGCCGGCAAGCGACGCTCGCTCGCGGCGCGCCTCTTCGCCCATGTCAACAACCTCCTGATCTATGTCCTGCTCGCCTCGGCCCTAATCGCGATCCTGCTTCGCCACGGCGTCGACGCGGCGGTCATCCTTTTCGTCGTCGTCGTCAACGCAACGATCGGCTTCATTCAGGAGGGCCGGGCCGAGAAGTCGCTCGAAGCCATTCGCGGCATGCTGACCCGCGAGACCTCGGTTCTGCGCGACGGACGGCGTTTGACCGTTCCGGTGGAAAGCCTGGTTAAGGGCGACGTCGTGCTGATCGAAGCCGGCGACCGCATTCCCGCCGACCTGAGGCTTCTGCGGGCGACCAACCTCAGGATCGAGGAAGCGGTGCTGACCGGCGAGTCGGCGCCGGCGGACAAGGCGACCGAGCCGGTCGCGCCCGACGCTCCGCTCGGCGACCGCACGTCGATCGCCTATTCCGGGACCCTGGTCGCAAGCGGCCAGGGCGCGGGCCTGACGGTCGCGACCGGCGCCGAAACCGAGCTCGGGCGGATCAGCGCCTTGGTCGGGGGCGTCGAAGCCCTGACCACACCGCTCCTGCGCCAGATGGACGCGTTCGCCAGGCGGCTGACGATCGTCATCCTTGCCGTCGCCGCCGGCGTCTGCGCCTTCGCCGCGCTCGCGCGCGGCTACGAGATCGAGCATGCGTTCATGGCCGCGGTCGGGGTCGCCGTCGCCGCCATTCCCGAAGGCCTGCCGGCGGTGATGACGATTACGCTGGCGATCGGCGTCCGGCGGATGGCCGAGCGCAACGCCATCATCCGCCGCCTTCCCGCGGTCGAGACGCTTGGCGCGGTGTCGACCATCTGCTCCGACAAGACCGGCACGCTGACCTTGAACCAGATGACGGCGAGCGCGGTCGTGACCGCGTCCGGCGCATTCGAGGCGAGCGGCGCAGGCTACGAGCCGCGCGGGGCCCTCACGCTTGACGGCGCTGCGATCGATCCCGCCGCCTGTCCCGCGCTCGCCGACATCGCGCGGGCGGCTCTCCTCTGCAACGACGCCTCGCTGAGGCAGGCGGGAGAGGACTGGATCGTCGACGGCGATCCGATGGAGGGGGCGCTGATCGCGCTTGCGATCAAGGCGGGCGCCGACGCCGAGGCGACGCGGCGCGACTTCCCGCGCCTCGCCGAGATCCCCTTCGACGCCCGCCACCGCTTCATGGCGACGCTGAACCGCGCCGGCGGGGCCGAGTTCATCAGCGTCAAGGGCGCGCCCGAACGGGTGCTCGAACTCTGCGACCGCCAGCCCGCGGCGAGCGGCGACGAACCCTTGGATGCGGCGATGTGGCGCGCGGCGATCGACGGCCTCGCCGCCCGCGGCCAGCGGGTGATCGCTTTCGCCTCGAAGGCCGCCGCCCGCGACGCCGCGAGCCTCGACTTCGCCGGCGTCGAAGGCGGCGGCTTCACCCTCATCGGCCTCGTCGGCCTGATCGATCCGCCGCGGCCGGAAGCGGTTCGCGCGATCGCCGACTGCAAAGCGGCGGGCATCGACGTCAAGATGATCACCGGCGATCACGCGTCGACCGCCGCCGCGATCGCGCGCGATCTCGGCCTCGGGAACGGCCCGATCGACGCCTTGACCGGCCGCGCCATCGACACAATGGACGAAGCCGCGCTGCGCGCCGCCTTGCCCACGACGTCGGTGTTCGCCCGCACCAGTCCCGAGCACAAGCTGAGGCTGGTCGAGGCGTTGCAGGCCGACGGCGCGGTGGTGTCGATGACCGGCGACGGCGTCAATGACGCGCCGGCCTTGAAGCGCGCCGACGTCGGCGTGGCGATGGGCCGCAAGGGCACGGAAGCGGCGAAGGAAGCGGCCGAAATGGTGCTGGCCGACGACAATTTCGCCACCATCGCCGCGGCGGTGCGCGAGGGCCGGATCGTCTACGACAATCTGGTCAAGGTGCTCGGCTGGACGCTGCCGACCAACGGCGGCCAGGCGATGGCGATCGTGGTCGCGATCTTCGCCGGCGTCACCCTGCCGATGACGCCGGCGCAGATCCTCTGGGTCAATATGGTCACCGGCGTCACGCTCGGGCTCGTGTTCGCCTTCGATCCCGAGGAGCCCGGCGTCATGCAGCGCCCGCCGCGCGATCCCCGCGCGCCGATCCTCTCGGGGCTGCTCGTTTGGCGGACCGCATTTGTATCGGCGCTCTTCTGCGTCGTGGTGTTCGCGGTCTTCTTCTGGGCGCTCCGGCGCGGCGAGGAGATCGAGCACGCCCAGACCTTCGCCGTCAACGCGATGGTCGGGCTCGAGATCGCCTATCTGTTCAGCGTGCGTTTGAGGCACAGCTCGCCGTTCGACCTCCGCGCCATCCGGATCACCCGGGCGCTCGCGATCGGCGTCGCGTCGGTCGTCGTGCTGCAGATCTTCTTCACCTACCTGCCGCCGCTCGAATTCCTCTACGACACAAGGCCGATCGACTGGCCTGACATGGGCGTGGCCGCGCTCGCCGCGATCGGCCTCATCCTGGTGCTGGAACTGGAGAAGGCGATCCGCTTCGGGATTTTTGGCAGGGCCCGTGCGTGAGGGGCGCGCTGATCACGGCTTCAGCGCTAGAAAAGCCGTCGCCGCCGGATAGGCGACCGCGTGAATGGCGACCGACGTGAACCCGGCCTCCATTACGTAGGTCCAGGCGTCGGCGCCAAATTCCGTCCGAACCGCGTAATCGTCCGTCCGGGTTCCCGGACCCCCGTGATAGCTCAACGGCAGGCCTGCTCGACTCCGGGTCAGCCGCCCGACGATGATCGGGACCGTGAAGCAAAGCCCGCCTCCCGGCCTCAGCACCCGCCGGCATTCCGCCAACGCGTGGACCGGGTTGACGACATGCTCCAGCGTGTCCGAATGAACGACGAGGTCGAACGATCCGTCGGGATAGGGCAAGCGATGAATGTCGACCTCGGGGTAGAGGGCGAGGACGTGACCCTCGAACCGGCTCAGGACGGGGCTTAGATCGCCAGCTTGGTTGATTTCCAGAATGGAAACTGGCGGCCTCCGTTCGGCGATGTCCTTAAGCGCCCCCTGTTCGCGCAAATAGGCTCTGATCGCGTTCGCAAGCGCAATCGAGCGAAGATTGGCGCCGCACCGATTGCATGTCGTTCCCTGCTGCCGGTCGACGTAGGCGGCCTCGGATGGAGAAAGCTGCCACTCCGAGATGAGGGCTGGCCAGAGGACCGGTCGATCGGTGAAGGCGGCGGCGCTGCATACGCCGCAAGTCAACGCGCTTGTGGGTTCGGGCATCGCAAAGGGACTTCCACGGTTGACGGCGATTTCGAGTTTCGATTGCGACTTATGCCGGCCGAATTTCGGCCCGGGGCGCGGGGATGAGAAGTAGCCGGGCGAATCAACGAACTTGTCCTACCCGCTTCCGGCCTGCGCCGGCCGCTCGTCCGCCTCCGCCGTCGACAGCCACCAGCCCTCGTCGGGCTCCTCGGGCGGGCGGCGCAGCGACTTGACCTCGGTGAAGTCGGCGGTCGCGAGCGCCGCCGCAAGCCGCGCCTCGGCCTCGCCGTCGCGTCCGCCGACGCAGGGGATGATGCCGGTCCGCGAGGCGAAGCGGACCGGGTAGCGGCCGCCGCGCCGCTCGATGATGAGGAACGCGCCCCACAGGTTGGCGTTGGTGAGCGGGACGAGAAGCCGGCCGTTCACCGGATCGAGCGAATCGAGCCAGCCGGGCGCAAGATGCGTGACCCCGGCGTTGACGACGATCGCGTCGGCCGGCTCATCGGAGCGAAAGGCGAAGCCGTCGGCCGCAACGACGTCCGCCTGCGGCCAAGCGCGGGCGAGGTTGGCGCGCGCCCGCGCCGCAAGGCCGGGGTCGATCTCGATCGCCGTCACCTGCCCGCCGGGGCCGACGATCTCGGCTATGATTGCGCTATAATAGCCAAGGCCGGCGCCGATATGGATCACGCTCTCGCCGGCGGCGAGGCCGAGCTGGTCGATGAGGCTCGCCCATAGGCTCGGCTGGCCGTTGTTGAGCCGGCGGCTCTCGTCGATCGCGACCAGAATGTCGTGGCAGAGGCGCCTCGGATCGGCGTCGTCGGTCGTCCAGTAGTCGCGCCCCCGCATCGGGCTCAAGACGCGCCAGGGGCCGGGTCCGGCGAAAAGCTCGCGCGGGACGGTCGCGAACGCCTCGACGACCGCGGGCGAGCGCACGTGGGCGGTGTGGCGCAATTCCTCGGCGAAGGAGCGGCGCGCCCGCCCGATGTCGTCCGGCTGCTCGGCGGACATGGTCTCCTTCGGCAATTCGTTGCTGTGGCCGGACAAGTATATTCCGGTCGAAGGTTTTCGTCCGGCTCGGCAAGCGACCGCCAAATCCTCCGCCGGGAGCCGGTCAAGCGTGCGCGCCAAGCGCTCCGCCCCAGGCAAAGGAGCCACGGGGCCTTGCTTGCGCGGGCCAAGCGCCCGATGATATGGCCTCGCCTTCCTCTTGCGGATGGAAGCGCGAGCCGGAGGGGTGGCCGAGCGGTCGAAGGCGCACGCCTGGAAAGTGTGTATACGGGAAACCGTATCGCGGGTTCGAATCCCGCCCCCTCCGCCAGGACTTAAGCTATTGATACATAATATTTTTCTATTTCCGTAGGCGAGCTAACCTCACCAGCGGTCCTGCAGCTTCAGGCTCTCGATCAGGTCGCCGCGGTAGAGATGCTGGCCGGCGTGCTGAAGCCTGGAGTTGAGGTCGACGTAGACCTTGCCGCCGATGTCGCGCCAGCGCCGGCAGAATGCGAAGTCCTCCGACAGATACCGGCGCGAATCCGGATCGACCATGCAGTCGAAGAACAGCCAGTGCAGATGCGCCTGCGGGTGCGGACCCGGCCCGTCGGGGACGTAGTTGAGATGGGGATAGTGCTGCATCATTTTATAGAACACATGACGCTTGATGCACATGAACCCCGTCGGCGCCTCGGCCACCTCGGCGAAGCCATCGGCGTCCGAGTATCTGCTCATCTTCCCCATCTCGTTGAATGGGTATTCGCCGTAGCGGACCTCGAACTGCTCGCGCGTCGTTCCCTGCGGCAAACCCTCTTTCGGCCAGTGCATGCTTTTCATCGGATAGACCCCGGCCACCACGTCGCGATCGGCGAGCAGGAGCCGGCACACCGCCTGGGGGGTAAAGCCGATGTCCGAATCGATCCAGAAGAGGTGGGTGAGCGACTCGTCTTCAAGGAATCGAAGCACCATCTTGTTGCGCGCCCGGGTGATCAGGCTCTCCGAATGCATATGCAGGATGCATTCGGGTCCGAACCGCTTGGTGTGCATCACGAGATCGAAGATGCCGATGGTATAGTTCATGCTGACTGCCGATATGTAGCACGGCGTCGCGAACATTACCTTCATCGAGAATAGCGCAGCGTCAGGCAGCAGCATCGTCTAGGGCTGCGGCTCGTTCGGTTTCGTATGACGCTCCGAGTGAGCGCCGGGCTTCTTCGGCTCGCTGGCTTTCGACTTCGCGGCGGGCTGCGAGGGCTGTTCCGGCGCAGCCGGTCCGGTATGGGCGAGGCCGACGCTGATCCCGAACAATTTCCACTGGCCGTTCACGGGGGCGTAGGCCAGGTCGAAATTGATCTGCTCCGGCGCCGAGGGAAAAACCCCGCTCATGTGCAGGAGTCCATTGGGTTCGATCTGAGGCAGGAGGGAAAGCTGTGGATCGAGCACCGCAACCCCCGAAAGATCGAGATTGTCACGCCGCTCGGAGGCGAAGATTTCGCCGAGACGCGCCGCGGTGTTCGCCTGAAAGGCTGGCGAGCCCAGATCCCGTAGGACGGTGTAGTTGCCGGTCTTGTTCGCCTGATCGAGCGCCAGCAGCGTCTCGCGGATCAGGATCATGACCCCGTTGCGATCGATCTGGGCGGGCCTCGGCTCCTGCTGCGCGAATGCAGGGCCAAGCGCCGCCCAGGCGGCGATCGCCGCCGCCCAGATTCTCAACTGCACCGATACCTCACCAAGCGAATGTCGCGCCCACTCGCCCACCTACGTCGCCTCTTGTCAAGCCGACGCCGACGCCGCCATTGATGTAGATGTTGTCGGTAAGCTTCACGTACCCGATAGCTCCGAAAGCGCTGTAGCCATTATAGTTGCCGTAGTTCGCCGTAATCGCGAACTTCTTGTTGTCCGGCATCAATCCGCCGCCGAGAGCGATCGCGACCGCCGAGCCCTCAAAGGCCTTGTCGACCTCGGTCCGGAGCTGGCTGACGGCCCCATTCAGGCTGTACAGGCCGTTATACAGAGCCGCGATATCGTTGGGCCCATAGCTCGAAGTCGCCAGATGCCCGGTCGAGTCGGTTGTGGTGAAGTAGGTCGTGCCACTCTGCGCGGCGAGGCTCGCCGACGAGGTGATCCCGGGCAGGTAATAAGTGGTGCCCGCGACCCCGATCGTCACCTGGTTGGCGGCGGTGTTCCTCGCCCCCGTGCCGATGGCCGTCGAGTTCGCATAGCCGCCCGTCGAGGCGCCCGCGCCGAGCGCGGTGCTGTTCATGCCGACCGCATTGGCGCCTGCGCCGAGCGCGGTGGCCGCTGTCCCGATGGCGTTCGCGTACTGGCCGACCGCGATCGCGCCGTTGCCGACGGCCTGGTTCGACTCGCCGACCGCGACCGCGCCGTTGCCGGTCGCGGTATTGTTGGCGCCGATGGCGACCGCGCCGGTGCCGGTGGCGGAGTTGGGATCGCCGATGGCGACCGCTCCGTTGCCGCTCGCGGTCTGCATGAGGCCGATCGCAACCGCGCCCGAGCCCGAGGTCACCGAGGACTGCGAACCCTCCGCGACCGAGCCGGGGCCGGCGGTCGCGCTGACCGTGGACGCGTTGCCGATCGCAACCGTTGACGCCGCGGCGGCGACGGTGTTGACGCCATAAGCGGTCGCGTTGGTCGCATTGGCCTTGGCGTTATAGCCGCCCGCCGTCGTTCCGGCGCCTGTTGCATTGGAATTCGAGCCGAAGGCCGAGGCCGTCGCCCCGTTCGCAACAGCGTTGGACCCGGCCGCAGTGGCGAACTGACCCCTGGCGTTGCTGTTGACGCCGTAGGCGGAAGCAAACTGGCCGTTGGCGTTGCTGCTCGAACCCGTGGCGGTTGCGAATTGCCCGATCGCGTTCGTCCTGACGCCGGTTGCGGTCGCAAACTGGCCGTTGGCGTTGGCCTGAGCGCCGCTCGCGGTCGCGAATTGACCGTTGGCGTTGCTCTGTACGCCGTACGCAGTGGCGAACTGGCCGTTGGCGTTGCTCAGGGCTCCGCCAGCGGTCGCGTATTGACCAGTAGCGTTGCTCTGGACGCCGTATGCGGTGGCGAACTGGCCGTTGGCGTTAGCCAGCGCTCCGCCAGCGGTCGCGAATTGGCCGGTGGCGTTGCTCTGAACCCCATCCGCGGTCGCGAACTGGCCGTTGGCGTTGGCCTGAGCGCCCGTCGCGGACGCGAACTGACCGTTGGCGATGGTCTCAACGCCGTCGGCGGTCGCGAACTGGCCGTTAGCGACGCTGAGCGCCCCGGTCGAGGTCGCGAACTGGCCGTTCGCATTGCTCTGAACGCCGTCGGCGGTCGCGAACTGGCCGTTGGCGTTGGCGCTGGCGCCGGTCGCGGTCGCGCTGTCGCCATTGGCGTTGCTGTTCGTGCCGGTCGCCGTCGCATTCGCGCCGTTGGCGTTGCTCGCCACGCCGGTCGCGGTCGCATAGGTGCCGTTGGCGTTGGCCGAGTTGCCGGTCGCCGTCGCGCTGTCGCCGTTGGCGTTGCTGTTCGTGCCGGTCGCCGTGGCGTTGGTTCCGTTGGCGTTGCTCGCCACGCCGGTCGCGGTCGCATAGGTGCCGTTGGCGTTGGCCGAGTTGCCGGTCGCCGTCGCGCTGTCGCCGTTGGCGTTGCTGTTGGTGCCGGTCGCGGTCGCG
>Ga0335073_10007108_pt1 | contig 15689 bp, 4 predicted proteins | sample Lox_Sample_22_FD_207093 | JGI IMG/M metagenome (GOLD analysis project Ga0335073, IMG submission 207093) | Soil microbial communities from Loxahatchee National Wildlife Refuge, Florida, United States - Lox_Sample_2.2 | ecosystem: Environmental > Terrestrial > Soil > Wetlands | place: USA: Florida... | reverse complement strand
AATGGGCGCGAAAAATCGCCACGGTGATGCGGTGGGAAGGGGATTTCGTCCTCTTGCCCACTGAGCGCACGCCGCGGCACTTGCTAAAGCCGGGCAACTTTGGGCAGCACTGGACGGCAAAGTCGACGCGCATCCGCGAGGAACTGGGGTACGAGGAAGCGGTAACGATTGAGGAATCAATCCGTCGAACAATACGCTGGGAACGAGAACATCCGCCGATCGCCGCTCTCCCCGAACAGTTCGATTATGCGGCAGAGGATGCGGCGGTAGCAGGCGACCGCTGATGAACTCGACAACCGAGCCGCCTTCTCACGAAGAAGCCGAAATCGACGTTTTTCTGCATCCTGCTAGGGCGCCGGGCCCCTTCGGAATTGGTGACCACGGTTTTCACGCGCAAGTTCTGGCCACTCTGTTCCACCTCGAGATGACGTGAGGTCCTGGAATGGGTTTGTTGGAGCCAATGTCTCAAGAAATCAATCGGGGTCTGGCTGCAAGCAGAGACCGCAGCAAACAGCAGCATCAATTGCGCTTGCATGTCGGATGCAAGTCCTCTCGTGATCGAATATAGGCGTGAAACATTGCAAGGCGATGAACGGAATTCAAGCCTTGCGTTCGGCTTCCTCCCACTGAACGGAAGGTCGAACGGCCGAGTGGCACTTCAGGGCCGCGGGTGTTGCCCTGGTTTGCTCCGTTCGCCATTTTGAGCTATCGAAGGAGCCGATTTCCGCGAGCCGCCCCCCGCTTCGCGCACAGAAGGGCGTGATCCAAATCACAGCGCCGAGGTGGTCACCTCCGGCATCATGAAAATGAATTTCAATTTCATAATTGTTCAAGTGGAATCCAATTTCATCCAATCCGTTCATCAGCGCGGTCGTTCCAGTGCCGGATTCAACTCTCCGGCCTTTCTGGTTCGGACTGTCCTCATGCTAATCACGGTCGTCCTTGCGTCGTTAGCCGCTTGGGCGAACGAGCGTGCTTCGATCTCAGGCACGGTCGTGGACTCGACCGTTGCCGCCATCCCTGGAGCAACGATCGTTCTTCAAAATCTTGTCACAGGCAAGCGCTACTCCTCGGTTACCGGCGGCAGTGGATCCTATTCCGTTTCTCTGGCTCCGGGACGCTATCAGATCGAGGTCACGAGCGCTGGATTCAAGCTGTTTCAGCAGAGCCCCATCCAGATCACAGATGGGGCTGATCTGAGGCTCGACGCCACCTTGAGCGTCGATTCGACGAGTACCGTCGTCGAAGTCTCGGCTGACACCCCTTCGATCGATCTCTCGAACACGCAGATTGGAGAATCCCTGTCCGCCAACAAGATGAGCAGCTTGCCCGTGAACGGTCGTAGCTTTACCGATCTGCTCGCCACTCAACCGGGCATCATTCCAGCCAGTTCCGTGCAGCCGAACGCAGTTGTCATGTCGGGCTGCACGAACACGCCTCCTTCGGGGGACCTCGACGCGGGCCACCTATCGGTCAGTGGCCAGCGGGAGACGGCAAATGGATTTTCGGTCAATGGAAGTATCGTCGAGGAAGATTTCAATAACGGCACGGCAGTTGTTCCCAATCTCGATTCCATCGACAACTTGCGAGTGCTCACTAACAACTTCGATGCGGAATACGGAAACTATAGCGGTGGGCAGATTCAAGTTACGACTAAGTCGGGCAACAATGCGATTCACGGAAGTGCATTCGAATTCCTGCGAAACACCGGCCTCGATGCGCGCAACTACTTTGCCACCGAACGCGCCGCTTACGACCGAAACCAATATGGCGGGTCCTTCGGCGGACCGCTTCGCCGCAACAAGGCGTACTTCTTCCTCGATTATCAGGACACGCAGATGGCGCAGGGACAGGAGACCGGGAACATCTTCGTCCCCAGTCTTGCGGATCGAAGCGGAAACTTGGCCGATCTCGCCAGCCAACTCACCGGAGAAGTGAGTTCGTCGTATTGGGCGACCCAACTCGCGAGCAAGCTCGCATACAACGTATGGGCCGGCGAGCCTTACTATATCCCCGCATCAGGCTCTGATACCGGTTGCTCCAGCACCAGTCAATGCGTTTTCCCCGGCGCCCACGTGCCAACGTCTGCGTGGTCAGCCCCGGCGAAGAATCTCATGCAATACATTCCGCAACCGACCGTCGGACTCAATCAGTTCTCGAACTCCGCGGAGAACGAGACCCTTGGCGATAACAAATCGTCGGCACGCATCGATGTACACACACATTTCGGCGATCTCGCGGCCTATTATTTCTTCGATCAGTACCGCATGAACAATCCCTACCCGACGGCACAGGGGGGAGCCAATGTGCCGGGCTTTAATGCGCTCTCCGATGGCCGGACCCAATTGATCAGTCTAAGTCTCAGCCGGTCCTACGGTGCGAACACGATTAACGAAGCGCACTTCAGCTACATGCGCTATGCAAATCTGATCGGGCAGCCATTGAGTGGAGTTGGGCCATCGCTGGCATCTCAGGGATTTGTGGAGGGCGAGGGCACGCTTGGCATCGTCCCGCTCAACAAGAGTGTTGAAGGAATTGAGAATGTTGCTTTCAACGATTTCACAATTGGAGTCGATATCACGGGTGAACGGCAGGTCAACAACACCGTGCAGTGGAGCGATGATTTCACGCGCGTCGCAGGTTCACACACTGTGAAACTTGGAGCGAGCTTCCATGTTGACCAGATCAACATCCATTCCGATTCGATCAACAATGGTTCATTCGTATTTCAAGGCAGCGAAACGGGATCGGATTTTGCGGACTATCTCCTGGGCATCGCCAGCACCTATGAGCAAGGCGACGCGGCTCCCTTTTACATTCGAAACAAGTACATCGGCCTTTATGGGCAAGACAGCTGGCGCCTTCGCACAAATCTAACCCTGAATTACGGGTTGAGGTGGGACGTGCTGCCGCCCTGGCACGAAAAATACAATCAGTTGCAGACGTTCGTTCTCGGTCAACAATCCGCGGTCTATCCTGGTGCTCCGCAGGGCATGGTTTTTCCCGGCGACCCTGGAATTCCGGCTACCCTAGCTCCGACGCGATGGGGGGATTTCGCTCCCCGCGTAAGTCTGGCTTACTCGCCCAATTTCGACGATGGACTGATGGGCGTAATTTTCGGTGGTTCCGGCACAAGCAGCATTCACGCGGGCTTTGGGCTATTCCACACAGCATTTGAGGGCCTCTCGGCGGGAATCATGAGTGCCAATGCTCCGTATGGATACGACTACGATAGCGTCGGTGGACATCCCCTGTTCAACGAGCCTTTCGTTTCGGCTACGACCGGGCTTTCGAACGGACAACCGTTCCCCTCGCCGATGCCGCCATTCGGGGCCTCCTCCGCTCATCCCAACACGGCCGTGGACTGGTCGAAATACATGCCTATCACGGGCGACCCTGCTTTCTATTACTCGAACGTCTCACCGTATTCGGCAACCTACAATGTCTCGATGGAACGCCAGCTTCCCGGAGCAATGTTCTTGCGGCTGAGTTATGTTGGATCCCAGGCGCATCGCTTGCTCGTGCTCACCTCGGCAAATCCTGGAAACGGGGCTCTGTGCCTGAGCATCAGTCAGCCTTCCCAGGTGCTGCCGGGTACACCAACGTGTGGTCCATTCAGCGAAGGCGGGATCTTCACGAAAGCGAACGGTTCGACAGTACAGGTCCGAGGGCCATTTAGTTCTTCGTTCGACGGAATCAGCTATCAAAGAACCATCGGCTCTTCGAACTATGATGCATTCGAGGTTTCACTCCGCCACAGCAGGAAATCGTTTGAAGTGATGGCTGGCTATACCTATGGCAAGTCTTTGGACGATTCTTCCAGCCTGTCGGAACCTGTTTATCCGATGGGAGCGAATCTCACCAAAGCGATCTCGGCTTTCGATCTACGGCAGAACTTTGTCGCGAGTTACCGATATCAAGTTCCGGTTCCGTTTTTTGTCCACGCTCAGAATCGCTGGACGACTGGCTGGTCCATTTCCGGCGTTACACGATTCTCAACAGGCCTCCCGGTCACGCTCTATAACAATACCGACAGCTCGTTGTTGGGAACCATGCCGAACGGGATCAACAATAACGGAGTCGATACACCGTATTTCATTCCCGGAAATCTGGATATCAACACCAACCCGCGGAACGGCCGGCCCGCATTCAACACCTCGCTGTTTCCAACGAACATCACTCCTTATCTGGGTCAGCTGGGGAATGCGAGGCGGCGCTTCTTCTACGGACCGGGGCTCAATGACTTCGACATCGCCCTTCAGAAGGATGTGCCGATCACCGAAGCGAAGACACTTCAATTCCGGCTGGAGACTTTCAACACATTCAATCATGCTCAGTTCTTTGGACCTGCCGCTGTAAACGGCAACATCAGCAGCGCAGGCTTCGGCCAGGTCGTCAATGCCAACTCGCCAAGGCTCCTTCAAGTCGCCGGCAAGTTCGTATTTTGAAGCCCGGCGAAACACGAACTATTGGTTAGGCCAGCCAGTGCGATGGCATGTTCTGCCGCGCAACTATTGCCAGGGAAGGTTGGAGGCGACGGTTCGCACCAAGCGATCCTGAAATCGCCACCAGCCGCCAAAGACGCAACCACCAAAATAATGAGCGCGAAAGGAGCGCCACCCATCAGTGTTGTTGACGGATCGCGCCCACAACTCGGCGGGGCTAACACATATACACCTGGTGTCAAGTCGCAGGCCCACGCGCAGCGCCTTGAGGCAGCTTTCCTTTGCGCTCCAAAGCAGCGCCACGAGCAGATCCTGCTCTTCGCCAGTGGCTTGGGCGATAAGCGCCTTTTCATTGACCGTGAAGTAGTCAGCAACGAAAGCGTCGCCGCGGTGTTCGATGGTCTCCAGATCACAACCGATGCTCGTTCCGGAAGGAACGACCGTGCACAAGGCTGTTCGGTCACGGTGACTCAGCGATATTGCGAGGTCGGCCGGTTGGCTTTGAAAAAAAACGTCTGGCGCGCCGGACGATGCAGCGCGTATTTCTATGTTGGCAAGAGTTCGAGGGTCGGTCGACAGATTCAACCAGGCAGCTACCGCGTGCTTTGCAGTCCAGCGACCCAGCCGCCAGTCGGCCCTCCGCTTAGCAAAGCGCAAGCCGCGGAGACAAATCGCTTCCTTCTCGTTCAGCCAGTGATTCTCACTGGGCACATCGGTTTCGCTCTGTTCAAGCCAGTAGACATCCATAGAAATGTTGGGCCGAAGTGTGTTTTTCACGAACGCTGCGCTAGGCGGCGACTTCGATCTTGAAGTTCTTTCGTGTTGTGTCCTCCTCGTTCTTGATGCCGCGCTCGACGGCACTGATCAGATAAGAACGAAGACGTGCCGGAGGGATAATGTGGTGCAGAGCTCCCACCTTCAGCGCCCGGAACACACTGTGCACCCGGTCAAATTCGCCAGCCATCTCACCAAGCTTTTCGGAGTATACGAGGTTGTATAGTTCGTTCCATTGGGCGCACAGCCGCCCTTTATCGGCGGCGTCCGCCTGGATCACGGTTTCATTCAGGCCTTGGAGGCGCTGGTCTTTGCGAGTGCGGGCCTCAACTTCCCCGGCAAACACTACAGCCGCAGCTGGGGCACCGCCAATGACGGAGGCGTATGTGCCTTCCAGCGCGGCGATTTCAATCTGCTCGTTCAACGCACGCGAGAAGACTACGTAGGCACCCCCGTGATATCGAGAGACTACACAAAACACGATTGGGCCTTTAAAGTTCACGACCGCTCGTCCGATCTCCGCGCCGTACTCGAGCTGCAACCGGCGCATGGACTCGGGTGAACCATCAAACCCGGATAGATTGGCTAGGACCACCACGGGCCGATTGGCGCTGGCAGCATTAATGGCACGGGCCACTTTCTTCGAGGACTGCGGAAACAGAGTTCCTGCGGACCACTGATCTGGGCCGTCGGCCGGGACAAATCCCAGTCTTGGTACGGAGCGAGACTCGATGCCGATCAGGCAAACCGGATAACCGCCCAGGTGTGCATCCCAGACGACCGCGGTTTCCGCCGCGCGCATCCCGGCCCAGCGCTCCAGCGGGGGATGGTCTTGATCGATGGCAGCCATCATTACTCTGCGAATGTCGAATGGTTTTTTGCGGCCGGGGTTAGTCTCGTCCGAGAGAATTTCCCCTACGAGCGCGAAGCCTTCTTCTCCATTGCGGTTATGAGGATAATTCTGCACATCTCGGTCAATGGGATCAGTGGTTGGAGCGCGTCGCGGGAAGCGCTCTCCTGGCGCAACATAGGTATGGTCGTAATGGCGAAACAGAATACGGCATGCTTCATTGATATGGCGCGCCCAGTACTGTGCCTGGCCGTTGACTCCCATGATGCGGTCGTACCCGCCGATCCCCTGATTGTCTTCGGCGGAGATACCGCCTGAGTAGTCCAAAGCACGCTTGCCAGTGAGCACCATCGCGGCCTTCGGAGTCATCACCAGAATTCCTTTGGTATGCATCAGCATTGTGGCTTCGGCATTCCAGTAGGGTTGAGCCCCGACGTTAATACCATTGATCAGCAGATTCACTTCGCCGCCAGCCTGGGTAAATTCCACCAGGCGGCGCAGAACGCGGGCGATCCAGTCCATGTTCTCCACGCCGCTGTCCATCGAGATCTTGGCGCCCGCAGAGATGGGGAACCATTCCACTGGAACGCCCTTCTCGTCTGCGAGGTTCAGCGCGGCGATGATGAGTCTGCACTCATTCTCGGCCAGAGCCCCCAAGTCCTTGCTAGGATCTCCCAGCAGAAGGACGCGCGTCATGCCTTCAGGGTAACGACTGGTGAAGTTGCGGATCACACCGACAATAATGTTGGCGCGATTCTGCCCGTAAGGGCGATTGACCGGAACCGGTTGTCCCTCGTCGTCGAGATCGTACTCTACGAAGTCGCCGGGGGGAAACTCAGCGCGCGTATCTTCCCGGCCCGGAGTGAGCATCTTGATGATCTCGTACGGGTAGACCAGCCCGCGCTGGCGGACACGAACGACCTTCTGATCGTATTCCGACAACGATTTGAGTGGGAGTAGCTTGTCGGCCGGACGGAATGTAATAAGCAAACCGCTGCCGACCGGGCTTGAGATGCGCACTACGAGATCACGCAACTCTCCAGTTGACGGATTGGGAATGCGAGCGCGCACGACCACCTGCTCCAACCCCAGACCTTCAGTCGCGGGCGCGAGCCGGCGCACGATGTTTCGCAATTCGTCCGGCTTCAGGTTGAGTGGAGGCCAGACGTACAGAAACACGCGGTTCCAATACAACCGTTCCTGAGGCCGTCGCCGCGATTGAAAAAGTCGAATTGCTGCCAGCGCTTCCATCAGCATGCGCTCCAGATGTGGTAATTGCACGATACGCCCGGTTTCATCGCGTACCGGTGTCACGTCGCGTACCTCGGCGGCCGCGAACAAGCGTTCATCTTTGGGGTTTTCACGGGCCACGGCGTGGAGAAGATATACATCTTCGACCGAGGGCAGGCGGTCGATCTTGAAATTGCTCAGGCGCCAGAGATGCAGACGCTTCCCCATCATCGGATGCAATCCGCGATAAAACTGATCCTCCTCATAACCATTCCCGCCGTGCGTGTAGGTAAAGTACTGCATACCGCTAACACGCTGTCCCCAACTGGCTCCCGCGGCTGCCACAACGATCCGCCGGATGGGACGAGGGAAAGCAACTTGGTTGAGCATCGTCTGAACTTCACGCTGGGTGGCGTCCGGATCACCTAGCTTGGAAGAATGGCAGACGTGAAAATCGATGACGACATCGTGATCGACGGGTACTTCCGCGATCACCGGAAGGATGGCGTATGCCGCGGTGGAGAGGGCGGTGTAGTCGGCATACAAAGCAAGAATGTGAACGGTCTTGGCTTCATCGTCATATTCACCGGAAAAATAACAATGTCCGTCCACAGATAATGACTGCAGGTTCCGAATCGCACAAGCGCGATAGTACCTCCAGGTGAGGACCTCCAGCATGATGCGGCGCAACGCCGGATCTGCGGACGGGAATCGCCGGGCAAACAGGCCAGCCAGCAACTGGGGACATTCGATTAACGCATGGACACGAGCCGGGCCATCAGTGGCGTCAGGATGCGCTGAGAGATAGCTGAGATGTTTCTCTGCCTCCTCATAGACTTTGTCGCGCGTGTGCTCAAACATCGGCTGGTCGAAACAGCGATAGCGCACTTCCCGGGCGAGCTCGCCAACCGCAGGATAAAGTCCATGAGCAATCGCAATTATGCGATCCAGGAGGATGAGGAAGGAGTGACTGGCCGGTAGTCCGGGAGCTCTGGCGCGCCGCAAACGGCGTTCGAGGATTTCAAGAATAAATGCTGTTTGTTGTGCCCGCCGCTGGTGCGATTTGCAGATCCACAGGAGGCTTTGTTTCAATTCAGGGGAGCCATCCAGCTCGCGTATTCCATAGTGACCGAGGGCGCTTCGCAGCGCAGCGACAAAGGCCGAGGGAAGTCCTTCTCCGTTTGTTTCGACCATGCGCAAATAGGAGAAAAAATAAGACTCAGCGCTGGGCTCTTCGCCGGAGGCACGGTGATTCACTTCCGGCTCGCGATGGAACAGTGAGCAGGTGTCTGTAAAGATATTGAGAATCTCGTCTTCGTGTTGTGTGATCTGGTCGCTGTACGCAGGGCAGAGCTGGCTCCAGGCAGCGAGACGGGGAGCATGATCCGTAGGGTCCAGGTCAAAGCCCAGCATGATCTGGCGGATTTCCTTGAGGGACTCTAAGCAGGTGGCTTCGCGGCGAGCGTAGCGAACTTGGGATTCGCCAAAGATGACACGCTTCTGAGATCCGAGCGCGTCGTCTCTCCCGGTAGCTTCGATTTGGAGCAGTGGGGCACCGGAGTCGACCTGCACGTTGGGCATCGTCATCACTTTTCGGACTTTGCCGGAGAATGGAGAGACCACCTGCGTCTCCATTTTCATCGCTTCGAGCACGGCGAGGCGGTCTCCAACTTCAACCGAGTCACCTGCTTTTACCGCGATCGAAACGACAACTGACGGGGCGGGTGCGTGCACTATACCTCCATCGTCTCGATTCACGTGGTGCGACACGCCGTCCACCTCGATGCGTGAACTTACTCCCTGGCTGACCGAGACGATGTGAAATCGGCGCCCAAAGACTGTGAGCCAGGATTCAAACTGGTCCAGGCGATCTAAATGAGCCTCGATCCGGAGTCGGTCGATCTCGATTCGATAATCCTGCTGCCCCAGACGGTAGATCTTCATCGAGTAGAGGTGGCTTCGATAGCGCAGAGCTATGACAAGGCCGATCTCGCCGCGAACCTGCGGCCGTCCACGCGCCGCGGATGCATAAAACTGGGCTTGCTCAACCGCCAACTCGCCTTCGTAAGCATCAATCGCCGCCTGCACTAGAGCCACATCGCCATGTTCCCTGTTAGAGAGTCCTCCCTCCTCTGCAATCCGGTCGAGCCAGTCGATTGTGACGTCCCCACTTTGTACTTCCTCACGGGCCAACATTCCCAGGAGAAACGCTTTGTTGCTGGCGCCACCTTTGACGACGATGACGCTTTCCGCCAGCGACCGTCGGAGGCGGGACAGCGCTTCTCTCCGGGTTCGGCCGTAGCTGATCACTTTCGCGATCATGGCGTCGAACTCGGGCGGGATACAGTCACCCTCGGCAACTCCGGTGTCGACTCGAACACCAGGACCGGTCAACATCCGGAACCGCGACAGCGTGCCCGGCGCGGCAGCGAAATTGTTGTCAGGATCCTCTGCATACAGGCGTGCCTCGATGGCATGTCCCGTGCCGCGCGGGGGATCGCCTTCCAGCCGGCCGCCCCGCGCAATGTGAATCTGCAGTTTCACGAGATCGAGTCCGGTAGTACATTCGGTGACGGGATGCTCAACCTGCAGACGGGTATTCACCTCCATGAAATAGAACTGGCGCACCTCCGGCTGGTAGAGAAACTCCACCGTTCCCGCATTGCAATATCCCGCCACTTTGCTCAAGCGAACTGCCGCGTCGCGCACGTACCGATTCTCTTCTTGCGTGAGTACCGGGCAAGGTGCTTCTTCGATTACTTTCTGATGTCGGCGCTGAATCGTACAGTCGCGCACTCCCACGGCCCAGATAGTCCCGTAGCGGTCAGCAATGACTTGGACCTCAACGTGGCGGGCACCCTCGACCACTCGTTCTAGAAAAACAGTGGGGTCCCCGAAGGCCTTGAATGCTTCTGCACGAGCGCGCTCGAAGGCTTGCGGCAACTGGCTCGCGGATCGCACCAGGCGAATTCCGTGACCTCCGCCACCGGCCGTGGCTTTAATTAGGAGAGGAAAACCTAGACGCTCCGCATGAGACGAGGCATCCCCGAGCGTTTCCACGGGCCCACCGCTCCATGGTGCGACAGGGATCTGCGCCTGCTCCGCCAGACGTTTCGCAGCGATCTTGTCGCCTAGCTGCCGCATCACTTCCCCATTTGGGCCGATGAAGACGACCCCCATTTCCTGGCAGAGATCAGCAAATGCAGCATGCTCCGCCACGAAGCCCCACCCGACCCACGCTGCATCCGCACGGGCCACTGCTATCGCCTGTTCGAGACGCTTGTAGTCGAGGTACGTGCTTTTGGGCCGGTGCGTGTCTGGATCCACAAACTGCGCGGGACCGAGAGAGACCGCTTCGTCGGCTTCGCGGACGAACATGGCATGACGGTCGGGTTCCGTGAAGAGCGCGATGGTGCGCAGGGGCACCCCCTGTTCCTCACCGAACTCGCGCGCCGCGTGAATGAACCGCATTGCAGATTCACCGCGGTTGACAATGGCAACACGCTGAAATTCGTTGGGCATACGCGCCTCGATCGAACGAATTATGGCTAGCGGTCTTGCATTAGTCATGCCACCCGAAGCGCCTCGGCTGACATCATCGCTTGCAGCTTCTTCAGGCGTTCCGCGTCGACGCCATCGGGGAGTGCCACGGTCTGGTAGCCGGTGACGCGCAGATAGCAATGTCCTTCCGTGTCCAGAACTTCAGCGTCGAAAGTTTCTGGAACCGTACCGCGAGTGACCAGGGCATGCAGACGGCCATCCGCCAGACTTGGATCCCGCAACAGGGAGATTTCGCGAACATGCTGCGGTAAGCCCATGCGGCTTTGCAGGCCCAACTCCCAAATCCCCGCTGTTTGGAAACAAAGCTCGATCAGACGCGGCGCCGTGAGCGTACGTAGTTCAGAAGGCAGGTGATTCGGAGGCATATCTCTTGCCAATAGACCTACAAAGCGGTCGCGATCCCACCAAGCCTTCTCGATAACCTGATATGCGGGGCCGTGAAAGTAGAGCCGGTAGATGTCGGCGGACTCGATGGGGCGCCCTTGCGGTAAGGGCCACACGGTGGCCGCTTGCGACTTGGGAGGCTGATTCGTCAGTCTCACGCGTCCGGTAAAGTGGGTGACCGATTGAGGCTCCGTCTGGTTCGGCAGGGAACGGCAGCCGATGAGCTGGCAATCGGCGATCAATTTGTTTCCTTGTGGATGAATGCGGGTCGCGATGCGTATCTCCCGCGGTTCGTCTCGATAGAACTTAAAGGGCGCGAGGAAACTCACCTCCTCGGCCGCCTCGAACTGCCATTCGGGAAGCAAGCTCAGGGCGGCTTCGGCGAATGCCTCTATTCCCATCACTCCCGGAAGCACCGGAGTACCGTTGATCTGATGGTCGTGAAGGAATGGCTGATGCTGCGGGTCAAGGGTGGTCTCGACGGTGTACCCACCGGCACTTAGAGAGACGATGGCGCCGCTAACGGGTCCTGTTGTGGATGAACGCTTGGAAACAACAGCGGACGATGTATCAAGCCCTCCCGTTGAGTCCCATTCATGCAGAAAAGCGCCGAGCCGCCGGCCGACCACGATCTCACCGCGAGAAGCCCCGGATGTAAGTTCGAGCCGGAGCAACGGAATGCCGGCCCCTGGCGGCAACATATCGATCCCGGCGAGTTCCATGATCTTCGGAATGGAGCCGCGTGTGGCCATGCCGATGCCACCCCACGCCGTCCAATCAATCACGATACCGCGCGTGGCGGGACGGGTGGTGCGGAAGCTGGAAGTGATCTTACAAAGCAGATCATTCGCGGCACTGTAGTCGGTCTGGCCTGCGTTGCCGAAGCGGCCGGCAATGGAGCTGAAGGCTACGATTGCACCGAGCGGCATTTCGCCGATTGCGTGCAGGAGATTGAAGAATCCGTCGATTTTGACGTCAAAGACCAGGTCAAATTCCCGCGGATCTTTGTCCGGCAGAGAGTGGCTCCGCTCAATACCGGCGGCGTGCAACAGCACATCGATTCGGCCGCTTTGCCCGCGTACCTGGTCGACCACCTTGCCCACGGCGTCGGCATCGGCAAGATTGACGCTGAAATAATGAGCTGTGCCCCCGGCGGCGCGCACGGCCTCGATGGCGCTTTGAGCGGCCTGCGCCCTTTCCAGCCCGGTAAGCTCTTTTTCGACAAGAGCTGGAGTGGCCCGTTCGCCGCGCGCTTGAATGCGCGCAAAAAGATCGCGCTTCAGGTTCACTTTGTCCGTTACGAAGCGCTTGAGGTCAGGGTTGTCGGGATCTGGTTTCGGAACCAGATCGAGCAGATAAAAAGTGCCTCCAGATGCAGCCAGGTCGGCGGTGATGGCAGAGACGATGCTTCCTGCCGCGCCAGTTATCAAGAAGACACTGTTTTTTCCAAGGAACATGCCGGGCTGGCCGTCATGCGCAGGCTGTTCTTCCAAGCCGACGGTCCACCGCTGGTTCGCGGTATATCCGACCTCGACCACACCTGGGTCTCGAAGGGTTTCTTTGATCAACAGTTCAGCGACTTCGACCGCGTTGCGCTTCAGATCAAAGTCGACAGCTTTGACGAGACACTCCGGACGCTCCCGCTTGTATGCCTTGGTAAAACCTGTTACTGCTCCGCCAAGCGGAGAGACCGCGCCAGTCTCGTCGTAGCCGTGATGGCCACCGAGACTGGTGACCGATATCAGAAACGTACCCGGAGGCCCGACATGCTCGTACAAGGCTCGCATCGCGGTGTACATCAATTTCACTCGCGTGCGAACCGCATCGTGCCAGGTGGCTAAATCGAGTTGGGAGAGATCCCCCTCATGGTCGAGCGCGGGCAGCCAGTAGACGCCGTGAATCGGGCCGGCCGCGGTCCAGTTATTGAGAAGACTGGTTACGCCATCGTCGTCGAGAGAACCGTCCATGCGGAGCACATCCACGCCTGTCGCGCGCAGTAGTTTTTCGAGAGCGTCCCCAACGCCACCGTGATCCCGCATGACTACTACGCGGCTGCCTTGGTCGAGCTTTACAGAAGTCACTTTGCAGAGAGTCAGTGGAGGACGTAGTTCCGGTACTGGAACGCGACGTGGAACGCGGTTTGCATCGCATGTGGAGGGGAGGCCCGGCGCGGCTTCACTCAAAGGCTCCGATACAGGTGCCTCCGCTTCCACTCCTGCCACTTTTTTGGCGATGGCCGGAGTCGCTGCCGGTTCAGAACGATCTCGGGCGAACTGGATTACATGATGGAGAGTCGGGAAATCCCGGAGCTTTAGATTTTCATCTCGGGGAATGTTGTAGGCGGCTCGCACCGCCGCAAACATTTCCGCCTGTTTGACGGTATCGACGCCAAGGTCGGCTTCCAAGTCGAGATCTAGATCGAGCATATCTTCCGGATAGCCCGTCTTCTCAGCGACGATCTGCAGGATCTTCTTCTTGATGAGGTCATTGGGATTGTCCCCAGTCACGACGGCAGTTGGGGCACTCGCGCGCACCGCAGTCGTGGTCGGTTCGATTGAGACTGGCGATGACGACACTACCGCAGCCGAGCCTGCCAAGTCGGGCCGCTTCTCGTATACGAACCGAATGACATGCGCGAGCGTTGGATAATCGCGGAGCTTACGGTTTTCGTCGCGCGGAATGCTGTAAATCTCCCGGATCGCCGCGAACATTTCCGCCTGCTTCACCGTGTCGACGCCGAGATCTGCTTCGAGGTCAAGGTCCAAGTCCAGTATGTCTTGTGGGTATCCGGTCTTCTCGACCATTAGCGCGAGGATACGTTCTTTCACGGGATCGCCGACCGCGGTCGTGGAGATCGCGGTTCGCTCAGGTATGGCCGCACGTTTCAGCTCTTCCTTGATCTCTGGTGCCACCTGGGGCGTTGCCGAGGGCTGGGCGGCGTTGGGTCGTGCTTCGCCGGTTTGCGCGGCACGAAACTCCGGTCGACGCTCGTAGACGAAACGGATCACGTGAGCGAGTGTGGGGAAGTCCCGCAATTTGATCTTGTCGTCGCGGGCGATGTTGTATGCGTCGCGGATTGTGGCCATCACCTCTGCTTGCTTTACCGTATCGACACCCAAGTCCGCCTCGAGATCGAGATCCAGATCGAGCATGTCCGCCGGATAGCCGGTTTTTTCTGCCACGAGCGCCAACACCCGCTCTTTCACTGGATCACTTGCCGCCGCAGGCATCGGGGTCAGCGGAGCCGTAGCTACAACGGGAAGGGTTCCAGCTTTAACTGTTGGCTCGAAGACGGGTGGAGCGGGTAGCGGTGGGGCAACAATCGCGACCACGGATGACGCCACGGGCGCGGAGGCAACCGCCGCTTGGGATTTCTGCGTCACTTCGGCAGAGTGATTGCTCGCTCTTTGATCGTGGACCCGCAGGGTGCGTTTCACGACCTCCACATCTGCCCTTGGATACCCTGAGATGCCGCTCAGCCATGCTTTCCAGCAGTCTTGGTCGACTATGCGATAGGCATAGCCCAAAGCGTTCGGGCGGCGGTGGATACCATCCTCCGTTGCCACCCAATGCAGTAGGGTCATGCTGATCTGCGAGCCAAATCCTGCACCGAGGCGCAAAGCGTACTCGATGGGGTAGACGCCGCCCTTCGAGAGGTTCAAGATGCCCAATTCGGGATCCACTTCCTTGAAGTTCACAACGGGTGGCACGCATCCGGTTTCGAGAGCTTTCACGGCAATGACGTCTTCGATTCCTGTCGCCATGGCGTGACCCGTGAAGCCCTTGGTATTGGCGATGACGATCTGATCGGCTGCGTCACCGAATACGCGCCGAAGGGCGTGAATTTCGGCCGCCGCGCTGCCGCCACGCGCAGGCGTATAGGTTTCATGCGAAACGAAAATCGTGCGAGCTGCGATCTGCTGGCGGGAAATGCCGCGTTGCACTTCTGCCTTCGACACAAGGTTTTCCATTATCTGGCCAATGTGCTGCACATCGAGGCGAGTCATGTGGAAAGCACTGTTAGCGGTGACCGTGGCCAGTACCTCGCAGATTGCGTGAATTCCGCGTTCCCGGGCAGCGTCGGCGCTCTCAACCACAAGGCCCGCAGCGCCCATGCCGACGATCATGCCGTGACGGCGGCGGTCAAAGGGAGTGGCGGCCTCTTCTACGATTTCGTCGGTTGCTGCCGCGCCGCTAGCCAAGAATCCGGCTCCAAACCAGTCAATCAAATGGTCGGAAGTGACGTCGTCCGCCGAGACAATGACGACGCGGCGGCAGCGTCCGGCCCGGATCCAGTCTTCTGCCAAGGAGACTGCCTGCGAGGTGCTGGCACATGCGGAGTTGATTTGGGTGTTGGGACCACGGGCGCCGATGAACTCGGCAAACTGTGAATGCCCCATCGACAGAACTCGCAGCAAGAAGCGCCGGTCGAAGACGTAGGGATT
>Ga0335073_10007107_pt1 | contig 15691 bp, 14 predicted proteins | sample Lox_Sample_22_FD_207093 | JGI IMG/M metagenome (GOLD analysis project Ga0335073, IMG submission 207093) | Soil microbial communities from Loxahatchee National Wildlife Refuge, Florida, United States - Lox_Sample_2.2 | ecosystem: Environmental > Terrestrial > Soil > Wetlands | place: USA... | reverse complement strand
CATCTTTAAGTTCTGCCTGGATGAGGAGCCCGCTGCGACATTGCTGACAGCACGATACAAATGTTCGACGAAATTTTACCTATCTTGATCATTTGTCGCTCCCTCTTTCGCATCCCATATTGTTCCGCTAGTCAGGGGAGAGAAGCTTGATGCGAGTGCTGCATGAAAAAACTGGGTTAGTGTTGGGGGTTGGTGTTCTTCTTATTCTCTGCGGCTGCGCGCGGAAGCAGTCTGCTCCGCCGGACGGCGAGGCCCTCTTCGAAAGAAAATGTGCAACTTGTCATCGCGAAGACAGCGGAACTAAGGCGCCTTTGCCGGATGGCTTGAAGCAGATGTCTCGGTCCGCGGTCCTGGCTGCACTTGAGACCGGAAAAATGAAGTGGCAAGGCAGGCTGATCTCTAAAGCCCAGCGCGTCGCCATCGCCGACTATCTGGGCGTGCCAGATTTGCCAGTGTTAACCCAGATGACAGGATTTTGTGCCCGCGATTTGGATCCGCCCGCCAATCCCCCAGTATGGAACGCCTGGGGTGTGGATGCGAACAATACGCGCTTTCAGCCAGAGAAATCGGCAGGCTTAAATTCCGAGCAAGTCAGAAATCTGAAATTGAAGTGGGCATTCGGATTTCCGAACGCAGCCGCGACATACGGACAGCCAGTTTCTTTCGCTGGGAAGCTGTTTGTGGGCAGCGAGGATGGCAGCGTTTACGCGCTGGATGCGGCGACCGGATGCACCTGGTGGACATTTCACGCCGCCGCCACAGTCAAGACTGCCGTTTCCATTGGGAATCAGGGTCAAGCGGCATTTTTTGGAGACACAAACGGCAATGTCTATGCCGTCAATACGTCCAATGGGTCTCTGATTTGGAAGATGCGGCCGGAGTCTCATCCCGCGGCTCGAATTACTGGGTCGCCGCTATTAGTGGGAACACGCTTGTACGTTCCGGTCTCGTCGGGGGAGGAGGGAGCTGCGGCGGATCCGAAATATCCGTGCTGCACTTTTCGTGGAAGTGTCGTGGCCGTCGACACGCGCACTGGAAAACCGATATGGCACGCATACACCATTACTGCGCAGCCGAAGATGACGCGAAAAACTGCATCAGGCCTCCAACTTTGGGGGCCATCGGGCGCGGCAGTTTGGTCGGCGCCCACGGCTGATCTGAAGCGAAGAGCAATCTACGTGGCTACTGGCAACAACTACTCCGATCCAGCAACCAATACCTCGGATGCCGTTCTCGCTTTCGATATGGACTCGGGAAAATTGTTGTGGTCGAGGCAGTTCACCCGTCCTGATCTGTGGAACGCTGGATGTGTGGCTGAACAAAAAGACAACTGCCCAGAGAGCCGGGGAGCCGATTTTGATTTCGGCGCACCACCTCTGCTGCGTACGAGAGCAGGAGGGAAGGATGTCTTGTTGCTGGCGCAAAAGTCGGGGGTCGTTTATGCGGTTGACCCTGATCGACGGGGGGAACTGCTTTGGCAAAAGCGGCTGGGGCATGGAGGCCCGTTAGGCGGCATTCAGTGGGGTGGCGCCGCGGACAGCAAATATGGATATTTCCCGCTGTCAGATTACGACGACTCGAATCTTCTAATGGGTGGTGGACTGTTCGCCCTCGACCTGAAAACCGGTCAGCCGGTTTGGTACACACCTCCGGTCAAACCCGCCTGCTTGGGACAGTTTGGCTGCAGCGCGGCCCAGATGGCGCCGCCGACGGAGATTCCGGGCGCGGTGTTTTCAGGCTCTCTCGACGGACATTTGCGTGCTTATGACACGACGGATGGCACGATGCTTTGGGACTTCGATACCGCGCGGAAGTATGAAACCGTTAACGGCATTCCCGCGCATGGCGGCTCATTGAACGGCGCGGGACCAACCATCGTCGGCGGAATGCTGTATGTCAATGCCGGTTACACCAACGCCATGGGCGGAAACGTGCTGCTGGCATTTTCGGTGGATGGAAAGTGAGAGAAGATGTCTGTGTTTCCCAGTGTCCTCTGTGTTTAGCTTTTACGCGACGTTCTCGAGCGCCAACGCCATGCCCATGCCGCCGCTCACGCACAGGGTTGCTACACCGCGTTTTGCCTTTCGCTTGAGCATTTCGTGAAGAAGTGTGACCGTGATGCGGGTTCCGGTGCACCCGATTGGATGGCCCAAGGCAATCGCGCCACCGTTGACGTTGAGCTTGTCGCGATCGAAATGCAATTCACGATCGCAGGCGAGAACCTGCGCCGCGAAAGCTTCGTTCAACTCAATCAAGTCGAAATCGACGAGACGCAATCCATGCTTCTGTTCCATTTTGTGGAGGGCAGGAACGGGGCCAATGCCCATAATTTTCGGATCGACGCCGGCAGAGGCGACTGCCAGGATGCGGGCCAGCGGTTTGAGGTTATATTTCTTGACAAATTCTTCACCGCCGAGCACAACCGCCGCCGCCCCATCGGTAATTCCCGACGAATTTCCCGCGGTAATGGTTCCTGTTTTCGAGAACACTGGCGCCAGCTTCGCCATCTTCTCCAAGGTGGCTTCGAGGAAAGGATGCTCGTCACGATCAAAAGCCTGGAGCCCTTTCTTGCTTTCGAGCGTAACCGGCGCCAATTCCTCTTTGAACCGTCCGGCCGCGATCGCTTTAGCCGCGCGTGTCTGCGAGCACAAGGCAAACTGATCTTGCTCTTCGCGCGTGATCTTGTATTGCTCGGCAAGCACTTCCGCGGTCTCGCCCATCACCATTTTCGCCATAGGGCAGAAAAATCCGTCGCGATACATCCCGTCGACCAATGGTTGATTACCCAACCGAAATCCCCAACGCGCCCCGTCAAGATAATAGGGAACCCGCGACATCGATTCCGTGCCCCCGGCCAGCACACACTCCAGATTTCCGGTGGCGATCTCCTGAAACCCGAGCGCAATGGATTTCAGACCGGAGGCGCAAGCTTTGTTCACCGTGTAGGCTGGAACTTCTTGCGGAACCCCGCTGCGAATCGAAATTTGCCGCGCTGGATTCGGACCACCTCCGGCTTGCCGCGCATTGCCGAAAATCGTCTCTTCGATTTGATCCGGGCGAACTCGGGCGCGCTCTATCGCTGCCTTGGCCGCCGCCACCCCCATATCGGCGGCTGTCATCGAAGCTAACGAACCGCCGAATTTGCCAATCGGCGTGCGAACTGCAGAAAGGATGTAAACGTCGCGCAATTCTTCCTCCGAGAAAAAGTCTAGCATTGATAGATGCGATGTGACCCGCCGAAGCTTCGACGGCGTCGCACCCAAAACTCCGCTCAATGCGATCTTGCTACACTGAATCTTCATGAATTACATCTACGGCATCAACTCCGTCGCGGAGGCATTGAAGGCGCGCGGACGTGCATTTGCCTGGGTTGGCGTGGCCAAGGAACGTCACGATCTTCGCTTGCAGCGTGTGGTGGAGGAATGCCGCCGCCAGGGGGTTCCGGTGCGCTTTGTCGATCGCGCGGAACTCGACCGCATGGCGGGAAACAACGGCCATCAGGGAGTGGTCGCAGTCACATCGGCGAAGCAGTATAACGACCTCGATGATGTTATCGCGGCCAAGCGAGGTGAACATTCGTTAATCATTGTTCTGGATGGCGTGGAAGACCCGCACAACCTTGGCGCGATTCTTCGCACCGCCGATGCTGCGGGGGCCAACGGAATTGTGATTCCCGAAAGGCGTGCCGCGGGAGTCACGGGAACGGTCACAAAAACCTCCGCGGGAGCAAGCGAACACTTGCCGATCGCGAAGGTCACAAATATTGCGCGTACGCTGGAGGAATTGAAATCGAAAAACGTCTGGACAGTTGGCCTGGATGAGCGCGGCCCGCAGCCGTGGGACTCTCTCGATTACAACATGGATTGCGCCATCGTTCTCGGAGCCGAGGGGAAAGGCCTGCATGATCTCGTGGCCCGGAAGTGTGATTTTCTGGTGTCGATCCCGATGCTCGGTAAAGTCCCGTCATTAAATGTTTCTGTCGCCGCTGGCGTGGTTCTTTATGAAATCGTTCGGCAGAGGCAAAAGAAGTCGGCATGAAATGGTTCTGTGCAGTGTGTGCCCTCTGTGTTTTGGCATTTCCCGCTTTCGCCCTCGACCGCGAAGCCTTCACATTTACCAAGTACGATCTCGATGTCCGTGTTGAGCCAGAACAGCAGCGACTTGGAGTTCGCGGTCACATCACGCTGCGGAACGATTCGTCTGCGCCACAAAAGAATCTCGCGCTGCAAATCTCGTCAACGCTAGACTGGCGCGCGATCAGCCTGGATCACGAGCCCGTACAGTTTGAAACACATCAATACACCTCGGACATCGATCACACCGGCGCGCTTTCTGAAGCGATTGTCACGCTGCCGCACGAAGTCCCGCCGAAGGGCGCAGTCGAACTCGAGGTTGGATACGAGGGAATCATCCCGCTCGATGCCACGCGGTTGACGCGCATCGGGGTTCCAGAAGAGAAAGCCAAACACATTGACTGGGACGAGATCGGCAGGTCATTTACGGCGGTGCGGGGAATCGGAAATGTAGCGTGGTATCCGATTGCCACTCAGGCGGCAAGTCTTTCCGAGGCAAATAGCGTGCTAGAGACAGTTGGACGATGGATGGCGAGGCAGGCCGAATCTGATTTCTCGGCGAAGATATCGCACTCGTCAGATTCCGGCGAGACGTCCACGCTTTACTGCGGAGGAATACAAACGGGCAGTAATGAAAAGAAACAAGCGCAGCCGATCAGCGAATGTTCGTGGACCGGACTCAGCACTCCGACATTCGCGATAGCCGATTATCAAACGCTGGAGGCGGGAGGGCGGGTCAGGATCGAGTACATGAACGGGCAGAAGGACGCCGCCGATTCTTACGCGGAAGTTGCGTCTAAGGCCGATTTATTCCCTCCGCTGGGGCGAAGTCCAGGGAACCTGCAGATGCTTGGATTGCCTGATGAGAACGACTCGCCGTTTGTCACGCAAGGCATGCTGCTAACGCCGCTGAAGACTCCGTTGACCAACGAGGCCGAACTGAGCATCGTGTACGCCCTGGCCCGGCAAATGGTTTCGTCCCCTCGCGCGTGGATTCAGGAAGGTCTTTCGCATTATGCCCAAGCAGCCTTCATTGAGACGCAAAAAGGACGCCAAGCAGCGCTCGATTATATGGATGCCCACAAGTCCGTATTGGTGGAGACCGAAAAAGACGTTGTCGAAAAATCGACCGGCGCCGACCATGCGCTCATCACTGCACCCGACGATCTCTACCTGCAAACCAAGTCGATGTATGTCTGGTGGATGCTGAGGGACATGCTCGGCAACACATTCCAAGACGGCTTGCTCAGCTATGACGGTAACCAGGACAAGGATCCGACATTTCTGCAGAAGCTGATCGAGAAGAAGTCCAATCGCGATCTGCAATGGTTCTTTGACGACTGGGTCTATCACGACCGGGGATTGCCCGATTTTCGCGTTGCTTCGGTGTTTTCCACACCCATCGCGGCGGGCGGATTTTTGGTAACCATCGAAATCGAGAATCCAGGAAGCGTCGGCGCCGAGGTGCCGATTATCTTAAAGACGGAGAAGGAAGACATTCGACGGCGGCTGGTGGTGCATGCCAAAGCCAAAGCGTCGATTCGGGTCGAGACGCAGTCCGCCCCGAAAGAAGTCACGGTCAATGATGGCAGCGTGCCGGAAAGCGATGTCAGCAACAGCACATTCAAAATTGACTCGATGAGTCATTCGAATCATTGATTCAATTTGGAGGATTTCTTGGCCTACATCCAATTTCTCGGGGCGGCAGGAACGGTGACTGGCTCCAAGCACCTGATTAACACGAATTCTGGACCCGGCAGCAAGAGCGGTTTTCAGTTATTGATTGACTGCGGGATGTTTCAAGGCCCGAAGGAATGGCGCGAGCGGAACTGGCAGCAGATGCCGATTCCGCCCCACGACATTGAAGCGGTCGTCCTAACCCACGCGCACCTGGATCACTGTGGATGGATTCCCCGTCTCGTGAAACAGGGCTTTCGCGGGCCCATCTACGCCACGCCCGCCACGATCGATCTGTGCGGCATTCTGCTTCCGGATTCCGGCCACCTGCAGGAAGAAGACGCGGCGTTTTATAACAAGCACAAAAAGTCGAAGCACGATCCCGCCCTGCCGCTTTATACGCTCGAGGAAGCTCAGGAGTGCTTGCAATATTTTCGGCCAGTGCAAATTGAACAAGTGACCCAGTTGAGCGCGGAGCTTTCTTTTCGCTTGGTGCGTGCCGCTCACATTTTGGGTTCGGCCATGGCGGAGATCACCTTGCGAACCAATGGCCAGAGCCGGCAACTCTTGTTTACAGGAGATATTGGCCGTGTCCGCAATCACAACGTTGCGCCCGGTAAAGTTGTCCACTCTGGTCCGCGGGAAGGTGAGAGCGCTGACTTGATGGTCATGGAGTCGACTTACGGGAACCGTCAGCATCCCACGGAAGATCCACGGCCTGAACTGGCCAAACTCGTGCGAGACACTGCCGAGCGTGGCGGAAGTGTGATCGTTCCCGCATTCGCGGTTGAACGCACGCAGAAGTTCTTGTTCGTGCTAAAGGAGCTGATGGAGTCGGGGAAAATACCTCGTATTCCGGTTTTCTGCGACAGCCCAATGGCGATCCAGGCGGTCGAAATTTTCATGAAGCACTCGGAGGAATACACCGACGAGACGCGCCGCCTGTTGTCGCAATATGGCTCTCCGCTGCAGTGGCCGGGCTTCACGTTTGCTTCGACTCCCGAACAATCAAAGAAAATAAACGACTGCAAGTCTCCGTGCATTATTGTTTCGGCCAGCGGTATGGTCACCGGCGGCCGCATTCAACATCACCTGGCGCAGCGGCTGCCCGATTCCCGGAATACCATCATCTTTATTGGTTTTCAGGCGCAGGGGACTCGCGGATTTACCATCAAAAGCGGCGCGCCCGAGGTGAAGATTTATGGCGAGTTTGTGCCGATCCAGGCCCAGATTGCGGCGCTGGAACAGTTCAGCGATCATGCTGACACGCCCGAGTTGCTGCAATGGCTCCGCTCGTTTCGAGCGAAGCCGAAAGCGACTTATCTGGTACACGGCGATCCGGCTGCATCCTCGCAGCTGCGCGACACGATGACGAAAGAGTTAGGATGGGATGTGCAAGTCGCACAGTGGATGCAAAAAGTGGAAGTGAAGTAAATGTTTCGGCCGATTTGGCCCTCCGAACCTTGGTAACGGTACTTCTCAGGAAAAATCTGGCAAAGCCGGCTGCCCTGCGTAATCCTGTATCTTCGAGAACTCCGTAGGAAGACAGAAAAATCCTATGCCACGCATGATCGATCTCGTCCGCAAGTCCGCGGTCCCTTCGAACCTGATGCAGTTTGCTGCCAAAGGCGCGTTGCTGGTGCCGGCGCCGGAGATGGTTGAAATTCTGGTCTACCTTGCGACTGAGAATCCGGTATTCGGCGAACAGGCGCGACTGACGCTGGCAGGATGGGACCCGACATCCGCGGCGGCCGTCGCTTCGCATTCGGCTACTCCGAAGGAAGTCCTGGACTATTTCGTCGATCCCGAGAATTTACGGCCCGATCTCCTGCCCGTTCTGATCGAAAATCCGTCCGTTGAAGAATCGCAGATTGTGAGGCTCGCGGTTACTGCCACACGGGAACAGGTCGAGGTTCTGTTGAATAGTCCGCGCGCGAATGAACGCCGCGAGATTCTGAGCGCTTTGCTCACCAACGGCAATCTTCGGCCGAACGAAGCCAAAATTATCGAGGAGAAAGTTTGCTCGTTTTCGGGCACGGTTGCGGATGTTGCAGAACAATTGCCAGATGAGATTCGTGAAGCGAGTGACACGCCGCCTACGCCAGCGGGCGATTCGAGCGATCAAGACGAGGACGATATTCTCGACAGTTATTTGACCGAGCACGCTCGCGAGATTTCCGCCGAAAATGCGAAAAACTTTGAACCGACGGCGGAACTCGAGGAAGACTCAGCTGCGGAAGACGAACTAGAGCACGCCGATGCGGTTGCTACGGCGACCAATGCTTCCGGTCATGGGGCTGCAGCCGCGCCGGCACGAAAAGCTGTAGCGAAAAAATGGACTTTAAGCGCTGAAGAGCAGCGAGGCAGCGCCCTGCAAAAAATCTCGAAGCTCGACGTCAAGGGGCGCATCAATCTCGCGGTCAAGGGGACCAAGGAAGAACGCTCCATCCTGATTCGCGACGGCACCAAGATTGTGTGTCTGGCCGTGCTTGAGTCACCGAAGGTTACCGATGGCGAAGTCGAAAAGTTTGCCAGCCAGAAGAATGTGCTGGAGGCGGTGTTGCGGGCCATCCCCATGAAACGCCGCTATATGAAGCTGTACCCGGTGGTGAGAAATCTCACCTTCAATCCCCGCACTCCGATCGATGTGTCTCTTGGGTTGATGAAAAATCTGCTGGTGCAAGACCTGCGTCACCTGTCCGGCAACAAGGAAGTGTCGGAAACGGTTCGTAAGTTGGCGCTGAAAATGTTTAAGCAAAAACTCAGCGCCAATAAGAAATAATACTTACTTATCAAGATTAGCCAGCGCTGCGATCCCGCCGTTACAATATGGTTCATGTCAGTTGTTCAAGCCGATCCCATTAGCGATTTGCTGAAGCGCGCAAAGACTATTGCCGTGGTTGGCCTTTCCGACAGCCCGCTTCGTCCCAGCCATGGCGTCGCTGCGTACATGCAGACGCATGGCTACCGCATCATTCCGGTCAATCCGCAAGTCGACGAGGTGCTTGGCGAGCAGGCTTACGCTTCTTTGCTGGATGTGCCGGAGAAGATCGATATCGTGAACATCTTTCGGCGATCGGAGTTCGTGGGCGAAGTGGTCGATCAGGCAATTCGATTGCAGGTTCCCGCGATCTGGATGCAGGAAGACGTGATCAACGAAGAAGCCGCTGAAAAAGCGCGCAAAGCTGGCATCCTCGTCATCATGGATCGCTGCATCCTAAAGGAGCATCGGGCACGATTCGGAAATGTCATCCTTTCACGAGGATGATAGTTGCGTCATCGCCCAGACCGTTCTCTCCCGCAAACTTGCGCACGTCTTCCACAATGTTTTCCGGCGAAGCATCAGTGAGGGCCAGCCGGTTTTCGATGCGGCCTAGGCCGTATTCCTCCTGCTGCTCGTTGGCAGCTTCGGTGATGCCGTCGCTGTAAAACATCAGGCGCGAGCCCTTCGGCAACTCAATTTTTGATTCAGAGAAATCGCTGCTTCCGATCCCGAGTGGCATTCCCCGCTCCGTATCCAGAAAGCGCGCCATTCCTTCGGAAATCAGCAGGGGTGCGGGATGGCCGGCATTGGCGAAGATCAGAGTTCTGTTCGCCGGGTCGAGCACGCCGTAAATCATGGTGACAAATCGTCCTGCGGGGAAATCTTCGGTCAGCAACCGATTGAGCTTCGTTAGGACCTCGCCGGGAGTGCAGGCGGCTTCGGCAAGGGATCGTAACATTCCGCGAGTCGCAGACATGAGTAACGCGGCCGCAGTGCCCTTGCCGGCAACGTCGGCCAATACCAGGCCGACGCGCCCGCGATCAAGCGGAATGAAGTCGTACCAATCGCCGCCGACAGCGCCAACGGGAACTGACATTCCGGAGATCGAAAAGCCGGGAACCAACGGCGAGCATTTCGGCAACAACGATTGCTGGATGACGCGGGCTTCTTGCGCGTCGCGGTCCATTCGTTCGCGTTGATGCTGAGCCTGCGCGAAGCGCCGAGCATTGTTTACGGCGATCGCAATGTCATTGCACAGAGCTTGCAGCAGGCGCAGTTGCTCCGGCGGAAAAGCATCCAATTGATGATGCGAACTGGTGAAAACGCCAACCAGTTGGCCGTTCACATGCAGTGGGATCGCAACTTCGGAGAGCGTCGATTCTTCGCAGCCGATGTAATAGGGATCTTTGCGGACGTCGGGAGCATAGCGCATCTGTCCCGTGGCCGCGACATATCCCACCATTCCTTCTTTGCCGATCTTCAAACTGTGACCGGGACCATGCACGGCGCAGCCGCCGCAACCGCAAGCGCTCGCGAGGAACAATTCCCCGCGCTCTTCGTTGTGCAGGTAAATATCGGCGTCGACACACCCAAAGGAGCGAGCGACGTCGTTTACGACCTTATCGATAAGTTCATCGAGATCCAAAATCGAGGAAATGCGCTGCGCCGCCTTCTGCAGCTTGAGGAGTTCTTCGACCTGATCGATCTGCAGCGGCCTGGGACTAAGAGCAGGGGAAGTTATCCAATTTGGACTGGTCGCCATGGGCGCCCTCCTGGAAATCGAAACCTTACTCACCACAGATGAGTGGTTTACCGGTTAGGATTCGTTTTCTTGTTTGCTTTCGGTTCGCCCCGCTTGGCTGCGAAGTCGCTTGATCTCAGCCGTGCGTTCGCGAATGCGCTTTTCGACCCCTTCATTTGTCGGATGGTAATAAGTGCGGTCGCGGAGATTGTCGGGCAGGCATTGCATATCCGCGACTTTATCTTCCAAATTGTGGGCGTATTGGTAATCGCGACCGTAGCCCAGATTCTTCATCAATCCCGTTGGTGCATTGCGAAGATGTAAAGGCACAGGCTCGGCAGCGGTTTGTTCCACGTCTTGCTGGACGCCGGAATAAGCGGTGTAGAGCGCGTTGGATTTGGGAGCGAGCGCAAGATAGACGACGGCCTGGGCCAGTGCAAGATTACCTTCAGGCATGCCGATAAAATCCACGGCGTCGCGGGCGGCCATACAGAGAGAAAGAGCATTGGGATCAGCCAGACCGATGTCTTCGACCGCCATGCGAACCACGCGACGCGCAATGTAAAGCGGGTCTTCGCCGGCTTCGAGCATGCGGCCCAGCCAGTAGAGCGCGGCGTCGGCGTCGCTATTGCGGACGGATTTGTGCAAAGCGGAAATGAGGTTGTAGTGTTCTTCGCCCGCCTTGTCGTAGAGGAGTACACGCTTTTGCAAAGCATCCTGCACGATCTCGTCGGTGATTTCGCCGCCGGTTTCTTTTCCAGCACGCGCCAACGTCGAAGCGACTTCGAGAACGTTATAGGCGCTGCGGGCGTCGCCACTGGAATAAGCGGCAATCTTCGATAACACCTCGTCAGTTGCACGGAGCTTTTGCAGGCCGAGGCCGCGTTCTTCGTCTTGCAGTGCGCGCCGAAGCAAGGTGACGACCTGCTCCTCGGTCAATGGCTTAAGCACATAGACGCGGCTGCGCGAAAGCAGCGCCGAAATGATCTCGAAGGATGGATTCTCCGTGGTCGCGCCGATCAACCGGATGTTGCCTTTCTCGACGTGCGGCAAAAAGGCGTCCTGCTGAGCTTTGTTGAAGCGGTGAATTTCGTCGATGAAAACGATGGTGCGCGTGCCGTATTGCTTGGCGCGCTCGGCATCCGCCATCACCTGCTTGATTTCCTTAATTCCGGAAAGCACGGCGGAAAACTCGATGAAATCCGCCTTGGTCATGCGGGCAATGATCTTGGCCAGCGTGGTTTTGCCAGTGCCGGGAGGTCCCCAGAAAATCAGCGAGCCGGTGTCATCGCGTTCGATCTGTGTACGCAGCGGTTTGCCGGGACCAATTAAGTGCTCCTGTCCGACGAACTCTTCGAGCGTCCGCGGCCGCATGCGATCGGCAAGGGGACGGGAGCGATCAACGCCTTCGTCACGGTTCGGTATGGGTTGAAATAGGTTCACAGCTTATTTCGCCACCGAGGCACGAAAAGACCTGAGGACATCATCCGTTTATGTTTTCTATCACTCTGTGTCTCCGTGGTGGACAAGCCTCTGTCTAGCTATTTCATACAACACAATGCTCGCAGCCACGCCCGCGTTCAGTGACTCGACCTTCGGCGAATGCGGAATTGCCACGATCTCCTCCATCTGCTTAAGCAAGTCACGCGAGAGGCCTGCACCCTCGCTGCCAATGAAGATTGCCAGTGGGCCGGTCAGCGATACCTCATCCAGGGGCTTCCCTTTGTGCGAAGAAGTGGCGATGAGGTGCAGGCCACATTCTCGCAACCGGCCGAGGATTATGGGCAGTTCCACCTTAACAACCGGCAGCCGAAAAACCGATCCTGCGGAAGCGCGCACCGCTTTCCAGTTGAAGGGACTGACCGTGCCTTCTCCTAGAAGCACTGCGGCGGCGTCAAATGCCTCTGCCGAGCGGAGGATTGTGCCCAAGTTCCCCGGGTCCTGAACGCCGGAGATGGCCAGCAAAGGGCCGGTCCCAGTTCTGGCCAGGACGCCTTCCAGCGTAAACCGGCGGCAATGCACCAGCGCCGCAACTCCCTGAGGTGTGTCCGTGGGCACAGCGTTGGCGAAAAGACTGTCGGGAAGCAGGAGCGTCTCAACATGAGCGCCGAACTGGGGCAGAAAGCGTTCGGAACGAGGTTCGGCCGACTCGCTGAAAAACACCGCTTGGAACTTGAGTCCGCTGCGAATGGCCTCCTCTAGAATATGCCATCCTTCGATTGCGCAAAGCCCGTCCGCATCTGGCTCGGCGTGCGCGAATGCCTTGCGCAATTCCTTCAGCAGCGAGTTGTGGCGGCCCTCGATCCGGCGCAAGCGAGCGGGGTTCGTGGTCTGTCGACTAATCTGGGGAGTCCTCAGGTTGCCCTCTCTTGGAAAATCATACGCTTAACCTCACCTTGCACTGTGGACTCGTGGTATGTTAGCTTTCGCCTTTCTGTTCATATCTTTTGGGACGAGTTAGTGTGCGCGCAGAAATCATCAAGATCAATAAAGATAATCCGGAAGCATCGCTGATCCGTTATGTCGCCGACCAGGTTCGGGCTGGCGAAGTGCTGGGAATGCCAACCGATACGTTTTACGGCCTCGCCGCAGATCCCTTCAATCTGCGAGCGGTCGACCGCGTGTATGAGATCAAGTCGCGGTCGCGGCACAAGCCCTTGTCACTTTTGATCGCCGACATCGATCAAGCGGAGGAGCTCGCCAGGCCGCTGCCCGAGGAGTTTTATCGACTGGCGCGAAAATATTGGCCTGGGCCTCTGACGATCATCGTCAAAGCGGCGTCGCGGCTGCCTTTGAAGGTAACGGCGAACACGGGAAACGTCGCCCTACGCGTGCCGAATGCCAAAATTCCGCTTTCGGTCGTGCAAGCGGCGAGCATACCCATTACCGCGACCTCGGCCAACTTGAGCGGCGAATCGGAATGTACCACGGCCATCGCGGTGCGCGACCAACTGGAAGGGCGGATTGCCATCATTGTGGATGGTGGCACCTCGCCGCGCGAAGTGGCTTCGACCATCATTGATCTCACGGACGAGGATGCGCGCTGGCGCATCATGCGAGAAGGCGCCATCCCGGCTCAGGAGATCTCCGAGTTCTTCGCACAGGGATGAGCGAAGCAGCAACGACGGCGTCGAACGGATATTGGATACGTTGGTTGACCGCCATCGCGGTTGCCGCGTTCTTGGGTTATCTCGGTTCCGTTTGCGCAAATATCGTCCGCACCTCTTACGAACAGCAGGTTCATCGCGCCGACGCCATCGTCGTTTTTGGGGCTGCCGAGTATGTGGGTCACCCTTCGCCGGTTTACCGCGCCCGACTCGATCACGCTTTCGAATTATTTCAACTTGGCGTGGCACCCGTGATTATCACAACCGGCGGCGCGGCCGCCGATCCCAGCTACAGCGAGGGCGGGGTAGGGCATGATTACCTTCTGCACCGTGGAGTTCCCGAATCATCCTTGATCGCGGAAACGCAAGCTTCCGACACGGCGGAGTCAGCCCAGCGCGTGGCAGTGATTTTACGGGCCAATCATCTGCGTAATTGCGTCGCCGTCAGCGACGCCTACCATGTCTTTCGAATTCGCAAAATGCTCGAGCATGAGGGGGTAACCGTTTATGTTTCCCCGCGGCCGGACTCGCGTCCGCATTCGGCATGGCTGCGCGGGATAGCTGTGCTGCGAGAAGCGGCGAGTTATGTGCTTTGGAAAATCAATGCCAAGGGGTGAGGCTTCACCATCCCATCCGCTTTCTTAGCTCTGTAATGTGGGCGGCGTGGTGGCGCCCGTGCCAGGCATAGAGGGCCAGGCTCTTTTCCAGCGATACAGTGCCGAGTTCAGGATGGCGAAAGGTTCGCTTCCACTCGTCTGGTTTCAAACTTCGCAATAGCCGCACCCAGCGGTCGTGCAGCGAATCCACGAGTGTCAGCGACGTTTCCAGCGGCGTGGCCAAAACGTCGCCCGTATCCGCCCAGCGATCTTCCATATAAGGCTTGATTGTTGGATCGTCTTCGGTCATTGCGAGTTTGAATCGAATGTAAGCATTCATGTGGCTTTCGGGCACATGATGAATCACCTGGCGAACGGTCCAACCGCCATCGCGATAGGGAGTTTCAATTTGCTGAGGAGTGAGTCCATCGATTGCGGCACGAAGCGCGCCTGGTGTTTTCTCGATCTCGCCGATGAATTGTGCGCGTTGCGCCTCGTCGGTCGAGCCGGAAAATTGGAACTTGCCAATGGGATAACGCGGATCGATCATTCTGCTCTCCAGCGCAAAAGAGTTCGCCGGCGAAAATCCCTCCGGCTTTAGCAGATTTGAGCTGGCATGAGATCAGAACGGTGCAGAATATCTCAGTGCACCAGGGCAAAGATGCGAACCGGGCTACCCGAGCCACCTTCCAGCTTCATCGGGGCAACCACAAGAATCGCCCCTGCGACCGGTGCCTTCTCGACGTTAGCGACATTTTCAAGATGGTAAAGGCTGTGAGATAGCGTGTAGTGATGGACGGGAAAATCCTTCGAGGGGCCGTAATCGATGCTGAGGGTATCAATGCCAAGGCCGATCGCCGTGCGGCCTTCCACCAAAAATCTTGCCGCGTCGAGCGAATAGCCGGGGAAGTGCATCACGCCTTTATCGTCCGCGTTTCGATAATCCTTAACTGAATTCCAGCGTGCATCCCAGCCGGTGTCGGCGATCACAACGGCGTCTGGTGGAATTTGTCCGTGAACCTGCTCCCAGCGGGCAATATCGTCGACCGAAACTTGATAGGCGGGATTAGATTTTGCACCTGCCCTCGCGTCCAGCACAACCAGTGGGGCAAGAAAACGCTCCGGCGGAATCTGGTCAACAGTCCACAATCCATGAGCAAAATGAGCCGGCGCGTCGAGGTGAGTTCCGAAATGCTCGGGCAACGAAATCTCCCGGGCGAAATAGCCGTCTTTATCAATCGTGGCTACGGTAGTCGCGTGAAACGCTGGTTTATCGGAAAGCTCGTACGTCGGAACTTGAGCGTTAATGGCGTGCGTGAGATCAACCACTTCCCGGAAAGGGGGATTCAGCGCTCGATCTTGACGGTGCTGCCCAAATAGCAACAAGGTCAGCACCAAGGCACACCCAATGATGAAAGTACGAGCCTTCATGGATCTCCTATTCAGATGCAGCTTCAAGATACTCAGGTGCTCTCATTTTGGGGGAGGCGATAAGGCGAGACAAGGAACGTCAGTAACTTAAAGTCGCCCGAGCAAAATTGCCACGGCAGCTGCGATCAACGTGCTCAGGAAATTCACCCAATTGTTGTTCAACAGCTTCTCTTTCTCTAACGTCGCTCCGAGAAAACTGTCGCTCATCATTCCCAACCCCGCCGCCAAAACCGAACTGCCGAGCCATCTTTTAGGAAGCAAGGCAGTCAATGTCGCAAAGAGGCTAACCAAAATCGCCGTAA
>Ga0335073_10007105_pt1 | contig 15694 bp, 14 predicted proteins | sample Lox_Sample_22_FD_207093 | JGI IMG/M metagenome (GOLD analysis project Ga0335073, IMG submission 207093) | Soil microbial communities from Loxahatchee National Wildlife Refuge, Florida, United States - Lox_Sample_2.2 | ecosystem: Environmental > Terrestrial > Soil > Wetlands | place: USA... | reverse complement strand
CTGGAATCCCATCTTTTTCGTGTAAAACTCGAGCGCCCGATCCTGGTCGCGCACCGGAATCGAGGCAAATTTAATCGCTTTGATCATGTCGGCAGAATACGCGAACTACCTCGCGCCAGGCAATGTCTTCCTAATCGCTATGTGGATTAAAGATACAGCCCCGCCAGTTATGGCGGGGGTCGCTTACTTGGGTCCACGCCGCCGCGCCCGGATGGTTATCGCCAGATCCCCCGGATGCGTATTGGTAAACCGCAGCGTCACCCGGCCCTGCGGGTCCAGCGTAACCACCGCCGGAGTATTCACGCTTGACAGCATCCATCCCTCCGGCAGCGAAACGAAATTCAGCGGACGCCCCAGCGTGCGCGTCCACACCAGCTCGTTGCCGTCCATTTTGTATCCCACCGGATCGACGTACGTTTCTTCCACGCGCACCCGCACCGATTGCCCCTCGGCCACCGCCTTCGGCAAATCGCCCTGCACCACCACCATATCGTCCGGATATTTTTCGCGATAATAGCCCAGTTCGTTCACCTGTTTTCCCGTCACCAGGTGCGTAGGCAGCGGCTCACCCGTGTCGAGCAGCGTGATTTTCGAATCCGGCGAAACCTCGCTGCCTTTGCGCACGAAGCTGTGCACCGACGCCTGGCCCACGCGGTCCACCGTAAAATCGTGCGAGATACGAAAAGAATTCGTCGCCGGATCGAGCAGCCAGTAGCGGATCTCCCGGTCCTGCTCGGCCCGATGAAACTGCGCCAGCGCGAGCGCCGGAATCAAGCACAGGATCGCGCGATTCATGGCATCCTCCGTCCGATGATCTTCACCGGCAGCTGGTCGTCGCGATCATTCAAAAAACTCACCCGAACGCGCCCGTCCGCGTCGGTCGAAACAATCGCCGGCGACGCGCAGCCGGTCAGTTCATAACCGCGCGGCAGGATCACCACGTTGCGTTTGATACCCAGCGGACGATCAAACACCAGCGTATTGTCTTTTTCGAAATACGACGGCGGATCGGTGTAGGTTTTGATAATGCGGATGCGCACTTCGCCGTTTTTCGGCACCGGGTGCAGAAAGGTCACGCGAATATATCGCTGATCGTCATCGATCTTGCCGCGCACCAGTCCCGACGCTCGCGCCACGCTGGCGTCCACCTCGGAGAATTCCAGGGGCTTTCCGGTGTACCGGTCGGTCACCGATTCCTTGCTCGAAACCGATCCTTTGCGGATCGGATTGAAGAAATAGCGGGCCCCCGCGCGGTCGCTCGAAACGTCATAAATAATGTCGAACGAATGCGTGGACGGCGGCTGAAGATCGTAGATGGTATACGCCTGTTCGCCGCGCGCCAGGCCCGTTAAAACCAGCAGGCTCACAGAAAAAAAGATCCTTGGCATTGGTTATCCAGCATATCATCGCGGTATCCTGACCATATGAAATGCATTCTCCCGCTGCTCGCCGCCGGACTCGCGTTCGGACAGGCCCCGCAGTCCGCTCCGTCCAACGCTGCCGATCCCGTGGTCATGACGGTCGGCGATCAAAAGATCACCAAGTCGCAGTTTGAGCAACTGCTGTCCACGCTCAGCGATCAGCAGCGCGCGCAGTTACAAACCCCCGCGGCCAAGAAAAAGCTGGCGGAGAACTATGCCGAATTGACCATGCTGGTCCAGGAAGCGCGCGCGCGGAGGCTCGATCAGAGCGAGGTGGTGAAAACCCGCATCGCCATTCAGACCGACCAGGTGCTGGCGCAAAGCGTGATGGAGGAGCTGGCCAAACCGACCGACGGCGACGAGCTGGCCTACTACAATTCGCACAAGAGCGAATTTGACGAGGTCAAGGCGCGCCATATTCTGATCCGCTTCAAGGGATCGTCGGTGCCGCTCAAGAAAGACGAAAAGGACCTGACCGAGGAAGAAGCGCTGGCCAAGGCGCAGGAGATTCGGACCAAGATTCTGGGCGGAGCGGATTTCGCCGAAATGGCCAAGGAAAATTCCGACGATGCCGGCAACGCCACTCACGGCGGCGAGCTGGGCGCGTTCACCCGCGGCCGCATGGTTCCCGAGTTTGAGAAAGCGGCCTTCGATGCCGAAGTCGGCAAGATCACCGAACCGGTGAAAACCAAGTTCGGCTATCATTTGATTCTGGTCGACTCGCACGAAGCCAAGCCGTTCGGCGAAGTACGGACCCAGATCGAGCAGCGGCTGCGCCAGCAACTATCGCAGAAAGCCTTGGCCGACCTCAAGAGCAAATCGGCGGTGACCTTCAACGACGCCTATTTCGGCACAACTCCGCCGAAGCCGACCCTGCTGCCGCCCGCCCCGCCGCCCAAGGAGAACAAGTAGACTAACCCGTCAATCGTTTCGAAAGCCCCGGCAGTGCCGGGGTTGACTGGCTGGGGCTATAACGGGTACCACAGCCCCGCCAGTCATGGCGGGGGTTCTCCATGCTTCAGGATCAACGCAGATTTCAGGCGCTACCTGCTTTTGCGAATGCGCTCCGGCCTGTAGTATCCTGAAATTTCTGATCTTCGGTCGCCGCAGCGCGACCAGTCGAAGAAATCCAAATCTCGAAGGGTTTTGAGTTATGTACGCAGTGATCGAAACGGGCGGAAAACAGTATCGCGTCGCGCCGGGCGAATCGGTGGAAGTGGAAACGCTGGCGGGCGAGGTCGGCAGCGAAATCGAGCTCGGCCGCGTGCTCGCCGTGGTCGACGGCGATTCGGTGCGCGTCGGCGCGGATGCCGGAGGCGTTCGCGTGAAGGGCACCATCGTCGCGCACGGCCGCGGCGAAAAGACGCTGGTGTTCAAATTCAAGCGCAAAAAACAGTACAAGCGGACCATCGGTCATCGCCAGAATTTCACGCGCGTCACGGTCAGCGATATCGTCGCCTAGGAGTCATCGACAATGGCACATAAAAAGGGATTAGGCAGCTCCAAAAACGGCCGCGATTCCAATTCGCAGCGGCTCGGCGTGAAGGCCTTCGGCGGCCAGCTCGTCCCCGGCGGATCGATCATCGTGCGCCAGCGCGGCACGCGCATCAAGCCCGGCGACAACGTCGGCCTCGGCAAGGACGATACGCTGTTTGCCAAGGTGAGCGGCGTCATCGAATTTCGCGATCGCGGACGCTTCGGAAAATTCGTCAGCATCAAGCCCGCCGAGTAAGCGCTGCCTCCACCGCTGTAGCGACGCGAACCGCGGCCACAGGGAGCGGCCAACCGTCGGTTGTCCGGTCGGCCTGCCCTACCCATGTTCATAGACGAAGTCCGAATTTACGTGAAAGCCGGCAACGGCGGCAACGGCTGTCTTGCCTTCCGCCGTGAAAAATACGTCCCCCGCGGCGGACCGAGCGGCGGCGACGGCGGGCGCGGCGGCGATGTCGCACTGGTCGCCAGCGAGCATTACAACACTCTTCTTCATTTCCGTTTTAATCCCGAACACAAAGCCCAGCGCGGCCGTCACGGCGAAGGCAGCAACCGAACCGGGCGCGACGGGGAATCGATCGACGTGCCCACTCCCGTCGGAACCGTCGTCTACGATGCCGACACCGGCGAATTGCTGCACGATTTTACCACCGCCGGCGATCGTTTCATCGTCGCCCACGGCGGTCGCGGCGGACGCGGCAACGCCCGTTTCGCGACCGCCACTCATCAGGCGCCGACCGAGCATGAAGAGGGTAAGCCCGGCGAAGAACGCCGCCTGCGCCTCGAGCTAAAACTTCTCGCCGACGTCGGCCTGGTCGGGTTTCCCAACGCCGGAAAATCCACGCTGATTTCGCGCATCTCCGCCGCGCGGCCGAAGATCGCCGATTATCCCTTCACCACGCTGGAGCCGAACCTCGGCGTGGTCCGCACCGATGACGATCGCAGCTATGTGGTCGCCGATATTCCCGGGCTGATCGAAGGCGCGCATCTCGGCCACGGGCTCGGCACGCAGTTTCTGAAGCACATCGAGCGCACGCGTCTGCTGGCCCACCTGATCGACGTTTCCGAAGCCAGCGGCCGCGATCCGTTGGAGGATTTCGACGTCGTCATGCGCGAGCTCGCCAGTTTCTCCGCGGCGCTGGTCGAAAAACCGATGATCGTGGTCGCCACGAAACTCGATATCGCGCAGGATCCCGCGCGCATCGCTTCGCTTGAACGCCTGGCGCAGGAGCGCCATCTGCCCTTTTATAAAATTTCGAGCGTTACCGGTGAAGGCATCGAGGCGTTGCGGCGGGCGATGGGGGAACAGGTGTTGCTGAAGGAGTCAGACGCCGGCAGTCCGGAGTCCGGGTAACGCCTTTCTTCTGACGCCGCGCCCGTCAGGGACGCAGCTCAGCGTTCTTCATCCCTGCACGATCGCCGTCGCGGCCGCGCGGCCCATCCGGATGCAATCGGGAATGCCGATGCCGGTATAGCCGTTCCCGGCAAGATGCAATCCCGGGATTTTGGCGGCCCGCTCCCGGATCTCTTTCTCTCGCGTCTGATGACCGACGGTGTACTGCGCCATCGACCGCGGCCAGCGCGAAATCGAATGATGAATCGGCGCGGCCGTCAGTCCCAGAATGCGTTTCAGCTCATCCCGCGCGATTTTCAACAGCGTTTCGTCCGGTTCCGAAAGAATCGCTTCATCCCCCGAGCCGCCGAAGAAGCACCGCAAAATGATTCGATTCTCCGGCGCGCGGAACGGAAATTTTGTGCCGACGAAAGTGCACGCAGCCATCCGCTGCCGCTCGCGTTGGGGGACCAGGAACCCGAATCCGGCGCGTTGGCCGTCGAACTCGGAATCGCGATAAATCAGCGAGAGCGTGAGCGAGGAGCTGTACGGAATCTCGTTCAAGCGCCGCGCCAGTTCGCCATCCATCCCTTCAATGACCTTCGCGGTCGACCACGCCGGGCACGCCAGAATCACGCGATCGGCGTCGATCCAATCCCCGCCCGCGCGCACCCGGAAACCTTTTTCGATCGTCTCCACCTCTTCGTGGCGGACGGTCAATCCTTTCGACAACGCGTCCACCACCGTGCTCATGCCATTCTTCAAACTGCGGAACAGCGACCCTCCCGACGGCGGCCGCTTTGCGCTCATAACGGCGCGGCCCAGGCTGCCGAATTTCGCCTCCATTTCAAGAAATCGCGGCAGCACGCTGGCGATGCTCAACTCGGCCGGATCGCCGCCGTAGACGCCGGAGAGCAGCGGCTCGGCCAGATAATCGAGCGTCTCCTGCCCAAAATGATCGACCACAAACTCGGCCACGCTGCGGTCCCTCGAAATGCCCGGCCGGCGCAGCAATTCGAAACCCATGCGAAATTTCGTCGCCCAGCTCAGCAGCGGCGATTTCACCATCGGCATGATTTTCGACGGCACGATCATCATCACGCCTTCGGGCAGCGCGATCAACCGGCCTTTTTTCAAAATGTAGGTGGTGCGCTGATGATCGTTCGATCCGATCACTTCCTCGCCGAGCCCCAATTCTTTGATCAGCGCCAGCGCTTCCGGCTTGGCCGAAATAAAACTGTCGGGCCCGTTATCGATGGTGCAGTTTTCGACGCGGCAGGTCTCGATGACGCCGCCCAATCGCAGACGTTTTTCATAAATGGTGGTTTCAATGCCGGCCCGCGTCAGATCGTAGGCTGCCGAAAGGCCGGCAATACCGCCTCCGACAATGACAACCCGTTTAGGCTCCATTTTTCACATTCCGGCCTTGACGTAGAGGGCGCGTGACAAATAGGAAAGTGGTGTTATCTTCAGCTCGACCACGGATGAAGTAGTCATCTCACTCAACCCCAGCGTAGAGAGTCCAACCCGTGCGCGTGGTCTTGTGGGGCAGGCCCCCGGCCTGCGCGGGGCTCTCAGCCCCGCCGTTAAAGCGTCTGAGCGGCCGCCGCAGGCCTACCCCACAAAAAAATCCTAGTGACGGGATGACGCTACGGTTTAAATTCGCGGACAAAATCGACACACGCCTTCACGTTCTCCACCGGCGTTTCCGGCAGGATTCCGTGGCCCAGATTAAAAATGTGCCCGGGCCGCGAGCCGGTGCGCTTCAGCAATTCGTGAACCCGCATCCGCAACTCCGGCAATGACGAGAAGAGCACGGCGGGGTCCAAATTTCCCTGCACCGCGCTGCGATAGCTGATGTCCATCCACGCCTGATCGATGTTGACCCGCCAATCCACGCCCATCACGTCGCCGCCGGCCGCGTGCAGTTCGCGGAAAAACCCCGCCGCGCCGGTTCCGAAGTGGATCACCGGCACGCCCGCTGCGCGTACTCGCTCAATCAGCGCCCGGCTATAAGGCGCAACGAAGCGCACATAATCGTCCGGACCAAGCGCGCCCACCCAGCTATCGAACACCTGAATAATCCGCGCGCCCGCCGACACCTGCAACACGCCGAAGGAGCCCAGCACGTCTACCAGCTTGCCCATCAGCCGCCGCCACAGCGTCTCATCGCGATACATCATCTGCTTGGTGCGAATGAAATTGCGCGACGGCCCGCCTTCGATCATATAGCTGGCCATGGTGAACGGCGCGCCGACAAATCCGATCACCGGCACGCGCCCGGCCAGCGCCTTCACCACCAGCTGAATCGCCTCGCCGACGTAGCCCAGATCGTCGGTGTTCGAGATCGACAGGCTGTCGATATCGCTCGAATTGCGCACCGGATTCCCGATCACCGGACCTTCCCCGGTGACGAATTTCAGCTTCAATCCCATGGGCTCGACCGGAAGCAGCAGATCGGCGAAAATAATCGCCGCGTCCACGTCCAGAATTTCCACCGGTTGCAGCGTGACCTGCGCCGCCAGATCCGGGCGCTTGCAGATTTCGAGAATCGTGTGTTTGGCGCGAATCTCCCGGTACTGCTTCATATAGCGCCCGGCCTGCCGCATGAACCAGACCGGGCGAACATCGGTCGGCCGGCGTCGGCAGGCGTCGAGAAAGCGGCTGTTCATTGTCGCCACGCGCATCAAGTTACTCCCGAGTGTTAAAAGTCTTCCCGTGGAAGACGCGAGAATCGGGGCAGACGGTGCTCAAAACGGCCAAGGCCAGTTGCGCCCCAAGAACAAACTTAGCACATCACGTTTCACGAAATTGATTTTTTTTCATCGCGTTGCTCATCGCGCCGTTCCTCTCTCGGTCGACCCCGCCGGATTCGCTTCAGAATCTCCGGAACTTTGCCCCCGAGCGACGCCGGAAGCGCCGCCTCAAAGTGCAGATCGGGCGTGCGGAATAGCTGTAATCGTTCCGCTAACTGATGACGCAGGAATTGTTTGGCGTGATTGATCGCATCGAGCGTGGCGCTCTGCTCCTCGGCCGTCCCGTGCAGCAGAAGGGAGACGTGCGCATGGCGAAAATCCGGCGAAAGGTGCACCTCGCTCACCGTCGCCGATCCGACGCGCGGATCCGACATTTCATAGCCAATCAGTTCTTCGAGTTCTTCGCGAATGCTTTCCGAGACGCGCTCGGCGCGGTGCGGGTCCAAGTTTCAGCATAACGCAATGAACCTCGCCTGAACATCGCCTGGCGCCGTGTCGTATAAAGGGTTTTATGAGACTCACCGCCATTCCTCTTGTCTTTTTCCTGGCCGCGGCGGCTCAGGCCCAATCCCCGGCCAGGCTCGAGTTTGAAGTGGCCTCCGTGAAACCCTCGAAAGGAGCGGTCGATCAAGTCACGGTCGGCGTTCACGTGGACGGAGCGCAGGTCCACATCGCCGATCTTTCCCTGCGCGATTATGTTCGCATCGCTTATCGCGTGAAGCTTTATCAGGTGACCGGTCCGGACGCGCTTTCCGGGCGTTTTAACATCGACGCCAAGCTGCCCGAAGGCGCCTCGCGCGAACAGGTGCCCGCCATGCTGCAATCGCTGCTGGCCAGCCGCTTCGAAATGAAAGTTCACCGCGAAACCAAGGATTTTCCCGTCTACGCGCTGACCGCGTCGCCGAGCGGCGTCAACCTGAAGGAATCCGCGCCGGATCCCGACGCCGCGCCCGGCGCCACCAACGTATCGGCCGCCGGAAGCAGCGGCGGTGTGTCGCTCAATTTCGGCCACGGCTCGACTTTCAGTTTCGCCGCCGGCAAACTGACGGCGACAAAAGTCACCATGGCGAATTTCGCCGATACTCTTTCGCGATTCGTGGATCGTCCGGTGGTGGACCGCACCAGTCTGACCGGCTCCTACGACCTTTCGCTCGAAGTAACCCCGGAGGATTACCGCACCATGCTGATTCAATCCGCGGTGAGCGCCGGCGTGCAATTGCCGCCGCCAGCGCTGCGCCTGCTCGACGGTGCGAGCGACGATTCACTCTACGGCGGCTTACGCAAACTGGGATTACTGCTGAGCCCCGGCAAAGCTCCGCTGGAGGTTCTGGTGGTCGATCATATTTTGAAATCGCCCGTGGAAAATTAGCATTCAGGGTGGGGCAGGCTCCCAGCCTGCGGCGGCCTCTCAGGCCGCCTCTTCCATGCATGTGAATCGCCGCGAGTTCCTGGGCGCCCCTGGCCCGCTTTTTCGGTCGACCCGCTTGTTTGGTCCAGAAGAGGCGCGCGATGCGCACGCCGCAGGCCGGGGGCCTGCCCCACTCACTTCCTCTTCTTCGGACCCATCGCCATCTGGATTACCGATTCCCGGTCGCCGCGCGTCCACGCCGCCTGCACCTCCGCGTCCGGCATCCCGGCGATCTTGCCGAGCATCAGGTACGCCGGCAGCGCGTGCGCCAGCGTTTTCCACCGCGCCATCTCCACCAGCGCCTCGAGGCCGCGATCGCGAATCTCCTGAAGCGTATCCGGATCCGCCTTCGCCGCCAGAATGCTCAGCACGTCCAGCGCCTCCGTGCGATCCTGCCACGACAGCGAATTGAGCATCTCGATCAGCCATGTCGGCTCAATTTTCACGCCCGCTTCCGGATGCAGTTGCGCATAAACCGCCAGCGCCTTCAGCGCGTGCACCGCGTTCAGCCGCACGCCCGGATCGTCGTCCTTCAGCGCGTATTGCAAATCGTTGATGATATCGAGCTTTTGCCGCGCATACGCGAGCACATACACCGCAATCGCGCGCTGTTCTTCATCGCTCGAATCGTGCAGCGTGTGGCGCAGATCGCCGATGTAGCGCGTGACGATCGCCGGAAATTCCTGCTGCACCTCGCGCTCTTCCGGATTCTGCGAAAGCGCGTGACCCTGCGTCAAGTCTTCCTTGTTTTGCCCATAGCGCGAAGCCAGCTCCGACGCCGCCAGGAACCGTTTGTAGGCGTTGGTCACCTCCACGGGAAGATCGGCGTCGGTGTCCGGTGGGTCGCGAGTCTCAAAGTGGTGTGCCCCGCGTTCCTCGATGCCGACGTACAGAATCATCTTGCCGTCGTCGCAGCACACCGCTTCGAGGTGCGATTCAACCACCCCCGGAATCTGATCCAGGCGTCCTTCGGTGTCGCCTTTGGAGCGCGGCAGCGGATCGCCTTCGCGCACCCCCAGCTCGGCGCGAACCTGCGCCTCGGTAACGTGCTGCAATCCGTAAAAATCGATCACGCCGACGCGCGGCTGCGCGGACAATCCGCACGCGCCTAATAGAAACAAGACGCCCGCCGACGTGCGGGCACACGAAACCGGTGATACTTGCACTTATCCAGTTTGACGCGCCGGGCCCCGATTCGGCTACGCCTGCTTTTCCGCCAGCGGACCGATCAACGGCAGCACCCATTTCTCGTTGTTGTAGGCTTTGTACATCAACGCGGCCCACATCACGAAGAACACCAGCAGCAGCAGCAGGTGCAGCGCGCTGAACAGGAAGAACAGGCCGACAAAAGCCATGGCCGTGCTGAAGATGCTGATGACGATCCACAGCGCGATCCAGGCGACCCCGAAAAAGATCGACTGAAACGCGTGAAAACGGATGGTCTTATTGGTGTTATACGGCGGAATCACCAGGAACAAGATCCCCGTCAGCCAGGTGAGCAGGTAGCACAACGCCGCCGCGACGTTTTCCGTCATCCCGGCCGATTGCACCGGAGTCGCCGCCGCCGGCGGCACGTTGACTCCGCCCGCCTCGGCCGCCACCACCGCTCCGCATTTGCCGCAGAATCGTCCCTCGACTTGCGATCCACAGTTTGCGCAGAATGCCATTTCCTTTTCCCTCCGTATCCGAACACTGTACTCCTAAATTGAGAAACGCACAATCGGGGGCCGAACTGGCGCACCTGGCTTACGCCGCTCCGCGAGATTGTGGCACCATAGCGAGATGATTCGCGTTCTTCTCGCGTGCATCCTGGCCGTGACCCTTCGCGCGGCCGATTATCACCTGACCTCCACGCCCGACCATATCGCCTGGGGATATTACTGGTCGGAGGCGAAACCGGTGCTGACCGTCAAATCCGGCGACACCGTAACGGTCGATTGCGTTTCGGTCGCCAATCCGCAGACGCTCGAACGCGCGGGCATGAAAGAAGAGCAGATCGAGCCGGATATTCTGCGCAATTACAAGGAAATTCCACGCGAAATGCGCGGTCCCGGCGGCCATCCGCTCACCGGGCCCATCGCCATCGAAGGCGCCGAGCCTGGAGACGTGCTCGAAGTGCGCATCAAACAGATTCACCTGCGCGCCGATTACGCCTTCAACAGCACCGCCGGATTCCTGTCCGATCTTTTTCCGCACCGCGTCACGCGCATCATTCCGCTCGACCGCAAAAAGATGATCGCCCATTTTGCGCCCGGCATCGACATTCCGCTGCATCCGTTTTTCGGCAGCATGGGCGTCGCGCCGCCGGCGTCGATGGGAAAAATCAGCAGCGCGCCTCCGGGCATTCACGCCGGCAATCTCGATAACAAGGAACTGGTCGCCGGAACCACGCTGTACATTCCGGTGCACGCTCCGGGCGCGTTGTTCGAGGTCGGCGACGGCCACGCCGGTATGGGCAATGGCGAAATCGACATCACCGCGATGGAAACCTCGGCCACCGGAGTTTTTCAGTTTGTGCTGCGCAAGGACATGCATCTCAAATGGCCGCGCGCGGAAACGCCGGCCTACTGGATCACCATGGGAATCGACCAGGATCTGACCCAGGCCGCGCGGATCTGCGGCATCGAGACGATCGATTTTCTGGTCGAGGAAAAACACCTGACCCGCGAAGAAGCCTATGCGCTGGCGAGCGTCGCCGTCGATTTCGACATTACCCAGTTGGTGGATGGCACCAAAGGCGTCCACGCCATGATCCCGAAGAGCATTTTCCACGATTCGCGGTGAGGCGCATTTTTCAAGCGTCTGGTTCGAGCCGCGGGTCGCGTTAACGTACTACCGGAAACGCGGCGCCAGCCGCGCCGCGGCGAACAGCAGCAGCAAACCGCCGCCGGCCAGCAACAACGACGACGGTTCCGGCGCCCCCGCCGCAAAGTCCGCGGCGATCTGGTTCGCGCTCAGCACCGTGTTGTAAAACGAGACGTCTTCGATATCCCCGTTGAAATAACGCCCGCCATCGAACCCATTGGCGAACTCGACACCGATGTTCGCGCCCAGGCTCGAGCTCAGAACCAGCGAATTCGTAAAAGTATTGGTGTCCTGGTTCGCCACTAAAACGCCGTCGATGTAAAGCTGTGGAGCGCCGCCGTCCACCGTATTGCTCCAGGTGACCGCGACCTCAGCCCATTCGCCGAAGGGCACATCCCCGGCTGAGAACTCCGTATAATTTGTGCCGGAACTGTTCAGCTCCAACAGCAGCTTGTCGTCATCCACGGATAACGAAAGGCCGGTGCCGTCCGTCGCCCGGTTGATGGCGAAAATCGAACCCAGATTCATCGCATTTGCGGCGGTGACATCGATCCAGGCTTCGATGCTGAACGCCGTGGTCACGTCCAGCGCGGAGTAAAACGGGATACCGATAAAGCTGTTCGTCCCGTCGAAGCCGGCGCCGCTCCCGTCGGGTCCGCCGGCGATGCCGAGCGTTACGTTGTTGTAAGTCCCGTTCACATTATCGGGAGGGCCGGCGAGATTGTTGGCCGTGGTTCCCGAGGTTTCATTCAGCGGAAAAAAGGCAATCGGATGCTGGGCGAGCACCGTCGGATCGTAAATCGAGCCGGCGCGGACGGCGCTCGCCGCCAGCAAACAAACCACAACGGAAAAGGCGTATTTCATCCGGTAAGCTCCTTCACGGCTGTTACGCGGGATTTTTGCGTCAAAACCCTCACGCGGTCCGCTGTTTTTTTTACAAATTTTTCGAGCAGAACCCGATCCCCTTCGGAGTTGCCGTCCAAGCAGCGCGATCCTCGCGGATTTTGCGTTTCAAAGGCCGAAACAAGCCGCCGCCGTCAGGGTCTTTTAATCGCCATATATGAACGGCCGCGGATCGGTTCCCGAAGTGGTCGATCCGGGTTTAACCGGATTCGTCGTCGGGCCCCGCGCCGTCCGTTTAACGTCTCCACGACCGCGGCGCCCAAAGTGGATTTCAGCGTCGCCAGTCAAAAAATCGTTTTTTTTAGGCTCCTAAAATCAGCTTTTTTCGTGTCAGGCGCCCGTCTGCGGCTGCGAAAGAAGTTCGCGATACAGTTTCTTCTGCTCCTCCGCGATAACGTTCCAGTCATACCAACGCTCCGCGGTCTGCCGCGCGCGGCGTTCCAGATCGAGCCGCTGTTGCGGAGCATCCAGCAGGCGCGCGATTTCGTTGGCGATTTCCTGCGGCGTCCGCGCCACCACCACATCTTCGGCGACCTCCAGGCCGTGCACGCCGGCCGGAGTCGCGACGATCGCTTTGCCCATCGCCATCGCTTCCATGATCTTGATATTGGTTCCCGCCGAGGCCACCAGCGGCGCGATCACCACCGCCGCCTGGCGATACGCGGCGCGAACGTCGGCCACGAATCCTTCGACTTCGACGCGCGGATGGCGCAAGTCCCAGAAGCGCTCGTGATTCAGCCCGGCGATCACGTGCAGCTTTACGTCTTTCAACAAAGGCCAGACTTCCTTCAGAAAAAATTCCACGGCGAGCACGTTTGGCCGATGCGCAAAAGATCCGATGAACAGCAAGCGCCGCGGCTCCGGCGGATCGGTGGAGGGTTGAAACCGCTCGAGGTCCACTCCGTTGGCGATGGTGACCGAATCCGGCGCCACCGCCCGGTCTTTTTCCGACATCACCACCACGCGATCCACTTCGCGCCAGGCGCGTTGTTCGAAATTCACCCAGCGCTCATATTGCCGCTCGGTTTCCCAATCGGCCTGCCGCGCGAGCATCTGCGCGTACAGATCGTAGGTGATATCGTGCTCCACCAGAATCGTTCGCGCCGGCGCGCAATCGTCTGCGTACTGCGCCATCTGCGTAAATTCGAGCTGCGCGATGCGTGGCCGCCATTTCGCTACGGCCTGTTTCAGGGCCGCGTGAAACGGACGGGAATCGAACTCCTCCACCGTGTCCGGCCGCGCCGTCGACGGCAGCGCGTGCGTCCCGGGCCGGCGCACGGTGATCACCTCGACGCAGATTTCGCGCAGTTCCTGCGGAACCGGCCGCGGCGATTCGACGAAAGAAATCAGCACTTGGTCGAAATCGGTGGCGCTGCGGCGCATCAGGTTGTAAATGCGCACCGCGGCGCCGTGCGCCAGCGGAAACGGCAAATACGGGCTGACCACCAACACCACCGGTTTCCCCGACGCGGCTTTGCCGGGAAATGCGGCGATGTCGCCGGTGACCAGATCGAAAAATTTTCGGTTATCGTGAACCACCACGGGCTGGCGCGCGGCGAACGCCAGCGCGTCGGCTTTTTTTTCCAGATTCAGGCGAACCACGTTTTCGCGCCACAGCGCCGCGTCGCCGGCGGTTCGCGCCAGATAGCGGATGAAATTAAATTCCAGCGCGCGGTCGAGCTGCGCCGGACTCAGATAGCGCGACGTGGTGGCGCGATGCAGATGCAGCACGCGCGCGTTGGCCGCGTAGACCGTCGGCCAGCCTTGCTGCCACGCGCGCACGCCGGCGTCGAGATCCTCGACGTAAGCGGGATCGTACGCTTCATCGAATCCGCCGAGCGCGGCGAGTTTGGCGGCGTCATACAAGGTGCATCCGCCGCTGCCATAGAGCACGTAGCTCAAGTCTTCGCCTTCGAGCGGCTCCTCGCAGCGAATCGGAAAATCGGTGATCCCTCGTGCGGCGGGCATCGCGGTCTTCCCGGTTTCCTCGCGGCGCCGGCCTTCCGGAAAAAAAATCTGCGCGGTCGACGCGAAAATGCCCGGAACGCGGGCGAACGCGTCGCCCAGCGCGCGCAGAAAGCCCGGCTCGGCGATCATATCGTTATTCAACAGGCAGACGTGCGAGAACCGCGCCCGGCGAATCCCGCGATTCACGCCGCGCGCGAAAGACAACGGCTCGGCGTTGTGCTCCACCACCACGGAGGGAAACTCCGCGCGCAGAAAATCGGCGGTGCCGTCATCGGAGCCGTTATCGACCACGATGATTTCATCGGCGTCATAGATCCGCGGCAGACAACGGTCCAGCAGCTTTAAGCCGTTGCGCGACGGGATCACCACGGAGATCCCCGGCGGTTTCGATTCGGTCACGCGCACCGCCAGCGGCGCCCGCCGGCGCACCAGCTTGCCGCGCAGCATCGCCAGCCGGTAGAAAATCGGCAGGCGGAATTTTCGCGGATCGCGGACGCGTTCGTATTGCTTATGAATCCAGCCGCCCGGGTTCACCTGCCAGCGCACGAAATTTTTCGCGCGCCACGCCAGGTGCCGCGCGATGGTGGCGGCGCTGCGCGGGCGCAGCATGAAATGCTCGCCATTTTCGGTGAAGGCCATGAAGTACAGCGGCGCGAGGGAGAATCCGATCAGGCGCAGCGGCCAGTGCGGCGTCCGCGGCTCCAGAATCACCGCGCCGATGCGCACTTTGCGGCCGGCGAGCGCGGAGCGAATCAGCGCGCGATTCTCCGTGGAACGGCGTTTGACGTGGTAGGGAATCCATTCGCAATCGGGCTGTTGAAATTCGGAGACCACCACCAGCGGCAGCTCCGGAAAGATTTTCCGCATGACGCGGAGCGCGCGCGCGACCGCGGCTTCCGAGCCGGACGCAAACAGAACTTTTACCGCGGGTTTCAAATCAGTTGGTCGAGCGTGAAATTCCAGGAGCCGGCTGAATGCTGCTCCCACAGCGCCAGCGCCTGCGCGGCAAACGCGGTCGAAACCGGATTCATGAACGGCAGCAGCGCGCCGCGTTTTTTTCCGAACCAGAAGCCGCCGCGCAGGCGCGGGTCGCCCTCGTGGCTCTGATAAGACGCGGTGCGTTGCGCTTCTTCACGCGCCGCGGCTTCATCGAGCGGCATGCCCTGCTGGTGATGCGCGATCAGGCGCACGCGAAGAAGCTGCGCGCACACGTCGCTGCGCTCGAACTCCGGCGAAATTTCGCGCAGCAGCGCGGCCACGCGATCGATGCCCTGCTGAAGCGCCGGGCGCGCCTCGCTGCGATCCGCGGCGCCGAGCAATCCTTCCAGAAAATAACAGTAGGCGTGCAGCCGGTCCATCAATTTTTCCCGATCCGGCTCGTCGAGAAAATTTTGGTGCGTGGCGAGCGCTTGCCCGAGCGCCGATTCGAACAAACGATTCGCGTCCGCGTCGCCGATCTCGCGCCAGGCGAGCGCCGCCTTCAATTGATAGCATCCCGGCGAGCGCGACCAGCGCGGCTCATACCCAAGGGGCTGTTTTTCGGGCAGCGAAATGATCGGGTGAAACGCGTTTTCGCCCAGAAAATCGAACGCGAGCGACAGCGCGGCGT
>Ga0335073_10007104_pt1 | contig 15694 bp, 17 predicted proteins | sample Lox_Sample_22_FD_207093 | JGI IMG/M metagenome (GOLD analysis project Ga0335073, IMG submission 207093) | Soil microbial communities from Loxahatchee National Wildlife Refuge, Florida, United States - Lox_Sample_2.2 | ecosystem: Environmental > Terrestrial > Soil > Wetlands | place: USA... | reverse complement strand
CGGCTCGCCCGTGATGACGGGCAACGACGGCGCGTTTCGTGCGCAGCGTAACGCACGTCGCGGGGCCATGAAAGGCGGCGCACGCGCTTGAGGGTCGCGCTCCGACAGTTCGGGGAGCCGCCAGCCGATCACCTGACCCGCCAGGTCAGCCGACGGCGTCAGCTGCGTGACGCCGCCCGCCGCGTACTCCTCCTCGACGCACAGCCTAACCGGACATATCGTGCTGCCGACAACCAGCAGACTTTTCCTTGCCAAATTCAGAATCCAATGCTACACATTATCCATTGGCCGAATTGTACCGGCCAACGGAGCTTTAATGCGAGGAGACAGGAGGACGGACACGCTTGAGACATTTCGCACACGAGCTGAGTCGCGAGCGGGAATCTTTTTATTTGAATCGCCGGTAACCCATTGAAAAGTCCCGATTCGGAGAATAAACGCTAGTAAACGCTAGCAAATTTGCTAACGTTTACTGGCGTTTACGCACGTTTACGAGCGCTTATTCGCCTTTGCTCGCATGCCTTGGTTGGATTCGCGCCAAAGCGGGACCGTTTGGGCGGGCGCCGCGGCGTCCGGGGTCGGCGCGGACGTCAGTCATCCAGAGGGAGCCGGAGCCTCATGCCGTCAAGACCGAAAGCTGTGCCCCACGTCCATATCTCGGAGCCGCATGTGCGCGTCACCGAGTGGCGGTTCGCGCCCGGCGCCGAGACAGGCTGGCACCGGCACGAGGCCGACTACGTCGTCGTGCCGCTCGCCGACGGCGACCTGCTCTTGGAGGAGCCCGGCGGCGGCTCGCGCACGGCGACGCTGAAAGTGCACGTTCCCTATGCGCGGCGCGAGGGCGTCGAGCACAATGTGATCAACGCCAATCCGTACGACTTCGCCTTCATCGAGGTCGAGCATCTGAAGCGGTGAGCTCGACGGCGCCGCCCTTTCGCAGGGAGATCTTCGCCAATGCGCGGCCTAGGTCCCCGTTCCCGCGAGCGCTCGCGTCCCCTCGTCCACCGCTTCCTCCGGCGCGACCCATCTGAAGCCGGTGAGCTGATGGCGCGCCCAGGTGAACTGCCGCTTGGCGTAGTGGCGGGTGTCGAGCTTTGAGCGTTTCGCGGCCTCCTCAAGCGTAAGCCGGCCTTCGAGATGGGCGACGAGATGCGGAACGCCATGCGCGCGCATCACCGGCAGCGTCGAATCGAGCCGCCGCTCACTTAGCGCCGTGACTTCGTCGAGCGCGCCGTGGGCGAGCATGGCGTCGAATCGCGCGTCGATGCGCCGGCCGAGCTCCGCCCGATCCGGCACAAGGTAGAGGCCCGTCCATTCGCGCTCGGCCAGCGCCGGCGGCGCGCGCGCCCCTAAGAACGAGGCGAGCGGGCGCCCGGTCGCGGCCATAACCTCGAGCGCGCGCAAGATTCGCTGCCGATCGCTGGCGTTGAGGCGGGCGGCGGTCTCCGGATCGCGCGCCTGAAGCTGGGCGTGAAGCTCGGCTGCGGCGCGCCCCTCCGCCTCGCGCCGGACCTCGGCGCGCATCGCCTCTGGCACGGGCGGCATGTCCGACAGGCCCTCGGTCAGCGCGCGAAAATAAAGCCCCGTGCCGCCGACGAAAATGACCGGGCGTTCGCCGGCCTCCACGAGAACCTCGCGCGCTGCCCTCGCCCATCGTCCGACCGAATAATTGATTGCGCCGTCAATGACGCCGAACAGGCGGTGCGGAGCAAGCCGCTCCTCGTCCGGCGTCGGCCGCGCAGTCAGGATCCTCAGGTCTCTGTAGACCTGCATCGAGTCTGCGTTGACGATCGTCGCCCCGAACCTTTGGGCGAGCGCAAGCGCCGCCGCCGACTTGCCGCTCGCCGTTGGGCCTGCGATGAGGAGCGCTCGCCTCACCCGTTTGGCCCCGTTTCTGGGAGCGTCATGTCGTCCGTCCTCGTCGCCACGCTTGTCGCCGATCCCATGCGGGCGCCGCTCAGCGAAGCAACACTCGACCGGGCCGCGCAAGCCCTCCGCGGTGTCGAGCGCCGGCGCTGGCTCGACGAAGGCGTCGCGGCCGATCTCATTTTCACCGGGGATCTCACGAGGAAACGCGCCGCGCTCGAGAGCGTGCTGGCGGAGGAGCCGGTCGACGTCATCGTGCAGCCGGCCGCGCGCCGCGCAAAGCGCCTGCTGGTTGCGGACATGGATTCGACCTTGATCGGCCAGGAATGCTTGGACGAGCTCGCGGCTTTCGCGGGGTTCGGCGACCGTGTCGCCGCCATCACCGAGCGGGCGATGCGGGGCGAGATTGCGTTCGCCCCCGCGTTGCGCGAGCGCGTCGCCCTGCTGGCCGGCTTACCCGAGACCGTGATCGACGCCGTGCTGAACGACCGCATCCGGCTCAACCCCGGCGCGCGCACGCTCGCCCGGACCATGCGCGCGAACGGCGCCTACGTCGCCATCGTCTCCGGCGGCTTTCGCCAGTTCACGCGCGCCATTCGCGAGCGGATCGGCGCCGACGAGGACCGCGCCAACACCCTCGCAATCGAAGGCGGCAAGCTGACCGGAGAGGTCATCGAGCCGATCCTCGGCCATGACGCCAAGCTCGGCGCGCTCAAGGAGATCGCCGCCACGATCGGGCTCACACTCGATGAAACGCTGGCCGTCGGCGACGGCGCCAACGATCTGCCGATGCTGCAATCAGCCGGCCTCGGCGTCGCCTATCGCGCCAAGCCCAAAGTCGCCGATGGCGCGCACGCGCGTATCGACCACGCCGACCTTACTGCGCTCCTCTACGCGCAAGGCTTCGCGCGCAAGGACTTCGTCGAGGGGTGACCTCCGTATACCGCCTATCGTCATCGCCAGGAGCGCCGCAGGCGCGACGCGGCGATCGAGGAGCCGCAGAGCGTCGGCGCGCCCTGGATTGCCGCATCGCTTCGCTCCTCGCAATGACAGTGACCGGGCGGTCATGCCCGTCACTCGCGCTTGAGGATCTCGATCAGTCTAAACCGCTCGCAATAAAGCTCCATGTCCGGCGAGAATTCGTCGCGCCGGGTAAAGTAGCCGGTGTGCGCCCGCCGCCAATAGCCGAGTGAGCGATCGCCCTCGCCCTCGTCATGAGCGAAGGCCGCGTCGACCTCCTGGAATCGCGCCCGCTTGAGCTCCACGGTCTCGAGAATCGCGCCCGGCCGGCCCAGGCCGTCCCTGACGATCCAGCGTTTGCCGACCACGACGCCTTTGTCGCCCTCGGCCGCCGCCCAACACGTCGCGGTCTTTTTGCCGAGGAGCACGAGTTCGAGCATTTCATTAGCGAGCTCCGGAGTGTCGCCGAACGAGAAGCTCTCGAGTTCCGCCATGGTTCCTCCTCCCCTCAAGGACCCATTTCCCACGGGGAGTGGGCGACGCGATGGAGGTCCGAAAGGACGGCCGTCCTTCCGGACCGCCTATGGCGCCGGGCGAGGGCCGCTTCCGCACGATCGTCTCCCCATGGTATCCCCACGGATCGAGCGCGGGAACAAGGGGGCCGCGATGAAGATCTCGCGAGCAGCAAATCGGCTTCGCTGCAGCCGTCTCAACGCATCGCTACGCCGCGCGCCGCAGCGGGCGTCGGCAACGCCGGAATCGAGCTTCGCCAAGCAGGCGATCATGGTCATTCACGGCATCGGCGAGCAGCGGCCGATGGACACGATCACCGCGTTTGTGCGGGCGGTGTGGGAAACCGATTCGGGCGTCTGCCGGAACGACAAGGCGTTTCACGCCGAGACGTGGAGCAAGCCGGACGTGCGCACGGGCTCGCTCGAACTCCGACGCATCACGACGCGTGAAAGCACAAAAACCACGGCCTTCCCGCGCGGCGTGCGTTCGGACTTCTACGAGCTCTACTGGGCGGATCTCTCGGCCGGTTCGACCTGGAATCAGGTCCAGGCCTGGGTCGCGGGCCTCCTGTTCCGTAATCCCATTACCGCCGTGCCGCGCGACGTGCAGCTCGCCTGGGCGGGCTTGTGGGCGATCTCGCTCATCATTGTCGTTCTGCTGACGGCGAGCGTGCTGCCGGCCACGGCCACGATCTTCGGCGTTTCGGTCTGGCGCCTGTGGCCGTTCGTCTGGCTCGCGAGAATGCAGGGCTGGGCGCTGACCGCGACGGCGGCCGTGCTCGCCGTGCTCGCTCATAAGGTCGCGGTTCCCTATGCCGGGCGCGTGGTGCGCTATACGCGCGCGTCGCCCGACAATATCAGCGCCCGCAAGGCCATTCGCGAGCGCGGACTCGCCCTGCTCGAGGAGCTGCACGGCAAGGACTACGAGCGGATCGTCGTGGTCGGGCACAGCTTGGGCTCGATCCTGGCTTATGACCTGATCAACTACTTCTGGGCCAGGCGCAACGCCGCTCGGACGTTCGTCGAGGCGACCGAGGATTTCGCGGCGCTGAAGCGACTTGAGGAGACCGTCGCCAGGCTCGACAAGCACGCCTCCGGCGACGCCGTCTCCGCCTTTCGTCAAGCGCAACGGACGCTCTCCGAGCGTCTCCGGCGACGTGCAAAGCCCAAGGCCAATGAAGCCGACGCGCGCTGGCTCATCACCGACCTCATCACCCTCGGCTCGCCGCTGACGCACGCCGATTTCCTGCTCGCCACGGACGCCGACGAGCTCAAGACACGAATCGCGCGGCGGGAGTTTCCCACCTGCCCTCCGGTGCGCGAGCTTCTGGACACCCGGGACTCGATTGCCAAGGCGCGGAGAGCCGGCTTGCCGCTTGATGACGATCGGCCCCAGCTCATGAGCTTTTCGTTCGGGTTGAGCCGCCAGCGGCAATTGCATCATGCGTGCCCGTTCGCCGTTGTGAGCTGGACCAACATCTATGACCCCGCGCGGTTCGTCTTCTGCGGCGACGTCATCTCGGGCCCTCTCACGTCCCGCTTTGGCGCTGGCGTGCGCGATGTCGATCTTCGAGAGCTGCGCGGTCAGTCCTGGCGCTTTTCCCACACCCGCTATTGGACGCTCTCGCGGACCGGCGCGGCTGGGACTCAGCTCAAGGCGCTGCGCGAAGCGCTCGATCTGACGGGCCTACGGCTGCGCCGATGACGACGGCGTCCACTTTGGGTTGTATAACGGTTATATCGCGTATAAACCGCCGACTCATTTCAGAGTTGCAAAAAAGAGAGGTTAAGTCGTTGAATTCGCTTTCTCGCACGCAAAACCGAACACTGTCGGACAACGTGGATTGGACCGCTTGACGGATGCCCGCCGAAGCGGCCTCCTGCCCGCCCTTAGCGGCTTAAGAGGGAGCGCCTTGCCCGGTCTCGCTCGGCCTTGGCTCGCCGCGGCGGCGCTGCTGACGCTTCTGGCCTGCGCTCCGGCCGCGGCCGATCAGCTGGTCAAGCTCGCAAGCGCCCATCAGGGCGAGGCGATACAGGGCTATCTGACCCGGCCGAGAGGAAGTGGCCCTTTCCCGGCCGTCGTCCTTCTGCACACCTGCCTCGGCCTGCCGCAAGCGCGAGCTTCGATCGGCGACCGGCTCGCTGGCTGGGGTTATGTCGCTTTGTTCGTCGACGACTTCGGGACCCGCGGCCTCAAGGAGACCTGCGCCGTCGACTTCAATGAGGCCCTGCCCGACGCCTATGGCGCTCTCGCCTATCTCGCCCGCCTTCCGTACGTCGACCCCGGCAGGATCGCGGCCGTCGGGTTTTCGCAGGGAGGCGACACGGCGCTCAAAATCGCATCGGGCGGCGGGGCTGGATCAGCCCGCGGCGCAGGGGCGGCCTTCAAGGCCGCAGCTGCCTTCTATCCCCCGTGCGCCAACGAGGCCGACGCCGCGCTCAAGATCCCGACGCTCATTCTTGTCGGCGCGAAGGACGGGGTGACCCCCGCGGGGGACTGCGCCACACTGGCAAGGCAACAGGCGCCCGGCATGGTGACCTTGGTGATCTATCCCGGCGCGGCCCACGCCTTCGACCTTCCCGAGTTTGGCTCGGGGCGGCAGATCATGGGGATGCTGCTGGCCTATGACCGCAACGCCGCTTCGCGATCTTGGGCGGAGCTGCGGAGCTTCCTGTCGGCGTGGCTCGCGCGCTAGGCGGGTCGCCCGCGCGGTAATCGGCGCTGGCCTTGCTCGCGTCACATTCCGGACCCTTCGTGCTGGACGCCCGTCCGCACGATTCTTCAGGACGCGCGATTGAGAGAGCTTTTATGCGCAGACGTGAATTTCTGCTTGGCGCGACGGCCAGCGTCGCCGCCGCCTCGCCGCTCGCCGCCCTGGCCGCCGAGGGGCCGCCGCTTTCGAGCAAGGCCGCTTTCGTCCCATGGATGACGGCCAATCGTCCGGCCGAGGAGCCCAAGTATCTCGAGCGGCGCTGGGACCGCTATCAGGTGCTGCTCAGCTTCAACGACCTGTGGACCCCCGCCGACAAGCGCGCCTTTCTGATGACGCCGCGCCAGGAGTTCTGCCTACCCGAGAATCGCGAGGACGCGTATGTCGGGCATTATCTCGACATCGGTTTCGGCGTCACCATCACCCCGCCGGGCACGATGGGTCGCATGACCAGCGCGCTCGATATTCGCGGCAGCGACAAGGTGCTCGAAATCGGCACCGGGTCCGGCTTCCAGTCGGCTCTGCTCACCTATCTTACCCCTCACGTTCATTCGATCGAGATCATCCCCGAACTCGCCGAGCGGACCCGCGGCGTCTACGACCGCCTGATCGGCGCCGGCTACAAGGAATATGCCGCGATCACGACGAAAAACAGCGACGGCTATTACGGCTGGGAGGAGGCGGCGCCGTTCGACAAGATCATCGTCACCTGCGGCATCGACCACATCCCGCCGCCGCTCCTGCAGCAATTGAAGCCGAGCGGGATCATGGTCATTCCCGTGGGTCCGCCCGGGGCGCAGCACATCCTCAAGGTGATCAAGAGGGTCGGCCCGGACGGCGCCCCCTCGGTCGCGCGCTCGGACATTTTCGGCGGGAAGATCATTCCGTTCGTGCCGCTCAGCGGCGGACACCAGAGCGAGGGCTGACGGCGTCTGACTCGCGGCAAGGCTGAAGGCGCGCCGCCATCAGACCGCCATGAGGGGATGTTTGGAGGCTCGTCGCGAGTGGGGCGCTCAACGATTGGAAGTCTCGATGGCTAAAATGCTCAGCCTGTTGGCCGCCGTAGGGATCCTCGGCGCGGCCCCTATCGCCCTTGCGACGGACACGACGTATCGGACGACCGGGAAAATAAAGTCGGTCGACCTGATGCGGCATGTCGTCACACTGGAAAATGGCTCGACCTATAAGGCCGCTCGGGGAGTCAACATCAGGGGTTTAAAGGCCGGCCAGAAGGTGACGTTGACCTATTCCGGATTTGGCGGGACCATCGAGGCCTCCGCGATCACGCAAACGGCCGATTGAGCCGGTTGACGGGCCCCGGCTCCCGGGGCCGCTAGCCAGCGGCGAGCGCGTCGCGGCTCAGAGGGAATAGGGCCGCATGCGCGAGGCGACATCCGGATGGGGACGCCGCGCCGCGGGCCTTCTGCTGCGCATCCTCGTTGCGGCGCTCATCATCGCTCCGGTCACCGCATGGAGCGCGCTGGCGTTGTGGTTCCGGCTTCCGGCGCCGGAGGCCTTGAGGGTGGCCGCGGCGGTTTTGTTCGCCATTCTTGGCCTCGCAACGATCGCGGCGCTTTTCTTTCGTCAAAGCCGGATCGCGTTGGCCGTCTTCGCGGCCGCCTTCGGGGGCTTGCTCATATGGTGGAGCACAATCAAGCCGCCGCTTGACGGCGACTGGGCCCCGGACGTCGCGCGGCAAACGACAGGAACCGTCGCAGGCGAAATTCTGACGCTCTCCGACGTGCGCGATTTCGATTGGCGGACCGACAACGACTTCACCGAAAGATGGAGCAAGCGCTCTTACGATCTCTCCAAGCTCAAGACGCTCGATCTCTTTCTGGCCTATTGGGCCGGGCCTGAGATGGCCCATGTGATCATGAGCTTCGGATTCGAGGACGGCGAGCACCTCGCCTGGTCGGTCGAGGTTCGACGCGAAAGGACGAGCGAGTTCTCGCCGATCGCCGACGCGTTCAAATCCCACACGCTCATTTATCTCGCCACGACCGAGCGCGACTCCGTCCGCCTGCGCTCGAACGTGCGGGGCGAGGACGTGCGCCTCTACCGGCTCAAAACTGCGCCCGAACGGGCGCGCGCGCTCCTGCTCGAATATACTTCGCAATCGGCGGCGCTGGCCGAGCAGCCCAAATTCTACAATTCGATCACTGCCAATTGCGCCACTGTCGTCTTCAAGATCGTGCGCTCGGCCGGGGGGACGTTTCCCTTCGACTGGCGGCTCGTCGTCAACGGATTTCTGCCCGGCTATCTTTATGATCATCGGGTGGTCGTCACGACCATGCCTCTCAGCGAACTAATGGAGCGGGCGCGCGTGAGCGAAAAGGCGCGAGCGGCAGACCAGTCGCCTGACTTCTCGCAGGCCATTCGGGTGGGCGTCCCGTCGCCATGGGATCCTCATTAGAGCCTTCCGCGCCCGACCCTTGCGGAGCCTTGCGGCGCCATTTGCGATCGTCCTCCGTCCCTCCTGAGGCGCAGAGCCGCGCAACGTCCCGCGGCACGAGCCCCGAAGCCGCCCTCGATTTCGTCGGCGTTGCGTTTTTCTTCGCGACGGACGGAAAACCCAGCAAAAACAGAGGCCCTCGTTTCGCAAAGCGAAATGGAGCGTTTCGCAGCGCGGTCGTAAGTCCTTGAGATCATTGAGGGGTGCGAAATCGGTCATTTCGCGGGATTGTTTGTTTTCAAGGACTTGACCCCCATTTCATTTCGCGCGAATCGCAAAAGCCCGAATCCCCCAAGCGATCAGAGGCGTGAGCCCGGCCTTGCCGTTCAATTCTGAAAAACAGTAACAGACGCCAGCTGGTTCGTCAAGACAAAGTCGATTTTTGTCCGGCGCTCCGCACGCTATCGTCCCACCTTCTTCGTCGCAGTCAGATGCGCGTCGAGCACGGCGGCGTCCGCCAGCAATTCGGCGCTAAGCGCGGCATGGGCGATTGCGCCACGGTCGAGCACGATCGCGTGATCGGTGAAGGGCAGGATCTTCTTCGGCTTCTGTTCGACGATGATCATCGATAAGCCCCCGCGGCCGAGTTCGCGTAAGGCGCGCAGCAATTCGTCGACGATGATCGGGGCGAGCCCCTCGGTCGGCTCGTCGAGCAGCAAAAGGCGCGGGTTGAGGACCAGCGCGCGGCTGATCGCCAGCATTTGCTGCTCTCCGCCCGACAATTGCCGGCCCATCGCCTGGCGCCGCTCCTCGAGGCGGGGAAAGAGCCCGTAGACGCGCTTGACCGTCCAGGGTCCGGGAATCGCGACCGCGGTCAGGTTCTCTTCGACCGTGAGCGAGCGGAAGATGTTGCGCTCCTGCGGCGTCCAGCCGACGCCGCGCCGCGCGCGCAGGTACGGCGGCAGGGGCGTGATGTCCTGCCCAGCCAGCGCGATTCGGCCGCCGAAGCGGGTGGTGACGCCGATCAGCGAATCGATCAGCGTCGTCTTGCCGACGCCGTTGCGTCCCAGCACCGCCAGCGATTGGCCGTCATCGAGGGCGAAACTGATGTCGTGAACGACCCGAGCCTCGCCATAGCCTGAGCTCAGATTTTCGACCCGCAGGAGTTCAGCCATGCGCGTCTTCGCCGAGATAGACGGCGCGGACGCGCTCATCCGCGGCGATCGCCTCCGGCGCGCCCTCGGTCAAGAGCCTGCCCGCCGCCAGCACCAAAATGCGCTCAGCGAAATTGAACACGAGGTCCATGTCATGCTCGATCAACAGGATCGCGACATCCGGGGGAAGGGCTGCGAGCGCGGCCAGGATGTCCTGCCGTTCGTCCTCGGGCACGCCGGCTGCGGGTTCGTCGAGCAGGAGCACCCGCGGGCGCGCGGCCAGCGCAAGCGCGATCTCCAGGAGCCGCTGTTTGCCGTACGGGAGCCTTCGCGTCGGTCGGTCCATCTCGGCCTCGAGGCCGAAGCGCATGAGCAAGTCCGCGATTTCGGCCACGATCGCGGGCCGCGAGCCCGCCGCGCGCCAGAAATCGGCGCCGGAGCCATTGCGCTCCGAGATCGCGAGCCCAAGCGACTCGGCGGGCGTCAGATCGGGAAACAGTTGATTGATCTGGAACGTGCGCGATAGGCCCATCCTCACCCGCGCGCTTGGCTTAAGATGCGTGACGTCACGCCCCTCCAGCAAAACCTGGCCTGCGGTCGGCCTGATCACCCCGGTCAGCAGATTGATCAGCGTCGTCTTGCCGGCGCCGTTCGGTCCGATCAACGCATGTCTGGCGCCGCGCTCGATCGCAAACGACACGCCGTCGGTCGCCGCCAGCGCGCCGAAACGACGGACAAGGTCGCGCGCCTCCAGCGCGGGAGCGCTCACGCCGCGCCTCGACGCGCAGCGCGCGGCGCGACGAGGGCGACGAGCTTGCGGGGCGCCGCCGCAATCCGCTCGCGGCCCGCCAGCACCAGGATGACCAGAGCGAGCCCGATCCAGAATTCCCAGTATTCAGGCGTCGCCGCGGAAATTACGTCCCTCAGCACGATGAACGCCGCCGCGCCGATCAGGCCGCCGTAGAGATATCCTGTGCCGCCGATGATGAGCATCAGCATGACGTCTGCCGATCGATGGAAGTCGAACAGGTCGAGCGACGCGATCTGTGTCGTCTGCGCGAGCAGCGCGCCAGCCGCGCCCGCATAAGCCGCCGCGACCGTATAGATCGCAACGATGCGGAGGCCGGTGTCGACGCCAAGCGCGCCGGCTCGCAGGCGATTTTCGCGGATTGCGGCCAGCGCTAGCCCGAAGGGCGAGTGCGCCAGGCGGCGCGCGACTGCGAATAGGACAAAGAGGACGGCGAAGCTGTACAGCGCTGCGTTGCGCTGTCCGGTGAAGTCGATCGGGAACAGTCCGAGCAGCGGCGCGATCGAAAAATTGAGGCCGTCCGCGCCGCCGGTCAGCCAGCTGTTGCGGTTGGCGAGCTCTCCGAGCATGAGCGAGACGCCCAAGGTCACCATCAGCCGCGTCAAGTCGCCGCCCCGAAGCAGGAGCGGCGCCGTCACGAGGCCGGCGAAAGCGGCAACGGCTGCGCCGAAGACGAGCCCGAGCATAGGGTGGGCGAGGCCCTTGCTCGCAAGGATGGCTGCGGCGTAGGCGCCGAGGCCCAGGAAGGCCGCGTGCCCGAGCGAGACGATTCCGGCCAACCCAAGAATGAGATCGAGCGACAGAGCGAACAGACCGGCGATCAGCACTTCGTTGATGATCCCGGCGCGCAACGGCAAAGCGAAGATCGCGGCCAGAATCGCAAGCCAGAAGAGGATCTCCGGCCAGCGCCAGCGCGCGCGCCGCTGCAAATGTGCGGCGAGGCGGCGCAACGTTTCGGTTGGACCGGGAGCGCTCATCGCCCCTCCCCGCGCGCGAACAATCCTTGCGGACGCACGATAAGCGTGACCACCATCACCGCATAAATGATGAAGGCGCCGATCGAGGGCGCGTAATATTTGCCCGCGACATCGAGCACGCCGAGCAGGAGCGAGCCGAACAGGGCGCCAATGATCCCGTTCGAGCCGCCGATGGTGACAACGATAAGGAAAGTCACCAGGAATTTCACCGGAAACGAAGGATCGATGCCGCCCACGACATCGGCGGCGAGCGCTCCTCCCAAGCCCGCGAGTCCGCTGCCGAACGCGAAGGCGATGGCGAAGATGCGGTCGACATCGATGCCCAAACCCTGAGCGACGCGCGCGTCATCCACCGCCGCCCTCAGCTGCGCGCCGAACCGGGTGTTGATCAGGAACGTTTGCAGCGCCGCAGCGATGGCGCCGCATATTGCGATGATGAACAGCCGGTAAACGCCGATGCCGACGCCATGAAACTCGATGCGCCCGTCGAGCCAGGCGGGGAGATGAACCTGCTGCGGTTCGTCGCCGAGAAGGTAAGCGGCGATCGGCATCGCCATCAGCACGAGGCCGATGGTGAACAGCACTTGGTCGAGCGGGCTTGCGCCGTAGAGCCGCCGATAAAGCGTGCGCTCGAGCGCGACGCCAAGCACTGCCGGAACGACGAAAGCCGCCGGCAGCGTTAAGAGAAACGGAGCGCCGGCGCGGTTCATAAGCAGCGCCGTCACGTAGCCGCCAACCATCGCGAACGCGCCGTGGGCGAGGTTGATGAAGTTCATCAACCCCAGCGTCACCGAAAGCCCGCTCGCCAGCACGAACAGCAGCATCCCATAGGCCACGCCGTCGAGCAGGATGGTCAGCATCGGGCGCTGCTCCCCTCTCCTTTCGGGAGAGGGGTTAGGGGTGAGGGCCCCACGCTGAGCAACTGAAAGGTCATGGGGTAGGGACCCCTCATCCGGCGCGATAGCCAGTTCGGAAGAACGGGCGTTCTTCCGAACGCCCCATGGGCGCCACCTTCTGCCCCAAGGGAGAAGGGTGTCCTCAGTGCTTCGCGGCCTTGTAGGGGTCCTTCACGTCGGGGATGGTCGCGAACTCGACGTTATAGAGCGCGCCGTCCTTCTTCTCGACCTTGCGGACATAGATGTTCTGCACCATGTCGCGCGTTTCCGGATCGATCGACACCGGTCCGCGCGGGCTCATCCAGCGCATGCCCTTCATCGCCGCGATCAGCGCGTCGCCGCTGGCGTCGCCTTTGGTCTTCTCGAGCGCCTTGTAGACGAGCGCCATGCCGTCATAGCCGCCGACCGCCATGAAATTCGGCCGCATGCCGTTGTTGGCCCTTTCGAACGCCGCCACGAAGGCTTTGTTCTCGGGCGAGTCATGGGCCGCGGAATAATGATGCGTGGTCACCGCGCCGAGCGCCGAATCGCCGATGCCAGCGAGGAGGTCGTCGTCGGTTACGTCGCCCGTGCCGATCAGCTTGATCCCGGACTTGTCGAGGCCGCGCTCCACGAATTCCTTCATGAACACCGCGCCCTGACCGGACGGCACGAACACGAACACCGCGTCGGGCGCGTCGTCCTGCACCCGTTGCAGGAACGGAGCGAAGTCAGGGTTTTTCAGCGGCACGCGAATCTTTTCCTTGATCGTTCCGCCCCCCTTCTCGAACGCGTCGGCGAACCATTTCTCAGCGTCGATGCCGGGGCCATAATCGGTGACGAGCGTGACGACTTTCTTGATCCCGTTCTTCAGCGACCAGTCCGCCATCGGTACGGAGGCTTGCGGAAGCGTGAACGAGGTGCGGACGATATAGGGCGATTTCTCAGTGATCATCGCGGTCGCGGCGGCGGTGACGATCTCGGGAACCTTCGCTTCCGTCGCGACTTGGGCCGTGGATAGCGCCAGCGGCGTCAGCCCGAAGCCCATCAGGACCTTGGCGTGGTCGTTGCCGATAAGCTCCTCGGCAAGGCGCTTGGTCACGTCAGGCGCGCCGGTGTCGTCCTTGACCTCGAGCACGATCTTCTTGCCGGCGACCGTGTCGCCGTGCTCGTGCATGTAGAGCTCGGCGGCGGCGCGTTCCTGTTTGCCGGTCGAGGCGAAGGGCCCGGTCATTGGTAGGATCATGCCGATGGTGACAGTGTTGTCGTCCGCCCGCGCCGCGCCTGCGCCAAGCGCCGCGCTGAGCGCGGCGCCCAGCATCCAATATTTCAACATCGACGCTTCTCTCCCTTTCGGTCGCCAAGCTCAGGCGATCTCGAGTTTATCACCTGTCGTGCGGGGACATTAGCCCGTCGGGTGAGGAAGCGAAAGATCGACCTTCGGACCGGCGCTCGGACTGAAACGCCTGATCGAGCGCGGCGAGAATCCGGTCGGCGAGAACGGCGTAGTCAGCGGTCTCCGCCGCATTAGCGCGCAACCCGAGTTCGCCGATCGCCTGCTGCCAGCCGACGCAGGCGCGGGACACCTCGCCCTGAAGTCCGAGCAGATCGACGGTCAGCGCGACTTCGCGCATTTCCGCCGCCCGCCGGAGCCCATGGGTCATCACCCGCTCCAGCATATAGGCCGAGCGCTTCTTCCAATCGAAGCCGGGGTAGGTGTCGTCGAGCGAATCGAGCACGGTCTCGATCACGCCCGCCTTCCGCCCGGCCAGCACGCATTCGCACACCAGCGCCTCGAGCCCCTTCATCATGATGGAGCGGATCATCTTGACCGACGAGGCGGCGCCGACCGGGCCCATGTGAATCTTCGCCGACATGCCGAGCGCGCCAAGCGCCGCAGCCGCGGCTTCGACGTGCGGGCCGCTGATCAGGAGCGGGGTCCGGTGCAGGCGCGGATGAACCGCCTGCATCACAGCGACGTCGACATAGCGTCCCCCGACGGCATCGATCTCTTGAGCCGTGCGCGACTTGGTCTGCGGCGCGCAGGAATCGCAATCGAAGAACAGCGCCCCCTTGGCCAGGCCCGGCAGCGCCGCGACCGCCGCTTCGTGCGCCTGGTCGGCGGTGACGACCGAGAACACCGCCTCGGCCCCCTTGACCGCCTCGGGCGCGGTCGAAGCGCCGAGCACTTGCGCCGCCGCATAGTCGGCTCGTTTCGCTGTGCGCACTTGCGCGTCGGGCGAATCGGTCTTGATGTCATAGGCGCAAATGCGCGCCTTGAAGTGCGGGCTCAAGCGCCAGCCGTCGAGAAAGGCGCGCGCGGCTTCGCCGAAGCCGAGAAACGCAATGGAGCTTATAAGGGAATCCGGCATATGGGTCTCGACCGACAAATCCTCGCGCTGAGAAAGCGGCGCGCCTAGTTAGTGAATGATCGGGCCGTGCGCCAGGGCTTCGTTCTTCGGTAGTCTGGGACCCGAAGTTTGCGGCGCGGAGGCCTTTCGCTAATATCCGCCGCAGCGGAGCTTGCCGCCGCGGGCCAGGGAGGAATCGAGCTTCAATGATCCAGGCGTTCCGGAGAGCCGCGTTCCCGCCCGGCGTCACGCCCCGGCGAAGCGCGTGAGCGGGCGTCTCGCCGGCTTGTCGTCGATGGCCACGCGCCATATCCTGGCCGACCTCGCCCACGATTATGAGGCGCGCGAAGGGACGCGCGTCGAAATCCGCTCCATCGGCGGCGTGGAAGCTGCGAAATTGGCGCGGGCCGGCGAGGCGACGGATGTCGTCGTCCTGGCCTCTAAGGTCATGCAGAGCCTCGAGGCCGAAGGCCATCTGGTCAAAGGCAGCGTAAGGGACTTCGCGCGGTCGGAGATCGGCGTTGCGGTCCGCGCCGGTTCGCCGCGTCCCAGCGTCGAAAACGAGCAAGCGGTCAAGCAGGCGATGCTGAATGCGCGAAGAATCTGCTATTCGACCGGCCCGAGCGGCGATCACCTGAAGGCGCTGTGCGAGGCATGGGGCTTAACCGACTCGGTCTTAGGCCGCGCGCTCGTCGCGCCGCCGGGCACGCCAGTGGCCGATTTAGTGGGCAATGGAGACGCCGACCTCGGCTTCCAGCAACTGAGCGAGCTCATCGGCCAACCCGGCGTCGAAGTCGCCGGCGCCCTCCCGCCGGAGATCCAGGCCGTGACCGTGTTCTCGGCGGGCGTGGCTAGCAAATCCGCCGACCCCGAGGCCGCCAAGGCTCTCGTCGCTTTTCTGGTCTCGGCGGAGACCGCCGAGACAAAACGGCGCCACGGCATGGAGCCGGCGTGATTCCTCGAGAGGCCTTGCGCATGATCATCGATTGCCACGGGCATTATACGACCGCGCCCAAGGCGCTCGAGGCGTGGCGTAATCGGCAGATCGCCGGTATCAAGGATCGTGCCCAGGCGCCCAAGGTCAC
>Ga0335073_10007103_pt1 | contig 15696 bp, 12 predicted proteins | sample Lox_Sample_22_FD_207093 | JGI IMG/M metagenome (GOLD analysis project Ga0335073, IMG submission 207093) | Soil microbial communities from Loxahatchee National Wildlife Refuge, Florida, United States - Lox_Sample_2.2 | ecosystem: Environmental > Terrestrial > Soil > Wetlands | place: USA... | reverse complement strand
CACTGGAGGAACGGCCATCCCTACTGACCAACGTAACCGCACTGTCTCACAAGTGAACCGCACTGCAGTTGTTGATTCTTCAATTGGTTAAGCGACATACAACCACATCCCACGGAAGAGGTCCCGGGGCCCTAGTTGACTGCTAGCAAAAGCACCTCTCATTAGCGTGTTGCTGACAGTGGCGGAATTCGACGTGAGCTATTGGAGGTACTGGCAGACTAGGCAAAGGGGTACTGGGGCCACGGTGCAACTACGAACTTTGGATTTTGGCTAGACGCAGAGGTCTGACTTTGGGCAAAGGCTAATCAGTCGTTCTCTGCGGCGACAAAAAGTTTGACAACCGAAACGGGCCTGTAGTCTCAAGTAAACGGGCCATAGAAATGAACTGCATGGCACTCTAATCCTGAAGAGAATGGAGTATCAGCCCGAGTCGGAAGTTCATGGCTCGAGAAGTGCCGATAGTCTTCAATCCATGCACACACGGAGAAGGCCAGACATCTTGTATCAGGTCCGAAACGGTGTGAGAAGGAGGCAACGCCACCGGACGAGTTTCGTCCAGAAAAGGTAACTTCACGACTCAGTGCGTTGCCTACTTACTCGCGAATGAGCTTGCACCTTGCATTCATGGAGAGTAGAGCCAATCCTGGTAAATTTATGGTATTTACATTCATTGCTTCTAAGCTAACTAGCACTTGAATATATAGCAGCTGTAACTGACATTTTGGCAATGCTCATAGCCAAATCCGACTCGGAGTGAGCGCCGTGACGTGCTAAATAGGACATACAGTAAACGCAGCTATCGCACAGTAAGAACTTCGCAACATATCGAGACTAGGTTGTTCGTTGATAGACGAAAATACACGGCAGAACTTCCATGGCATAGCCGTCCACTATTGACTGGAATAGACAGTTATACACTGAGATACTGCCCGGCACCTCATGCCGGCATAACCATTTGGACGAGATAGAACAAAATAAAAAGCAGAATCTGGTATCTGTGTAGAAGTAAAGGGAAAAGCCAAGCGATAGCAAGTAGTGCCCGACCGCAGCGAAAGAAAGAAATTAGCCCGCACTTTTTCTTGCCGACGTGAAAACAAAACATGTGAATGCCATAAAACTCCGCAGCCCGGGCCGGTAAGCCAAGCACAAGATGCTTCGTACTCCCGCGCATGCACCCACAACAACGGCGAAAAGGAGTCAACCTAGAACATGGCGCCCTCGACGACGCCCGGCGACGCGAAGTGGCCGAGCGCGGGATTGGACTGCATCGCGAGCGCGTCCTGCTGGGCGCGCAGACGCATGCCGATCTTTGCGCCGTCGCTGGAGCTCTTGCGCAGGCGATGGCGCGGGCGGAACGAGGCCTTGGAGTCGCCCTCGTCGGCGGAGAGGCTGTGCGCGGGCTCGCCGGCCGCGTACGCCGGCCGCGGCGGCTCCATCTCGCGACTGCCGAAGCCGAAGCGCCGCCGCAGCGGATGCAGCGCCGACCCCGCTTGCCCGGAGACTTCGTCCATGCCGTTGCGCAGAGACGCCTCCGGCGGCAGGTCCACCGTGTCGATCACCGACGTCGTCGAGATGAGCGTCGGCTCCGAGATCTCGTGCTTCTGGATCGACCGCTTGCGGGTGCCTGTCCGGCTGGCGCTGCGGAAGCCCGCGATTGAGCCTGCGGGGGCGGCGGCGCTGGTGGGGAATGCTGGGACGAGCGGCGTTGAAGAGGCAGAGATTGGAGGAGTCGAGTTGACTGAGAAAGGTGATGGAAGCGGTGATGGCCGACCTGAACCTGGAGCAAATGCTGGGCTCGAGAGAGTAGGTGGTGAGCGAGGATTCGCAGGCAATCCCAGTGCCTGTCCTGTTGCTGGGTGGATGAAGCCAGGTGATGGACGTGGAGAGGGAATGCCATTGGGAGCATGAACAGGTGGAGGTGGAGGGAAGAGGCCTTTCTGTTCGAAGTACGGTTCCTGCTTGGTTTGGATTCCGAGAACATTATTTCGACCGTACTCGTTGGTTCGGTTGACCTGTTGATTCGCATACTGCGCCAGAACATCCACAGGTGGGTTTGATGAGCTTTGGTACTCAGCTGGAATCGCAGGAGATGGCTCAGGATAGATGGTAGTCCGAGCACTGGTTCCTTCTGCCATCGCTTTGTCGAGATCATCCTTGTAACGGCCGGTTCTGCTGCGTGATCGTCCGTTTGAATGTTCAGAGTTCGATCGACTCCGCATGGAGCTTCGCTGAGATTCAGGAGGTGATCGTCTTTGAGGCGTTGTTTCTTTGCCATCCTTTTGACGCTCACCACTCTCCCGCTGCATGTAGTCACGGCGCGATGCCATTGGACCAGAGTGCGAAGCTGAGGATTGAGGTGGTGAGACGCGCTCCGGTATTGAGCGTGGAATAGGAGGTCTCGAATTTGATCTCGACTCGTCCGTCCGCACATAGTCTGACGAGTATCCGCGCTCCGAGTATGCACCATTTCCGTTCGTCGGCATCTCTGGTACCTCTTTGATCAAGTTTGTTGATGATCCAAGTCCAAGCACTTTCATTGGTTTTGGTTGCGAAGCACCCTTCATTGACTCTCGACTTGACTTAGTTCGAAGAAGTTCCAATCCGCGGAATGGACCAGATCTGCCTTGAGTTGGACTTGCGGCACGCTGTTGGCTCTCAATGGTTTCCTTCAGCTTCTCCTGGATGGCTTTCTGACGTGCAGCGAGATCATTCTGGAAAGCAATACGCTCTTGTGTGGTCTCAGTGCTAGTGTTCCGATTATGAGTCTTTTGCAGCTCCTGTTCCCACGATGTTTCAGGCTCATCTTCTGGAATACGCGAAGAAAGGATCGGACGCCGGAATTCACCGGTCGCAGTAGCCGTCGTTTCGGTTGACGGACGATTCCTTCGATCACCATCGACGGGACTAGCCGATCCAGTACTGTCAACTTCGCCCATATACGGACCTTCAAACTCCTCTAAATCCCAAGGATTGGAGTGGCTATAGCTAGAATGAGCCGGAGTTTCAGACTCGGAGTTTTGCGTTGGTGCATTGCTGACGTCTCGCGTCCGAAGGGCCAAGGGCGCAACGGATGCAGAGATTGGAGCGGCTGGTGGGACTGCAGGATAGATAGAGGTTTGAGACTTGTCGCTGATGTTGCTGCCTATGCGGAGATGTTGTCGTACCAGTCCACTCAAACCTGAGCCACCCGGGCCAAGCGTAGGAGAATCGACCTCGTCCTCATCCTTGGTGGCTTTCTGCTCGAGACCATCGTAATCCGTCTTAAGAGGCTTCTCGTGGACGATGATGGGAGGATCCAGAGGCTTTTGCGTCTCGATATTTTGTGACCTGAAAGCGGGATGCTCATGAGCAGGTGGAGCAGCATCCGGAGATACGACTGGAATGCGAGCTCCACCAAAGCGTCCGTTCTTCACAGCCAGTCTGGAAGGCGCACGTGGCTCAGGCTCAGGCTCTGGTTCCGGTTCTTGCTCATACTCGCTGTCACTGGCGCTTGATGAGGCGAAGAAATTTGAAGACTTCTCTTCCTTCAAGGGAGAAGCAATTCCAGGTGACTTTAGTTGGTTGGCGGCTCTCTGGAAGACGTTGAAGGCTACAGGGGCAAATTCATCTTTGGTTGACATTGCTCGCGGACGACCAGCGACTGGCGGCTCAATTCCATTTCGAAGAATGCCCTTCTTAGGTGAAGTCTCCTGCTTTGGAGCTTCAGGACCGGGAGTGGGAGTATTCCTCCCTTGGTTCAGAGTCATCTGACGTTCCAGATACTGCTTCTCGCTGAATTGCTTCGGCTTATTGAATGCGCCCATAGCGGTGGCTTTGCCTCGGTCGTTAGGTCCAATGGCGGCTTGTAGAACATGATCGCTGGTGGTCAGTGGAGGACTATTGGGAGGAGATGGCGAGAGATCTTGAATTTGATACATGTGATTGTTCCCGTAGGCGTTCCCATATGGTTGGAATTGGCCATAAGCCGGTGATGGCGAAGGACTCTGTGCTCGGAATGCATGATTCGGGCCTTTGAAGCGATCATGTGTCCGCGATGGCGCTCGTGGGAACGGATCTGGAGTGGTTCGTCCTGTGGTCGGCGCGCGAGGGCGTTGAACAGAGTTTAATCGGGTCATCGAGGATGCTTGCTGTTCCTTGATGTCACGGTCAAGGCCTTGTTCATATAGACGTCGACCACGAGCCGTCGATCGGTCTGATGGTGGCGCGAACGATGGTGATGAAGACTGTGAGGATGCCGACAGTGGAGCTGCGCTTTGCGATGTTACCGAAGTGGCAGCGGTGGAAGTGCGGCCAGTGGATGGACTGGATGTCGCAGTCGAAGATGAGGTCTCGCGCTTGAGAGATGGAGAGTAAAGAGGTCCCTTGGAGGGACTACCGTCATCGTCGAGCTTAGACCGCTGCTCACGAGCTTCGGCCTCGAGGCGTTCCTTCTCCTCCAGACGGTGCTTCTGAAAGGCAGACATGTTCACATCATCTTCGTATAGAGCGCGGCCACGCATGCCGTTCTTCGCCAAGTTGGAGTCTGATCCTGTTGCCGAAATCATATAGACTTTCTGCCTGCCACCAAAGAGAACATTGCCTTCACCCGGACGTTTTCTACTCATGACACTGCCGCTGTTTGCTGCATCTTCGTCCGTGCCATAACCGTTGTCCGAAACAATCGAGTTGCCTCGTTCACCCTGAGCGAACGGTGGCCGTGTAAAGCTATTAATGGAGGCAACTTCGGCAATATCGGCGAGGCCATGATGATGGTATCCGAACTCTGGTAATCTGGATTGTCGTCGCGGAGCGAGCACGCTGTCATCGCTAGCTTTGCCTATCTTCGAATTCGGGTCGTCCTGTTCCTTCAACATACTGAAACGTGCTGAGAGCTTTGGCATGATCAAACTCGTTCGAAAGTCGTCAGACGAGGGAAGTGCCAATGAGAGGTCGAGTTCGACCTTTGGGGCCTCTGGGACCTTCTTGGCCCGTTTCTTTGTGAGGAATCGATTCATTGCGGCCTTGTAGAGGTTAGTCAAGCGAGGACTGAATCGCGAGCTCGATGAGCTCTTGGAAGACGGTGGTCGCGGCATGATGCATGCACGAAACGCGTCCCGCCGAGAGAACAATTGAAGGCTACTCACGATTGAGAATTAAGTATGTGAAATAGAGTAAGAGGAAAGAAAAGATGCAGTTGCGCACCGCTGCGCTCCTTCCACGTCGGTGTTACGCTGGATCGTGACCGTCAACGTTCGTGGAAATTGGAGACGAATCTCAAGATATTCAGAGTGCAGCGATCGACCGCATAAAGATTGCTGAGATGGGTGATTAAGCGAGCGTGAAGTCGTCGACGTGGTGCGCCTGCGGTGTTCAGGACTCGGTTCCGGGAGCGGGTACTGGCGGGCGTGTGATGGGAAAACGCAAGTGAGTCGGCGGTGAGCCAGCGTGGTGATAGAATTGAAATTCGAACAGGCCGATTATTGATGTAAATCGGCGGGTTGAGACGCAGTCTCCGAAACAAAATCCGAATGATGACTTTTGCAAGCAGTTGGAAGCGCGCGTCTGAAATGAAGCCTGGAGCCGGTCGCGATGAGGTGGAAATACGGCCGGCGTTGCGAATAGAAAGACAGACGCGTGTCTCTAGTAGCGAGAGTTGGAGAGGTGTTGTGGGTAGCGATCGTAGGGAGGGCGAGCGAGTGAATGAAAGGAAAGAAAAAGTGGTGTTGAGGAGGATACGGACGCGTGGAGCGGAAGTGGTTTGTGGAGAGCGAAAGAAAGCGAGTAATAATTAGGCGGTAGGGACCGAGGAGCGTGAGTGATAGGCTGGATGTGAACCGAAAGCCCGTAGCGCGGGAGCGTGTGGGCAGCAAAAAAAAGCCTGTACCTGTGCCAGTGCCAGTGCCAGTGCCTGTGCCAGTGCCAGTGCCAGTGCCTGTGCCTGTGGCTCTGCGTCTTGTGCGTGTACTTTGCACACTTCCTTCAATCCTCAGAACCCAACAGCCCTGTAGATCCTCAATTTCCAACCAGACCAAAACCAGACTAGACGACGCCCGTCGTTTTATTGGACCTCTTTCAGGCCAATTTGTGTCCGCGCCGCCGTTCAGTTCTTACCGTGTCCGCTGTCATTTACGACCACGCACCATCGATAATAACTGAGGCCAGTATCGCCGCTAATGCAAGGTACAGGCCAGGTTGTTGCATATCTTCCGCCGACGCACTGCAGCCTGCCGGTCGTGACCGACAATCCTGTGAACTCAATTTGCAACCGCTCTTCCACCGACAAGAGCAAAGTCAAAAAGACAACGAAAATTCAGAGACATTTTGCATTGTGTGGCTGTTACGGCATGCGGTGCCCCTTTCCGGACCAGAGACACCCCATCGTCGACCCGTTTTGAAAATCAGAAACTTGACCAGCTTCCACTCCGCTCTCCCGCGAGCCGACCCATGTCATGACCGCGGCTCATATGGAAAAATGGAGCGTTGCATGAATCCCTGACTCCCAATGCGCTCGTCGTCGTTTCCCTTCGCCTGCGATGGGCGTTTGGCTACCGAGCGCAGCATACCCCCTGACCTTCGTTAGACCTCTCACGCTCCCCGATGCCAGGCGCGCCGTTCATCCATCATGGCCTTGGCCTTGCGCAACAATGCTTTTTTCTCTGGCTCGCAACATGCGTACCACCATGCAGCGCTCTTCCGGGCCTCGTACCTCATCTACGGGACCGCCACAACCGTGCAGCGCGCTGTCAAACGCTCTCGATTAGCCTGGACGGAGTGAGAACCAAAATACTTGCGAGACACGGGCGCATATTCCGTTCAATGTCGAGAGAGAAGCGCTCCGGAGTGTAATTTGGCGAGGCCCAAGTACGCACTCCATTCCCAGGAACCCACTGTGACTGGCAGCAGCGTCGGCGGCAGTTTAGCCAATTCAGCACCGGTAGCGAAGTCAAAAATAGGGGCTTCTGTGGGTGTTCCTCATCACGCCCAGGGCCAGCCGGGGCGCCAGCCTGCCTTAATCCCTGCTCCATGCTTGCTCGATGCATCCTTCATCCGTTCCCATCTCCCATGCCGATGCACGGTGCAAGGGGTGGTTCCATTGGTGGCCGCCATGTGTGGTGGGCTGCCCAATCACCGTACGCATCCTGAAAGGTGTGTTCCCGGCAGATGGCCTCCGAGATCGACTGCCTCCCTTCGGAAGACACTCCCTGATGCACCATATCGATAATCACCCAGCCTCCTGTCACCGTCCAGTTTCTCTGACTCGGCTCCCTTCCGACGCTATTCGAAGGCTGGGACGATTTTCTGAGCGATGCACCAAAACTTGTTCTCCTATCGTCCGATGCGCCGTGGCTGCTAGGGGCAAAATCTCTCGATTGTCCAAAAAAGAAATGGGAGAGTGTCTTCCGGCCGCCAGCGAGAAGCAGAGGCGGAATCACGAGCCTTGGGTATGCAGCGCCGTTTGCTGAGCGGCATATTGGAAGCGTTCCCGCGCCTTCTGCAAGGTGACAGCATGTTCGTCTGGGTCTCTCAAGCCGCCATGTTCTCCTTGCCGCAGGCTCCTGGTCCAAAGTATGTACGGTTCGATCGCCAAGTTCTGGCGCCCGTTTGCACTTTTCCGCTGGAAAAGAGTGCGCTGGCCTTCTGTTGCTAGCCTTCCGAAACTCGCCTCCCACAGCCAGTCGTACAGTTTCAGCACATCTCTACGCCTGCTACCGCACACTACAGCTTCCACACAAAATTCACATCGGAAACACGCTCAATTTTGTACAACAGCATTGCCCAAATCCTCTAAAGTCATTTCTGAAAGAACAGCTCTGGCAGTCTAGCGCTTCGAGAAATTTGCGACCGCGGCACATCCTCATGAACGGCAGGCCAGCAAAATTCGAAGCGCCCTGAGGTCCTTCTCCATCTCGTTTCTCGGTCCAACATCAAGCAAAATACCAAAGCGTGCGGCTTTTCTTTCCCCGCAAGTCTTAAATGACCCGGTATAAGATACGGAACGAAATAATCGCGTTCAATTCAGCCCGTCTTGGGTTGGAATGGTTTTAATTATTCCAGACTACAGCACGCGATCAAAACGCGATTTTAATTTGCGCCTCGTCGCGCGACACGCGCGATCACAGCGCGAATCTGGTAAGGACGTGTTTTGCCGACCGCGAAACGCGAGGGCCCGTGATGACGCGGATCAAAGCCATTGTTTTGAGTTGCTGAAAACGTCATGATCGCGGGAAAGAAATAATCTGCCGACCGTCGCGGAGGAGATGAAGATGCGTGTTGGGAAGGTCAAACGTGGCGACGGTTGAGCGTCAGAGCAGTTGGCCATTTCTGACGTATCTTCTACCCCGGAGTCTTATGAAAAATGGAACCGTTGGGACTGTTGACCGTTGCCATTGGTAAATGCAACTGTTTACTATTGAACATGTGCAAGGACAAGGTAGGGTCTATGGATTTTTGTAAGGCTAATGTACAGATCATTGCGATTGATGGCGCCATCAAACACGTCTTTCCCACCTGCTCTCAGCCCTGCTGAAACTACACGCAAGCCTTGCCGTACGACCACAATGCCGAAACGCTTCAAACCTATCACTTTTACAAGGAAATGAAGTAAATGCTTACAGCTCATCCTTCTGCTGATGAGCATGGCCCTGATTGCTTCCATCGTCCGGAGCGCAGACGGCAGGCGTTCCAACATCCATCCGATACACGCACTTTTCTTCTTCTGTAATCTTCCATATCTCGTCCTTTTCCGCACAGGCCAGGATAACCGTAGTGCTCCTCGAGGGTCCGTTCCAGCAATGCTGCCCATTCTCAAACTTCATGGCAATGCGGTCACCCGATCCGAGCCCTTTTCCGTCCGCCGAGACTTCCTCGTCGACCGAAACCATTTCGAAGCGCGCGAAGTTGCCCATCCCTGTGTTTGAGCCACCCTTCTTTGGTTTCTGTGTCGTTCGTCCCATCCAGCAGAGCTCGTATGTATACTCACCCGAGTCTTGAGTGACGCACTTATCCTTGAGAGAGCGGAACACGTCTTCAGGGCCGTAGTCCTTCTTGAGATCATCCTCGTGAGTTTGAAGTGATGTTTTGTGTGCGTTAAGCTCGTTTCGTGCTGTCGTCAGTCTGTTACGTGCATCCGTCACGACTTTCGACTCGCCTGTGGTCTCTGCTGGGCTGGCAAGGAGGCCATTATCTATGGCCCACAAGCGGAGATCCCGCAGCTTCTGATCTAGCCATGATCGCAGAGATGCAGGTAGATAGGCTTCGAATTGATACACTGATATCAGTTAGTTTGAATCTAGAGCAAACAGACAATGACTTACAGATTTCTGCGTCAGACTCCGAAGATTCGGTCCACTCATCCCAATCGATACCATTCTCAGAATCGCTCTTGAGAGTTTCTGCCAGGTCTCTTTCCTGAGCACCATCAAAGTCTGGAGCTGTACCTTCAGCGACGTAGTCCTCCCAAGCCCGCACAGCTCTCTTGACACCCTCATCGTTGAAGTTGGGATTGTACTCTTCCTTGAAGGTGGTCAAAAGTTCCTCAAGCTGCCTCAAACGATCTTGAGACTCATCCCTCTCGGCCTTCACTCGTTCCAGCGTGTTGCGAAGCTCCTCGGTCCGCTGCTTCGCAAGGCCCATTAGAACACCCATCTTGCCACCTTCCTTTGGCGCAGAGACAACCTTGAGCCTCTCCTTGCGCTCGATCTCCGCGAGTTCCTGCTCCAACTGCGCGACACGCAGCTCATCGCCGTGAATCTCCGTCTTCAAGTCGCCGATGCGGTCCTCACATTCCTTGCGTAGCCGCGACGCTTCCTTGACGAGCTCTTTCCGCGCTTTGGCTGCGTTGCTCAGCGAAAGCTTCCGAGCCTCGTCTTGCTTGCGCCATTCCTTGCCAATATCTTTGCATCTGTCCTCGCACTTCACGCTGCTGACTTTCTCTTGCTCGTCCGAGCCGTCGCAGCAGACTTCGTAGTCGCAGACTCCATCATTGACGTAGGAGAATGGTATGTATGCTGGCCGGTGGCCTTTGTTTTTACAATAGAAGCCAGGCAATGCTAAACTATCGTTGGTCTGGCCATCGACATAATTGGCAGCCAAGGGTGGAGATAGGTGAGACAAATAGGAGCAAGCGGAGGTGCCAGGCTAGGAATCTATTCAGTACAAGTCTTATTGAGTATATAGTGTAATTGTTACCTCGTCTGATCCGTCAGGGCAATCACATACGTCGTCGTTTATTCTTGATGATGGGATTTGAATTTGCGGGTTGTTGATGCATGCGAATGTGTCTGTCGACTTGTAGTATTTGGCAACTGTGCATTATCATCAGCTTCATACAAACTTTGAATGTCGAATGACATGTTGAAAGATTAACATACACTCCGGACTCACTCCACGCGGTCTAGGAGCATCTGCAGCGAAAGCTGGTGTAGTAAGAACTGCGCTGGCAACTATGCAAGCCACTACAGGCCTCGCTCTCATCTTCCCATGAAGTGTGGGGAGAAACTATCGGTGTAAGCAGTATCAGCCAAGTTCCTCGAGATTAATAAGAGGTCCAGGAAGCCGTGAATAGGGTGGAGAAGAATCAATGCTGGTTACAAAGTTAAAAAAAAGGCCAGCTGTGATGTCGACTTTGGACCCTGAACGCCAAGAGCTTCCTGTTTTCGTTCGGTTTGGCTTCAACGGGAATTGGATCCCTACTCTATACCATAAAGCTGAGTGTCGCAGTCCTGACCGCACAATCCGGCGGTTTTTACCGCCGCTTTAGGCGGCTTCGACTGCACCGGTCCCCTGGTACCCACACTCCTAACATACAGTACTACCAAATGACTACTCTACTTTCCCGTAACCACAGCATAGCCTCCCTCTAAGAGGAGCTTATTAGAAGTCGAAGGGCGAACGGAAGAGGTCACGACTGGAGGCGCAGCAAAATCAACCCCACCTTCACATCGTGAGCCAGCCCACTTTCATATCTCATCTCTCTTGAGAAACCAGCACTGTTCCACCATCGTTGGCGAAATGCCTCTTGGAGCGCTAGATGCGCTGTCATTGGCTTCTGCTGTTATCCAGTTCATTGACTTCTCAGCCAAAGTTGTGTCGAAGGGATACAAGCTTTATCGCGCGGTTGAAGGCGACTTATTGGAGTATGCTGATCTCGATGCGTCCGCACGTCAAATTCTCAAATTGAACAATGCCATCATCGACGGATTTGACGATGCAACAAGAGCCGATCCTTATCGATCAGGAGGCTCAATACCATTGAATCAAGAGGAGGATCTAAAGAAGGTTTGCAGAAGCTGCAATCGAGTCGCCAGTAAGCTGCATAGCACTTTGGATGCACTTAAAGTCAACGGTCGAAGAAGTAAATGGCGGAGCTTTCGGGCAGCCATCAAAAGTGAATGGGGTAAAGCAGCTGTGGATGCAATGAGGAACGATTTGGACTTGCAACGCAATTTGCTCAACACGACACTTCTGATATCGCTGCGGTGAGTCTCGATGTCTTCAGCTTGGGCTAAAAGTTGTACTTACAATAAGAAGATACAATATGCAGGATGTGCTCAAAATTTTGGCATCTACACGGTCGAGACCGCCATGGCAGAAAGCACTTGCCTACAATGTCAAAGAGAATGACTTAAGGGACAACAAACAGGGAGATGTCAGGCTCTTCGGTATTCAACTATCCAAGGCAGCTGAGACAGCCGCTCTGGAGCAGATGCAACTTCAAATACTTCAACAGCTAGACTTTCGTGATCGTCTCGACAGGCACAACCGCATTCCCATAGCTCACAAAGGGACCTTTCAATGGATCTACGCCAGCCAAAATCAACTTGTAAACAAAAATGTCAAGAGCTTCGCCGAGTGGTTGGAAGGTCGCGACAGTCTATATTGGATCACAGGAAAACCAGGCTCTGGCAAATCGACTTTGATGAAATTCATCGTCAGCGACGAACGTACTCGAACACATTTGCGAGTATGGTCCCGTGGAATGGAGTTGATCACAGCCAGCTTCTATTTCTGGAATTCAGGCAGCGACGTACAAATGTCACTGCTTGGGTTGCTTAGGACGCTGCTATGTGATACCTTGTATGCCTGTCCATCCCTCATTCCTGACGTATTCCCCAGCCGTTGGGCCCAAACGAGTTTGGTCGGAGAAGCTGTCCAGCCTTGGACGGAGGAAGAGCTATTATCTGCATTCAGCCTTACTGTTGCGAGACTTGCTGAGAGATGCAAAATCTGTCTGTTTATAGATGGCTTGGACGAGTTTTCTGGTCGACATGAGCAGCTGTTGCAGGTGGTTAACCATGCATTGTCGCTAAAAAATGTCAAAATTTGCTTGGCGAGTCGTCCATGGCCTATATTTGATGATGCTTATGGACGCAGGGCCAACCTCATGTTGCAAAACTTGACTTTCGACGATATTAAGCGATACGCCACGGCGAATCTATGCAGTAGTCGTGGCTTCGAAGCACTCCGTCGGTCCGAGCCATCTTATGCGTCCCAACTGGTGGAACGGATTGCAGAGAAGGCTGAGGGCGTGTATCTTTGGGTTTCACTTGTGGTAGATTCATTACTCAAAGGTATGACGAATCGAGACAGAATTCTGGATCTTGAAAGACGACTCGAAGAGATACCCGGGGACTTGGAAGAGCTTTATCAAAAGATACTCAATAGTATTGAGTCGTTCTACCTCGGCCATGCGTCGCAACTTTTCCAGCTCGTTAGAGAAGGCAAGGGTGACTTTACGGCTCTGACTCTGTCTTTCGCGGACGGAGGTGAAACAGACGCCTTGCAGGCTGCAATCGATCCCATGTCGACGGAAGAGAAAGATGAGCGCTATGAACAGATGAAATTCCGGCTCAGTAGCCGCTGCAAGGGATTTCTCGAAATTCCGACCTTCATTGCGACCGAATGCACAACGCCAAACACCAACTCGCCTTTGGAACACGAACCAGCCAACGCCAATCCCGAACTGATGGGAACACGATCAAGTGTCCCATCTCGACCGCGTCTGCAATTTAATTACTCAAGGGAGGCTAATCACCCCGGATTCTCTCGATTGACATGGTCTGACCGGGAACGGTTCAGGCCGAGGGCTCGACTTTCTAGTGCACGCGAGCCATTGTCATTCTCTTCTCCTACTCCATTTATCACACGTGAGGGCGAACGCTCCATACCGTATCCAACGACTACTAACGAGCCTTTTAACATGTGGGAAGCCTCTGAAGCTCTAAATGCCAATCGCCGGCCATTTGGTCATTCTGAGCAGCTGCCGCCACTGCGCTACGAACTATTGCCTCAGAATCTCCGCAATGCGGGACCAATCTCTCCTCGAGAGATGGAAATTGAAGTTTCGTCCGAGGGCATCGGCACTCTTCAAATTGGAGACCAGGCGAACAGGAGAACTTCAACTCCTCCGTCCCAAGACGAGGCAGAAAGAAGCCATGGCCAAGTGAGATCCGAACCCTTTAATGTCACAAATGACAACTTTTCGTCATTTCCCGACCGGAAGGTTGCGTATCTGCATCGAACCGCTCGCGACTTCCTTGAGAAGCCAGAGGTCTGGTACCAGATTATGAGTCACTCACCAGCTGACTTCGTGTTATACAAGGCAATCTTGGGATCTCTGATATACGAGCTCAAGAGCCTTCCCAGAGATGCCAGGGGTGCAATTGCAGTATCCGACTGCATCCATCGAACATTCCAATATTCGGCTTACCTTGAAGCCAGAGGAGTGCCCAGCACTAAGTGGTCAATCGAGCTAGAAGAGGTGATAAGAGTGGCGATTGAACAATGTCAAAAGGTCTGGATCGAAAGCGTGCGGCCAGACAAAACAGTTATGGAGATACGGAAGCGTGGTGAGAGGGGGTTCTACGCCGCTGCAGCCGAGTATCCGCTTCACAGTATCGTTCAGCAAAAGCTATTGAACGGAATGCAGATCCTACCTGAACAAGAGCATCGGTCCCTGTTGGATTGCGCTATAGCGGACTATGCTGCATACGCTTCGTTGTGCGATTTCTCATTCGGAACATCCCATCCACTCCCTGACATCAGGTTCATTCGCCGGCTACTAGAATCAGGTGAAGATCCAAACCAATTGTATAGGGGCAGAACGCCATGGGGCTGCGTGCTTCAGGAGGCGTGTAAGGTATCGGCTGATGACAGCATTGATACAAGACTCAAGAGCGACCTTCTATCAGTTTGGGCGGAAATTGTTGAACTGTTCATCACACACAAAGCTAACCCATACGAAAACAGAAATGCCCCGAATGGGAACGCCATACGCGCCGCTTTTGGCCGCGCAATGCCGGACAAATCTCGCCAACTTGAATTGAAACTTGACAAGTCGAAAAGGAGAATCTCCAGATTAGGCAATTTCTTCTTGGGAGGTCATTCATTCAAAAACACTGTGGACACGATGCCACTTTATCGTTTGCGCCAGCTGCAAAAGGCTCAAATGCCGGGCCTCACTCATGCCGAGTACTACCAGCAGAAGCCCGACGAGAAGTCTGAACCAGAGCCCGAAAATGCTTTGAAGCCTTTCATTCATTGATAATAGACTTGGTTCTTGGTTGGGCGGGTTCTGGCCCAATTGGTCGTGCTTCAGATATTCATGACAATATTTGAGCTTCTGTACATGGCTACAGCTTGGTGTTACTATTACATGAACGACAACATTAAAAGACGATTCTATCTTCACCAGCTGAACAGCTTTGATTATACACATTCAAGGCGGCGAGGGTTGGAGCAGGGGGTCGACGAGTGCCGCCAAACCAGGTGGGGAAGGCTGCGACACTGAGATTATACCTCGCATCTCTCGTCTTACGAGATACACACAAACTCAAAGAACCCATTTTTTCTAGCTTTTAGGTGAGAGTGGTCTTCTGGTACCATTCGCTTCAGCCAAAAGCGACCCAATTGGGAATATGGAGGCACGCCCCCACCCAAAATCCACGTCTCACCTAGAAGTTTTGGCTGAGGTCAGCGCCCCCGATTCTCACAATGGCAAGTGTGATCCTTCAAGCATCCTCTAGGTACCTTATGGGTAGTTAGGGGAGGACGCGTGCACATTCCTTAATTCCTACAAGAAGCCAACTTTGCGGAAACTCGTAGGTACTAATCTGTCTCGTTGCATTGAAATCTCTCTGCGATCTATCTCATAAAGCTTTCCTTTCCTATTCCCAATTCGAAAAGTGACCACATCCCATCGCCACTCCATACTGGAAGAAATGAGTGATTCTCTTTCCCAATTTCAAGATGTCCTCGGACAAATGACCTTTCTCAAAGTTTACACTCAACTGTGTATTGGATTTCCTATCGCCCATTCGACCGAAGATGTAGTTGCAGCAATTCAGAAAGGAGCAGCAAAGCTGACCGAGACGTTTCCTTGGTTAGCTGGACAAGTCATCAATGAGGGTAGCGGTCCTGGCAACTCGGGATTATTCAAGATCATCCCATATGCGAAACATCAGAAGAGCCCTCCAGTTATCGTTAAGAGGTTGCCAAACCTTGACTATCAAGACATTATCGAAAAGAAAGCTCCGATGTCGATGCTGGATGGAGATATATTAGCACCACGTAAAGGTATCCCCGCCAGCTATTGCGAAAACGAAGAGCCAGCAGAAGTCTTCAGCATCCAAGCAAACTTTATCAAAGGTGGACTGATTCTGACATTTGCCGGCCAACACAACGTTATGGACATGAATGGTCAAGGACACCTGATCTCGC
>Ga0335073_10007102_pt1 | contig 15698 bp, 12 predicted proteins | sample Lox_Sample_22_FD_207093 | JGI IMG/M metagenome (GOLD analysis project Ga0335073, IMG submission 207093) | Soil microbial communities from Loxahatchee National Wildlife Refuge, Florida, United States - Lox_Sample_2.2 | ecosystem: Environmental > Terrestrial > Soil > Wetlands | place: USA... | reverse complement strand
CGACGTGATCATGTGGTCGCCCTGCCGCAGCACCCCGAAGATTGCCGTGTTGTCGCTTTCCGTGCCGCCGGAGGTAAACACGACTTCAGCCGCCCGGCAGTTCAGCAAGGCGGCAACCTGCTCGCGGGCTCGCTCTACCGCGGCCCTGGCATGCTGCCCATGTTGATGAATCGAGGACGCGTTGCCGAACGATTCGATGAAGAACGGCCGCATGGCCTCCAGCACCTCAGGGAGCAGAGGCGTGGTGGCATTTGCATCCATGTAAATTCTCCGCATCTGCTTCCATTGTACCGGGCAGCCTCCACTCGCAGAATCTGGCAACGCTGTGATTTCACCCGCTGGTACCGGCCAAATTCAGGCAAAATTAAGGGCAGAAGGGGCATTCTGACTGGTATGCGAGTCCTGGTGATCGAGGACGAGAAGCGTGTGGCGGAAAACATTGCAGCCGCGCTGCGCGAAAGCGCCGGGTTCGTCGTGGACATCGCGCTCACCGGCCCCGATGGCGTGGAATTCAGCCGCCAGGCGAGCTACGACCTCATCGTCCTCGACCTGATGCTGCCGGGCATGAGCGGCGAAGAAGTGCTGCGCACGATGCGCATGCGCGGACAGACCGCTCCCGTGCTGGTCCTTACCGCGGTCAGCGAAAAAGCCTCCGTTGTAAGCCTGTTGAATGCGGGCGCCGACGACTATCTGGCCAAGCCCTTCGACCTCGGCGAGCTGCTCGCGCGCACCAAGGCGCTCATCCGGCGGGGCAAGGGCGTCAGCCATCCCAAAATTGAGGTCGCCGGCCTTGTCATCGATACGCTCGAGAAATCGGTCACCATCGGCGGCCGCTGCGTGGAGTTGTCCCCGACGGAATATCGCGCGCTCGAATATCTCAGCCACCATCCGCGCTCCGTAGTTTCCAAGCAGGTGCTCCTCGAACATCTCTACGATTACAACTGGGAGCACCACTCCAACGTGATTGAGGCACACATCTCCAACCTGCGCCGCAAGCTCAACAGTGGCAAATCCGCCGACCGGGGACCGTGGATTGAAACCTTGCGCGGGCGCGGGTATCGTCTCATTCCCACCGCAGCAAGGGGCGAGCCGCTATGAGGCACTATTCGCTTCGCCGCCGCCTGATCGCCGCCGCGCTGCTGCTGGAATGCGCGCTGACCGCCGGGATGACCGCGGTAACACTCTTCTACGTCTGGCACGATCAGATCCGCGCGCTGGATGCGTCGATCCGCGGCCGCGCGGATTCGCTGCTGGGTGCGGTGCACGACGCCGAAGATCCAGGCGACAACGTGGCCATCGATCCCGCCGCGCTCGATCTGCACCCGAGCGACTTCTGGATGGCCCAGGATGCGCGCGGTCCCGTGCTGGCTCACTCGGCTGCATGGATCGCAGGCGCGGAGAAGACCTTCAGCCCTAAACCGCGAACGCACAATCTCCGCATCGGCGATACGAATGTGCGCGGCCTGGTTCTGCACGGCGTGCGCCAGGTGGATGCTACCGATACCAACCCCGGCATTGCGCGTCCCGTGGTCATCTATTACGCTGCGTCGCTTCACCCGGTCTATCACGCGCTGGGGGAAGCGGCTCGCTTTCTTGTGCTGGCCAACATCCTGCTTCTGCTGCTCACAGGAACCGTCCTGGCTCTCCTGCTGCGCCGCGGCCTGGCTCCCCTGGGCAGCCTTAGTCTCGCCGCCGCCGGGATGACGCCGTCGCATCCGCGCTTCCGCGCCCCTGAGCATGCCCACGAAATCGCAGAACTGGCACCGCTGGCGAAGGCGCTCGAATCGGCAACGCAGCGCCTTGATGAAGCTTTTCGCCAGCAGCAGGTCTTCGTGCACGACGCCGCGCACGAGCTGAAGACCGCCGTCACCATCGTGAAGTCGTCGCTGCAGTTGCTGGCATCGCGCCCGCGCACTACGCGTGAATATGCCAGCGGCCTGGAAACCTGTATGGACGACTGCGCCCGCATGGAAGAGCTGGTGCAGCGCATGCTGCAACTGGCCCGCTTCGAGCGCGCCACAGCCGGTCCTGGCGATCGCTGCGATCTGGCCGAAGTCACGCGCGATGTAGGTGTGCAAATGGAGCGGCTCGCGGAGATTCGTGGGGTCGTGGTCGCCATTGAGGTTTCTGAGGCTGCTCCGATTCCCCTGTCCGAGGACGCCTGCGCGTCGCTGGTTGCCAACCTGCTGCTCAACGCGGTGCAGCACACGCCCTCGGGCGGCTCGGTTGCGGCGCAGACTCGCATCGACGATACAGCCGCAATTCTCGAAGTGCGCGACACTGGATCCGGCATCGCGCCGGAAGAAGTGCCTCACCTCTTCGAGCGCTTCTGGCGCGGCGACACCTCGCGTGCGCGCAGCACCGGCGGCGCCGGGCTCGGATTATCCATCTGCAAAGCTATCGTGGATTCCTGCAGCGGAGCGATCGATATCCAAAGCCAAATCGGCCTGGGCACCTGCGTCATTGTGCGCCTGCCCCTCGCACCGGCGCGGGACGCGCAGCAGCGGCGCTCGTCCCAACCCGAACCGGCACTGCGATAAGGTGGCGCAATCAAAAGGGCGGGGATTGCTCCCCGCCCCGGCAGTTCTGAAACCGCCTAAAGAATCAGTTCCCCGCACACTGTCGCGCCCTCTTCCGCCAGCGCGAAGCCGAGCTTGCGCGCCAGGTGCCGCATCGCCGTGTTGTCGGGCAGGAAATGCAGAAACACGCGGCCGATCTTCTCCGCGCGCGCTGCCGCGAGCGAACGCCGCAGCAGTTCCTCGCCGAGGCCACGGCGCTGGAAGTCGTCGGCAATGATGACAGCCAGAGTGGCCGACCGCCCGTCTTCCTGACGGATCAGCCGGCCCACGCCCCCGATCACCTTGCCTTTCTTCGGATCGTCGGCTTCGGCCACTAGTGCCAGCTCGCGGTCGTAGTCGATAAAGCAGATGCGCGTCAGCCGCTCGTGCGCGGTGCGCGCGCTCAGCTCCAGCGCAGTGAAATACCGCTGCACCACAGTTTTTTCCGAGAGCCGGTCATGGAAGTCGACGATCAGCGGCTCGTCCTCGGGCCGGATGGGGCGAATCATCATCTTTGCGCCGTTCTTTGCCGTCCAAGGCGCCACGTATTCCACCGGATAGGGCCGGATCGCCGGGCGAGGCAGTTGTGCTTCCGTCGTCTCCGCATCGAACAGCACCACGCGCGCGTCGAGCGCGATCAGGCCATCCGGCGAAGCCAGCAGCGGATTGATGTCGATCTCACGGATCCAGCGCTGCTCCACAACCAGTTCGCTGAACCGCGCCACCAGCGCATCGAGCGCGTCGAGGTCCACCGGCTTGCGCCCCCGCACGCCTTTCAGCGCCGTGTAGATCTTTGTCTGCTCCATCTGGTGCCGCGCTAACGTCGCGGTCAGCGGCGGCAGCGCCAGAGCACGATCCTTGTAGACTTCAACGAGCTGGCCGCCGGTTCCGAAAAGCAATACCGGCCCGAGTTGCGGATCGATGCTGCTCCCGATAATAACCTCGTAGCCGTCGAGCCTGGCGAACGGCTGCACCGTTACCCCGAGAAAGTGCTCGGCGCCGCATTTCGCAGTGACCGATGCCTGAATCTCGCCATAGGCCGTTGTCACGTCGTGCGCCGTGCGTAGGTTCAGCTTCACGCCGCCCACATCGGTTTTGTGCGTGATCGTCTCCGAGTGCAGCTTCAGCACCACCGGATACCCGATCTCGTTGGCCTTGTGCACAGCGTCGTCGGCGCTGGCCGCCAGCTCCGTGCGGACGGTCGGTATGCCATACGCCGCTAACAGTTGTTTCGATTCGTACTCGGTGAGAATGGTCCGTTTCCCGGCGCGCACCTGATTGACGATCTGTGTCGCAACGTCTCGCTTGGTATCGAACAACGATCCATAGCGCGTCGTTGGCGTCTCGTACAGGTCGCGCAGGTGGCTGGTGTGCTTCCACGTCAGCACGAACGCCTCAGCCGCAGCATCGGGATACGGAAAAACCGGAATACCCGCCCGCTTCAGAATCGCATCGCCCTCGGCGACGCCGTCGCCGCCCATCCAACTCGCGATGACTGGCTTCCCTGTGCTCGCCGCATAGGGCGCCAAATCGCGAGCGATTGCCGTGGGATCGGTCATACCCTGAGGCGTCAGAATCACCAGCATGCCGTCGGTGTTCGCGTCTTTCGAAGCAATCTCGACCGCCTTCGCGTAGCGGTCGGCTTCCGCGTCGCCGAGAATGTCGACCGGATTGTTGTGACTCCACGCGTCGGGCAGAAACGTGTTGTAAGTCTCAATTGTCTCCGTCGAGATTTCTGTCAGCTCGCCGCCCGCGGAGATAAGCGCGTCGGTCGCGAGCACGCCCGGCCCGCCTGCATTGGTGAGGATGGTGAGTCGCGGCCCTTTCGGGCGCGGCTGTTTGGCGAGCACCTCCGCCACATAAAACAAATCGCTGATAGACTCCACGCGCAGCACGCCCGCGCGCTGGAATGCGGCGTCGAGCACATCGTCGCTGCCGGTGAGCGAGCCGGTATGGGAAGCAGCAGCTTTGGCCGCCGCGGCGGTACGGCCCGCCTTGATAACGAGAATTGGCTTGTTCATCGCCACGGCACGCGCCGCCGAGAGGAAGCTGCGCGCATCGCCAATGGATTCCATGTAGATAACGATCGAATCCGTGTTCGGATCCTGCCCGTAGTAGTCGATCAGTTCGCCGAAGCTCACGTCGAGCATCGACCCGGCAGAGACGAAGCCGCTGAGGCCGACGTGCTCGCGAATGCACCAGTCGAGCACCGCGGTGCCCAGCGCACCGCTCTGGCTGATGAACGCCAGTCGTCCCGGCGCCACCATCGACTTCGCGAAGTTCGCGTTGACGCCGCCCACAGGGTTCATCACGCCCAGGCAGTTCGGCCCGATCAGCCGCATCCTGCCCTTGATGATCTGCGCGATTTGCCGCTCCAGTTCCTTGCCCGCTTCGCCGACTTCTTTGAAGCCCGCCGAAATCACGATGGCTGAGGGAACGCCCGCGTTCACAGCTTCCTGAATGATGGCAGGTACCGTCGCCGCCGGAGTCGTCACGACGATCAGGTCGGGCACACCCGGCAGTTCGGTAAGCGACTTATACGCCGGCAGCCCCAGCACCGCCGGCCGCTTCGGATTGACCGGCCACACCGGCCCGCCGAACGGACTCGCGATCAGATTGCTGAGCACTGTGCAGCCCACGCTGCCTGGCCGCTCCGACGCGCCCACCACCGCCACCGATTTCGGCGTAAAAATGGGCGCCAGTGAACTGCCCCGCAGCCCCACCAGATCGTGCGCGGGATCGATGATGACGGTCGAGTCGGGCGCGAAGGATGTTGCGGTTGCCATGGGAAAAAACTCCTTATTGTCTTGCTCAGTGACCATAGCCTGTCTCCGCGGACACTTTACCGCGGAACAGCGAATAGGCGGTGACAATGTAGATCAGCGCCAGAACCAGCCCCACCGACCACCACACCAGCCCCACGTGCAGGGAGTGCGGGCCGGTCAGCGCCCGCGCGACGGTGATGCTGAGCGCGGGATCTCCGGACGACGGCAGCAGCGTGGGATACAGCCCCACCGCAGCGCCCACCAGCATGAACACCAGATACAGGCACGACGACAGGAAAGCCGCCAGCGGCTTGCGCAGGCGCGTGAAGCTCAGCATCCCGATCAGAGTGGCGACGACCAGAAGCGGAATGGCAAACAGCACCGGGTGTGTCCTGTAGTTGTCGAGCGCCGAAGGCCGCACCGCGATCGTCGCCGGCAAACTGACCAGAGTCACCAGCAGCAGCACTACCCACAGCGCCGTCGCTGCGCGCCTTGCGCGCTCTTCCAGCTCGCCCGGGGCTTTGATCACCAGCCAAAGCGCTCCATGCGATGCCAGAGCCACCAGCGCAACCACGCCACCGATCACTGTGTACCAGTCCAGGATTCCTGGCTGCGCGCCAGTGCGCCAGTCGGTCCACAGCGGCAGAAAGAAGTAGCCGTCGGCGCCCAGCGGCACGCCGCGAATCACATTGGCGAGCGCAGCGCCGAAAAAGATCGCCAGCAGCGCGCTCGCCACAAAGAACAGACCGTCGAAAAACGAGCGCCACACCGGATGATCGATGTGCATGCGCAGTTCGACGCTCGCCCCGCGAGCAATGAGCAGCCACAGCACGATCATCAGCGGCAGATAGAATCCGCTGAACGACGAAGCATAGAGAAGCGGGAAGGCGAAATACAGCGTTCCGCCTCCGGCCAGCAGCCATACCTCGTTGCCATCCCACACGGGTCCGATCGAGCGGATCATCGTTCGGCGATCCTCTTCCGTGCGCGCCAGAACTGCTGAAAGAATGCCAACTCCGAGATCGAAGCCATCGAGCACTACGTAAACGGCGATCATCACCGCGACTATCCAGAACCAGACGAATCCCATTGCGCTACCCTCTCCCGCCGGCCGAGGCCAGTTCCGGCTCAGGTTCTTTCGCCCCGTTTACAGCAACCGGCCCTGCATGAATGAACCGGTAGACCAGAACGATCCAGAGAATCGAGAGCACCGAGTACATGCCGAGGAAGCCCAGCAGCGTGAAGAGCGTGTTGCCTGCGGAGACGTGCACCGAGTAGCCCTCTGCCGTCCGGATGAGTCCGTAGACGAGCCATGGCTGGCGCCCGATCTCCGCAGTCATCCATCCTGCCGTGTTGGCGACATACGGCAGCGGGAAGCTGAGCAGAATCGGCCACAGGATCCAGCGCGTGCCGAATAGTTTTCCGCGCCATAGCAGAAACGCGGCGGCCAGCATCAGCAGCAGGAACCAGGTTCCCAGGCCCGCCATGATGTGGTAGCTGTAATAGAGCAACGGCAGCGCCGCAGGACGGTCTTCGGGCGCGAATTCGTTCAGGCCTTTCACCTCTGCCGACGTCGTGCCGTAGAGCAGGAAGCTCAGCACGTTGTTGATGGGCACGGGATTGTCTATTTTCTGGGCGTTCTCATCCGGCTGGCCGATCAGCACCACCGGCGCGCCTTTCTGAGTCCTGAACAGCCCCTCCATACCGGCGATGGCCGCTGGCTGATTCTTTGCCACCATGCGTCCGTGCAGATCGCCAGTGGGGAAGATCTGTACGATGCAGGAGACAAGGCCAAAGATCACGCCGATCTTCAGGAACAGGCGCCCAAACTCCTCGTGGCTCTTCTCGAGCAAATAGAACGCGCCCGTCGCCGACACGACAAAGGAGGCCGTAACCACGGCGCCGCACATGTTGTGTGCATACTGCAGCCACGCCCACGGATTCAGCAGCAGTCCCCAGAAGCTCGATACCTCATAGGTCCCATTCGGCAACAGGTGGTACGACACCGGATGCTGCATCCATGCGTCGGTCACGATGATGAAGAAGCCGGAAATCCACGAGCCCAGCCACACCATGAAGGCCGCGCCGAAATGCGCCGCCTTCGAAAGCCGCTTCTCGCCGAAGAGGAACAGTCCCAGAAAGGTCGACTCGAGGAAAAAGGCGAATACGCCTTCCATTGCCAGCGGCTGGCCGATCACGCCGCCGGTGCGGCGCGCGAATTCCGACCAGTTCGTCCCGAACTGGAATTCCATCGGAATCCCGGTGACGACTCCGAGCAGGAAGTTGACGGCAAAGATCTTCGCCCAGAAGCGCGCGGCCTGATTCCAGCGCTCATCGCTGGTGCGCAGGGCAACGATCTTCATCACCACCATCAGCAGCGCCAAACCCATGGTGAGCTGCGGAAACAGATAGTGGTAAGTGACGGTAAAAGCAAAGTGGATGCGGTGTAACAGAAGTGCGTTCATGCCACGGTCAGGGTAGCCGCGAGAGGTCGAAAGGCTCTGTGACAGTTGTCACACGGACAAAGCGAACCGCCGGAAAGCGCAGCATCATGCGGCGTTTTCCGGCGGCCGGGTTCGTTTCGGAACCCCTCGATCGCGGGAGTTACTGCAGCCGCACCTCGTTCTGCAGTTGCAGATCGTTGAGCACGCTCGGCGTTGTCTCGTCGGTCGCCAGAATGTTGTGGCACAGACTGCAGTCGTTCGAGAGGGATTTCCCATCCTTCGTGTTGTGGCTGCCGTCATGGCACCGGAAGCATCCCGGATACGCCATGTGCCCGATGTTGTTCGGGTATGTACCCCAGGTCACCTTCATCTCAGGGAACACATTACGGCCGTAGATGGCCACCAGGCGCTGCCCTGCCGCCTCCACCAGCGGCCTCTGGTTCTTCCACACTTCGGGATACTGGGTGCGGTAGAACTCGTCGAGGCCGGTGACAATCTTCTTCCCGGCTTCCGCCTGCGAGCCGTAGGTTGCCTGGATGAGCGCGAGCCCCTGCTTGTGCACGAACGGCAGGTCGGGACTCGGCGTGCCGTCCACCATCGCCTCGTCGATCGCCTCTTCCGCCGTCTGGAACACATGCGTCGCCTGGTTGTGGCAGTCCATGCAGTCCATGGTGCGGTGCACACCCTTGATCTGCTCGAAGGGCTGCTTCACGTCGGAGCTGATGTAGTCCGTGGTCGTCCCGTCCGGGTTCGGCTTCCGCACCGCGAGAATCGTCTGCGCGTCCGCGTCACTGGCCACGTATTCGAAGTTATCGAGGTGATGGCCGTGGATGCCCGTCAGGTGCGACACCGAATCGACTCCGCCCAGATGCAGCACCAGCACCGTGCGCGTCATGGAGTTCTTCACATCGTCGCCGAAAGTGGTCTTCACGAGCAGCTTTTCACCCACGAACTTGGCCGGCGTGTGGCATTCCTCACAGGTTTCGCGCGCCGGGCGGAGCCCGTTCAATGTGGCCCGAATCGGTGTTGGCCAGCGATGGAACGAGACTTCGAGGAGCTGTCTGGTCCCGTTCACCTTGGCCTGCACGTACGACTTCATTCCCGACCCAACGTGGCATTCCACGCAATCCACATGAGCGTGCGGCGATTCCTGATACGCCGACCACTGCGGCGCCATGACATGGCAGCTCTGCCCGCAGAAATGGGGCGAATCCATGTAAGACACCGCACGATACGAAGCCGTGCCCACGATAATGAAGTTCACAAAGGTCACGAGCGCAACCAGTTCGATACCGCGCCGAAAAAAATCGTTCTGCAGGTCGATTTTGGGGTAAGCCGTCGGCACCTCGCCCGCGGCGACCAGGCGCCTGCGCCGCAGGTAAATGCCGATCGGAATGAGCACGAGGCCGAAGACGAACAATCCCGGTAGAAACAGATCGAAGATCAGCCCCAGATAGGGGTTGGACGACCCTCCGTGGCCAAATGTCGAGACCACCCAGAAGCCGATCAGAACCAAAGACGACGACGTTGTGAGCGCCCCACCCAGCAGACTGAGTGGGTTGTTGCCGTAGAACAGTATCGGCCTCAGGTTGTTCTCGATCTTCCTGAAATCCAGCATGGAGCACCTATCCCGCGATGTACGCGCTCAGAGTCAGAATCAGCAGGGTCAGGCCGATAAACAGAGCCGTAAATCCCACCACTCGCGAGAAATTTATCAACCACTTAGGAGGCGCGTCTGTGATCCTTATCGCAGACCTTCCCTCCTGCTGCATGCGCGCGTACTCCATGGGACGGCGCTTCCTGAACTCCTCTTCGCTCTCCCGTCCTGTGAAGATCACGAAGTCCATGGGGAAGCTGTCGGGCCTCAGGTGGGTGTTGACGAAGTGTATGGCAAAAATGAAGAGGATCGCCAGCAATCCCTCTTCGCTGTGGATGATGAGAGCCGCGTTCAGCGCCCAGCCGGGCAGAAAGCGCGCGAAGAACGGGGCGAACCACATCGCGTAGCCCGAGAAGCCGATGACCACCATCCCCCAGAAAACCGCCCAGTAATCGAACTTCTCCCAGTAGGCGTAGCGCTCGAATTTCGGCTTTGGTCCCAGGCCGAGGAACCACCGCATGTGACCGAAAAGGTCTTTCACGTCCTTCCAATTGGCGACCATGGACGTCGGCCCCCAGAAGATTCCTCTCTCGCCGCCGAAGATTCCGCGGGCAATAATCTCGCGCACGTGGATCAGAAAAGCGACGGTAAGGACCAGCGCGCAGAATTTGTGAAAGAACAGAATCGTTCCAAATCCGTCGACGAGTTTCGCGAACCGCACCGCCCAAAGCGCGCTCGAAAAGCGCAGCGGCAGCCCCGTGGCGGCGAGACCCAGAAACGTTGAGAAAAGTACGGCATGCAGATACCGCTGTCCCAGGGTGAACCGCAGGAACCACCGCTCATTCTTTTCAGAAACGCGCTCCGCGGCCATGGCCTCATTGGCAAAGATCGGTGCTTCTGTAGTCTCAGGCATTTTTCCCTCCCTCAGGCTTGCGGCTTACCTGCTGGAATCGCGACCGCACCAGCCACAGGATGGTGTGCAGCAGGAAGAAACTGAGCACGCTGGCCAGCAGCAAATTCATGAACAACCGGATGTAGAACAAGGCCGGGTTCAGCTTGCGGTTGCGCGCATTCGCGTGCGGCTGATACTGCACGAAGCTCATATTCGCGCCCGCGTGGCAGCGCCCGCAGGTCGCGACCAGATTCTTCTGCGCGATGGGCGATTGCGGATCGGACGCGGGCAGGACCTCGTGCGCCTGATGGCAGTCCCAGCAGCGGGCGGTTTCCGTGTATCCGCCCAACAGGCCGAGTTGCGAGTGGAACGTGTCGCGATACGTGCTGAATTTGTCACGATGGCAGTTGCCGCAAACCGGCGTCGACTGCATGCGGAATTCCGACGAGGTCGGCTCCAGGATGCCGTGGGCCGTGTGGCAGTCGGTGCAGACCGGGGCATTGGGATTGCCCGCCGCTACCGCCTTGCCGTGCACGCCCTTCTGGTACTGCTCGTTGATGCCCACGTGGCAATTGCCGCAGGTGGCCGGAATGTTGGCGCGGAACGTCAAGCTCTGCGGATTGCGATGATCGAGAATCCTGTGCGATCCGTGGCAACTGGTGCAGTTCGCGGCCACCAGCAAGCCTTCCTTGCCGATCGCGAATCCGTGGATCGAATCGATATAGGCGGCGTAGACATTCGGGAGCCCGTACTTCTTCGCCATGGCCGCGTCGCCGTGGCAGTTCCCGCAGGTCTTCGGGATATTGAGCGGATACACCGGCGAGTTCGGATCCGTCTTCGCGACAATCTCGTGCTGGTTGCCGTGGCAATTCAGGCAGCGATTCTTCGTCTCTGCCCCGGTCGCCAGAGCCGATGGCTGGCTGGCATTCGCGTGGACGCTGCCGCTCAGGCTGCTTGCTTCGTCGGTGTGGCAGCTTTCGCACTCGACCGGCGCAATCTTATCGGGGTGCGGATAGGCCTTGATGTCCTTGTGGCAGTCGCCGCAGGCAAGACTGCCATGGACGCTGGCGTGGAACTTGTCAGCATTCACGCCGATGCTGTGCCCTGCAGCATCCTGCATCGACGCATCCCCATGGCATGCCAGGCAGTCGGTTTGCGCTTTTGCGTTTCGTCCCGGCCCGGTCAGTACAAAAATCAGTACAACGAAAAAAAGGGTCCTCATAGTGGCTCCGTTGTGCCGGATTCCCAGTCGCCGGGTCGATCGGGAAACGGGCAAGCATCGAGCCAGGGCTGCGGCGGGGCGAGGGAGAGGCAGGGATCTCCTGTCACTCCCGCCGCTCGACGCAGCGATGGCGTTTCGTTCTGGGCCTTTTACAGCTGGTCCTGTTTACTTCTGCAGCGTGCGGATGAATGACACGACGTCCTTGATCTGGTCGTCGGTCAGCTTGCCGTTATACGAAGGCATTTTGCCCTTGCCGTCCTTCGTGATCGCGATCAGAGCCGCATCCGTCGCTTTCACCTGATCGGGGCTCTTGAACGACGGAATGTTCATCATTTTGCCCATAGGCGTCGCCGCGGTCCCGTCGGGGCCGTGGCACATTGCACACTTGGCTTTGTAGGTATCGGCGCCGGCGCTCTGTGCGAACACAGGCGCGGCAAGGGACGCGGCGAGCAGACAAATGGCCGCGGTTCTGATGCGAAGGTTCATTGGTATTACTCCTTTTGGGGCATTGGGGCCCTGGGCCTTCTCTCTGATAACCGGTTGCGTACGCCACGGTCTGTGATATGCCGCACAGACGCGGGTTCATCTTACACACCGAACGTAACCTTCGATCAGGAAATACCCCAGTTTGGAGCCCTTCGGGAGTTAGTCATCCCCAGCCGCCGGCGCGGTGTCTGCGCCGGACCCCGGGCGCTTGTCCGCCGGTTTATCCTCCACGCCTTCCCGAACCTCATGTTCCGGCGCTCGCCCGGTCAGGAACGTCCACTTCACCGGATAGACGTCCGGATCGAAGATCACCGCGTAGAAATGCCAGATCAGGATCGCCAGCGTCGCCAGGATCGCCTCATAGAAGTGGATCGCCGTGCTGATCGCCAAAATCGACGCCGGATGCGGCAGATGTGCCAGAATCCAGTCGTTCAGCCACAACAGCACGCCCGTCACGGCCATCACCGCCGTGCCCCAAACCAGAGCCCAGTACTCCGCTTTCTCCGCATAGTTGAATCGCCGATACTTCGGCGGCCCGTCGCGGCGGCCCAGGTTGTATTCGACAGTCTGTATGGCCTCTTTCGCGTCGCGCAGATCCGGAATCATGTCCTTCACCCAGTTCCGCCCACTCTTCTTCAGCGATACATAGACCATGTGATAAACCGAAGCCCCGATGAGAACCACCCCGGCAATGCGGTGCAGCCACCCGCGCACGGGGTGCCCATGCTCCATGTCGACGAACGGCACCGCCCAGAATGCGTGCGGGAACTTCAGCGCAAAGCCGGTAATCACGAGGACGATGAAGCTGACCACCAGCAGCGCATGCTGAATGCGCTCGCTCCGGTTGAGACGCGCTTGTCCCGGCGCCTTGCGGTAGTGGGCCAGCGATGCCCGCGCCTTACGACGCCAGTCGATTGCGTTGTGCACGAACATCAGGCCCAGGGTTACCGGAATCACGACCAGGTAAAACAGTTTTACGAAGCCCAGCAACTTTCCACCCGGCGTCGTGGTCGCCATGCCGTGCACCGGCCCGATGGCGAAACGCCGCCCGGCGTCGGCGTGGCACTGCCCGCAGGTTTTGCTCAGGTTGGCGCGGTTAACCGTCGAGCGTGGATCCCTCGACGGATAGATATTGTGCACGCCGTGGCAGCTCGCGCAGTTGGCCACCGTCTGCCGCCCCTCATGCGCGGCCAGCCCGTGATAGCTGTCTTCGTAAGTCGGGACGCGGTCCTGCGGCATATTGAAGTCGGCCATCAGCGCCGCATCGGCGTGGCAGCGCGAGCAGGCCTCCTGCGAGATATTCGCCATGTACACCGGCGAACCCGGATCGCCCGGCGCCAGAATGCGATGCTCACTGTGGCAATCCGTACAGGTGGCCGCCTGGAGCACCCCCTTCCCAACCGCCTGGCCGTGAATGCTCTGCAGATAGGTTTGCGCCACGCCCGTATGACATTGCCCGCAGGTGGTGGCGACGTTTTGCTTCCATATCTTCGAGTGCGGATTGTTTACGGGAAGGATGTCGTGAGAGCCGTGGCAGTCTCCACAGGAAGCTGCATGCAGATTGCCGCGCTCGATCGCGCGCCCATGGACGCTGGCGCGATACGCCTCCACCGGGCGCACTTCAGCAAACATATACTTCGCGGCCAGGCTCGAGTTCGAGTGGCAGGATCCGCAGGTATCCGGCAGATGCTGCTTATTTACCGGTGAACTGAGATCCGCCGCGGCCACTGCCGCGTGCGTCGATCCATGGCAGTTCGTGCAGGTGGGTACGTCGGCGTTGCCGTGGGCGCGCGCGCTCCCGTGCACGCTTGCGCTGTATTGCGCCGTTTCCTTAGCGTGGCACGTGCCGCAGAACTGCGGCCCGGCGACGGCCTTCGCCGCGTTCGAAGTGCCATGGCAGGCGATGCAGGTTTCCGAGTCGGTCGGCTTGCCGAGCGCTGCGTGCACTCCGCCGCTCAGCGCCTTTGCCTCATCCGCATGGCAGGTGATGCACGAAGCCGATGCGGATTTTGAGGTGTGGGACTGCGCCGCGGCTCCTGCATGGCAAGTCACGCAGCTCAGGCTGCTATGCGGGCCTTTCATGTGCGTCGATGCGTTGACGCTGATGTCTTTTCCCTGCGAATTCCTCAGCCCCACCGAAGACCCGTGACAGGTCAGGCAATCCGAAGCCTGCTGAGCCGCGGCCGGAAGCCGCGAGAAGATCATGAGGAGGAAAACAGAGGCCATCGAACCGGCCAGCACGCGCGCGATCCGGCCACAGACGCGCCGGACTCGCGCAGGCCCTGCATCTGCACGGGTGCCCATCTCGTCCCTTCCCTGCCCCGGCCGCGAGAATCCGGAGCCTGCGCCGTCGCCCGCGCATGAATCTGCGCGGATCCCGGCGCACTTCTCCATCAGTCGCGTGATCGAGCGCAGGTCGGTCCCGCCGCTCTGCGCTCGTACGCCTCGCCGGCCCTTACTTCTGGAGGGTCCGGATGTACGTGACGACCTGCTGAATCTGATCGTCTGTCAGTTTTCCGGCATAGGCAGGCATCTTGCCTTTGCCTTCTTTGGTCACTTTCGCCAGATCGGCGTCGGAGGCTTTCACATCCGCGTCCGACTTGAACGAATTAACCTTCATGCTCTTGCCCACCGGTGTGTCGCCGGTGCCGTCGGCGCCGTGGCACATCGCGCACTTCGCCTTATAAGTTGCATCGCCACCCTGCTGTGCCATCGCAGGAATCGCGAGAGACAGCCCCAGAATGGTCAGTACTGCCATGTGGCCTGTTGTTTTCACGTCGTTCTCCTCCGTAGGGTGACCGGAGCAGAAACCGGCCACGGTTGGCTGACTGTGCCTGCAATCGACTGCCGGTTGCGGGCGTGGACATAACGGAGTGGGAAGACGTGGCGTGCATGATTGCGAATCGCGACAACGGATGCGTTCATGCCGGCCTCCCTTCCGTCATTGCAGAAAAGCCTCGCTGGTGTTGGAACCGTGAATCTGGTGGTGGCACGTCGTGCAGTCTACGGGCTGCGTGGCCGGCGCGGCACCGGAGGCGTGCGTTGGCTGCGTGGTGGTCTGCGCGTGACACTGCAGACATAGTGCCCTCTGGCTGGCGACGGTCAGCATCCTGGGATTCGCCGACCCATGCGCCGCGTGGCACGTGCCGCAGCCTTCCGCATTCACGACCGGATGCTGATGCGCAAAAGGGCCTGCATCCTCCGTGTGGCAGCGGGTGCAGGAGGCATTCTGCTCCGCAATCGTAGGCTGCTTGTGCGCCGCCATCTCGCGCGAGCCGCGCACATGCGCCGTGTCCATCGTGTGGCAATCCGAGCAGTTGACGGCCTTGCCCGCAGACGCGTGCGGGTGCGCCTTCACCTGCCGAACGATGTCGCTGTGACACGTAGAACAGCTCGTTGCGTCGGCGGCGGTTGCCGCCGCCCCCTGCGCAGTCGCGGCAACCTGCGGAGCACCCGCAGCACGGGCCGTTCCACTCAGACCCGGAAAGAGAAGAAGACACGCGATGACGGTTGATCGGCCCATGCGCATGCACCGCGTGCAGCCGGTTGTAGTTTTTGCGGCTCGTGAAACTCCGCTTTCACCGCTTCACGCAAACATGCAGCATAGCGGGCTGTCCGAAGGACGGACAGTGACCGCAATCACAGGGACGGCGCAGTGACGGATATCACCCTGTTACCTTGGAATCCCGGCGGCTCGCTCAGGCAGACTTCTGCTCGCAGCAGCACACCGGCTG
>Ga0335073_10007101_pt1 | contig 15700 bp, 19 predicted proteins | sample Lox_Sample_22_FD_207093 | JGI IMG/M metagenome (GOLD analysis project Ga0335073, IMG submission 207093) | Soil microbial communities from Loxahatchee National Wildlife Refuge, Florida, United States - Lox_Sample_2.2 | ecosystem: Environmental > Terrestrial > Soil > Wetlands | place: USA... | reverse complement strand
CGGGCGACCGGTACTACTACCCGAACAGCCGAGACTTCATCGCGGTCTACGCGCGATGACCTCACCGACTCGCGAGACTGCCAAGGAGCAGCCGGCAGTCGTCGAAGCTCGTCCGATACGACGGCCGGCTGCACTAGCCGCACTGCTGCTCGCCGCGCTCCAGGCGGCCCGGCCCCGCCAGTGGCCCAAGAACCTGCTGGTGTTCGCCGCGCCGCTGGCGGGCGCGACGCTCGGCCGACCGGGCGGATTCGGCTACGCACTAGTGGCATTCGCCGCCTTCACGGCTGCCTCCTCGGCGGTGTACCTCATCAACGACGTCATGGACGCCGAGCGGGATCGGCTGCACCCGACCAAACGCAACCGCCCGATCGCCTCCGGCCGGCTGCCGGCACCGCTTGCCCTGGTGCTCGCCGCGGTTGGGCTAGGGCTGGCAATCCTGGCCAGCTTCGCGATCGGGGAACCGAGGCTGGCTCTGGTGGTCGGCATCTATGTTCTGACGTCCTGGCTCTACAGCGCGGGCATGAAGCACCTGCCTGGCGTGGAGCTGGTGCTGGTGGCCAGCGGCTTCGTGCTACGGGCCATCGGCGGCGCGGTAGCGACCCACGTACCGCCGTCCGTGTGGTTCCTGACCGTGTGCAGCCTGGGCGCACTAATGGTTGCGATCGGCAAGAGGTACACCGAGTTGTCGTTGCTCGGCACCGATGCGGCCGCGCACCGGCCGGTCATGCGCTGGTACCACATCTGGCTGCTGCGGGCGGGCCAGCGAGCGACCAGCGCCGTGATGCTGAGCGCTTATGTGCTGTGGGCGCTGTCTCACCACGATGCCTGGATGCGCGCCTGGCATCTGGCAAGCGCGCTGCCGCTCGCCTGTGCACTTATCAGGTTCGACCGGCTGACCGGACTGGCCGACGGCCGTCCGGTGGAAGACCTCATCGCCCGGGATCCGACAATGATCTGCGCCGAACTGGTGTGGCTCGCGATGTTCACGGTCGGGTTGTAATGCCTATGCCAGGTGTCAGGGCGACTCCCGAGCGCTTGCAGGAACTGGTTGCGGCCCGGCCAACGCCCGACCTGACCGCCCGCGGCGCCGGCCTGAGCTACGGTGATGCCGCGCAGAACTCCGGGGGTCGGCCCGGTGGCTGACTGGCGGGCCGTCAGGGGGCGGCTGGACCCGCACGGCCTGTTCCAGTCTGATCTGGGGCGTAGGGTCGGCCTATGCTGAGCGCGAAGTCGCGGTCACAGACCCCGTCTGCGGTAGCTGGCGGCCAGCCGCATCGGGTACTGCCGCACCGCGTATTGCTGATCGGCGGTACCAGCGAGATCGGCCTGGCGATACTCGATTCCCTACACCTGCCCGCCGACGCCGAGGTGCTGCTGGCCGGACGAGATGCCGAGCGGATGACCGCGGCAGCAGGCTCGATCCTCGGCCATATCAAGACCGTTGGCTACGATGCCGCCGACCCCGAAGCAGCGCAGGCGCTGGTAACGGAAGCATTCGCCGACGGCCCGGTCGATCTTGTGATCTCGGCAGCGGGTGTGCTCACTCCGCAAGATCAGATGGACGCCGAGCCCGATCGCGCCGCGGCGCTCATCCAGACCAACTTCACCAGCCACGTGACGACCCTGCTCGGGGTCGCCGGGCGGATGCGCGCCGCCGGTCGGGGCACCATTGTCGTGCTCTCGTCGGTAGCAGCCGTCCGACCACGCAAAGCGAACTTCGTCTATGGCGCGGCAAAGGCGGGTCTGGACGCGTTCGCCCGCGGCCTGGCCGACTCGCTGCACTCCAGCGGTGTACGCGTGCTCCTGGTCAGGCCGGGATTCGTGGTCGGCCGGATGACTGCTGGGATGACCCCGGCGCCGCTGGCCACGACCCCGGCCCAGGTCGGCGCGGCAGTGGCCGCTGGACTGGCTGGTTCAGCCGCCGTCGTCTGGGTACCGCCGGCGCTCCGCCCGTTCGCCATTGTCATGCGCCTCATCCCCCGTGCGGTGTGGCGACGGTTGCGCAGCTAAGGCTGCGCGGCGGAGAACGTGGCTACGCGGCGGAGAACGTGGCTGCGCGGGTAGGAGTGCTGCGCGGGTAGGAGTGACGGATGCGAGTACTGGTCGCCGAGGACGATAGAGGACTGCGTGACGTGCTGGCCCGCGGCCTGCGCGAGCGCGACTACGTCGTCGACGTCGTCGGCGACGGCGAGGAGGCAGTTAAGTTCCTCCGCGCCTACGACTACGAAGTCGTGGTGCTCGACTGGCGGATGCCGGGCATGTCCGGACTCGATGTCGTTCGCTGGATGCGGCGGCACAACCGGCCGACGCCCGTCCTCATGCTCACCGCACGGGACGCGCACGCGGACCGGGTGACGGGACTCGACGAGGGCGCCGACGATTACCTCGTGAAGCCGTTCGACTTCGCCGAGCTAGTTGCCCGGATGCGGGCCCTGCAACGCCGGCCTGCTGTGGTCCAGCCGCCCGAACTGGCCATCGGGGACCTGCGGTTCGACCCCGCCACCCGGCAGGTCCGGATCGGCAGCCAGCAGCCGGTCCTGACGGCGACCGAGTTTGGCATCCTGGAGCTGTTGATCCGCAGGTCGCCGGCTGTCGTGCCGCGCAGATCCATTGCCGTCAACGTCTGGGACGACGAAGCCGATGCCATGGGCTCGAACACCATCGACGTCCACCTGGCCCGGCTGCGCGCCAAGCTGACCGGGGGGATGGTGCGCATCGAGACCGTGCGCGGCGTCGGCTACCGGATCGTGGAGCGCTAGCCGATGCGCCTGCGCGCCAGATTGCGGCCGGAGATCGCGCATGCCGCGAAGGTCGCGCTCGCGGCCAGCCTGCTCATCGGCATCGTGTACGCGGCCTGCGTGACCGTTCTCGACCAGGTAGTGTCGGCGCGCCTGACCGCGTCGGTCGACGAGCGGCTGGCCGAGCGGCTGACCGACATTGGAGAGGTCGGCCTGCGCGGGTCTGCGCTCGACGACGACGACATCGACGCCACTCCGGTTTACCTGTGGTGGCAGACACCCCCGGGGCTGATCGCTCCGGTCGACCGGGGCGCCCCGCACCTGCCGCGCACGGTCCGGGTTACTACCCGCCAAGCCCAGACGATCCAGCTTCCGGAGGGCACGTTCCGGCTGCAGGCAGGCACGATCGACGGCGTCAGGTACATCGCGGGGCAGAATCTGCAGACAGTCGACCACCTGATCGTGCTGCTTCGGGACGGCGAGGCGCTGGTTTCGCCCGTGCTACTGCTGGCGATCTTCGTCGGCGCGCTCACCATCGGGCTGCGCGCGCTGTTGCCCGTCGAGCAGTCGCGCCGACGTCAGCTCGAGTTCACCGCCGATGCCTCGCACGAGCTGCGCACTCCGCTGAGCGTGATCAGCGCCGAGACCTCAGTCGCACTGAGCTCGCCGCGGAAGGCCGCGGAGTACCGCGCAGTACTGACCCGGATCGGCGGCGAGACCGCCCGCCTGAGAAAGATCGTCGAGGATCTCCTCTGGCTCGCCCGCTTCGACTCGGCACCGCCCCAGCCGAGCGATGAGCCGCTGGACCTTGGGACGCTGGCCGGCCGGTGTGCCGAGCGCTTCAGGGCTCTTGGCACCTCCCGTCAGTTCGACGTGGAGCTCGTCACTAACGACTCGGCACCGGCCTGGATAAGTGCGCCACCGGAGTGGATCGACCGGCTGACCGGCGTGCTCGTTGACAACGCGTGCCGGTACGCCGGCGCAGGCGGCACGGTGCGGATCGGTGTCACGCACCGCGGCGCGAGAGTCGTGCTGACCGTCGAGGACAGCGGGCCCGGTGTACCCGCCGAGATGCGCTCCCGGCTGTTTGACCGGTTCCATCGGTCCACGGATCAGGGCGGCAGCGCCGGCCTCGGGCTCGCCATCGCCGACTCGATCGTCCGCTCAACCGACGGGCAATGGCGGGTTGGCGACTCCGAGCTTGGCGGCGCGCTGTTTGAGGTCTCCTGGCGGCGAGCTGGCGTGCGGCAGGCGGCCGCGGCTCCGGCCGACGGGCGGAGCTCCCGGTCTGGAGGCCGCGAGCCGGCCAGCCCAGCTCCGCCTCATCGCAACGCGTCTACCACCAGTACCGCCAGCGCAAGCGCGGTGAACAGCGAGTACGCGCCGAGCGATCTGCCCCGGTCACCGTGACGCAACTGCCGGAACAGAACCCAGCCAAAGGCAACGGCCTCCAGCCCGCCGCCAGCGACACCCGCGGCTGGCGCGGCCAGGCCACCAATGACCGCGGCGCTGCCAGCCAGATGGACTGTGCCAAGCAGCGAGGCAGCCCACAAGTTGCGGCCTTGCAGCACGCCGAGCCGAGTCAGCTGGTCCAGCCGGGCAAGTCCGGACCGGTAACGGGTCAGTCCCGCCACCGCCGATGGCAGGGTCTCAAGCAAGAGCAGCACGGTCAGCGCGATAGACAGGGCAAGCATCGGGACTCCTTCAGGTTCGCTTCGGCTCAGCTGGCGGAGCAGCAGCGGCCGACTCGCCCGAGCCTGAGCCTGCTAGCTCGACGAACCGCCGCCGGACGGTCGCTGCCGTTTCGTCCGGGGGCGTGTCCCAGATCTTCTGATTGAAGATCTCCACCTCCGCGTAGCCCGCGTAGCCGACCGCCTCGACCTGCGCCGAGATCGCCTGAAGGTCGATGAACCCGTCGCCGACGTGGCCGCGCCCCAGAAGGACGTCGGCAGGTAGCGGCAGCACCCAGTCGCAGAGCTGATAAGCGACGATGCGGCCGGCGGCACGGGAAAGGTCAGCGGCGAGCTGCGAGTCCCACCAGACGTGGTAGGTGTCCACCACCACCCCGACCACCTCGGGCGGGAACTGAAGGGCAAGATCGACGGCGTCGCCCAGCCGGGAGATGGCGCACCGGTCGGCGCAGAACATCGGGTGCAGCGGCTCGATGCCGAGCCGTACCCCGGCCCCCTGGGCGAATGGCACCAGCCCAGCGATCCCATCGGCGATCATCCGGCGGGCAAGGCCCAGATCCCGGCTGCCGGGCACAAGTCCGCCCGACACCAGGATCAGCGCATCGGCCCGCAGCGCCGCCGCTTCTGCCACGGCGGTGATGTTGTCCGCCCGCGCGGCCGCCCGCGCCTGCGGGTCGGCGTGGGTGAAGAACCCGCCCCGGCACAGGCTGGAGACGTGCAGGCCAGCCGCCCTGACCGTCGCCGCGGTCTCGGCCAGCCCGAGCTCGGCGACCTTGTCCCGCCACAGGCCGATGCCGGCGATCTCGTGCCGGACGCACAGGTCAGCCGCCTCCGCGGCAGAGAGGTTACGAACCGTCGCCTGGTTCAGCGAGAGCCTGCTGACGTCGATCACGTGCTCGCCTGCAGATACTCGTGCATCCGGGTAACGGCGAGCTCCGGATCGAGCAGTGCCCTGGCGGCCGCGGCCCGCTCGAAGACCCGGATCAGGTGGTCAGCGGACCGGCTCTGCTGCAGCCGGTCCAGCATCGAAAAGCTCGGCTGCAGCCCGTTGAGCCAGGCCACGAACGCGATGCCGGCCTTGTAGTGGACCGTCGGAGCCTCGAAGATCACCCGGCTCAGCGCGACCGTCGGGCCCATAGCTGCCTCATAGCCGGCCAGATCCCCGGCGTCGAGTGCCTGCAGGGCCGCTGCCGCCGGCCCGGTGATTGCCGCGAAGGCGCCGAGCAGCGCATCGCTGTGACCCCGCGCATCGCCTTTGATGAGGTCGGAATAGTTGAAGTCGTCGCCGGTGTACATGCGGACCTCAGCGGGCAGTCGGCGCCGGAGCCAGATCTCATTGTCCGCGTCCAGAACCGAGAGCTTGATGCCAGCGACCTTGCCGTCGGCCCGTTCGATCAGGTCAAGGACGGTCCCGGCGGCGGTGCGGAAATCGCTGCTGCCCCAGTAGCCGCGCAGCGCCGGGTCGAACGCCTCCCCCAGCCAGTGCAGCAGCACCGGCCGGTCGGCGAGCGTGAGCAACTGCCCGTACACCTGGAGGTAGTCAGCCGCTGACCGGGCGCTGGCTGCCAGCGCGCGGCTCGCCATCACGATCACCTGGGAGCCGCTGGTCTGCACGAGCTCGATCTGATCGGCGTAGGCCCGGATGATCTGCGGCAGCGGATGCCGGCCGGCGGCCAGCTGATCGGTGCCCGCACCGCTGGCGATCGCGGTGCCGAGCTCTGCCGCGCGGGCCGCCGACCGGGCGATCAGCTCGCGGGCCTGACCGGCGGACAGGCCCATGCCGCGCTGGGCGGTATCCATCGCCTCGGCCACCCCGAAGCCGTGCGCCCACAGGTGCTCCCTGAAGGCCATCGTTGACTCCCAGTCGATGGTCCCGTCGCCAAGCGCGGCCACGTGAGCCGCCGCGTAGACACTCCGTCGTTGCGGCGGCGGATAAGAAGACCTCCAGTCCGGAGCGGGAACGGGGCACGTCGTGGGCCGGCCAGGAAGCGCGATGGCCGCGGTCATCCCTGCTCCCCTAGTTGCGGGACTTCGACGCGCCGGCCCTGCGCGGATGACTGCAGCGCCAGCTCAGCCAGCTGGACTCCCCTGGCTCCGGCAGCCAGGTCCCACTGGAACGGCCTGCCCTCGGCCGCGGCCGCCAGGAACAGCTCCCACTGAACCTTGAAGCCGTTGTCGAACACTGCGTTGTCCGGGACGTCGGTCCACTGCGCGCGGTAATCGATCGGGTCGGGCAGGTCGGGGTTCCAGACCGGCATCGGTGTCGACATGCGGTGCTGCACCGCGCAGTTGCGCAGGCCGGCGACCGCACTGCCGTGCGTACCGTCGATGTGCAGCTCGACCAGTTCGCGGCGGTTCACCCGGACGGCCCACGAGGAGTTGACCGAGGCGAAGACGCCATCGGCGAACTCAAGCACCGCGTAGGCTGCGTCATCCGCGGTTACCTGATACGCCGTTCCCGTCTCGTCCCACCGCAGCGGCACGTGCGTCGCACGCCGCGCATACAGCGCCGTGATCGGGCCGAGCAGGTCTTCAAGCAGGTATTGCCAGTGCGGGAACATGTCGAGCACGATCCCGCCGCCGTCTTCGGCGCGGTAGTTCCAGGACGGGCGCTGGGCGGGGATCTGGTCGCCCTCGAACACCCAGTAGCCGAACTCCAGCCGGGCGGCCAGAACACGCCCGAAGAAGCCCGACCTGACCAGCCTCCGCATCTTGATCATGCCGGGCAGGAACAGCTTGTCCTGCACGACGCCGTGCACAACGCCGGCCTCTCGGGCAGCTTCCGCGAGCGCTAGCGCGCTGGCGAGGGAGCTGGCCACCGGCTTCTCGGTGTACACGTGCTTGCCGGCCGCGATGGCCTTCGCCAGGCTCGGCTCGCGCGCGCTGGTGACCTGGGTGTCGAAATAAACCTCGACCGACGGATCGCCGAGCACCTCGTCCAGGCTCGTCGACCAGCGCTCCAGGCCGTGCCGCTCGGCTATCTCCCTGAGGCGGTCTTCCCGGCGCCCGACGAGGATCGGCTCGGGATAGATGGCCGTACCGTCGGCCAGCCGGACCCCGCCCTGAGCGCGGATGCTGAGCAGCGAGCGCTCCAGATGCTGCCGGTAGCCCATCCGGCCAGTTACGCCGTTCACGGCGACATTAATGATCTTGCGGGTCATAGCCTGCCTTGTCCTGGTCGTTCTACTTTCTAGCGAATCTGCGCGGTTTCGTCTATCGACCTCGTTCTAGCCCACCAAGGCGGGGCCGTGCAGACTGGGATCAGCCAGGAAGTGCCCGTTCCCGGCCGGATGGCCGCAGAGGAGAACCGCGATGACTGATACTGCGATGCTTCGGGCTGACCAGGCCGATGCTCACGCGGATCACCCGCTCGATCCGGTGACGGCGGCGGAGTTCCTGGCCGGGCGGGAGGTCCTTGCCAGGGCGGGGCTACTGGGCAAGGCTGTCCGGTTCGCCTACTACGGGCTCGATGAGCCGCCGAAGGACCAGGTCCTAGCGGGCCCGGCGGCCGAGCGGCTGCTGCGTGCGTTCCTCATCGACACCTCCTCCGGCGAGTCGAGTGACGTTGTCGTGTCGCTGACCACTCAGCAAGTGGTCAGCCGCCGGGTTCTTGACCCACGGGTCGACGGCCAGATGCCCATACTTGACCAGGACTTCACGGTCACCGAGGAAGCGGTCCGTGCGGACCCGCAGTGGCGCTCCGCCATGGCCAGGCGCGGGCTGACCGACGTCAGCAAGATCCGGCTGTGCCCGCTGACTGCTGGGTCGTTCGACGCACCGGACGAGCATGGCCGGCGGATGGTGCGCGTGCTGGCCTTCGTGCAAGCCGAGCCCCATGACTACGCGTGGGCGCATCCGGTCGACGGCGTCGCAGCGTACTTCGATCTCATCGAACGGCGCGTCTTCAAGGTCGTCGACGAGTTCGAGCTACCGGTTCCGGCCGAGTCAGGCAACTACGACGACCCGGCCGTACGCGGGCCCTTGCGCACCGGGCTGCAGCCGATCGAGATCAGCCAGCCCGATGGCGCGAGCTTCACCCTGGAAGGGTCGCGGCTGAGCTGGCAGAACTGGTCGATGCGGATCGGCTTCGACGCCCGCGAGGGACTGACACTGCACCAGATCAGCCTTGCCGACGACGACCGAGACCGGCCGCTGATCTACCGGGCGTCGATCCCCGAGATGGTGGTGCCATACGGCGACCCCCGTTTCAGGTACTGGCAGTCCTACTTCGACACCGGCGAGTACATGGTCGGTAAGTGGGCGAATTCGCTCGAACTCGGCTGCGACTGCCTGGGCGAGATCGCTTACCTGGACGCCACCGTTGCTGACGACTTCGGCGAGCCGAGGGTGATCCGCAACGCGATCTGCATCCACGAGGAGGACCACGGGATCGGCTGGAAGCACTTTGACATCTTCAACGGCTCATCCCAGACGCGCCGCCAGCGTCGGCTGGTCGTCTCGTTCTTCAGCACAGTCGGGAACTACGACTACGGCTTCTACTGGTACTTCTATCTCGACGGCGCTATCGAGTGCGAGATCAAGCTGACCGGGACGCTGTTCACCGCGGCGCACCCTGGTGGCGATTATCCGTACTCGGTGCAGGTCGCGCCGGGGCTCGGCGGGCCGGTCCATCAGCACCTGTTCAGTGCACGGCTGGACATGACGGTAGACGGACTGGCGAACGCGGTCGACGAGGTTGACGTCAGTGGCCTGCCAGTAGGCCCCGATAACCCGTACGGCAACGCGATCGTCCAGCACGTGACCAGGCTCGGGCGGGAGTCACAGGCGGCCAGGCGCGCGGATGCGACGCGCGGACGTACCTGGCGGGTGGTCAGTACCGAGCACGTCAACGCCTTCGGCCGGCCAGTGAGTTACACCCTCTACCCCGAGGCGGCGCCGGTTCTGCTCGCTGACGCGCAGTCCTCGGTCGCTGCCCGCGCCGGATTCGCGACCAACCATCTGTGGGTGACCAGGTACGACCCGTCGGAGCGCTACCCGGCCGGTGACTTCGTCAACCAGCATCCGGGCGGCGCCGGGCTGCCCGCGTTCGTCGCTGCCGACCGGGACATCGATGGTACGGACATCGTGCTGTGGCACACGTTCGGGCCCACGCACTTCCCCCGCCCCGAGGACTGGCCGGTGATGCCGGTCGCACGGTGCGGCTTCACGCTGAAGCCGACTGGGTTCTTCAGCCGCAATCCCGCGCTGGACGTGCCGCCACCGGCCGGCCATTGCCCCGAGTGAGGGGAGTTCGGGCCCGGATTTACGCCGCGTACCCGGTGGCCTTCTCGACCACCATGCGCACGACAACGCGGACGGCGCCGGGGCGGTCTGGAGGCTTGTCCCTGCCGTCGTACTTCCACGAGAGCTGATTGTCCACGCGCCGGTCGATGTCGGGCGTCATCGACACCCGACCGCGAAGTTCGACGTAATTCTCCGGGTCCGCCGAGTCGATCACGGTGACGCTTACGCGGGGGTCGCGCACCATGTTGCGGTGCTTCACCCTCCCTTCCACCGTCGAGAACAGCAGATCGCCGCCGTCGCGCCCGACCCACATGACGGACGTTTGCGGGCTGCCGTCGGGATTCACGGTGGCCAGGACCGCGTAATTCTTGCCGTCGACCAGCGCGAGCGCAGATTCGCTAAGCGGGACACTCATGGCCGCACGGTAACAGTCAGCGCCGAGCGGCTCGCGGTCAGACCCTGATGTCCGGACCGCACGGGGCGTTACGCTCCTGTGCACGCCAGGAGCCGCAAGATAGGTGCCCGTCCTTGATCTTGATCGCGGTACTCAGCCTCCTCTTCTGGGCGGGATTTCTGGTCACCGCTGAGGTCAGGGCGCCCGTCAGGATACGGCCGGTCATTCGCTGGATCGCTGTGTCCTGGCTGCTCGTCGAGATGAGCATTTTGCTTTCCCAGCGCGCGAGCCAACGCCATTGGACTCTCCATCACAGCGCCCTTGGAGTCAGCGCGTTCCTGCTGCCTGTGGTGGGATTGGCCTGCCTCGCCGCTGCGGCAGTCAGCTGGCGCCGTCGACCCGATCGGCGGAAGGCTTAGCGGGTTGTTTGGGCTGTGCCACCTGTCTTTGACCGGCTGAGGTCGGCCCTTTGGGATCGATGGCCGTGTACCGCCGGGCGCCAACCGGGTTACAGTCTGGGCATGAGCGGGGCTCACCGCAGCACAACGCAAAGCCCGATCGCCTCCGCGCGTAAGTCAGCCGTCTGGCTGCTCACGCTCTTGGCTGCGGTTACGGCACTCTTGGCCTTCCTCGCGCTGATTGCGTTCGTCGCCTACCTTGCTTTCACGTACGAGCCAGCTTCCCCCGCCTGGCTCCTTCCCGTCGCTATTGCGCTGCTGGGTGCAGTCTGGCTATGGGTGCTCGGCGACCTAGCCTGGAGCTTGCTGCGCAAGCAGCCTCGCTCACCTGCCCAGCGGGCGCGCTTGATGTACAGCGCGTTACTGCCACTGGGCAGCACGATCATGCTCTTCGGCTACCTTGGCCAGCACTACGGGTGGTGGACGCACGGCACGGTAGAGTCGGCCCTGACCTGGACCGGCTGCCTGTTGTATGTCGGCGTTACCGCTTCCCGGCTGATGCACGAACACCATGTGCTGCCAGCGCTCAGAAGGCATTTCGCCACACGGCGCGGGCCATCTGGCTAACAGACGCGCTCGGCACGAGGTAGATGACGCCGACGCTCGCGATAAGAATGCGGGAACGTCAACTTTGCACCCGTTCCGTGCATCACAACCCTGGCATAACGGCGTAAAAGTTCACCGCTGCGCACTGAAACGGGTGCTATGTCGCCGCCGGAACCGGCACCCACCGCCACGTTTCACGGATTCGGTGCGCCCATACTATCATCAAACGGACATAAGTACGTATGAGAGCCGTGAAATGTCGAATCTATGACGCCCGTCACCAGGGCACCAGCCGGAAATGTGACAGCTCGCTACTGTTCGCGCAGACGCAACCGCCGGGCCTCACGAGCCGGAGGCCGGGGGGTCATTTCGGGCCATCTGGCCAGCGCGCAGCTCGGCGTACATCTCCCACGGTGCGCGCGGCAGCACGTGGCCGGTCTCCAGCAGCGATTTGAGGTTGGCGCACACGGCAGGCCATCCGGCGGAGACTGCGTCCAGCGCATCGGTGCCGGCCAGGTTCTCGTGCGTGACAGTGAGCCGGACGATCTCGTGGTAGGGCTCGATCTCGAAGGTCACCCTCGAAGGGCCCGCGGGAGGGGCTTCGCCGGGAGCATCGAACGTCATGCTGAGGCGGCGCGGTGGAGTGGACTCCAGCACGGTGCCGATCACGTCAGCGATGTCCGAGCCGTCGACGCGCCGGTGCTCCCAGCGGGAGCCCGCTTGCCAGTCGGAAACGTTGCTGTGCCCCCAGTACTGCGCGGTCAGAGATGGATCGGTCAGTGCTTCCCAGACCCGCTCTGGTGAGCTTTCGATGTAGGTGACGTACACGTATCGTGGCCGGTCGGCCATGGTGCCCTCCTCTGCTCGTTGCTTAATCGCGCTCAGTGCGCGCAGGCGCGGCCGTTCGAACTTCTGAATCCAGCGTTCCTGCATGGTCCACAGCGGGACCGGGTTGAGGTAGTGCAGCTTCTCCCGGCCCCTGCGAACGGTGGTGACGAGGTTCGCGGCCTCGAGCACGCCGAGATGCTGGGTCGCGGACTGCCGCGCCATCGCAAGCGGTCCGCACAGCTCCCCCAGGGTCTGGCCGTTGCGTTCGCGGAGCCTGTCGAGCAGCGCCCGCCGTGTCGGATCGGCGAGCGCCCTGAAGACCGCGTCCTCGTCACCCACCCGCCTAATATGCAGGTAACTACCTGCATAAGTCAAACAGGCCGCGGTCTGCGTCGCGCAGGCCGGCCCACTGCCCCCAAGCGGCACCTCACTGTCGGCAGCTTTCAGTAACGTCGCGGGCATGAGCGACGACCGAATCACGATGCGGCAGTTCTATGAGTCAGACGGCGTCGAGGACTGGCGGGTGATATTCGGCGGAGATTGGGCATGTGCGCACTTCCGGAGCGGTTCGTTCGCGGCCGGCGTCGCGCTGGTGCAGGCCATCGGCAAGCTCGCGACCGCCGCCAGCCACGATCCCGATGTCGACCTGCGGCCGGACGGCGTGACCGTGCGGCTGTTCACTCACGACGTCCACGGGCTCACCAACCGGGATGTTGAGCTCGCCAGGGAGATCTCCACGGCGGCGCGCGAACTGGACCTGCCCGCCGATCCGTCCGCGGTGCAGCACGTTCAGGTCGCGATCGATGCGCTAGCCATCCCGGACGTGCGGCCGTTCTGGCACGCAGTGCTGGGCTATCAGCATGTCGGCGACGACGATGAGCACGACGCCCGTCGCCGTGGACCGACGCTCTGGTTCCAGCAGATGGACGCGCCACGACCGCAGCGCAATCGCTTCCACATCGACGTCTACCTGCCCTACGACCAGGTTGAGGCACGCATCGCGGCCGCACTCGCCGCCGGCGGCCACCTGGTCAGCGACGCCCACGCGCCGCACTGGTGGACTCTCGCCGACAGCGAGGGCAACGAAGCCGATCTGGCCATCTGGGGATAGCCCTGTCAGGCCGCGAGCTCAATACGCATGACGACGCGCCGCGGGCTGGGGTGACTGACCTCAGCGAACCCGGCCGACGCGAACACCTGCCGGGTTCCGACGCACAGTTCGCCCCAGGTGATCTCCTTGCCGGGCGTGGTGATCATTGGGTAGGCCTCTAGCGCACGGGCGCCGCGTTCCCTTGCGAAGTCGACCGTCGCGGCGGCGAGCGCGTAGGTGATACCCCGCCGGCGATACCCTTTTCGCACCACGAAGCAGGGAACGGCCCACACGCCATCGTCGGTCTTGTCTTCCTCGCGGCCGCCCCAGACGGTTCGCATCCCCTTCAGGCGCGGATAGGCGGTGCGCGGCTCGACCGCGACCCAGCCAACCGGCTCGTCGCCGAGATACGCGACCAGCCCGCTGGTAGTCCTGGCCTGCGGATTGCCGCAGCCGGCCTGCTCCCGGAGGCTGTCACGTCGGGCGTCCACGGTGAGCGAACCCCAATCTCGGTCCCGCGCCTTGAAGTGCTGGCAGTAGCATCTGCCGGCGTAACCGTCCACGCCAAAGATCGCCTGCAAGTCGGTCCAGGCGGCTTCGTTAGCGGGAACGACGGTCAGCGTCGTACCCGGCGCTAGCACTCGCGCGGCGGCTCTAGTCGCCGTCACTAGGATCCTCGCCGACAAGCCCGTCAACCGACTCCCGGATGAGGTCGGCATGGCCCACGTGGCGTGCATACTCCTCAATCATGTCGATCATGAGCCGTCGCAGGCTGGCGGTCCTGCCGTCGGGCCAGGTGAACGCCGCCGGCCGATCCAGGCCTCCGTCGCCGATGGCTTCAGCTACCAGAGCGCGAGAGCGGCTCACCGCGTCCTGCCACAGTGACATCAGCTGCTCGGGGCTGTCCTCCGCGGCGGTGCGCCACTCCCAGTCCCGGTCGGCGTCCCAGTCAACGGTGTTCCACGGGGGCTGTGGTTCCCGGCCATGCAGCTTGACCGAGAAGACGTCGTCTTCGACTAGGGCGAGATGCTTGAGCAGGCCGCCCAGGGTCATGCTCGACGGCCCGAGCTTGGCCCGCAGCCCGGCCGAGTCCAGGCCGCCGCACTTCCAGGCGATATACCGGCGCTGCCGTTCCAGGGCTCCGACCAGGGTGTCGAGCTCGTTTCCGGCCACTGGAGGTTCGTTCAGGATCGCGTTGCTCTCAGGATTCGTCATGCCTGGCACCGTAACGGGGATACCGGACGACTTCCGCCCGGAATAGCCTCGGTGTTCCCAGAAATCCGGGCTCCACGCCGGCATCTCGCACGTCTTGGGTCGCTCAGGTGGCCTTATCTCAGGCTTGCTCGTCGGGCGGGGTACCGCAAACCAGGACCGGGCAGGGCGACTGACGCAACAGGCCAGTCAGGGTGCTCCCGAGCGTCAGCTTCCTCAACTCCGGATGACGGTGATCGCCGAGGACCACTGCCTGCGCATCGTGTTCGTGCGCCACCCGCGCCAGCGTGTCCGCAACCGCGGCCTCTCTGGCTACCGCGAGCCCCGCGGCCTCGAGGCCAGCGTCTCTGGCCGTTTCCGCACCTTGCTCAGCCAGCCGATCGGCCGTCTCCAGGGCGGCCTTCTCCGCCTCGAATCCGCCACTGACGTCCAGCATGGCGGCGGGCTCTAGCGCTTTGGCAGAAAGCGTCGCCGCCTCGAAGGCTCGGCCCGCTTCGAAAACCACCACTACAAGGCCGCGCCGCGGGGCAAACAGTGCAGCCGCTTGGCGTATCGCCCGCTCGGCAGCGGGCGACCCATCGAAAGCGATGACTACCGGGCCTGACCGCGTCACTCTGGCACGCTACCTCTGGTCCAGCTGACGGTCTCGGCCAGGGGCCAGATGAGATCATTAAGCATGGCCGACAGCCGCGCTGCGCCGGATCGCTTCGCCTTCGCCGCGGTGGATGTCCACTACCTCGGAGCGGCTGGCGCGCGCGCCGCACTGGTGACTGCCAGCGACGCCAGGTTCGCCGAACTAGCCGGCACCCTGACGATTCTCGTCGCCGAGGCCGAGCACTATCGACCGGGTGAGTTTTACCTGCGCGAGCTCCCGCCGATCCGCGCGGTCTGCCGCCACGCAGGACCGTTCGCTCTCATGGTGGTGGATGGTTACGTCGACCTGGATCCGCAAGGCCAGCCGGGACTTGGCGGATACGTTCATGCCGAGTTCGGCGCGCCAGTGATCGGCGTCGCAAAGACCGCGTACCGGACGGCAACGCACGCGGCTCAGATCCGGCGCGGGCACTCGGCGCGGCCGCTGTACATCACCGCTGCGGGCTTGACCATCGCCGAGGCGGCAGCCTTGGTTGAGAACATGGCCGGCCCGTTTCGCATCCCTGACGCCCTTCGCACCGTCGACCGGCTTGCCCGCGGACTCGAACAGGCCGATCGCGACCTTGGCCGGGCAACCTCCGATGCGCTCGCTTAGCAACTAACGGCTGTCGAGAAGGGTCGGATATGGAGAAGCTCGTCTACGTGCTGTGGGGCGACGGGACGCCGGAGTCCGGCGACGCTATCCGCGACTCGCTCGTCACCGGGACGGTGCCGCGGCTCCAGCAGTTTGGCGGGCGCGGCATCACCGTCAACGTTCATGATTCCGACGCTGCGAAGGCACCTTCGCCTGTCCCGGTACCCGCCGGGGAGGACCCGCATGTCGCCGAGGTGTGCGTGTGGCTCGA